>Ga0179593_1417044_pt1 | contig 15696 bp, 14 predicted proteins | sample CZODoug2_1_08_16_FD_185931 | JGI IMG/M metagenome (GOLD analysis project Ga0179593, IMG submission 185931) | Vadose zone soil fungal communities from Angelo Coast Range Reserve, California, USA - CZODoug2_1_08_16fungal (PacBio error correction) | ecosystem: Environmental > Terrestrial > Soil >... | reverse complement strand
GCGGCCTCCGGTCCAAGGATACATCCCCCGCCCTCAATGCTGCTGCGCAGCACGGCCTCTCCGCCGTGACGGTTTTTTTAGACCCCGTTTCCCCAACTGTGCGCTCCCTTCTGGTTCCACAAAATTCGGCGCGGCTGGCCGCCTCTTTTTTTTCGGTGAAATTGTCCCCCCCCCCCCCCTAGTCTCCCCTGGATCACTTGGCACCGGCCTCTTCCTCCATTTCTCCGGTGGCCATTCGGGAACTCCCCGTTTCCCGGTTACACCCGTCATTTTCAACCCTTTTTTGCGAGGCCCTTCCGATCATTCTCCTCTTTTAGGTCTTATTTCCCCCATCTATTTCCCTTTCTGGGGAGGATCTTTTCCGGTCACTCGACACAACTCTTCCCCGTCCGAAGGACACTGGCCGCCAGCACTTCTCAGCCTTTTCCGTTCTCCCCGCGCTCACGTTTCCCCACCGTCGCTCCGACAAGCGCGAATGTCCCCCCAAAACTATGTTACGGTTTTGTCTTCTCCTTTTTGGTTTGCCTCTTTCGAGAAAGGTAGAGTAGTCTTTCCTCTCTTTGCAAAAATAAACTACTGTTTCCTTTCCCGTTGGCGAACGCCAACACTGGGGAAATCTTCCTTCCTTTAGTTAGAACCTGGTTGTTCCCTAATATCAGGATGTCTCTGTTCCCTTTATTTGGCCCTTTCCTTCCATTCTACTAATCGCTCCGCAGGTCCTGCCCTTTTGGCCGGTGCCCTCTTCCCTATTCCAATGTCCCTCGAGTTCCGTGAAGATCCCGTTTGCGGATAACCCCTTTCCTGACCGTTGAGTTTTCCTTGTCCCCTCCCTGTCAAGCGGTTGCAAATAACGGTTCACTTTTTTGCATGTTACGTTGCATTTTTATCGCCCGAATAGACCTTGCGGGCGCTTATGGGTCCCATGCCGTTTTACTAGTCTCTTTATTACCCCTTTCACGAAAATTTACTTGTCCCCTAAGTTTGCCCACCCCCCGCAATCGGTTGAGTGGTCTGGACCTAGATACAGGGACCTGCCGGCTGATGGACCCTTATTGTTATAGCCGTGTGGCAGTTCGTTTGGTACTCCTTGGATCCCCGGTTTTTTTCTTCCCTGATTTGTGGGTCCCGCTACCACCCATTTCCAGAAGTACCCACAAGAGATACAAAAGAACTGATTCCCACTTGCGGTTTTAGTAGATTTTTGACAGCACAGTCTGCAGTGACCCAGCCGCCCACTGAGAATTCTAGTTTTGGCCTTATTTTTGAGTGACCCCCCCTTGACATTCCCCCCCTCTCTTCTTTTGCCAACCGCTTTCTTATTGAAGGCTGGGTACCCCTTGGCAGTTGTGGATTACACTGCCTTACCCCCATCCTACATCATTCGCCCCTTCGGATTTCCCAACCTTTCCCATATATTCGCATTTTCGAAGCTTTGTGCCGTTGAATCCGATTCTGGCTTGCCAATTGTCTTTTTTTTTGCGAGAAAAAGTCGACGGTCCTGCGTTTACCTCGTTACTACATTCTTTCTGTGTTTATTGTCCTTGGTTGGGGTTTCCTGCGTTCCTTCTTTTTGGAGCCCTTTTTCCCCAAGGCAGAAGTGCCCTCCCTCCGTTCTATTGTTTTTTCCTCGCACCAAGTTCCTTTTGAGCGATTTTTGAACTTCTGGACCCCCTTACGGATCACATTGGTGTCAGGAACTGGGAAGCCCGGGATGCTTTTCATCTTGCACCAGAACTGATTTTTTTTGAAAGTCTTTGTCCTATACTGGTCTCTCTAATGCGCAACCTCCCTTTATACCAACCCTTCCCTTTGGGCAGGCTTTGCGAAAAGCTTACATTCTTTCTTCCATTGCGGCCCCTCGCTTTTGATATCTAGTAAGGAGGGTGCGGTCACTTTTTCTTGCAGTAGCGTTGAGGTCCTTTTGATCGGTTTTTTTAGTCCTCCTATTTGAGCGCCCCTCTCCCGCGCGTTGGGTGTGTGTGTTTCTTTCCCGCAGTCCCCTTTTTTTCGCCGCATCTTTTTGGGCTGATCCCCCCCCCCCCGGTGCGGTCCCGCGACCCGATTTTGCTCTTTTTACCCCAGCTTGGATCAGGGTGCACACCCTTTAGGATTTCTCGCTCTGGACGCTTTGGCCCTTTTGGTTACCCCTATTCCAGAGAAGTCGGCGTTTTGCGGGATTACTGGCAACTTACTCCCCCCCATTTGCTGTGTGCTTCCCCTCTTTGCGTGTTGGGTCCCGGCTCCGGCCACGTTGTTTTGCTTGGCGGGAGCCGCTCCCATCCGTAAAATGGTTTTTAAGATGGTCGGCACCTTTTCTTAGGCTCCGGTTTTCAGTTTGGGATCCCGGTTAAGTATGAGATAGCCGAACGATTTCCCTCGGATTTCGGTGATGATGGTCATCCTTCCGAGCGGATGGCTTCGTTTCCAACCGAGTCTTTTTGTTTTTGGACGACGAGCTGTGAATGTTATCGCGCTTTACAGCGCGGCCAAATCAGAGGTCCACACACCTCTCTCCAGTTTTTACTATTGCTTCTTCTTCTCCTCCTCCGCTAGAACATCCTTACTTTGAGACTCTTGTGAAACCGTGGCGTCCTTCGGTTGGGGACTTTTTGGTGCTTCTTGGATCTTTTATTAATCGTTATTGAATGCCGTTTATTGCTGATGGTACCCTCCCCACAAGATCCTCTCCCAGCACCACACCCATCTTTCTCCCGTATCGCGTGCTTCTTTTGTGCCCCCCGGCCCGGTTTGTCCCCTTGGCGGCGTTGTCGAATGTTTAGTCAGCGTTTTGGATCTTCTCTCCTCGTTGTGGTGAGAGAGATGCTTTGTCGGTCGCACTGTCCCTCCCCGTCCCCGGCCCTCACCGCGTTTTTCCTCCTCCCCTCTCCTCTCCCTCTTATACGTAGCATGTTGGTGGTGCTTTTTTTTGGATTTCCCCCCCATCAGCGACTTCTTTCGGCATTTTTTTACTTTCTTGTTTCCCTTCTCGTCCGCCGTCCGCCCCGAATTCGGCCGCCCAGTCGGCGCCCAGCGGTTCCCCCGCGCGCGCTCCCTGCCCCGTCTTTCCCGTTCTTTTGAGGCCAGGAAGTCCTCTTGGCGTATTTCCTCCTCCTCCCCCAATATTAAAAAACTGCTCGCGGTGGTCCCCTTTCTTTTTTCCCGATTTCCTTTTTTTTCCATGCTCTGGTCAACCCAAACCAGCGACTCCTGTGGTTGTTTGCGGTCCGTGCAGAGTATTTCAAAGCCATTCCCAATGAATCAACGACCCAAATAGCGCCGTTCTTTTCCGCCTTCCTTGCCCGTATACCCGTTGCGGCCATCATTCACATTTCTGTGGTATTCTTCCCCTGAGCAACACCTTTTTCCAGATCGGTCCCTTTGAGGTGCACCCCGAATCTGCAAGTCCGCAAGAATTTATTCCCTTTTTAGTCCTTGCCAATCCTTGCCCGATTTTATACGTTTGAATCCTGTCCGCGCGCGACGGGATCTCCCTCCTAACGTGGTTACACCTGTTTCCGGTTAGGTACACCCCTTTCTAATCGTTCACGATTTTTTCTTCAGTTGTTTGTCCCCGAACCTTATGCCAACTAGGCAGTCGCAATTACCGTGGATGCCACTCCCACAATCACCGCCACAGCCCCTTTCCCTTGCGCCCAATTCTTTCCGTGCTCCCTCCGTATTACCGTATTTTCGCTTCCCCCCTTAAGGTCTTGCTTTTTCCCCTTACCCCAGCAGTTAGATCCTCCCTTTGTTTTACACTTTTCCCCCTACTCGCGCTTGCCTTTCTACCGAAGGTCATTGTACCTTAGGTGTGTCGAAGTAGATACTCGGTCTGAATTAACCCTTCCTTCGTCAGAACTCGTCATCACTGGCTTACCCTTTAATCGTTTATTTCAGCGTCTTTTCCTCCTCGCGTTTCTTGATCCCCTCTCAACAAGAAGGAGACTCGTTTTCCGTCGGCCGCTTGAAGGGGCCCTCAACCTGTCGCAATTCTCTCCATCCTGCCCCAGAATACCACCCCCCCAGAAAAGTCTTATTCCGAAAATCACTCCGCGTTTTTGAAATTAACGTTACGTCCTTTCTAACCATTTCTTCCCAATTAGCCCCTCGTTTCCTTGCATGCCCTTTCAGAGTTAGGTCGAAAAATTTAGAATAGTTCTGATTTTTTGGACAGTTGTTCCTTTCCTCACTCCTTTTTTCGTGCATGGGTTTTCCTGTAAGTGGACCTGCTGTTCCCCCACACCCTCCCCCTTCCCCTTCCGAAGCAATAGAATTGAATTGCTGTTCGCGGTGATCATCCTATTCCATTGTCGATACGATCATATGTTCTCGACTTTCCCCCCGTTAGTACCCCTCTGTGCCATTTTTCGTTACTTTCCCTTTTTATAGTCCTTCTCCCCCCCCCCTTTCCGTGCAATACTATTTTTTTTTTCCACAGTCTTGTTCCTTTTCTTCGAAATTTTGTTTGCTACCAACAATCGGCGCACCGGGGCAAAGATTCCCCAACTAGAGTAAACCCTTTCCCGTTATCATCCCATTCTTTTGACTCCCCCCCCCCCCCCCCCCAAAATTTCCTGCGTCTCCCCTGGAGTCCGTCGCCAATCCCTCCTCCGTTTGTCCTTGACGCCTCGTTGTTGACTCCATGGTCAGCTCAGATGTACGGTTTTTCCTATGGACCCCCCATCATCGCAAGGCTGTGGTGATGCTGGGAGCGACCCATGCTTCTTCCTAACGTTTTAAGTTGACCTCTTCCCTTGCGGTCCTGTATCTTCACTGGTTTCTTCCCTTGGAAGCCATAATTATCGGCCCTCCCCTCGTAGCGCAGTCTCTGCTTTGCCGGCCCGGACCTGCGCCACTTTTTTCGTTTGTCTAATTCAGACCTTCCCTCTCCCCCTCCTTGCTCGTGTCATGGCTCCCTCTTGATCGTGTTCTCCCAACGCCCTTTTTCACGAAAGGAGCCACCCTGTTCTTCGCACTTTATTTCCTCTTTCGTCCACTGCTCAAGTAACTCCGACCTCCGTTAAGTATCTATCCTGCTCAAAACAAATTTCGCTGCAAAAAGGTTGTTCCCATTAGTTGGATGTGGCATTTTTGAATGAGTTTGAAGGTGAACTGTTTATCGTGTCGACGTGGTGCTTCGGTTCAGTTCCGATACCCTTCATTCCTTTTTTTTTTTTTTCTATTTCCCCATCCCACAGTTGCTTGCCTTGACCCTTTTTTCTCATCTATGCCCCTTTTAACCAGTTCTGTGCTTGCTCTTGCTCGTCCGGGATTGCCTCTACCTTTATCCTTTCCTCACTTCTTTTCCCATTAGTTCCCCCGTCGTTTGCCCCTTTTTGAAAAGTCGTCGTGGCCCCACACCCCCCCTTTCACCAAGTGCTGGTAGCCGGCGACCGTGTCCGATGGACGTGGTTCTTCCGTGACCAGAATTTGTGGTTACCTTCTCTCAAATCCCTACTTGTTTTTGCCTTCTCTACCATACAGAGCAAGTTTTGTGACACGTTTTTGACCCGTTCCCACGGCCATTTTCTTCATGCCCGTTATCCTTTCCCTTTTTGTAGTTTTTATTTCCGTCTCCCTCTCTTCTCGCTCTCTCTATTACTACTCCTAGTTGTGTTTTTGCTCTAGTGGCCCCTCGCCTCTTCGGTCGAAGTCAATCAATGAAACGGTCCCCTATTCCGAACCTACGGGCAGATCCCCTTCGGTGGTATCCCTTTTCTACCTTGGACCCAACCTTGTCTCTGATTCGGCCCCCCCAAACCGTATTCTCTTGTGAACGATTTCGCTCCATTGTCAAAATATTTGTAGTTGATTCCCATGGCCCCTTCCCCGCCTCCTTTTTGTTCCCCATCAACACTTGAAGAATTTCCCTTGGTCCATGACTTTGGAGAGAAGCTGGACCGGAAACCCCTCCGTTCTGCCCGACAACTTTAGTCTCTTTTTTTTTCCCCTCTTATTGAGCATTCCGCTTTAGTTTTAAATCTTCCATACTACCTCTATTTTTTTTCCCCTTTTGTCGGGAATCCCTTTTGGAAGGGATTGGAAGGGTTCTAGACAAAACCTTTTACTACCGGAATTCTTTTCCGCAAAGTTTCTCAGAATACGGTTTCGAACCCTGCTTTCCCCGTGACCCCCGTCACCCCGCTTCTATCGCAAATGAGAGATTCCCTTCTAGGTGGTAGGCGCAAGGTTTTTTTGCGGCGTTCATCTTTTGCTTTTGACGCTAGTCAGTTATATTTCTCTCCCTGTTTGATTACCTATCCTTGTACTTTCCTCCTCCCCCGGATTCGGACTACGTTCGTTCTCGTCAGGCCTTTTTTCCTTCCTCAAGGAGGTAGCGTCCATGTTTTTCGCCAGCGGTCTTTTAATCGGTCTTCTACCCACTACGTTCAGCAGGTCTTCCCCTTTTTACCTTTAGGTTCCTACTTCCTCGCTGTCCCGCTGATTTGTTCGATCCGTCATGCTTTCCAAACTTTTTTTCGACTTTTGGATTCATGACCGTGGTTCCATCCTGTTGCCCCCACCTTTTCCCTTTTCGATTACGTTTTTCCCCCCGTTCCAAGCAACCTCTCCCCTGGCGCATTCTTTGGCTTAAAAATGTGTTGTGTTTTGGTTTTTTTTGTGTGTGGGGTACCGACCTTTGGCCCCATGCTTTCCCTTCACCTAGATCCCCTTACCACGTGCCTCTCAAGGATGTTTGGCTTGAACCTAGGCATCCCCTTTTCTGAGCGGTCCCCCACTACTTTTTTTTTATTTTCCCTCCGGGGCAAGGTGTTACTCTATGTGGCCTCCCCCCTTTGCCCCGCGTTGATGCGGTCTTTTTTTTTTCTGACCCTCTACGATTCAGTGAATGTTTCCCCCCCGATTTGAGGGTTTTATGCCTTTTTCCTTTTCCAGCTGGAACACGTATCCTTTTTTTTCCCCCTCTCCGGACCCGGTTGAGAATGATCGATCCTATGACTCTTCTTCCCCCACTTGACATCTTGTTTGCTCGACCTCTTTACCGCCATTCTCTATCCTCCCTTGCCTGTCGGGCCGTGGTTTCCCCTTTTTGTAGGGACCAGCTTGTTACCTTCCAGGAACCCTGCGTCAACACTCTTTCAGGCTACGGCCACCGTCCCTTTCCTATTCGCCCCTTTTTAGAAATACCTCTCCCTTTGGTTCTTTTCCCTCCTCCGTACACGTGCCTTTTTTTGCAGATTTTTTCGCAACGTGTAGGATTGGTCGATTTTTAATTCTTGTGTTTATGCTGGTACGGCCGTACAAGCTTTGTCTCCGTGGCCCCGGAACTGCGCATGTTCTGCCCCTGTTTGCAGAAGTTTTTTTCAAATGATAGCGCGTATTGGGGCATCTTCACATTTTTTTTTTTTTTGGCCAGGAATTTCTGTTGACTTTGAAACGCTTTACTTGGTGACGGATTTTTCACGACTTCGTCCGTGGCTCTTCCCGCATATTTTTTTTTCCTGCCTGTTTCCATCCGCCCGGGGAGATTTCATGCTCCACAGTCTCTTCAACCCCCCCCCCCTTCCCCCTTCGGTTTATCCTGTGCTCCAATCGTGCGACCGTGAGTTTCACTTTGCGGCTCGCGCTGTTTCTTTACCGGCTGGGGTGCCGGTGTCCCTCTTGTTCCCGCTTTAGTAGAGGTGTCGGCAGTCCACTTCTCTTCTAGTTAGAGCCCTTAAGCGATTTGAGCGTTGAAGGGCCCTCCCGCGTTGATTTTTCCTTTGAAGCAACCTTTATTGTTTAGAAGACTTTTTTGGCCCGATCTATTGCTTTCTTTCCAAACCCCAAAAGTCTTCCCCTGGCCTTTTTCCCCAGCAGTGCGCGATTTTCTTTCTTGTTGGTCCGACAATTTCGAACGTCCTTTTTTCCCCCTTGTGGCCGGCTTTTTATCGCGATATTGCCTTTCCCTTTTTCGATCATAGCTTTTACAGACGCCTGGAGTTTTTTAGCTTAGGCAACTGTCGTTTTTCAAATTCGGCTGACTTATCATCGTTTGCCCGTTTTTCCATGACTTTTTTGGCTGATTTTTCCTTTATTACCGAGATTCAATTCTTGTGTGTCTTTTTGGGAGAAAGTTTGAGGATATTTTCAGAGAATGGACAGGGGACACTGTGTTTAGGTCCTACCTGCAATCCGCTATGTGTCAAATGTCTGAAAGCGACAGAGAACCGGCTAAGGGTGGGGATTCTGGCAGCGGCGAGGATTTTAAAGCTGAGGGGGATTCCTTTTTCCCCCCCTGCCAAAGTTTTTTCTGGTGCAGTCGTCGATCTCGCGCGTACACTATCCTGCACACATCGACCTTGAAACGCGGAGCAGTTTTTATATTTATTGCGTGCTTCGACTTGCTTTAACACCTGGCAGCAACCTCAAATGGTCCCTTTCCTTGCGCTTTTTCACTGGAGACCCTTGCTCGGGGTCGGCACCCCGTATGTGAGGCGGCCGAGATTTAAGCAACATTCTTTATGCCGTGGGTGGACCCACCCTCCGATTTTCTTTCTTTTTTGGGTACCCCAGACCTACTTCTCTCTTTGGATTACTTCTTATAGAGTGGGTCTGAGCATGCTGCCCCCCTCGGTGATTTTGTCTCCCACTTCTTGCATAATGCTGTTTTCTTGTGGACGCCCCCCTTTCCTCACCCGCCCCCTCTCCCAGGGCTAGATTGGGAGGCGGTGCCTCATTGCTCTTTCGGTTCTCAACACCCTTCTTTCATCCTGCCCTGCCCGAACCCCCCTCCCTTATCCTTTTATAATTACGAAGCACGTCAGGAACGGAATCTGTTGGTTCCTCGCCCGTAAGTGACACGCAGGACGCACTTTTTTATCCCTCTTAGTTTAAGTAAGCACCCTCCTACTTGCCAGCCCCCACCAACCACAGTCGACACCATATCTAAAGTAGGCGCTGTGACTCCCTCCCACTACCAAAGAAGCACGAGAGCACCTACACGCTCAGCCTCCACTGAATAAGCTAGATAGGACCCCATTACTCTCTGGGGGATCTCCGCTTTGCCACCCACCCTGCTTCACACTCGCACGACCGATGTCCCCCAGCCACTGTCCGGTGCTTCTTCCCTTGTTGTACACACGATAAATGAAGCCCGACCACAGCCCCGGCACAATTTCGGCGATGTACAACCATGATCCTGACAGTGGCTCTAGGAATGCCATGCGAAGCAGCCTAAACCGTTTCCAGAAGACCCAACCAACCTCAAGAGCCGAGTACAAAAGCGCGGCCCCCGCAATACCGAGTTTATTACCCGCAAAGTTCCGAGTACGAAGATCAGATTTTACACAGTTCATGGCGCGACACCTGAAGGTGACAGAAAGAGCGGATGGAAGCGCGCACGCAATTCAATATTACACCTTCGCTTTGTTTACAACATTAGGCCTTGTTCCCAGCCCCAGACCCGGAGCGTCACATTCGAAAGCCCCCTTGTTTCCCCCCCCCCGATACCCAACCCCCAGCGGCCTCGGGGGTACGGCCTAATCCCCCCTTTCTGAAATTCCTCTTCCTTCCCCAGAATACCGTCAAAGCTTTTCCCCGAGGTAGAGGGACCCGCACCAGCAACCAGGCAGACCGCCCACCTGAACCCCCCCTTCAGCAATCCTCCGTGTCGCACATCGGATCTCAACCCATGGACTCGCCCGCTCACCCCGTCATCCGGCTCAGGAACATTCCCGAACCCATACCACGTTTACGACTGAGGACGGGCCCCCCAACCATGGCTCCAACTCATTATGCACAGTCATATCTTTTACCTCTCCCCCCATTCAAGTACAGACGCACAACGTCTTCGTTTCCTCTGGGCAGATTCGCGAAATTTCAACGTGTCCCATGCCCCCTTAAGATTCTGGGATAAAATCCGACCTGATTACACATCCGGTTTTTTTTCTGACACATCATCCTCGACTCACCGGGGAGAACTTGTGGAACCGACAGTTCCAACCACATTCCCCCACCCGCCCCCAGTCGCCCATAAGTTCTCGGCCCGACCCAAAGACCTCCCGCTTGCCGAGCTCCCCACAAGACGCCTTACCGCTGAGCTCGCCCGCTCTAAGTAGTAGCCACCCCTCCCCCCCCCCCCGCTCATCATTCATCCCCGGTCCGTTTGCGTCGTCCCCCCCGCCGTTTTACGATTGCCTCACCTTAGGAGACATATTCGCCGTTTGGTCGCAGTTGTGAATCCGCCCCTTCATTGTACGATTCTGTGGGGCCGCAGGCCCCGAAGCTTGCTCTCCCCCTTACAGGATCCTAGAAATTCGGCAGTCCCGCGACCCTGCGCTCCCATCCTCCGATTGTCCCCAACTGGATGCCTGTTCAGGTTTACCCAGAACTTCATCGCCTCCGTTGCGGTTACGCCCTTCAACCCATCCGGTATCGTTTTCTTTTCGCTATGACTGCGACCCCGGCTCAAGCCCTTAAACGCGTCCTTCCGACCCAGAAGAACAAACCGACCCTCCTGCTTGCAAACACGCATCGCGACCTCCGTGCAGGCGAACCCTCAACCCCCCTGACCCTTTTCCAGCCGCTTCTAGGCTGCACGGCACCAAAGGAGGAGACCGGGTAGAGAGGATCTGGAACAGTTTGACGTTTCTGCCACGAATGCTTCATCTAGTGTTCTGTTTTTTTCCCCCGGGCCACAGTTTAATCACAACTGCCACACTGTCCACTATCCAGTCTTCCAATTATTGACTGCGTTTCTCCGGGACCAAGACAGGAGAAAGTGCGGCTTAGTTTTAGTGCCCGATCCGGCTCAGCCGGCGTCGTTTCCCGTCTTGCGCTTTTTCTTCCATCGACCGGCTCCCCGCTTAGCCATCCTCTTTTTGTTTGTACCCAGCTTTTGTGTTCTGGGCAACCCCCAATTCTGCCAGGCGCTTGTCTTTCAACACCTGCGGGCTCAACGTCCCCTTGCAAAATCAGGGCCCAAATCGGCGTCCCCACCTTGTTTCGGAGAATTACCCCTCGTTGTTAGGACCAGGCGCTGAGCAGAGGGTCGCAAACCTATCGTACCCCCCGAGCTTTAGTTGTCCCGGTGGCGGACTATGACTTGACCCCTCTTTGCTAGACAAGGAAAGCAAGTTGAAGTACGGTGCCAGGTCAGAACACATGGGGACACTCGGAAAGCTTCAGCATCGAAAACGGGAAGTTGATTCAAGAATTGTGAACGAGCAAAGATGAAAACTTCATTTAATCCGGCCCACTCAAACCCGGCAAACGAACCCCCGTTTGAAGTGGGAACCGCGGCAAATCTTTCTTTCATTATCATCCCATTTTCGTCCGGACCGAGTTCTCATCAGTGCATCCCTGATATTCACGTAGACATAGTAGCCTGAGACATCATGATATTTTCCATTTCAGGTCCACAGTGAAGGCCCTGCCTTTAAATGAAAGTAGGTCTCCTTGACACAGGTGTTTCATCTTTGTCGACTGCGCTGATCCCAGATCCCATGACAGTATCCTCTGATCGGGGGCGATAGGCAACCGCCGAGAGAAGAACGTAGGCCGCTCTATCCCTTGTGCTTCTCCACGGAGGCAAGAGATGTTTTTGCCACGTCTGCTCTACGTTACTACTACTATTGTTCGTTTTCCCCCGGACCTCTGGCGCGCACACCCCCCCCCAATTCCTCGACCCGCAATAGCAGTGTTGCCGCGTGGAAACAGTGAGCAGAACGGTCGGCAGCATCCTCACTTCCCTGCTGAAGGACTCGCCACCCCCTCCCCGGCTTTGGCGGCTATGTTTTCAAGGTATGTCTTGCCCCATTGAGCCATACTCTGTTTCGTTGTTTGGTGAGCAACCGTTTTCCTGCCGTTTAGGAACAAGTTCCCTCCGGGGCTCGTTTTTCGATCCTGCCACCGGTGCCTGCTTTGACACAAGGTGCAGACCAACACTTTCGCCTTGAGTTCATTTTGCCCACTACTGGCCGAAACAGAAGAGTGCATCTCGGGCATAAGGCTATTTTTTTTAGGGGTACACCGGGCTGAAATGTATCGGCTCAACGTCGGAGCCCTGGTCCCTGGGATGGTGCTTCACAAAACTTTTTTCTGGAAATTATCGATTAAATTGTTGCTAATACGGCTCCGGTTCCAATTCCTTTTATTAGGCCCTGAATTTTGGACCCACGTGACTCAGACCCTAGCTGCCCCCGAAGGCAGCAATTCGTAACCCAATCCCTCGAAAGTCTGCCACGTTGTGACGATCACAAAAGTCAGGCGTACTAAAGTTTTTCGCCCGCGGACCACTTGATGGGATGCCCAGGACTAACGCCGACGGCGAGCACTGACTCCGGATGTCCCAACGAATACTCAGGGTTGCGGGGGGCAGAATAGGAGCAGACACGGCCCACGAGCGTTCGTGACGTTGTTTTTTTTTTGGTGGTTTTTTTTTTTTTTTGCCCACACCTTCCACCTCCTTTCTTGAAGAGGCCCTGATTTCCCCCTTTCGATTTGACTTCCCACCGCCTCGGCCCCCCCCTTGCATCCGCGTTTTTTTCTTTGTTTGAAACGTGATTCCCACCCAACTTTTGATTGTCTTAGATCGGCCAAACCCTACTGCGATTTTGCCCAGCGTCGCCCTTTTCCAAAGATCGTGTCTGAAAGTTCTCGGTCCCCACGAGCTTTTCCACAGAAACACACTTTTCAACATTCCTTGACATCTTTGGTGCTGCCCCGTTGACCAGGTGCCAACCAGTCGCACGTGATACCCATTTGCCGACGTCCTCCTCCAGATACTGGACACTCCTCATCTTTCGGTGATTCACTCTCCCGTCTGAATTACCACCGATTTATCAAAGTTGCCTGGGATTTCGCGCCGGTTTTAATATCCACAAACGACAATAACTTCATGATTTTAAGACCACCGAACGTAGATCATTTATACGTTGCCCCCCCCCCCCGATCCCCCCGAAACACCCTCGACCCCTTTGAAGAACAAACCCTGAGGTGTTCGACCCTTTTGTTTTTCTTCTCGTTATGCACTTACGGACGACTAGTCGGTAGTTCCCCTTCGCGACACTCCCAATATCGGCACCCTTGCCGCACCCCCCCCGGGTTATTTCTCCGGTCTGTATCCTCCCCGGACGTCTTTACCTACCGATTACAGGAGTTTTCTTTTGATCTCTTGAGAGTCCGATTTTCCTTCCTACACTAATCGCCCCGCACCCCGAGACTTTCCGTGGTAATTGCCGAGCATCAAATTGAAGCCTTCAAGTTCTCCCCTTCATAGACACTCTTCCCGGGGAGTTCAGATCACCCTGTCCTGAAGGTTCAGCCCAAAGTTTCAGGTTGATGAACGGGTTATCGACCTTGATGAGTGCTCCTGGTTTTTGGTGCGGAACACTGCCGTCTCCCTCGCATTGACTCTGTTCCACATTTTTCAGCCAAGACAAGACCCTACTAAGTCAACGAATATATTTTGAATGCTTGGGTCTTCCCCCCTAGCCGTGTACACGGCCCGGTCTTTGCAGGCATGTGCCCTTCAGACGTCATTTCTTGTTATTTCCCTTTTTTATCTTTCTCCGTTGTGCTCCTCTGTTTAGCAAATCCCTCTCCTTCTACACCCGAGGGGTCCCAAACGTCCTTAGGATCCGTTTTTTCGCCTTCCCCTATGAATTCCCAAGACTCTACTCATGGTCCCTCCCCCTCCCTTTCGGTAGCCTGATTTCCTCGGATATTCTATCTACCCTTATACAGTTGTATCGCCCGCGAAAAAGCCTTCAATTTATATTGAAGAGTTTTCCGTCGTTACCAGGGTCGTGGTGTTGGCCGTTGTTTGCCTCTTTTGTCCTTCCCCCTAACCCCCCCGCACCTCCGCCGTCTTGCTACTACCAACTGTCCATATACTTTAGTATCATTTACCCATAGGTTTTGTGCCCTTGCCTTTCACCCCTCTGCCTGGAAAAGTGGGTCCCTGTTTTACTATTTGTCTTTCTGACCCGTCTCAGTTGCCTCACGATGGTTTTCTAATAAATTTTTTGTTTTCGCTGGTTACGGTTTTCAGCTTTTTTTTTTCTCCAGGGCCACCTGCCGCTGTTTCGCATTCATCGCCTGCCTACCTGCCCGAGAGCGTTTTTGCCCACTCTCTCCCCATCACTTCGAGCAAGGTTTATTGAATTTTTTGCCCTTTTTGACGGAACGAGCCGGGACAGCCTGAAATGGGTTTTGCACGTAGAAGGGTCATTCCCTCCGGTTTCGCTTTCTAACTCTGGCCCGACTTTTTTTTGTCCTTCATTTTTTCCTTCAGCCTATTCGATACCGGACAACCAGACGTGAGGTCCCCCCCCAATCTGTATGGCCCGGCGAGAATGAGCCCTCCGCGATTAGATTCAGGCGTCGACGCGCCTTTTTGGCCTTCGCTTTACATGGATTTTGAGTCCGCTTACTCGTTAACTTGGACTGGCCCCCGAGTTAAATAGCGGTGCGAGACTCTGGATATTATTCTGTCGATAACTTAAGATCTATTTTTTCCGAGAACAGATCCGAAGCCATTTTTTTCTCCTTTAGTTTTTCGACTCTCAGTCGTTCTACTTCTTGTTGGAACTGAGCTGAGGTTTTTTTACCCCACCCCCCACTTTCGGCAATCCTGGCCGGCCGCGCTGCTCTGGCGACCCCCCCTCGTTATGGTGGTAACCAATACCTCCTTTTTAGGATTTATCATATCGAGGTCTTCCGGTGTGATTTTCCCCTCTCTCACCCAGCAGACAGAACTGAATGTCCCTTGAGTCGTGGAGGTCGACATGGAAAGGCCTCTTGGTTTTTCCCCACAAACCGTTGTAGGCCTGGCAATGTAGTTTTTTTTTGGTTCTCCCTTTACCCGTCACGGGGCCGGGTCCAGCTTCCCACGGTTTCGGGTGTGGATGGGGGGGACCTAACGCTCCCTGGTTGGAATTCTGACCTTTTTCTGCTGTTGAACAGTTCTAGGTTCTGTCCTCTTCTCCCGTCATCTTTAACACTACTGCCTCCGTTCTCCTTTATAGGAAATGAGAGAAACTTTTCAATGGGGGCGTGGTGCTTCGGACGCGGCGAGTTATTCCCGCATTGTTGTGTCGTCCGAACCCCCAAGCTTTTTTGTTTGTGGGTACTTTTTCTTTTTTTTGCGTCGAATTATCCGCGCCCTCGCCCGGCTACCTCTAGACGTTTCAACAAAACTCCGCATTGGACCCCCGCCTCCTTTTTTTCTTGCAGCGAGAATAATGCCCCCGTTCGGTGTAATCATGCAATCATGACCGGCCGTGCTTTTCTGCTTGACACCCCTCTTTGTCGCTCGGGCGGGCCCTCGGTTATTTTTGACTTGACTTCCCGATTCCTTGATATTCATGTGGCGGAGACTCTTTATTGATATGGTGCCAATCCCGACGCGCACAATTACGATTACGTATGTAGAGATGTGGATCCGTGATTGGGATGCCAACCACTCGGTGAAGCGATCAGAAGTGGGAGGAACTCGAGAAGCGGTTTTTCGTGACTCTCTCGTGTTTCGCGAGGATTCCTATTGCATTTTGAAAATCCTTCGCCGCCACCTGCGAGACCCACGCAAGGCTTTGCCCGACGCCACACAGAGACGGATCAACATCTCAAGTGAGAAATAATTTGGGCGGTTTCCTCCATAAGTTTATTTGTGCCCCCTTCTGAATACCTGAACTCCTAACACCGATTTTTTTGACATTTACTTGATTAAGAGACCTTCACGCCTCCCCCCCC
>Ga0179593_1311392_pt1 | contig 15696 bp, 14 predicted proteins | sample CZODoug2_1_08_16_FD_185931 | JGI IMG/M metagenome (GOLD analysis project Ga0179593, IMG submission 185931) | Vadose zone soil fungal communities from Angelo Coast Range Reserve, California, USA - CZODoug2_1_08_16fungal (PacBio error correction) | ecosystem: Environmental > Terrestrial > Soil >... | reverse complement strand
GTTCTCTTGATTCATTCGTTTTTTCTGGCCTTCATTTCCCTCTCCCTCAAGAGAGACTCCCTTCTTTACCTCCTCGTGTGCCCATTTCGTTTTCGCGTACCTCTCTCTCCCCTTTTACCCCTCCCCCAATTTTCCCATCCTCCTTTTTTCTTTCCATGCTTGAGAGTCGAAGAATGGACCTTTCTTTCACCCGACGGTGCGTTTGGCTTCGACATCCGGAATTCTTTCGGTGTTGGGTTTTTGTTGAGTGTTTCAAACTCCCCCCCCCTTTCTCGTTTTTCCCTTTTTGACACCACCCCTAGAAAGTTCTTTTGGCCGTACCCGTTCAGAGTCGGTTGTTTTCCTCCTCAACACAATCCTACAGCTTCTCCTTATTGCCTTTTTTTAAGCCCGGTTTTGGGCCCGGAGGTTCCTTCCCCCGTTTATTTGCGCCGCTCATTCATGGGTCCTCAAAAGATTCCCGGATTCAATGGCTGAAGTGTTGTTGGCCTTTTTTGGTCATGGCAGCCGTGTTGTTCCAATCTGCGCTTCTTTTTCTTTTAACGACTGAGCCCCGTAATGTGCCTTTCACGTCGCCTCTTTCAATCCCCCTTCTGGTGTGCCTGCGGCATCTCTTTCGGACAGTTTTGATCGCAATACACTAACTTCCCTTTCCACGCTCCTAGACCCTGAGCTGCTCCCCAATAGTGGGGTCCACCAACACCGGCCGCTTACAGGATTTTGAGTGCCCAGATGATGACTTTTTACCCTTCCCCCCGAAGTTTTTTTACAACGTAGCCAGAACCCGAGTTTTTTAGAGAATGTTTTTTACGCCCCCCGAAACCATGATCTGCTCCAAGTTTCCTCCCTTATTTTGAAGCTGCGTCAAATCCCTTGCTTCCTTGCTTTCCACTTCCGTGGTTAACCTCCGCCTTTTTCTCTGTGTTTACACAGAGCCAGATAAGTTCTTTCACTTTTCTTACCTCTTTTCTCCCTTCAACCTGTTTTGACGGCCATCCTTGGTCGTGTTATTTCGAATACCTCCCCTTGTGCCCCCGCATCCTCTCCCTCCCCAACTCTCTTTTTTTTTTTCCTCAAATCCACTCTTTTATTTCTCCGGGTCTTTTTTCCACACGTTTCGCTGCGTTTTGTCGCCAACCTTCCCCTCAAAACCGCCTTCTTCCCTATCAGGCAATACCCAGCTCCCTCTCGTTTTCTTTTCACCCCCTTCCCCCCCCCCTAGCTTCTCGCTCTCCCTCTGCTACCTTCTTGCGCTTCCCTCACCTTTTTCTTGATCCATTTTTTGGTTTCCCCAACCACTGTCTTCTCCTCCTCGCGTGAAGCCGTATTTTCAGTTTTCCGACCCTCTTTCTTTTTAGCTTTGCCCCTCAAAAAATCAATGTTCTACCCCCTTTTTTGTGCCCGTCAGTTTTTCGCTCTTCACCCACCGCTCCCCTCCATCATGTTGGACGCCCGCCCCCCAACGTCTTCGCCGTTTTTTCTTGTGACTTTTTAATAGTCAGGTGGCTCTTTTGGCTAATTCCTTTCTATGTGAAAAGCGTGCCTTCGCCGTGTCTTCTCCCCCTTAAAACCACCTCCCCCCTGAATTCCCCCCCTTTTCTCTGTCTGACCCAGCGCCCGCTCACCCACCTTTCCGAAACGGCTTCATGGCCCTTTTTTCCGGATGTTCATGCTTTTTCCCACCGCCCCTCCAATTCCCTAAACCTGCTATTCCCCTCTGCGGCATCGTTCAAATTTTGACTAGTCCGAATGATTTAACAATTCTTATTTCAATGCTTCCCCTCCCTCACTTTCCCCGTCAAAGTGAAGACCCTTCTTGATTATAAGAACGCCCCCTGGTATAGTAGTATCCGCCCATCTCTCTCTTTACACCTTTTTTCCCCCTTTTCCCCCTCCGGTGTTTTTAGATCGCTGATTGAGAATCCAAGCGGTGACCAACTTCCTTCGACTCTCTGTTCTGTGTTCCCTGTTGGCAGCCTTTCGGACTTCCTTCCTTTTCATGAGGGAGTCCAAGCCTTCTGTCGATCACTGAACGCCTATTGGAATCCCGATCGGATTCCTGTTTGAATTATTCCTTCCCGTTGAAAGTTCAATTCCCCTGGACCTTCCCTTACTCAAGTGCATTTTGTGTTCCGCTGGTTTCGATTTGAAGGGTACTTCTCCCAATTTCCTTGATTTTTGTTTTTTCCTACTTCTCGTTTTCTGATACTTCTGTGCCGAATACCCTTATCATCTCCCTGGTTTCATCGAGACACGGTCCTGAAGTACAAATGATGCCCCTGGACGATTTCTGCACCTCAATATCGACGCGAGGGCGGGATCCGCGCTATTGTCTCCTTTCCCGATGTTATTTCTTTTGTTGGGCATTCCCCCTTCTCCTGGACGAGTTCCCCCCTTTTTGGAGCCCTTTCATGTTCTATTATTCTATATTGTTCTTCTTAAGGGCAATTCGGGCATGAGATTCGTCTACTCATTTTGTGACCTTCCTAGCTCTCAATCCTCCCATTCCCGGTAATTTTCTTGAAGACTTCTGGTCTACTATCTGACTCAGGTAGCGGATTTTGCTGCCTCCCTGCGCGCGTCCCCTGGCTATCCTTCGTTTCCAGCGCTGTCTTTCGTGTTTGGGGATTCCCCCCTTTTCCTGCGAGCTTACTCTGACAGCCTCCGGCGAATCCGGCTGGCTGGCTGCCCATCTTTTTTGTTGCTTATTACGGGCACCAGCTTTTCTTGGTCATTCTTTCCCCCCGCAAATTGATTCTGCCCGGGCTTCGACTTCTCAAATTAGACTTTTTTCACCATTCTTTCTCTGTGAACTCGCAATCAAGGATTTCCCGATGTTCAAATACCCCGATTGAACCCCTTTTTTCCCCCCCCCACTTTCAGGTACTCGTTGCTTCCTAGGCATAGTCATAGATCTCCTGGTGGGCGAACTTTCGTTTGCCCGTCAAGAGCACCCGTTCCTCTCCTTTAGGTCTCTTGGAGGTACCTCCGTGGTAACTCCCCTTCGTACATCTTCCACCGCTTTTTAAGCGGCCATTTTTTTTTCCCACTCTTTTCTGTCATCAAGCTCTGTTTCAGAGAGTTGTTTGTATTTCCTTGTATTCAGTCCCTCTGTAGAAATCCTTTTCGTCAGCACCCGCCAGATCGCGGTTTGCGTTACGTCCCCTCGATGACGGTCTGAAATTCGCCCTGCGTCGTCCCCCCTTCCTCTTCCGTCTGTTTTTATCCCAACCAAAGACATTTTCTCCAGATTCCCAACCACCCCCTTCCCTCCAGTCTCAATGCCCTTTTCTCCCCCCTTCTCCTTGGAAAACCAACAGGACGTTCTCCACTGTGATACCACGGTGTCCTTCTCCCACTGAGAAGCTCTCTTCTTCGCTTTTTTTTTTTTTACACTCCAACCCCGCATCCTGTTAGCTACCCGTTTAGAAACCCGGGTCGCTGTTTGTCTGGTCGTTCAGTGCCAACCCCTCTTCCCTGGTGGTGAATTCCCCCCACCACCCCCCCCCACCTGGCGCCATTCGCTCTCGCACACCCCTTTGTGGGGGTGGTGGGCCTTTCCCCCCCCTCAATTCCCCCTTTTTTTTAACCGGCGAGGGTCAGAGCCTTGCCCTCAATTCTTTTTCCCAAATGACTTTTGCTTACACGATTCCCGTTAGCGTTGCGCCCCGTTGGAGATCAGCCTTCTTTCCCTTTCCCCCCATTCCCGGCGTCTCCCCACTACTAATCCCTAGAAAACCCCCTCTGTATTAATCTCCCCCCTTTCTTTTTCTCCTCCTCCCCCTGTTTTTGTGCTATACGCTTTTTGCAGAATTTCAAGCCGAGTTTTTTTCATTATGTAGGACCTATGCTACATTCGCACTTTTTTCCCGCATCTTCTTCTTTGCCCAAGTTTCTTCAGGGTTCCCCCCCTAGATTCCTGTCAGAATTTTCGAACCTTTCACACTTACCCGAGCAGTGATTTAATATGAGCTGAGGTTTACTGAAGAATTACTTTCTTTTCAGCCGAGGTGCGTTGTCAGTACCCCCCTGCTAATTGCGCTTTTTGGGTTGGTTGTACGACTTAAACACTGTATGTTTCTTTTTTTTACAAGTTTTCTACTACCCTGAAATAGCCGGGTTGTTCTTTACGATCGTTTCCGCCCCACCCCCCCCCCCCCCCAACCCCCCCCCCCCCCCCCCCCCCCCCCCCCCCCCCCCCCACACCCCCCCCCCCCCCCCCCCCCCCCCCCCCCCCCACCCCCCCCCCCCCCCCCCCCCCCCCCCCCCCCCCCCCCCCCCCCCCCCCCCCCCCCCCCCCCCCCCCCCCCCCCCCCCCCCCCCCCCCCCCCCCCCCCCCCCCCCCCCCCTCCCCCCCCCCCCCCCCCCCCCCCCCCCCCCCCCCCCCCCCCCCCCCCCCCCCCCCCCCGCCCCCCCTGAGAACCCCCCAATAAAAAGACCAGTTCGCCGTGGCCTCCCACCCTTTTGGCGCCCTAGCGTTTATCCCTTCTTGTTTCTTCTCCTTTGGCTTCATTAATGGGCATTAACCCCCATGTGCCCTTCTTCATGGATGCCTTGTTGGCCGTTTCTATGTATCCTCCTTTCTTGTTTCTCCCCTCTTTTTTGGCGATGTTCTTTCACGGAGCGCGAAGTTTTTCCCTCATCGAATTCCCCTCAAAACCTCCCTGGTTCCTGGTGCTGGCGGGACTCTTTAGACCGTCCCTTCACCCAAAGTCCCCCTCGGAGAAAAGAGCCCTGGATTCCGCAGCTTTTTAAACAAATTTGTTTTCGTACACTTTGATTTGTTCCCGATCGAAGTTCTTACCCTCTCCCTAACGCCTTGAGAACTTGACACGAGATCTTTCTTCTTTTTCCCCCCCCCCGTTTTGCACCTTCTCCGACCAGTTCGCTCGTCTCTATGATCTGTTCAAGCTCTGCTCTTTCCGCTTTTTACTGTATCTTTAACACCGCCCTATTCTTGAGGCTGGCACAGTCCGGTTCTCTTTACAATCCTTTAGCCTAACCCCCGTGGACCACATTCCTTTCGTGTAGTTAAGCATTCCTTGCCCCCGCATGCCCTATAATTCCTCCTCCCAACCCCTAGGTTAACAAGCCCTTTCTTCGCCGCGGCCTTTTTTTTCATCTCGTACTCTCTCTCGTTTTTCACCCCCCCCCCTTGGTAAATAAAATCTTCCCTCCGCATATACGATACCATAAAGGTCCCCAGACTCTAATTGCTTCACCCCCTTTCCCCAAATTTCCGCAATATCCCTGATTTTTTTCAACTCACGAGCATCCTGCCGGGATGTACCCCTTTGATGATGCGAGTTCCCCAACCCTCGACATGGCGCTCTTCCAGGAATTGGCCTTATCCTCCCCCCCAAATTAAGACTTCCGCCCCCCCACCCAATCTCCCTTTCTTTTCTATTTTCCGTCTGCTTTCTCTCCTTCGAATAAAACACTAACATCCCTTGTCCCCTGCATTAGACCCATATCTTCCTCCGCCCGAGTGCTCTATTTTCCCTGACTTACTCACCTGAATAGTCAGGTCCAGGCATCGCCGTTTTCTTCCTTGTCCCCCCGTCATTTGGCTATGCTTCCCAAGCACCCATCCGTAATCACTCTACTTTCCCTTCGCCTTGGCGAATCAGAAATTCTCCTCCAACACTCCCCCCCTTTCGCCCACGGAGAGAACTGCGCTACTATTGTTCTTTCTTTCGGCAAACCCGCCCCTGCCTAATTCCCTTAATCCTTGCGTTCCCCCGCGGCCTTCCCCCACCATTTTTTATTCTGACGGCCCCTTCCTTTCAAATGCCAGTCTAGAATACCATGCACCCCTTTTCGCACGGGCCCCGTCCCCTCAGTTTAAGACTCTTTCCCCGCTTCTTTACACAAAATCCTCTTTTTTTTCCTCCTTCCCCTTCCTGTGTTTTTGCTTCTCGTATTTTTGTTTCGACTCCTGGAAGGTTGATATCTCCTCTGTTTTTGTGAGACGGCGGGAAGTCTTTCCCAGCCCGTCTGTATTTAGTCCATTCTGTCCCAAAAGTTGACGAACGCCGTGCCTTCTTGGGTCTCATCTTTGACGGTGCCTTATTCTTTTTTCCCTTGTTGGAATTCACGACCCAACCGCTCGGAGGCCACTGTTAGCTTCATTTTCGCCCCTTTTTCTTGCAGTGGTGCCCCTCCTTTAAGGCGACACTAGAAGTTATACTTTTCTTGAAGGCCTTTCGAGTCCACCCACTTTTCTCAAAGGAGAAACGGTGTCATAGAGCCCCGGCGAATGTAGATGATTCTTGTCCCCCTTTCTGAGTAACAGAATATAGCCCCCCGCTCTTTTTCCCTAGATATTGTGCGCCTCCATTTAGGTTCTCTTTAATCTCTTTTCCAGATGGAAGCCCCCAAGTGATGAACAATTTCCCCTTTTTTTATTATGCCGATATTTGATTTTACCCCACGGTCCACCTCCTTGACCAGGTTCCCTCCTGGCATTGTTCCCCCCCCATTAATTTTTTGTTGCCCCCCGCATGGCCTCCCCTATTCCCCTCCCCAGGCTTTCGATTGACGCCGTATGTCGATATATAAGAAGGCGCGGCTTTTTTTTGATGAATTTGCCGGCGCTTCCCTGGATGTCCTGGAGAGTGCTCCTCTGGCTTTCTTGGCCGTGTTTTTCTACACCCTTACGGGAGTCTTACCGCCGCCTCCCTGCTTTCGGTTTCAAATCCCTAGGCTTTTTTATTTTCCTTAACGGCATCCTCGGGCGGGTCCCGTTAAATTCTTTCCACGCCCAGTCCCTTCTTCCATTGTTCCCTGCGAATTCCATTCGACTCTCACTCTCTCATGTTGGACATACACCTGGGGGCGATGTTCCCCCTAACCTCTCTTTTCATCCCTCAAAGACATTAGAAGTTTGGAATCCATGATAGGCATGACACCTTCCTCTATCCGAGGTATTTTTGAACTTCACCTGGATCTTTCCTTTGCTCTCGGAGGTACCCCGCCCGTCTTGGAAGGCAACTTAGCCTGGCCCGACCACTCCGGTTACGCTCCAGTTTTTCCCCACTTCTTTCTTTTTTTTCACCCTTTGTGATAGTTAGGCGTTTCTTTTCTTTGGGTTGATTTCCTCTCCCTTTTCGAATGTTTCACTACGTCTTCCCCATCACCCCCCCTCCCCTCTTTGATTGTTTGATGTTCGGCCGTCGATTGGACGCACCCGTCTTTCCCCTTCCTCTCCTCTGTTTTCGCCCCCCCCCTAAACTGATGATACAGATCCGGCCCCCCACCGCCAGTTTCCTCCCTTTGTCCCCCGTTAATGATATTTCCCGTGGCACACCAAGAACAGTGATTTAACTGCGACATTGACTCCCCCCCCCACCACATTGTTTTTTTGCTTTCCCCCCGTCCTTCTGGAGCCCCTTTTAGTCTTTTTTTTTTTTCCTGCGACAACGCAGCCTTGCGCTTTTTGCACAGCGCTTTATGGTCTTGTCTCCCCCGAGACGCTGCCCCCCAACAATACCTTTTGACTTGGCCAACTAAACACAACCCCAAACACCTGCCCCTTCTCTCTTTAGACCCCAACCTCGTCTCCCCACTCCCTTTTCCTTTCTGGCCATTTTTTTTTTAGAACCCTTTTTTGTAATTTGACGTTTGTTCTTTAACGGCTTCGGTAGTCTGGGTCACCTACCGTTTTTTTTAGATTTCACCCAGATTGCCCCAAACTTCAAGTAACTTCCATAACCTACTCTAACTCGCCCAACCGCGCTTTCCAATCGTCCCTTTCTATATACTTCTCACGTTTTTGTTTTTTTAGGTAGCTTTTTGACTCTTGACTTCTTTTTCTTTTTTTTTTCGTAAGGCATTTTTCCTCTGCCTTTGAAGTAGGAATCTCAATTTTTTCTTAGTGAGCGTTTTTCTCCCGCCCCCCGCCCCCCGACCTTTCCGTCAAATTTTCCTCCTCTTGTGGACATTATAGCCTGTGATGGGTTATCTGATGGACCTTTCTAAACCGGACCGGTGCGTTTTTTGAGTCATCCTCTCCTTCGCCCGGTTTTTTGTTTTGGTTCTTTGCCAGAACAACAAACCACCCCTTGGTCAGTTTGTTGTTATTTTTTTAGTTTTACCCTGACAACCAGGACAGAGACTCTCGTTCTTGGCGGCAACGTGCGCACAGACTTCCCCCCGAGATCCCCCTCCCCCCCACCCCAGGTCACCTCTTTTTCTCTTTCCCTTTTAACCGACCCGGTTTTTTTGTGAGAAGGAGACCTTAGCGTTCTTTGTTGTCTACGCCTTCGCTAATCATGGTCCTCAAACACTTTTGCACTCTTCAAGGGTTATCGGGGGGTGGCGTTGCTATGTTTTAAGCTATGTGTTGTCGCAACTCTCCGTACTTCCTAGGGAATGACCCCCCTCTTTTTTTTCGCACAAACTGCGGCTTTCTCTACCTTCTCTTTGCATGCCCCAGGAATTCTTAACCCTTGCCCCCCCCAAATACATCTGGCTTTGGTTGATGGCGGACGTTTGAGTTAGTCCCCACGTCGCAATCCAACCGAATCTCAACCAATAGAGGATCAAAGAGATGGTTTTTCACCGCCCAGCGGGGGCAAACCACCCCTGTTACACGGGTCAACTGAGGGACAGAGAGGATACCTTTTTACACGATGCTTTACCTTCCTCTCGCCCATGAGAGAGCGTTCTCTTTTTACTGTCAAATTCACCGATATGCTTTTTTCCCCCAGGTCGCTCGCTGTATGCAGCGCGCAGCCTGCGCTCGTTTCTTTGTTTCATACCTTTTCCACATCTTTTTCTTCTTGATTCATAAATCATCCTATTTTCTAGTCCCCATTTGAACCAGCCATACAAAATGTTGACACCTTTGTTCCCCCCCTCTCAGTTGAGCCCCCGCAAGATGGCGAACGATGACCCCCCCTTCAATCTGACTAGTTTGTCGCTCGCTTAAACCCTCGTAATCAACGGGACGTTGAAACCCCAAGTCCAACTCCACATGCCTCTCGCCTCAGAAAATTGTCCCCCCCCTGGCCTTCTCCCACCCTAAACACCCATCAGGAATTCTCTCTTTCTTCCTCCACTTGCCTTAATCCTTACCCGTGCCCGTTGGTGGACCCCCATTTATACGTTTCTCTCCCCCCTTCGGCCGAAGAATGCTTCCCTGAATCACTATACTCCCCGAAACCTCGCCTTTCCAACAGATGTCTCCCCCCCCCGTGTGTAGTCCATCGTTTGCTAATGGAACACCACCCCCAGCCAATCATCATTCGTCCCCGGCTACGGCTCCCTCCGAATTTTTGTGTTCTAGACCCGTCCCCGAGTGGCCGATTTATCCCCCGTTCGTGATGAACCCGCCGTGGCCGTGCTCCTTTTCTTCGCCGAAAACGCGTCCCGAGACTTATCCCCCTTTTTCCTTGGAGAATCCATACCCTTCCCGCGAAACCCCCCACCTTGCGAACTTGGATCTCCTACCTTTCTTTTCCTCTGTAGTGCTTAACCCAGACCCAACTTAACTCCCCATGAATACCGAAGACCCCTCGCTTCATTCTTCCCACAATTTGCCCCCTCTTGAGAAAGTTCCCTTTCCCCTTTAACTTACTTATGATCGACCCCCCCTTTTAGTAAAATGTTCCACAAATTCCATATAGATCCCTCCCTCTCTTTGTTTCAGACTTTATCTCTCACCCCATATCTTCATATCCTCGGTTGTTGTTGCGATCTGGTCGAGAGGCGGTGACCCCGTCATTTTCTTATCGAGTTTTCTTTTTTTCCTTGGTCCGAACCCCGTGCGGCAGTTCAATTAATTTCAATTGCAGGGCGATTTTCTCCTTCGGTCGATCCAATCTATTGGTTTTTTGAATTTTCGGATCGTGGGTTACTTCTTTTCGGTCTGCTTAAAGCCTTACCAGAGTTTGAATTTTCTTTTTTTCTGAGAAAGTTGGTCCCGGTTTCGATCTTTCTTCGCCCCCGACGATCCGTTCCTGCTTTTTATTTTTTTTTGCGGAATACCCATGTCACCGGCATGTTGGTCATTGATAAAGGCTCAATTCTCCACTTAGTGCCTTTTATGCCAAGGACCCTATAAGAGCGTTTTGGGCCTCCCTGTATTGCCTACCCATTCTGTGCGCTTTTTGAAATTAAGCCTTCCTTGTGTCCGCTCCCCCACAAGAAAACAAGTTTTGAGAACTATTGTTGCTCAAAGATGCCTGGTTTCTCCTTGCCCTTAATTGAATGGAGATTATTTTGCCTCTTTTGGTTGACAGACAGTTATCCCCCGGATACTCCCCAAGTTGTGAAGAGCTGAATTGCCTTGTAGCTCGATAGTAAGTATAAGCGCGTGAGGGATCTGTGTACTTGTTTTTTTGCAGCCGGCTCTATTCTCTCTCATCGGCTTAGTGCTGATAGTTTTGATCTTTGGGTTGGCTTCCCCGTCAGTCTTCCGTACCGATGGTGTTCCCATTTTGCACAGCCGCCTGCGCGCATAAACTTCTCCCCGGCTGGTGTCCTATGTAAAAGCGAGTGGGCGGAGATTGTTGCGTGCTTTCTACATTATTTTTTCCCTACCCCAAATTTTTTCTTTCCAAGGTTCTGGCCCTGAATCTAACTTGCCTGGAACCTCTCCGGCCTCTTTTTTTCCCATCACCAGGCTCTCTCAACCTCTACATTCTGAAAATCAATCCGAGCTCGGCTTGGTTCCTCTTCCTAGGCCTGAGCCTGGAGTCCTTTGCTTTGTCGAGAGAAACTTTTTCGATTGCGAGGAGGCGGGGTACTCAGTAGTCGGGACGGACCCTTTGCACAATTCCGCCCCTCCATGTTCTTTTTCAATTTGACTATTTCCTTCCCTATATGTGACTCCCCGGAGTTTGCGTCCTGTAGGGTTCATCTGCCTTCTGACCCTCCACCCCCCAGCCCCCGCACCCTTGCTTGTTGCTTGGAACGAATTGCTTGAAGCAGGCAAATCCTGACTTTTTCGGTTACACGGCCCCCCTCTAGTGAGTTTCTCCCACCCTCCCCCGCTTCTTTGAGATCCCACGGCCCCAAAACTTCAGCCCTCAGCAAGTTCACTGTTCCGAACAGCTTCATGGATGCGCGAAAAAGAAGTTGCCCGCTGCCTTGCGCAAAACCCTTGGAGGAAACCCAGTTCTCAGCCCGCTTTCGTCCTTTTTTCTCCCGTCACCCCCCGCCGCCTCCCGCCAACCGCCGGTCGGTGTGTTTCTTCGAGACGCTTCCCCAAAACCTGTGTTCCCTTCCGCACACTCCCCCAAACGCCCACCCGGTTCTTGATTCTTCCCACAACTGTTTGCCCCTCGGCTTCACTCACAGGTCCAATTAGTTGATTTCTGGAAGCTACTGGCCAGCCAAATGCTGTCTGAAACTTTTTGAAATCTTTTTAGCGACGTTGAGAACCGCTAATTGCCCCCTATACATAATATTCCTACTTCGGCCCCATCGCCAATGCCTCCAGCAACCCTGCATTTTCCATCGTACATCTATTTTAAATCCCCTTTAATTGTTGTTGTTGTCTCTTATTTACGATTGCCTGCATCTGTGTTTTATATGGGATCCATTCCCTTGATCTGGCCCCTCCGTAGTGACAATTACTTCTGCCATATTTGTTACGGCCCTTCCGCGCTACCGAACGCACGTTAATAACCTTCAAACTAAGAATTTTGGCCCACCGCATGATGAGCCCCTGTCCTAGTGACTTGGCTTTTCGTTTTGCTGAGATCAATTTCAGTTGTTTTTGTTATTTGAAAGATTAACCCAATGTTAGTCTTTTCGTCTGACGAACCGACTAGAGCTGTTCACGGTTTCCTGGTCTGTTTGTTCGGAATAACCCCACAAAGTACAGCCTTTCTCGCGTAGCCCAGGGAGACCCACGGTGTGGAGTACCCCCGTGAGGTTGTTCAAGTATTTTGTGCGGAGCCTTTCATTTTCTAATTGTGTAAGAAACTCCACTCAATGCTGACTGGGTGGTTTTTCTGGGCTTCGCTTTCCTCTTCGTTTTCGTACGCTCTTCTTGCGTGAATTCCCGTACGACTTGACGGTCCCTAATACTTCCCGCAAAAAAGCCTTTGCTTTCTGCGAGGGAGGTCGTTCAAAGTCGTTAGAGTTAACCCTAAATCTCCCCCAGTCTTCTGGCTCCCCTGATTTTGCTTACCCTTTGGTTCCCCCTTTTACACTTGAGTGCGTCTGGAGATGCGCATGTTTTTCCCCCTGACGCTTCCCTCTCCTCCGCCTGATAGAATTTTTTTTTCCAAAGCCCCCCCCAAATTCGGGGATCGCTTCACCAGTTTTGCCCTGCCTCTTAAATGTAGTAATAACCTGATTTGGTTGGGTTTTCATTCTGTATCCACCTGGTGTAAACCCTCGATTTTTGGAGGAGGTTCCAAGAGCGGTTATAGTTCTAGTAGATGTTCGCTTCAACAGTTGCACTTCGTTGTTTTCAAGAATCAATGTTCAGCCCCCCCCGAGGATCCCCTTTCCTAATCTCGAGTTTGCCCCTCGATTTCATTCCCGCATCAGTATCGAGTTTCCTCAATAGAGTACTCTCCTCTGACTTCTTGCCCTCCCCCCCGCCACATAACAAGAAATTCCTGTCACATTTCCAGTCCCCGCAGCGCCGGCTTCCCCCATACCAATAACCGTCCTTTAATATCGTTTTCCTCCACTTCCTTCATCGCTGTCCCTATCCCCCCTTATAGCTCCCTTAGCTCCCCACCTGAGGCGCCGTTTGCTCTCTCCTCCTTTCCTTTCTGGCAAGCCGATCTTTTCTCTTGCCTTCAGGAAAAAAAGGTGAATGTCCCCAACCGCCAAGCTTTTTCCGTCCAATTTCACAAGAGCCCTACTTTCTTCCTTTGAAAAAGAGACCGTCTTCCCAGACCAGTGTGCTTTCCTGTCCGCAAGCATCTAGGTACCTTTTCCCATTCTCGTTCTTAAAAAGCCTTTTCAGTGCTCCCAGGTTTGCCCCACAACCCCCCCCCCGTCACACTCTATTTCTACCCTTGATTTCGTCCAAATTCCACTCGAGCTCCCAAACACACCTTTCTCTGCACGACGCCCGTGAGCTCCTTTCCGTCCAGCAACGAATACTTTTCCGTCTACCAGCGATCCCACCTCGGCGCATCATTTTGACGTGCTTACCTACGCCCGTCTGGAACCTTCATTGCCGCCCCTTCTCTGCACATCCCGTTCCGCTAAGGTAATTAGCTTTGGCTCTTTGCCCCAATCTCTCCTGCTGAAGAATAATTTTTTTTTTTAGAGGATGTTTCGAGCCCGGCTGACACGCTTTGTCGATCGATTTTCTTTTTCCCTGGGCGGACAGTGCGGCATTCCTTAAGATGTCCGTTTTCTCAGATTTGTAGATCAAATTTGCCTCCCTGCCCTTCGTGGCCTCTCTCTATTCCGTCATTATTTTTCATTGAGGGGGGAGCGTACAAGAACCTTTTATCTCGTGACCTACATTGTTATGATTCCCCCAGTATCAGGTTTGGTCGCACGGCGCGATGGGCTCTGTAGAAACCGCAGTGAGTAGTGCCCCTTGGAGGACTGTGTGTGTTTCTGAATAAAGGATAATCATTCTTGGTTAACAGATTCCAATTGAGCAGCTCCCCACTTTATGCCCGCGAATATTCCCTCTCCCCCCAGGACCCTAAGCAATTTGGGGAGGCCTTGTGGCCCCTTTCGATTTGTTTTTTTGGGGGTGTGGGGGTTATTCTTGAATCTCCTTTTTTTTGGCGTTAATTCGTCTCAACGATTTCCCCTCCCCAGTTGAGCCCCCTGGAGTTTTCGGATTTTAAGCGAAGGGTCGGTGCCTCTAATGCCCCATTCCGAGGAAGATTGTCCCCAGTGGTCCTCCCTCATTTTGGGGACGTCCCATGCATCTCTCTGGATTCCGCCCCTAGGAAGCGCTATTGAAGTGGAGCCCTCCCGATCCTCTCGGCGGCTTTTATTATTGACGCCTGAGATTACAACTGGCTTACAATACGAGACGCGATGTGTTGTGTCCCCGTTTTTTTGTTGCTTAAAAGTAAGCGGCCTTATCGATGGTTTGAACCGCGGTCGAAGGCTTTGGCTGGATGACAAAGCGCGTGGTGAGTGAGAGAGGATGAAAACCTGTCGGGAGGGAGAGAGAAAGCATGCATGAAATAACAAGAACTATCCGTCTCAGAGTCCTTATATCCCCCGGGCGTGACAGGCGAAAGTACTGAAAGTAGACTGAGACACCGTACGAGGTTTGAACGCGAACTCCTAAAGAACCAGCCGGGATGTGTCAAACCAAGAATATTGAAACTTACAACCATCCGCCCAGGCTTCAGTCATCTATAGGAGCCTTGCCGTGCGCATGCCATTTTTTTATTTTGCGGGGGCAAGTCAGATGCCAGGCTGATAGCTGGAGAGGCATCTCAGGTTTCAAGCCCTTCTGATGGCAGGAACTAGAATATACTCACCGACCTCGTGTACGAATGACCACGGTTTTTTTACAAAGCGTCGATTGGCACCCCAAGCTCTGTGATCCTGCCTGAGAGTCTGTTTAAGAGCTTGTGTTCTAACTCGCGTCACGCAGTAAACCTTACCGCTGTTTTGTTTTAAGACTTCGTCTCTCCAGGACCCGGAAACCCCAACCCTCCTCACCCCCTACCCCCTTCATCGCATCCCCCAAAGGATTTCCGACCCTCTCCCCTAGTCTGCATAGGCCACGTGGACACCCCCACCGAAACAAAGTCCACCTATCCGCCCCCATCCCCCCAAACGCGTGCCAGAGTTGCTAAGACGGTTCCCCTCTCCCTAACCTTTACCTCACTCACAAAAACCTCCCCCCCTCCTATCGACCATCGCACCACGGGTCACATACTCAAATCCTTTGTCTTATACTAACCCCTGGAAACACCTTCACAAACCTATGCACCCAGGAACCTCGCAACCTTCTGGGAACATTACCTACCCCCCCCTCTTGCCCCCCAGCCTCTTACCCCTGCCCAAGGTTTGCACTGTCCGGGTGACTTTGGCTAAAAATACTATTTCTTGCCACACCGTCTCATACCCCGCCAGTGCCAAGCATACAAGACACCCCGCCATCACACTGCGTCGTTCAAAAGTTGCAGGTCAAATGCAGTCCAAAAACGCGGTTCGGCCACGCAGCTCCCCAAAAGCCGACGATTCCCAGCACAGAGGCTCCCCCGTTGAAACCCCACGGGTCTATATTGCGATTCCCCTACCCCCCCAATACCCACTCATAGCACGCAGAGATCGTTCGACAAGGTCGCACGAAACTCCCCAACAATTCAAACCCTGTCCCTCAGTCCGATCTGCAGGGATAGCCGAGTCGTTCACTCCTGACTCCATTAGCAGTACTTCTCGTTTACCATGACCACCAATACCTCCCACCTGACCGGTGGAGCTACAGTCGCCTCACAAGCCACAAAACCCCAAAATACACCCATGTGAAGAATGCCGGAGCTCTATTAAGGACTCTCCCCCAAAAACCCGGAGTCTCACTCCCAAGTTGTAAGCTCTGCTACATGCCTCCTGGGCCCTGAGGACTTTTTTCCCAGAAAACGAGGCTTTTAACTCATTGGTCTCTGTAAAAGTTCTGTTTTGAGATTTAGGAAAGACGTGGAACTTTTTGCACATCTATGCAGGTCAAACCAAGGCCATAGAATTTGCACTTAGAAATTTCTTACCTCAATAGAACCACAGAGACCGGTTTCCCTT
>Ga0179593_1524301_pt1 | contig 15697 bp, 23 predicted proteins | sample CZODoug2_1_08_16_FD_185931 | JGI IMG/M metagenome (GOLD analysis project Ga0179593, IMG submission 185931) | Vadose zone soil fungal communities from Angelo Coast Range Reserve, California, USA - CZODoug2_1_08_16fungal (PacBio error correction) | ecosystem: Environmental > Terrestrial > Soil >... | reverse complement strand
CTGCCCCTATTTTCCATTCTTCTCCCTCCCCCATCAAGCTTCCCTGACCCTTTCCCCACCTTGAGTTCATCCTTTACGACGGTCCTATACGGCATCAACCCCCCCCTCGGCGTGTGCTCTTTTGCATGGCTGTGGCTTTTTTTTTTTTTTTCAGCTTTTCAGCCAATTCTGACGACCTATCCACCCTTTCCTCTGGCCATCTGGTTACCTCCCCCCCTTTCTGAGCCCCCCTAAACCCCTCCTCCCCACAAGATCAGGACAGCTTGCAGTCCCCAGAGGACATTCTTAATTTTTTCCCATTAAAGGTCTCCCTCTTCCAATTTTCCCCCCTCGATGGCTTCCCTTCGTTGAAATTTCGCCGCCGACCTGTTCAGCCACTGTTGGTCCTTTCTGGGCCCCGGGGACACCCTGAGCTTTTTGGCTCTCGAACATTTTTGGGAGCCTCCCTGCCGAGCCGCTTTTCCAATTCTTCCCTTCACCCGTGATTTTTGAGTTTCGTGGCTTTTTGGAGGATTCCTGTCGGTCCCCCCCTGATTTCCATTCAAAACTTTACAAGGAATTGACCTAAGTCGGTCCCTCTTACCTTCTTTGCTGGAAGGATCGGCCCCAAATTGCAAATCAGAAGGTCCCCTTTCGTTATTTAAGCCGTTTTTTTGCGCCGTTTAACCCGACCTCCATTTCCCTCTCGCAAACGCGTCGCTTTGAAATTGGAGGGGTTTCGTTCTTTCCCCCCGAACACCCAACACCCCCTTGAGTAAGTCTTAGAACGTTGTCGGTATCTCTTCCGATCTTCTTCCCCAATCCTATACGAGGATCCCATGTCTTTTTTTTCCCATTGCCTTTAGTCCCCTACCTTGTTTTTTGTTTCCATTTTAGGCCTTTTTTTTTTCCAAGGGACCTCCTTTCCCCCTTTTTTGCTCTGGAACTCCAGCCAGTCCCAACGATGTCTTTCCTCTTTCGGGTTACCTCGTGCTCCCCTTTAAGTGACGAGTGAGAATTTACTTTCTTTCATACCTTTACTCTTCCCAAACGATTATTTTTTAGGATTATTCTCCACAGCATACCTTTTTCCTCGCGACTTTTTTTCTTCCTTTTTGAGAGAACACCTTTTCCCTGAAGTTATCTGCGTTTCTTAGAAGCCCTCCCACCCTCTTCATCCCGATTTGAGACTCCATGATCTCCTTTTCTCGTTTTTTTTGCTCTCCCCCTTTTGAGGTCCTGTCCAAATCTTCCTTAGCCCCAATTCTTACCCTGGATCCGACAAATTTCCCCATCCAAGCTTTCCCCTTCCTGGCACTCTTCAACAGCGGAAAGGTTTGAACTTATCCTTTTCCCACAAATGGTACCTTTTCCAATCTAGCCGGTAGAGTTCCCATTTCCAGATTTTTCTTCCTTCTTCTTACATTTACCCGACATCTCGTTCCTGGGAATCCTTTGTCCCTTCTTGGCACTCCCTTCTTTCTGAGTTTTTTTCTTTCATTTCCCCCTTTGAACCAGATTGTCTTTTTCGGATTTGCCCTCTGGACACTGCCCCCCGTAGTTTTGGACCACTTTCCCATATTTTAAACCTTCACGCTTTGTGAATTTCAGTTCCCCGAAAACCTTGCCTGTTTGATTAGCCCAATGATGTCTGATCCCCTTTTCCCATCTAGATTGTTCTCAAGTTCTAGGATACACATGCCTTGGCCCCCCCCCTCTTCGCAGCAGAGACCATGCGGTGCAATCCCACGGGAAGACTTGTTCTCCGACCGAGGTCCCTTAGATCCCTTTCCCTTCCTTCTCCCCTCCCTCGTTTTAGATCGCTTCTTGAACTGTTTTTATTCCAAACTAGTCCCCTTAGCTGTTTGAGTTTTTAAACCGTTTCCGATGCTCGTCGCCAAGCTTTGGCAATCCGTCGCTTGGCCCATAGATCCTTATGTCCACCAGCCAGTATCCACCCAACCCCCCTTTCATTTCTTCTACAGTTTCCTCCCAACTCGACTTTAAAGCCCCGATTTCTACCGTTTTTTCCTAACAACGTTCCCCACACGATTTTGGCATCTCCACCCCTTTGGCAATTCTCCTCTTCTCTGTCCCTTTTGGGCTCCTTTCCACGACCAAATTTAGGATTGCCCAATAGCTTTTCGCTCCCCCCTTTTTTTTTTCTGTTTTTCCCCTTTCATTCGGATGTGACAATAGGTCTTTCTCTTTTGACTGTCCTTGTTTCCTTTCCCTTTGCTCCCTTCCCTCCACCATGCATTTCTCGCGGGTCGACTTTCCTTTCCACGGTTGGCCTCTTTGGGTCGTTTGGAGAAGCCACGTTTGAAGGCTGGCGGGTTCCACCGGAGGTCCCCATCAAGGTTTTTAGACCCCCCGAAAGAAACCACATAGCTCCTCTCGCATTCCCAACTAATCTTTTTCGCCCTTTTTTCTTGCTACCCTTATGATTCCCCCCCCCCCCTTCGCAGGCCCCTTTTTATCTCCCCAACCTTTTTAACCTTAACCTTCCGGTATGCTTGATGTTCCAAGGTTCCTCCGAAAAGCTTTTTTCCTCTCGGTAATATCTTTGGACCCCGGGGTTCTAAATTACTCTAGGCTCCTCAAATGATTCCACGTTCTCCTCGTGGAAATGCGGTGTTATTGTCTTTTTTTTGGAGTCTGCTTTTTTCCAACCGGGTTGCCTTCTCTTGATTTACCGGTTTCTTTGGGGGGGACCCCTTTCTTCCCGAAAAAGTCCCCCCCATTTCGACTCCCCCAGCTTTTTTCCTCCCAGCCTATTCCCCCTTTTTGAGCTCAAATATTTACCCTTTTGCCGGATAGCACCCCAGCCCTTGCTATTTAGCATTTTCTGATTGGCCCCCGAACCCTCATGATCCTGCTTGAATAGGTTTTTTTACACCCGATTTCTAAGGCCTTTTAAAAACTCCCCAACTCTACATCCCTGCTTCCCCTGGCACATGAATCCCCTCCCACAAGGAGGACAGATTTCCTTTTCAGAGTAGATCTTCCCCTTTGTAGTGTTTCTTCTTCAAGATTCAGCTTAGTTGCTTTTACCCCCCCAACAATTCTCGGTTCCGACATTTTGAGTTTCCCCCTACCCCTGAGGAATCGTTTTTTTCTTGCTCATGAGCTCTGCGAGCTTCGAGACCACTGCTTAGCTCTTTTCAAACCAAGATTGCTCATTTCTCCATTCGTTGTTCCCCCAAATTTCACTTTAAGCCATTGTCTTCCCCTATGTATTTCAACCTCGAAATTTTTCTTTCCCTCGCTTTCCTAGTTGAATTTGTTTTCCTTTCATGTCCTAGAATTACCGCTCCAACGGGGGGACTGCTCTTTGGTGTCCCTGAGAAATTTTTTCTTTTCATCCCCGCTTAATCCCTTGCGAGATCTCCCCGAGAGTCTTTTTTTTTTTCCCCCCCAATGATCGTTGCTTTTAAATCTGCTCCAATCCATGTTTCCTGCAACCCCCGTTACCTCCGCCTGTTTAGTAGCCCCCCTCGGATTTTTCCTCTTCGGGCGGCTTTTGCGTCCCCGCCATTTTACCGATAAACTCCCGCACGCTAGTTTTTTTGGACCTTCCGAAGATTTACAAGCCTTCTTTCATCTTTGTTGAGAGCTCTATTTTTCGAGGACGTCTCGTCCATAGTACACAATAACTCCTGTGCCCCTGAACCCCCCCCTTCTAAGACCCTCACCGGAATGCCATAAGCATGGATTCCTTTCTAATGAGATCTCTTTTTCGTTGTCCTTTTCTCCGGTTTTTTTTTCCCCGGGATTGGTTCTTTCTCTGAAGTTTGAGAGACTTTCCCTTTCGTCTTTTTGGAGGAAACGCCCCGAGCGCTTTTCCCGAGGAGAGAGGCCTAAGAAGGCTCCCTCGACCTCCCCTTGTTGTTCCTGAAAGTGATTCCCCATTAATCTCCTGCGAGGTTTTCGCTAGTTGATATTCCTCCCGGTTCCTCCCTCCGATTTTTTCTTCGGTTGTTTTTTTCCGTTGTGTGGGCCCCCCCCCCGTTATACTTCTTTGGACCCTTCCTACCCTCACAGTGTCTCTCTGCCCTAGATCCCCTTTGACTGATGAGTTAGTGACAATTGTTCTTTTGTCTACTTCACCAAGGTCCTCGATCTTTTACTAAAAAATTGCCAGAAACCCTTTTTTCCCCCCCCCGAGCCCTTTCCCCTTTTTGAATCTTCCCCTAAGACTCTTTTTCCTTTCTGGTTCTCAGGGCCCCATGGCACCCTTTCAAAGGACCTTCACGGGTTTCAAAAATGGCCCCTGTAATGTTTTCGTTTTTTTTTCTCCTTTTTTTAGTGAACATCCTTTTCAGCATCCCCAAACGATTTGGAATTCTGTGTCGTCATTTTTCCCCCCCTCTCTTTTTTTTTTGTAGAAGGCTGGGATCCTTCCGCGCTTCCCCTCGATGTTCAAAAAATGTTCTTCTTCAGTTAGCCTTGTTTCTCCCTTGCAAACATTGAGTCCACACTGCAACCGGGAAATCAAGTAACTTTTGGCTCTCCCCTTTTTCCGCAATCACTAATACTTTCATCCCTTCCCGAATTCTTTTTCCGCGAACGTCAGTCATCCTTATTTATAACTCAATGAAGCCCCCTCTTTCCCTCGCCCAATGGTTACCCTGTTCACAGAACCAGGGTCAGCGCGATCTGGCGGGGTTAACTTGGACCCTTGAAATTTCCTTTTTTTGCGATCTTGCCTTCACCTTCCCGCCTAACCATTAGATTTTGAAGGTCTGGATCTCTATTAGTCTTCTGATCTTTCCCGTGGTTGTTCTTTTGTTTTTTTTCCGGCTCCCCTCCGATCCCCCGTTTAAATCTCCCACGTATCCCCTCCCCACGGTCTTCTCGGGTGACAGCTCCGTGTTCCCCCCAAATTCCCTCTTTCGCAGTGTTTTCCCTTTTTTCCGAATGTTCTCCTCTCCCCTGCCCGGTGCCTACACCCCTATTTACAGGCACCCCGTGTCGGCTTTTTTTTACCTTCTCCTTTCCCCAGGGGCCTTTCTCGGATGGCGTGTTTTAAATCTTGACTCCATGGGCACTCCCCTTTCTATGTGGTCTTCTTTTTTTTTCCGATTGGGTAAATTTTCCCCCTTTGCCACGTTTCCCTGGCCACAACGTTGACCAGAACCTCCCCAACCGATTATTTGGCTTTACGAGATTTCCTTCATTTCGATGGTCATTTTCGGCTAACCATCCCATTTAGCATCCCCACATGTCCCTTTCCCTATTGGGCCGCCCTTTCCCTTCTATTCTGTCTTTTTTCAACAGCCCCTGTTTCCGCCTTTCCTGCCTGAATATTTTTTTGCTGAATATCTCCTGTCAAGGCGCACTTTTCCTCCCTCCTCTTTTTTTTTTTTTCGAGTTATTCGACATTGCCCCACCTCCTTTCGGACGTCGTCCCAAAGCTTCATTTTTCCGGATCTCGACCCCCTCCTTTCAAGTTCACACCCCCAAAGCTCCCCCATTTATTGCAGCAGTCTCCCCGAACCTTCCGGTAGTTTTTCCCCCCCAAAGATTCCCAAGCGTCTTCATTCCGTCCAAGTTCTTTTTGGGACGTCCCGTTCCAAAACGACGTTTGTTCAAGCCAAATTTTTCTTTCCCTTTCCCCCTTTTCCTTGAGGCCAGCTGTAAACTTCTCGTTTTCCCAATCGCTTCCCCTGCGTCTTCCCTACAATCTCCCTTTGTTTTCCGTCCTTTTCCCCTGGATAAGGATTTGCCAATATGGTTCCCAGATATGGTGTTTAACTTTTTGGTTATACCCCGGCAGGTCACGTTCGTCCCCCTCAGATTCCGTGAGCACTCATTTTGCACCTTTTTCTATTTCGTGGCTTCTCCCCGAATTTGTTCCGTCTACCGTGTAATACCCCATCTCTGCTGGGGGAATTTTTTTGCCCCTTTTTTTCTTTCACAAAATTTTAGACCCCCCCTCCCTCGAACATGGTAGCTCCCCGCTCCGCAACTTTAGGACACTTGCCTGAGCGCAGAAACTTCCCTATGGTTCCTTTCCCCCAGGAAACCCCTTCCCCCCTTTGCGCGCCCACAACTTTGATGGTCCTTCCCGCCTCCTTTTTCAATTGGGTACTTTTCTGTCCGTCATGGACCTTAACCTCTTCCAATCGTCCGGATGGCTTTGTAGTGCTTTGTCTCTGTCGGACATTCTTTTTTAGCGGCTTCTTTAACCCCCCCGGGTTTTTTTCCCCTCAGTTCCCCCCCCCCCCCCCTTTGCCATTTTGGGGGGACCCTTTCTGACACTCCCCCGTGCCAAAACATTTCGAAGTTCCGCGCCCCCTTCCCCTTTCCATCCGCCTTTCTTGGTGAGCTCGGCCCCACTTCTTTTTTTTTTAAAGGCCTACCTACTCTTCCCGCGCCTCTTTTTTTCTCTGCCTCCCCCCGCTCAACCCTTTTAAATTTTGAGCTTTTCTGAATATTTGAACCTCCCCCCCTATAATTTTGGGTTAACACAGCAATTTTCACGAATGTTTTCCTCACCCTCTTTTGTGCCCTGACCCCTCCCCTCTTACAGTTTTTCCCTTTTTTCTTTTAAGCTAGGCCAGTCTTTCATTGGTCCTCACCGGTTTCCTTTCCTTCCTTCCGAACATTTTCGAGCACGCAGACCTTCCTTCAATCGGAGAAAATAGACATGGAATCTTATGAATTTTCCGCCCTTTGATCCACTTTTTTTCGGACACCCCGCCAACCCCCAACAAGGTTTTGGTATTCTGTGTTGTCACTGACCCCCTTGTGACCCGGAGGCCTTTTAGCCCTAGTTCCCCCTTCCAGATCCATAGAGTTTCTTTCTGAGAACGTCTCCCCTGTCATCATAATGGCTAATGTCCCCTGCAACCCCTTTCGTGCATATTGGCCAGGATACGCTTTGGTAAGCAGCTTCCTCCTCTTGCCGGGGCCCTTCCCCCCCCGGACGAACGGAGATTTTTGAGGATTTCTTTGAAATTTTCTTCCCCCCCTGGTCTCACCGTACAACGCATTTTCCTGTCCCTCGTTAGAGCGCTCTTTTTCGTATTTCATCTGCGCCATGGCCTCCCCCCTCCGCTAGGAATTGCGTTCAGGTTTTTTTCCCTTTCCGCAATTACCAAGCCATTTCCCTTTCTTTTTCCTAGAATTTTTGTTGTTTTCGCGGGGCTTGTTTCTCCTTCGTTCCCCCCCACATCCACTCCGCGCCTTTCTCTCTCTTTATCTGCAAATGTTTCTTTCCCGAAAGTCCCCCCTCCCGGTACGCATCTTTTTTGATCCCCCCCCCTTTCGTGGTCCCTTTTTTGAATTTTTTAAGCATTTTATAGTTTGAAGCAGCTGCTCAATTGCGAGACCCCAATAGCTTTTTCTTGTGTTCGATGCCTCGCGCGCTTTCCTTTTTTTCTCGAGGAGTTCATCCCACAAGTCAATCTCCCGCCCTTTCGTACCTTTGCTCGTCATCCCGTTTCCTTTCTAAGCGCTCTTTGATTTTTGGTTGCTATTTGGGCTACCTTTGGTTATTGGTGTTTTTCCCTCCCACACCTGGCCTTACCTTGCCTTTTCTTTTCGTATTAGCGAATGCATGTTTTTCGCATGCGCCATGCTTTTGAACTTCTTCGTACTTCTGGAGGTCTCCTCTATCGTTGTTCTCCGGCCCCCTGCAAACCTCGAAACCTTTTTCCCACAACTTTAATCTTTAATCCTCGGCCTCCCTGTCGGATTCCGGGCCATGGACAACACGGCGAAGGTTAACATTCCTTCGTTTCTTTTTAACCTCCCCCGTGTATGTCGTTTTCCCCTCTTTGAATTCTCAAACAGCTCAGTGCAGGGTTTCTTTCACTCAGCTTTTTCCCCTTAGAACTATTTCAGGGATCTATACGTGCACTGAGCTTTCCCCCACATTCTTAGCTTTCCCGTCTTCATCAAGGTCGGAATTTTCAAGTTCTAACCGTGTGAGGACCCCGCACAGTCCTTTTCCCATGAAATCTTTTTTCCCCCACGTTGGCTGAGAAAGCCCCCTAGTTTCCCAGAACCACACCCCTGGTTCACATTGACATTTCCCGGGTTACGGAACGATCTCCCTTAAGACTACCCTCTCCCGAACTCCCTGAGTTCATTGCTCCTTCTTTCCCCCCTTTGATTTCCTAATTCCTCCTGGCCTTGCGAGTTTTCTTTTGTGTTTTTTCTCTGATTTCTCCTTTTCTTCGAGCGATCAATACCTCGCAAGACCTTTCAGGACTTATTTTTCTTGGGCTCCCGAGTAGTCATTGTTTCCTACTTTCGTTGTAAGACTTTCGGTTAAAGTCCCTGTTAATTTTTGCAAGTTTATTACATTACCAACGGGACCACAATTTTGCCCCCCTAGCATGCCGCTCCCCGGTTCCTTCTCCCCTTCTGCATCGGTTTTTTGTTTGCGACTGGGCTTACGATGGGCCCCCATCTCCCCATCTCTTGGCAACCGATTTTCTGAATACGCCTACTTCGGAACTGAGGTTTGTGAACCTTCCTGCGATTCGAAGAAGTAGGCCCTAAGATGGGGATTCTCCCGGGTCTGACCAAAGCAGGGTTCCCTATTCAACAAGGAAGCTGGCCGTTTTTATGCCATTTTCCCAAAGGAACGGTTCCTGGGGAAACAAACGCCCAACAGAGTTCTCTGAGAGGTGACCTCATAATATGTTTTTTTCTTTCAGTCAACGCCGTAATCCTACAATGTATAAGGCCCAGTTTGCCTTTTGACCCCTCGATTTCATGCTTGATCATCCGATCCGCCCCACATGTTGCGGGAAGTTTCCTGCCAGTTTTTTTCTGTAAGAATCCTTCTTAGATCCCCTTCCCCGAATTTGTGGGGGAGCTCAAGTTCCTTTTTGGTACCCCCAAATCTCGAATTTTTTTATCTTGTAAGTCCTTCTCCCCGAGATGAAGTGAGCTTCTCTCCGAAGTTTTGGGTTTTCACTCTGATTGGTTTAATCTTTTCCCCGGCCACGGTCCCCTTTTTTTCTTCGGGTTCAGTGGCTCACCAACCTTCGTCTGTGGACGTGAGACTTCACAAGATCTAATGAACCTTTCTCAAAGTCTCTCCTAATTTCAACTGGTAACCCCCCTCCCCCGTTTGGGCACCTTTCCCCCAAGCCCTACGACCGCCTTTTTAAAGACCAACCAATCCGACGGAGTTCCACAGCCCCTTCACCACTAACACTCCAGCCCCCCCCTGGGTTTTCATGCAATTCTTTTAGCTTTGGGGCTTCCAGAACGAGATGGCTCAACCTTTTTTCCCCGTCCCTTTTTGTTCTAGTAAGTGCCATGCCCCCCCCACCGTCCAGATTCTCTTTTTCGATGCAAAGTTCTCCTTTGGATGTCTTGTTGATCGTGAGTCTTCGCTTTCCTTGATTTGCCCCACAAAAGTTTCAAAACCCCCCCCCCCCCCGCAAGGGAGTAGGGTCTCTTCATCCTATCGCTCCCTAAATTTTAGGCATTTCTTGTTGCACGATGATCCACCCGAGATTCTTTCATTCTTTAAATGTCAAACAGTATTTCAAACCGTCTGTTCCCCCCAACCCCCCTTGCTGTGATGTCGATTTATGCCTGGCCGCAGTCTTTCCAGTGCCCTCGTTCTGTCGTCTCGTAAAGTTTTATTCTTCTTCTTTCGTTCAAATGGCGCATGTAGTATTTCTTTGTGCCCCACCAATCCCTCTTTTCAGAATCCGGTGTTTTTTTCCTTCTGAAAGAAAGCACTTTTTTTTGAACTCCGGGTGATTTTGGAACACCCCCCCAGTGAAACCCCCTTCCCTTCCCCCCCCGCCCGAAAGTTTTTGAATCAGCATTTTTTGAGGAATCTCCTCTATTGGTTCGCTTTAGACGACCTTTTTTTTGCTCTGACGAGCATCGATTGTTTCTGAGGTTCGAAACCCTTTCCCTTCGTTACTTTGCTGATGAACTTTTTCCCGAAATTGGTAAAGCACTTAAATTTCTTCAGTTTGTATCAAATACCCCTGACTCCTTTATTCCAATTGGTCCTACTACCCCCCTTTGCATATCGCTTATCTGGTCTTATTTCCCCCGCGGATTTTTCCTTTGCAATTTTCTTTTGAATAGTCCGAAAAGAGGGCCCCCAGTTTTTTGTTAGCGTACCTGACGCCCAATGGTAACGGTCGCCTTGCCGGCTCGGATAAAACCGAGAGGTCTCCCCCAAAGCCAAAGAAATTGGCAGGGTTTGGTCCCCCCCCAACACTTATTCTTCTTCCCCGTTAGAATCCAGAGGACCCCCCGATTTCTAGATGGGACGGCGCCCTCCCGCACAATGTCCGTGCAACACTTGCGGTCATATGATGTAAAGGTATATGTGCCCCCTTCCCCCAGAGATTTCCTGGGCCCCCCCCTCTAATCGAAAGAGATTTGGGTTTTTGCCTTCCTGATTCTATGCTCCCCAATTCTTTTTTCTCCCCTGACACGCATTGGTTATGTTCTTTTCGAGCCGCAGGTACCTCCAGTTACTGGCTTTTTTGTCAACTCTCATCAAATATTTTTTTTGGAATTTTTTTTTCGTAAGGCTAAAAATCCCCCGCATCTCTTCTCCCTCCTCCCCTTTGGGGTGTTGTAGCTCCTTTCCCTCGTAAAAAGCTAAAGTCTCATCTGACCCTTCTTCAATCCTCTTTGCTCGAGCTCTCTGAGTCTCAACCAGGCGCGTTTGATTTCCATTTTCGGGCCCCTTCTTCTTTTATTGAATCATAATCCCTCCTGTGGAGCTTTCCTTGCGCTGGTCTATGCGAGGATCCAACATCCTTTATCTTTCCCCGCTTCGATCTTCCAGCCTCCTCCGTTAACAAGCTGCACCGTCCACTCTATGCGTTTTTGCCCTTCGGTCGTCTGCACTTTTGTACAATTTCGTGCCAGGCGGTTCAGTGGGTTCTCAGTGAATCCCGGAACTGTGAGTCTCTCCTTTCTCAGCAAATCTCCAGTCTTTGATTTAGACATGTTAATCCCTTCTAATTGTTGTTTCGAATTCAGGCCACCCGCACTTCTGTGTGAAAGGATTTCCCCCCGCGTTCCTCTCCCGCCTTGGGGATCCCCTCAAACGGGCCTCTCATGGCTCTCTTTTCTCCCGAAGTGTTCTTTTTCCTAATATTGACTCCACAAGCTCTTTTTCTTTTCTGGTTTCTTTTCTCCTAGCAACTCTGACTGCTCTTAATTTTTGTGCGGTCGTTGAGCCCTTTCTAAACTTGGACTTCCCCAAGTTTTGAGTCTCGGGATGGCCTGGTTCCTTCTAGGTTGACTTTTCCCTTTGACCCCCCTCAACTGGGAAAGAATTCCCCCCCGGGGTTCTTTCCTGCTACTACCACCCTCGCTCAGATCCTCCCTTTCCCCGCCTTTTTCAATAACCGCCGTAAATTTCCTTACGCCAGAGAGTACGCCCCCCTTGCCGCAGCTGCGGCTTAACATGTGATTCCACGCCTCTTTTCTGGAAGTCCGAGGGGTTTTTATCCAATTTCTGTGCGAGGTGTAGCCTCGTGCTCGCCGACCCTTCCCAATTTTTTCTCCCCCCTTACCGGATCGCTGCCTATTTTTTTTGTTCTCTCCTTTTGAGGTCCAGGCCCCCCTCAGGTCCCTTCTCCTTTAAGTTTCTTTTACAGCTACCCAATTCGTTCCCCCAATCCCTCGCACCCCCCAAGTTCCTTCGTACCTCGAATTTCCGTTGTTTTTCGCCATCCTAGTCTATTTGACTCCCATCTCTTGCGCGGGAACCCAGACCTACCTTCCAATTTTCCACGCCCTTTCCTTGGTGCCGTTTCACTCCTTGCTATTTTCCGTCTTTTTTTCAGCTGATGCCCTTTTTTACCTGGCAAGGCTCCCCACGTTTGGTCCCCTTTTTCCATTTTTTGTTCTGACTTCACGGCCGAGTGCCCCCTTTTCAGTTGTTTTTCCCAGACACCTTTTCTTATCTTGAACTTATTCCCCTTGCCGACCTCACCCCCTCTTGATTCTGATTTCCAAACCCTCCCCCTAACTCTTTTCCTTTCCCTTCAGACCCCCGTCTGATTGTTGAGACTACGATAGGACAGGTGATGAGTTCTCCCGATGTTGAGAGAGGTCGCTTTTTCTTCGACCAACCCCCCCCGGGGATTTGTCGAACAAGGCCTGGTTCCGCCCGTTCTGACTCTTAGACAAGGTGGCCCGAAGTCCCCCCTTCATGTGCGACCCCTTTTTATGTCATCACCCTTCGTTGTGTCTTAACCCCAGACTAACGCGTTCCTGGATCCTCCTTTTTCGACCATTGCATCAACGCGTTTGTCCTTTCCCCCACGGGGAATCCGGAACCCCTTTCTCGAGCTTCGATTTCTCCCATCCCACAACGCCTCGCCCGAAGGATTCCTTTTTCGCCCCCCAACATATTCCCTCCCTGCAATTAATTACTCACAAAGAAAAGATTTCCAATTACGTTATTTCTTTCGCAAGTCTCGACCTCTCCGATGGGTTGCCCTCGGACCTCTTCTTGGGCCGCACCTTTTTTAGGAGTTTTCGAAGCCGAACCCACGCACAAGATGCAGTCCGAGAGTGTCAGAATCCCCCCCCACCCAAGGGATTGCCCCATGAAGTGGTCTTCTTTCCCTGGAAGATTTTCGGTCCATGAAGAGTTTGTGAGGTTTCTCCTCAACCCCCCCGTTTTTTATCCCCAACCCACCAAGCCCCCCCTGGCAGCCCAGATGGATTTTTTTGGAAATCCCAGTTTTATCTTGGTATTTTTCCCTCTCCCTTTCTTCAAGGCCCTTAAGATCTTTGTTATATTAACCAGACTAGGTTTTTTCCAAGTAAATTCTCGGTTTCTTCTAGTAGTCCCCATTTTTTTTTTCCAGAAGCATCCCCACTTGCATCTCCCTTCGTAAATTTCTGGGACCCATTCTACTTCATAGGAACCTTAGTACGTTCCGGCCGAAAATTTCCCTGTATAATAGTTACTGGTGAGAGGACTCCCTTTTGTAGTGAGTTTCGTGCTGGCGGCCAGGACCTCGCCCGTTGGTTGACCCCTCTTCTTCCTCTGGAATCTTTCTCGTTTTTTACGCCCAACCTTCCCGAAAACATTTGAAACAATGTTTGGCCCCATCCTTTACCTTCTCTTTGAATTTTTTCCCATTTTCCAATGGCTTGGGGTTTGACAACGCGGATGATCCCCACCGGCTTACGCGCATCTTTTTTGGTCTGACTCTCAAAGACCTTTTACATCATTAAAGAGGTTTTTTGAACTCCACCCCTAGGTTCCCACCGCCTTTTTTTTGTGCCCCCCATCCCCGAACACCCCCTCTCACTAACCCCAGTGTTCTCCCCAACATGCTGTAGTTTTCCTTTTTTTTCCCTTTTCCCGTCCTTTAAAGATTTCTCATAGCTCGGCTCTGGCTTTTTTTTTTCCCCCACCTTTTATTTTCAATTTTCCTTTCTAGACTGGGGATTTCCAAGGTTTCCCCTTTTGGTCCTCCCTATTTCAGAAGCGAACACCTTCCCTTGATCGGGGCCCCCCCTCGGTCTCGTACTCTATTCGAATACCAGGAGACTTCCCCCCATTACTTCCCCTAAACCCTTTTTCCCCTATAATTTTTTGTTTAACCACTTCCTACCTCCCCCCTCGAGAAAAGATGTATTTGCGTCCGATCCCTTCTTCATTCGGTACAGATCTTTTCGTTTTTGAATTTTCCCCTGGACCCTCTTTCCAGATCTCAGGTTTTGGAATTTTTCTCTTAGCTTCCTTTTTCCTTTCTTCTTCCGATCAGTAACAAGCTGAGTTTGAATTGGGCCTTCCCCCCCAATCTCTTAGTTCTTCCCTCCCCCTGAGCGTTAGATGCTGGCCCCCCACCGGGAGTACTTCTGTCAAGCACCCCCGCTTTTCTCTAAGTCTCTTTTCTCCCCTGAGTCACTTTCCCCTTCTGTGTCACAATCCCTCCAGATCCCCGTCTGGTTTTTTTAAAGTTTTTGAATACCAGCCCGCTTCAACTGAGGTTTCCCCCCGTTGGGGTTGCTCTGATTTTTCGTTTCTTTTTCCCCTTTCCAAGAGTTCCCCAAAATCCCCCTTTACGAGAGTCTTTTGCACCCTTCTTCAGAAATTTTTTTCCTTCTCGGAGTTTTCCCTCTTAGATCTCCCCCCTTGAGTTGTGATTGACTCTTTTTTATTTATTCTGAGGGATAGACCCTCCCCATTGCTTCCCTCTTTCCCCCCCCCTCTTCGTCTGGTGTGTGAAAAGGAAGCGTTGGGCTCTTCTTTTCTAGTCCACACCCTCCCGGCCCCCCAAAGCTCTCTGAAAGCCCTTGTTCAGAGGATGGAATTCAATTTTTTTGCCCACATGTTCTATCTTTTCCTCTAAGGGAGATATTTCCCGGGGGTCCTTAGTTAATTCTTTTTTTCCTGTAGTGGTCCCTTTCCCCCCCCTACTTCCCGGAGCTTGACCTAAATTTATTTGGATCCTTGTCTTTGAGCCTCCCCCCCCGACAATTTTCTCCGTTCCCCCCTGCTCGCCCTGGCTTCACACTCGTCCCCCTTTCCCTCCTGCTTGGTTGTGCTTTTCCAGGCCACCAATACCCTTTCCCAATCGGATCCTCGCTAGCCCATGAATCCCTGACTTGGGCTTCCTTCTTGAGGCCATTTTTAACCACTCTCCCCCCCCCCGTTTTTTCACCCCCCCTCCCCCTCGTTTTTCGCTTTTCAAGGGCCATTACTTTTGTGCCCCTTTTCCTCCCCCCTCTTCTTTTCTTGGTTTGATTCCCCCCTACCCAAATTCCTCGATTTCCCAGAGTAGACCGTGATCTCGTCAGAGATTCCCCTCTATTGGCCTTTAGGTCTTCAGTTCTAGCCCCTTTTTTTTCATTTCTGTTGACCTCCTTTGAGGAAAAAAGAACCCCCTCCGTTTTAGCGGGTTTTTCAGAAGCCTTCATACCCCTTTTCCCTCTTTCTATACCCCCTGCTAAACGACCAATTTCGTTTGTAGGTCTAAGTATTTTTCCCCTCCTATACCTTCCTGACTTTCCTTCCCGTATCAATTTCGCATGAGGAGTAACTGTTTTTTCTCGCAATACTACGGGTTGCAGAGTTTTTTTCGTATGACCCCTCGGAAGTTCTGTTCGCGGGTGGCTTTTAGGCAAAATTTCCTTTCCCCATAGGCTTCCTCTGTGACGTAGAATAGGTTTCTTCATTTGTTCGGACCTTTTTTTTTTCTAACTCCGCTCTCCGTTTTTTTTTTCCTCCTGCCCTTCCCATCTCTCCAACTTCTAACTGCCCTTAGACAATTTTTTTCCAACTTGCCGGCATGCGCCACAGATTGAATTTGCTTGTCTTGACCCGAGACTTCCTTTCCTATAACACCCCTTCCCGGACCTTCCTGGTTTAAGTAAACATGCATCTGAAGTATAAGTGGAAAACGCCATCCTTCGTTGTTTAGTTTTGTCCCTTTGAATATTGAACTCCTCCCTTGGAGATTTGTACAGGGCCTTTGGACCAAGCTGCCCTAGGTCCGTTGTCCTTCTCAAAGTTTGGTGGGGGGAACCCCCTTTTGAGTTTTTCATTATTACTTGCTTTACTCCTCCTTTCCGAGTCATATCAGGCTAGTCCCCCTTCAAAAGGATGTTTTATCCACTTGGTTCCTTCCCTGTCCCGTCCCCCATTGGGTCTTCAGTGGAACCGGATTGCCACCTGAGCTTACCAGATCCTTACCCCAGATTTTTAGGGATGGCCCCAGAAAAGTAGCTCAATACTTCCAGG
>Ga0179593_1302530_pt1 | contig 15697 bp, 25 predicted proteins | sample CZODoug2_1_08_16_FD_185931 | JGI IMG/M metagenome (GOLD analysis project Ga0179593, IMG submission 185931) | Vadose zone soil fungal communities from Angelo Coast Range Reserve, California, USA - CZODoug2_1_08_16fungal (PacBio error correction) | ecosystem: Environmental > Terrestrial > Soil >... | reverse complement strand
CTTCCCCTTCCTCTTTCCGTTCCCTGGGGGCTTAAATTTCGTCCTTGCCTTTTTGTTTTTTGTTGCCTATAATTGGTCGTTGGGCTCTGCTCTCTGGTTAGAAGCCTTTCTCCCAAGTTGGTTGAGCATACATTTCACAAGAAGGGCGACCTTCCCTTCTCTCCCCCGAGTGGATATTTTGTGTTTTTTTACTTCCCATAATTGATTTCTAGCTTGTTTGCCTTGCCATTGAAGACTTTGTTTTTAGAGTGTCCAAAGACTCCATCCCCCCTCCCCCTTAAGAGGCCCGCTTGCAGAGGCTTCACTTGATAGGCTTCGTATTGGTGAGCCTTTTCTTTAATTTCGGGTTGGCTTCCCCCCCCCCCCCCTGGCTTTTTCCGGATTTTTTCGTCTTTGCATTATGGTCTTTTTCTCAGCTGACCAGCCCTGCGTCGCATATTGCCCGGTTTTTTAAATAGGGTCGGTTTGTGATTTTTTTTTCCTTGCGTTTTGCTTTATTCTCCTGGTATTGTGGTTTCCCCCTTCCTGGCGGCCTCGGGCGGGATTCCCCCCCCTGCCCCCCCAGGGGCCGTTTTTTGAAGCCCAGCTTCAGTCCTGCCTCATGGCTCTTTTGCGGAGGTGTTAGGATTCATTTCTGCCCCCCTGTCCTCACTGTTTAACGTGTCCCTTTTACCACACAGCTTTCCCCACTCTTCGAGGAGAATGTTTACGGGTCTGACGGAGAGGGGTTGAAACATGTCCTTCCCCCTTTGTGACCTTCCCTTTACCCCACCTGATCACCCCCTTTTTCCTGAGATGGGTGCTCCCCCCTCCCCCTTTTTCTTTTCGCCCCCCCCCCGGACAACTATTCTGCGTTTTCGGCTTTTGTAGAGGGTTGCCTTTTTCGTCGAGAAATATCTTTGGGCCCCAGCCAGTTTTTTTGTTCCTTTATGGTTCGTGTTGTAAAATTTGTCCCGGAATTTGTGGCCCCCGATTGGCTATTTGACCCCCCCAAGATTTTTCCCGTTCCATCCCCTCCTTGTCCCCCCCCTACAGGGTCTCACGGAGGTCGGTGTGCTCCCATGGACCCCCTTTGGTTCCTAATGTCTTGTACTCACTTGTCGCCGGCCTTACTTCCCCGAACGGGATCCCTGTGCCGTTTTTTTGAAGGCTTTTTTTTGGGTACCGTACAATTTTTTTTCTCGTTCTACTTTTTTGCTTTTTTAAACGTTTTCCCGGCTGTTACTGTCTTTGTTCTCAACCCTCCTTCCTCATTTGGCCCAACTTGTCAGTGGTGACGTTGTTGAAGAGCTTTCATGGCCTAGCTACGTTCTTTTGGGATTCGATCTCTTTTCCTTAGTGTTCCTGGTTTTTACTCACGCCCCTTCCCCTTCCCCCCGTACGACCACAAAGTTATGTTCGGCCTTAGGTCTTTGCGATCTCCGATGATTCACCTTTATCCTCTGATTTCTTCTTTTTTGTAGCACATACCCCCTTTGGAAATTCCCTAACTTACGTTGACCCTCGGCGTCAGGCCCCACACCTTTTCGATTTGTCCTATGCGGTCACATTATTTTTCTGTCGTAATTTCCCCCACGTTGCATTAGTTTCCCGCCCGACGCCTTTTTCTTTTCTTTTGGTCTGGGATGGAATCTTTTCTCTCTGCTTTGGTCCTGCAGCCTTCACCTGTTGCCGGACTCTTTTGAGACCCTTTTTTGACCGTTCGTTTTGACCCTCCTTGTCGTATGGGCGGGCGGCACCGGGTGAAGAGTGTTAGTTCATGAATTCCCCCCCCCGGGTTTTGTCTCGTATTTCGGTTTATTCTCCACCGACGATGGGTTTCTTGCCCTCATGACGCCGTTGTTCCGTGCCGCTTTCGGCTTTTTTCCACGTTACCGTCTCCCGTTGACTTGTAGGATTGACTTCTTTTTTTTGAACGACCGATTTCTTTGCGCCATCCGTCCCGCCCGTGCGTACGCTTTTCCTTTCCCTTCCTTTGATTGACAGGCAGCACCTTTTTGTTCATTTTCCCCCCTGTTTGTTTTTTAGCGGGTGATTCCCCGACGCGAAGAACTGTTTGCCTCAGTAATGGTCCATTGTTGGCGGCTTTTCGTCCTCTTTGCTTGCTGATGGCCATTAGAAGGAATGAAAATTACTTTTTTCCGCTGTTTCGTTCCCGCTTTGGTCAATAAATTATTTTTGTGCAGCAGCGGCTTGTGTATTAGGCAGACACCAGCCGTCGTGTCGCGTCGTTTTCTTTTCCCCCTTTTTCCCCCTTCCGAAACTCTTCTTCTTGATCCACCTTGTTCGTTTTACTAGGCCTCCTAGATCCTTCGTAAGTGCGGTGCATTCTTCTCCGAGTACGTTTTAGTCTCTGTTTTTGGATTGGTTCGAAGATGGTTATTTACTCTCCCTGACCCCCAGAGGTTTTCGGGAACCCAGTGGTTTGGTGAGGAAGACCAAGATAGTACCGTTCGCCCCCCCCCTTTCCCCAATTGGTCATTTCCCCCTTTGTGAGCGGTCCGTGTCGGTCCGAACTAACTGTCCCACGCGCCGTTTTTGACAGTTTGAACTCTTCCCTCCATTTTCCCCAGTGCCTTGCCTGCCGTGAACCCGTGAGGGTAAGATTTGTGCGCGCAGCTTTTCGTAGGGTGCACACATTTTGTTTTTTCAAAATTTTCCTTTTTTTTATTTCACGGGTGCCCCCTTTCCCCCAGCAACGTCCCCCTTAAGAAGAATCTTGTCTCCCTTCTTCCCCCCGCGTTCCCCTGCCGCCACGCCCCTTGTTTTTTTTTCGCCTCTTTCTTTTGACAAACGCTTCCATTGTTTTGGTGACATTTTTTTCAACCTGGTTTCATTTTTTTTCTATTCTACCTGTTGGCCCGGCCTCGTTGTCTTGTGGCCACCCATTTTTCCTTCGTTTTTTCCCCTCCTCGTTAGCGGATCCCCCAAACCCTCACGCCCTTAAAGACCTTTTTTTTCTTTTTTTCGTTTCAGCCAACGTGTCCCAAAACGGACTGCCCCGTTTGAGCTCCTTCCCTTTGATTGCAGTTTGAGCGAGGGATTCACCGTCCCAGAGCAGGAGGGTAAATGCCGGCAACCGTCTGTTTTTTTTAATGAATTTTTTTGTCACCTTGTTCTTGACTTGTTTTTTCAACCCAACTTTTCTTCCCGCTTTTTTCCCTGCTGGTAAAATGTCTATGTCCCTTTTCGTTTTTATTGATCTGCCCGTCTTAGTCCCATTGATTGACTTGCTGTTTTTTCTTCAGGAACGATTTCGAGAATTTCCGCGTGCCTGCATTGCCACGTTGCCATTTGTGAAGCTCGTTTTAGATCCTTGCGCTTTCCCTTTTTTTTAATTTGAGGAACCAACCCCCCCTTCGGTCGCAGTCTTCTGTAAAATTTCTAATAATTTGTTTTGGTGATTCGTGACTGGGCATTCCGACGAACCCCCGCCACATTTCCCCCCCTCGACATTTTTACGGTGACTTGGAGGGAGAATTATTTTTTTAAATCGTGACCCTTTTGAACCCTGTTCATTTTCGGCCCCACCACTTCCTCCTGGGATTTAGCACCTCTTGTACACATCGACGTCTCAAACAATTTCTTTTTTTGTGTTTTTTTTTTTTTTAATTTCTTTCGTCAAAGGCTGAGGGCCATTGTTCGCCCTTTTCCACCCCATTTTGTGGATGGGCTGACCCCGTCCTTTTTCATCATGGACTGTTGGATCCCTTCTTGTTGCGAAGTTCTGCCCCTTTTTGTGGCCATGCTGTCTTGGGCCAAGCGTTTCTAGGGTGGTGGCTGGTTTTGATGAGGTTCCGTTTGGGTGCAAGGAGGGAACTTTGGAGTTAATTATGTAGCATGGGTGTCTCTCGGGTGTCCTTCCCCCCCCCCCCCCATTCTCGATCTTTCCCATGACCCTAAAGAGGGTTAATTCGCGCGCTTTTTTGGACTTTGGACAATCAAGCCCCAAACACTTTAAACCCAGCCCGTCCTCTATGATAAACACCCACCCCCCTTGTTTTTGTGTTTTTTGAGTCGAATTTCTGGGGTTTTTCGGGTGTTCTGATTTATTCTCCACATCCACACACCCCTTTTTCTGGAATTAAAGTTGCCCCGTCCTGTCGTTGTTTCATTCTTTTGGTGTTCTTTTTCGCCCCCCCTTTTTCCGCCCATCTTGTTTTATCCTCCCATTAAGAACCACTCGAAATTTCCCAGCGGGTTTCCCCCAACTCCAGCCTTGTCGTTCCCCCGGAACACCACTCCGGAAAAAAAACTTTTCAGCGTCGGCCAGTTCCCGACTCCCATTCCCATGATTTTTTGACCCACCCCCCCACCCGCCTTCTTCCCCCCTGCCCACACTGGAATTTTCCCCTCCGACGACTTTTATGGTAAAAAACATAAACACAGACCCCCCCAAGTGACCCACCCCCCAAAGAATGTTTTTGGCTGGCTCCTTTTTCCCCGGTAGAGGGTGGAAGAATGTCCACCAACAGAGGAACGAGAAGTAGGGTTTTATTTACGGTGATGTTCCCGGGCTTGTACATGTACCCAAAAAACTTGCTTAGCCTTTTGCGCTTCTTCACAAAATATGCTCCGTCCCAGGACTTTCCAGGCTGGCCATGGTGACTGGGCGTGTTTTTTCTTCCCTCCTTTCTGAAGCCCCCCAATCACCCCCAATTTATGTCCCAAACATTTTTCCCCCTGGAAACAACCCCTTGGGACTCGCCTTTTCTGTTGTATTTCTTTACCAACTAAACCCCCCAATTTTGGCTTTGAGATTGTTTAAACGCCTCCTTCCAATTTTCAAGTTTCCCCAAATTCCCATGCTCATGAGAGTCATGCTCCTCTTTTCTTTCCGGCGGCCACCAAAACACATTTTTCCGTCCATCATGAACCCCATCACGACAGCCGTGTCCTCGTCATACCACGAACCTGGGCCCACCCCCCTTTGCATCTGGCTTAGCACTTTAAACCTTCCCGTTTTGAACACCCGTTTCCAACCATCCCACTGGGCAACGATTTTTTCACACACCACTTTTTTTTTTTCATGCCGATGGTTTTCTCCCGGTTCTCCCTGTCTCTGTTTTCGTGCCCCCTACGGTTCCACCTACATTTTCTTGCTGACCTTCGTTCCTGTTCCCCCTTCGATTTTTGGGGTTTGAACTAAGAACCAAAACAATTCTTTTTCTGGGTCGGGATTGGTTACATGGGATAACGCGTCATTGACCCCCCCCCCCGTCCCCCCTGCCTCTTGTACGCACACCGCTCCTTTTTTCAGGATTTTGAATTCCCTCAACTCCCCATGGGTGTAAGATTACAACCCCCCCAAAACAATCTTATTGTACTCTTTTTTTTTACTTCTTCCCTGTCGCTTTGGGTGCTTGCATTTTGCACCACTTTCCTGCAAATTCTCAGAAGGCGCATGAATTTTTTTCGTTGATTGGCAGGAACCGTTATCGCCCCGGGGATCCCTGCACCCCAAAACCCACTAGTTCCCCAAAGCGTGTGTCTGTTTCCCCTCCCCCCGATTGCCTTTTTTTGAACGGCTTAGGCCGGTGTTTTTCGTTGTTTGTGTCGTGAGGCAACGCTAGTGCCCAATTTTTTGCGAAGTTCCTGGAGACACACCGGTTTGTTGCAGTTTGACAACCCCCTTTGTAGGGCGCCCTTTGCCACCCCTACCTTCTTTTCCCCAACCTTTCCAGTTTTTTTGTTTCGTTTTTCGTGAGTCTCTTGGGCTTCCGCCCCCCCACTTGTTTCCTCCCCATTCTGTGCTGCCCGACACTCGATTTCCCACTCCGCCCCAGAGAGGAACCGGGCCGGGTGTCGTCGTCCTTTTTTGTGCCCCCCTCCCTTACCGAATGGATCTCGCGCCTTACCTTACGCCCCCCCTGTGGAATAAGACCTCCCCTTTCGTTTTTCTGACCCTAAAACCCCTCCAATGTTTTTCCCCCGTTAATGTTTTTTTTTTTTTTATGGCTTTTTTTTTTCCTTCCTAAGAAACAAGTTTGACGTCTTTCAACTACATTATGTCCATGATTTGCGCCACCTCCCACCCCCTTTATTTTTTTTCCTTTTTCAGTCTTTCTTGCCTGGTTCCATTTCATCCACCGTTGAGAGTGTTTTTAATACTTACTTTCTTCATTATTCCCTTCCCCCCCCTTTCTGCGCGGTGCATACATGCTCCATTTCAAGTCTCAGCCTTTTTCTTCCGCCTCCTGTGAGGTATTCATGAAACCCGGTCAACGTGTTTACCCGCTCGGTTACCTTCTGTCTTGCTTTTTTTCGCTTCGACCCTACAACCGTAACCTGCCCCCAAGTGGTCATGGCCCCCCCACCGAAGGTTCCTACTTTTTTGGACCCCCCCCCCTCCCCCCCCCCTACACTCTAATGGTCAGAAAACCCGCTTTTTTTTTCCCACGCTGAGCTACCCTTTTCGTCGGGAAGGCACCCCCTGTTCGCTGCGAATCCTTTTTTTTTTGGTTTTTTGATGTTTTTTCCCTCCCCCCTTCTTTTCCCGTTCACCTCTCAATTCCTTCCTTCACTGGTAGGCCCACCTTTCTCCCACCGATTTCCTTTCCTGACCCCAGACTATGGTTTTTTTAATTATACTTCTTCCCCCATCTTCGTTGTCCACTTTCTTTTCCTCCCCAACAATCACTAAGGGTTTCAGTGGTGTCTCACCATTCACATTTACTTTCCGGGGTGGCAATGGTAAAATTACCTCCAGCAAGAATGCTTCCCAATCATCTTTTCCCCCTCCCTAGTTTTTTTCTTGCGGACTCGAGTCTTCTTTGTTTTTTTTCATCTCTCTTGTTTCCCCCTTTCTTTTTTCTCACGACTGACCAGACCCAAGAGATCTTGATCCCGACATTGTAATGTTTGGGTTCCAGCGTCTTCTTCCCATCACCCCCCCTAACTGGGCACGCCACACCGGCAGCCGGGCTTCGGCTTTTTCCATTGTCTTCCCAACACCCTGTCCCCAATATTGAGAGCCCTTCCAGACGTCGTCCGGATCATTTTTTCCCTCCGGCGGCTTTTTCCTCAACCCTGTCTTGATTCTCCATTGCCCCAAGCCACCTTGGAAATGGTCAGGAAAACGTTTTTTTTTTCCCTTCGCCATTCTTTTCACCAATTTTTTTGTCCTAACCTTTCCCCCACTTCCCCCTTCAAAAAGAGATTACCTTTCCCCCTTCCTTGATCCCCTGGTCGGCAAGATCCCCCGGAACTCTTCACCCCCGCGTGCATGTTGCCCGCCTGGCCCTTCCACCTTTCCGTTATCAAAATGTGGTGTCTTTTCCATGTGCCTCCTTCTTGTTTGTCCCTTCTTTTTTGTCACCGTTTTTTTGCCCCGTTTCCACCCCAATCGGGAAACAGAATTCCAATATTGGCTATTACTTTTTCTTGTTATAATTTGCCTTCCTCTTCATCTCTCGTCCTCCGCCCCCCAAGACCCCTTTGTCCCCCCCCCTCTAACAGCCTAGGTGTACCCCCACCTCATATCCTTTGTCATTAGTTTTTTTTTTTCCGTCATTCTCTGCCCAACTCTCCCCCGTTACTTAAGTTTTTTGGGTGAGGTTGCTTGCCCTTTCCCTTTCCCCGGCCCCCCCCTACTTCTTTCTCCCAGTAATTTCTCCGCCCCCTAAGTTGTGGACCTTTTTTACCTTCCCACCTTTTCTTTTAATTTTGTTCTTAATCCCCTGGAATCATAAACACCGAAGAGGTCCTTTTTCTACAGAAACCTTTATTTCCTTCGCGTGTCTTCCCTTTTTTTGCTCCTTCCCTTTTTTTTTCACCTCCCCTCCCCCCCCCTCTTCCCCTCCTAGCCTTTTTTCCCCCCCAAAAGGTCCCCAAGGAGTCCATCCGCCTCTTTTTAAGACCTTCCTCCTACAACCCCCAACATCTCCCACCCCCATTCCCATCTTTTCCTGACCCCTTTCGTTCCTCTTTGCTTACTAGAAATAAGGAACTCAAAATCCCTGGTCTTAAGAGGTTGGTGGTAATGGACGCCCCCCGTCCTTCAGCTTATTTACCCGCGCAAAGCCCTGACCTCTCCCCAACTCCTCTGTGTTGGATTTTTGTTTTGATGGGCTTTGGCGCTTGGGGCCCCAAATTCCAACCAGCTTTATTTAAGTATTAAGGCAAAGCACCCCCCCACCCTTCGTTTTCCAAGCCCCCCCCTACCATTCCTTGTCCCCTTCTTTGTCCTCTCCAACCAACTCCAACACCCGATTTAAAAAGCCCTGCTCACCCCTTTAGTCTCCTTCTTGGCCTTTTTCTGTACCTCACTTGCGGGCTTTCCTCCACCCTCCATCTTCGGGACCCCCTAATATCCCGGCAACACCCTGCGCTTTAGAGTTCCATGTCCGTGCTGCCCAGCTGCGGAATGAAGGTCCCTGCCTCTTTCTTTCCTCCTCCTTCCTTTTTGTTGTTTTTTTTGGGTTGGTTTTTTTCTCTATCTTCCGGCTTTTTTCATTTCGGCAGCGGTTTCCCAGCCCCGGAAAATTTCTGCTGCCTCCCTTGCGGGTTGTTCCTATTACTTTCCCCCCTTTCTGTTTTTCGATTCTTTTTTCCTTTTCTTTTTTCGAGGCTTCTCCCACTGTTCTTGGTGCGCAGACAAGGTCCACTAAGTCGAACTCCCCCCTTTTCTTCGTTCTTTAACTTTTGGAGTTTTTGCTCTAACTCAGGTCAAGGATTTCTTTTTTTGTTTTTTTTTTTTGACTCTTTTTCCTTTTTCTTTCAGCGGTCCTTTTCACCACTGATAAATCACTAAGATCCTAGCCGATTTAGTGATATTAGGGCTTTTTTTCCTTGTGAGAATGCCAGTTCTGCCCCGGGGGTCTCCCTTGATTCAACCCCTTTATAAGTTCCTTTTAGTTCCTTGAATTTCTTCCATCTCCTGAGGTCAAATTCGTCCCCGCATTTTCTGTCCTTTTTTTTTTTGAAAACCCTATTTTGGGGTTTTGGGGGGGGGGGGGGTAGTCTTATTCCGGAATCGGTCGTCCTTCCCTTTGTTTGACCTTTGTTTTCTTCTTTTTTCTTCCGGCCTTCTTTTGCTGACCCCCAAGCTTTTTATGCCTTGTGATTCTCGCGAATGTAGTGTTTTCGGGTGTTCGGACCAGTTTCTTTTTGGCGGGTTATTGTACTTTTTTTTCATAACTGCCCTCACCTCCCACAAAATCCCCTTTGTACCCCATTGTGGCACCACCCTTCCCTTCTCGTATTAAATGATTCTGGAACGAGTTTGAAAAGTTCGGTCCCGGTTCCAGGGTCCCCAGCCCCACCCCCCCCACCCCCCCACCCCTTCTTTCACCTTTGCCGCTCTTTTTTCCTCCGAAGAGCTTTTTTCACCCCTACGGACAAATCTTATGGAGTTTTGATTTGGCATGTTTCTTTTTCCCTTTTTTCTTGGCTTCGCTTTATGCGTAGGCTGATTCCTTCTTGCTTTGTTTTCCATTGATGTAGTTTTTACAGTTGGTTTCCCGTCATTTTTGACCCTGAGGTTTCGCATGTTGACCAACACATCTTTTTCACTGTATTTTTTTTTTTCCCCCCTCAATGATTATTTCTTTTTTTCTTTTTTTTTCGTCGCCCATGGTCCCCTTTTGTTGCCTAATCGTAATGTATGAAACCCCCCCCCCCCCCCCCCCGGTCTTTCATTTTAGAAGTTTCTCCCGTGGATGTGACGGCTTTTACTTTCTTCTGCCGCCCAGGTCTCTACTTATGGTATTAAATGCGGGTTCCTTTCTTTTTCTACTTCTTCAATTTTCCTGTACTGATTTGGAAGTTTCAGCGGGTCCATTCCATTATTCCTCACTGTTCCAGTAGGATAGATCCTCGTGACTTGTTTTCCGGGTTGTTTGCCCCCCCTCGACGACCTCCCCTCTTTTTTCTTTCCGTAGTTTCTTCCCTCATGGGGGTGACTGATGCATTTCGTCTCCATTAGCTTTCTAGTAGATAGTCACAGAACGTCCCCCTCGAAGATTCCTTGAACCGCGTCGCCTCCCAACCTCATGATAGGCCCCCCTTATTTTTTCCTTTTACCCCCCCTTCAGTTTTCCTTAAGAGCAGTCCCGTCTGGCCCCCTTTTTTCATTCTTCCCTGAGTTTCGGGAATAGAAGTAAACTGGTTGTTGCTCGACTCCTTTCTTTGAAGATTCATTTTCCCTCTTTTTTCTTAATAGTTTTCCCTGATTAAGTTTTCAAATTCCCCTGCCCTTCTCCCTCCTCAGCTTCTCTTATCTCCCCCTGCATGCTTTCTTCGGGAGACTTTTCCCTTTTTCCTCGTCTTTTTCCAGTGAGGCTGTCTACAAGTAAGATCCTCCCTTATTCCTCCCTTCCCTTTTTTTTGGTACTCCCCTTTTAGCTTCCTCTTTACCCCCTCTTCCATCTTTTTCCCTTTTCATTCTTATTATTTGGTTGAAGGCACACTGGTTTCTGGCTCCAATTTACTGCTTTGAGGAAGACAGGCTTGCCATTTTCCTGCCTTAACTTGCCCTTGGCGCGTTTCCTCCCCACCCTTTTTTCTTGCGTTTTACTTCCTCCCTCCTTTCCTGCAACTACTTTTCGAGGTTTTTCTCTTGTCCCCCTCAAAATTTTGCAGCTCTTCTGGTTGAGGAGTTCACTTGAACCCAGAAGTCCCTGGCTGCTTTCCCCTCTCCCTGACACCCCTTTTTCTTTCTTGATTCCACCTTTCTTTAAACCCCAGCGAGATCTTTCCCCTTTTTTCCTTTGTCTTGCCAATTCGTCGCCGAGTCCATTTTCCTTGCGTGTTCGGGTTTTTGAAATAGTCGTTTTAGCGAAGCGCAAGCGCCTCCTTTTTTTGTCCCCTGGTTGGTTTTTTGCCTTTCCTCCCACGATTTTTTCGCGGAACGTAACAATTTCCAACTTGGAGGGGCTGGTGAGAGGTTAAGTTTAATTGCTCTTCTTCACCCCCTCACGTTCAACGCCTCCTTTTAGACCCTTTTTTTTCCTTCTCTCAATTTCCCCCAGATTTTCAAGAAACCCCACTTTTGCGCCTAGGCGAGCCTCTTAGTATGGTCCACATCACCATCTTGACACTCAGCGTCTTTGCATTTTTCGGGCCCGGGCTCCATGCCCACGCTAAATTCCCTTGAATCGGTTGAGAATCTTCGCGGCCCATTCCCCCGCAAATACTCACTTGAGCGTCTTTTTTTCCGCAAATTTCCCCTTTTTTTGGTGATCTTATCCCCCTTTGGTTCATTTGACTGACTACTTTCAAAAGGCGCTGTTGAGGTGACCCCACTCTACGGATGTGAGGTCCCCCCCCCTTTCGCGTCTCCCAGTTCCCCCCCAAGCACCGCCCCTCCAGACTTGAGCCCGGAAACCGTTTTTAAACAATAAGGTCGTTGGCCTGTTTGCTCTCAGCGCATGCTTTTCGCCCTATTCCCGCACTTGCCAGTCTGTCGTTTTTGACCAGCAAGGCCAATGGCTTTACATGAACAAATTTGCTGGCCTGACTGTTAGTGTTCACACCCGGCTTTTTTTTTTCGTTTTCGCGGACCCATTTGCGGCGCTGTGTGCAAAGGGATTTGGATGTCGTCCTTTTTTGTCCTTTCTTTCGTTATTTCTATGGACGGTAAATGTTTTCCCCAATTGAAGTCTTGCGGTCCTTTAATATGGGGTTCCCTGCATTTTCCGTCTTTTTTGTTCCCCCTTTCCACATTTCCCCTGATTTTTAGTTTTTTTATACCAGCCGCAGTTTGAATTTTCAGTTTTTTGGTTCCTCCAAAATTGACTTCGATTTCATTTCCCCTCCCCTAATTTTCCTGGCCGGGCATTCGTCCCCTCTCCCCACCCCTGACCACTTGAGCCCATTTTTTTTTTTTGAATGAGTTCTACCATTTTCACATCGTTGAGTGAGTAACCCATTTTTTACATTCCTTTTTGTTTCCCTTCGCTTGATACCCTCACTCCCTTAACCTTTCGTCGCGTTTTTCCCCCCCCCCCCCCTTTTTTTGTGTTTTTTTTCATGTCCTTTTTCCCCAGGCGCGTTAAGGTAAATTCCCTTTGTTCGGTGAAGGACCCCCGGCATTTTGTCCCTCCTTGCCCCATTGTATCGTCCCTTTTCTCTCCTCCTTTCCCATTTGGGGCCATGAGGTTTTTCCGTAGTTCGCCGCCTGGACTTGTTTTGAGCCCCTGGTTCTTTACCCTTTGGCGTGAGTTCAAATTTTTTGAGTCTTTGGCAATGCTTTTTTTTACCACAAGGTGGTCTCGAGCCCCTCCCCCCTTTTTGTCACCAAGAACGCGGGCTGCACCCCTTTTCGTTTTTGTCGCGTTTTTGGATTTTTTTTTGTCGTCCTTCAATCACCCTGTTTACCCTTCCGCCATCCCCTCTTTTTTATATTTTATCCCCCTAGTTGTTGTTGTTTCTAAGAGTCTGTTTTGCTGTTCGTGTTCTTTCTTGCGTGTCACTCCCCCCCCTGAGATATTCCCCCATTTCCCCGCTTTTCTTATTTTTTGAACTGGTCTCTGTACCTTGAGGAACCCTTCTCATGTTTTCCACTCCCGCCCCTCCCGCCTTTTCCAGCTTTTCGCTACGTTGCCCATTTTCCTACCCCCGGCGTGTCACCAAATCGGCCCCACCCCTTCCTGTGTCCCCCACAACATGTGTTTGTCCATTGGGTGCTCCTCCCCCTCGGAACCCCCAAAATCACCTGCCCCTTGAGTTTTTTGCACCCATTTTCGTCAACCTTTCCCCCATGTTTTTTCCCCTTTTTAACCCTTCTTCTTTCGACCACATAAAACCCGCCAATTTAAGGACCCACCTGGACCAACCCCCCCAAGAGATTTTTGTCTTTTTTCGCTACTGTTACCCTTTTTTTCCTTTTCCAAACCTGGACTTCTGCGACGTAATGTTCCTTCCCCGTTGCATTCCACCCAATGTTTTTTTTGCTCCGGCGCCGATTTCACCCCTCTTTTTAGACCCAGCCTTTCCCCTTCCAAATGGAGTTTGCCCCTTGGGACTCTTTCCGGTTTTTTGTTTTCTTTAATTGCCCTTTGCCGACTTACAACCCCCCCTTTCTTTCGCAACTTTGACCCGGTGAAAGCCCTTTAAGAATGGGGTATTCCCCCCCAACTCAATTCAAATGTTTTTTTTCTTTATTCTTTCCCCCTCTCTTTTTTCTGTCTGTGACACTCGCCCTCTTCCTCTTCCCTGCTAGAATTGAAGTGCAGGAGGACCCCAAAACATTTCATCAATTTTCTTTCATTCCCCCTTTCCTCGGGCCTCTCCCCCTTCCCCGTGCCCAAATTCCCCCCCAGCGCGGCCTGGGGGCGAGAAGTTTTCTTAACACTTCGTTTTTCCCCTCCAACCCTTCCCCCCCCCAGGCAGCCCTCTCTCCCCATTGGCTTAATTAAATGTTTTACTACGTTTGAATGGATTTTTTATAAGTTTTTTGCGTGAATCCGTCTTTCCTCCCCCCCTTTTTTCTTTTTTTGACGGGCTTCGTGCTCCTTGCGATTTTGCCCGTTTTTTTTCTGTTTTTAACTCAAAAAAAAACCACTTTGTAGGGCAGGGGATTGTTTACCTGGCCCAGAGAAGGTTTTTGGAATCTCCTTTATTTAACTTTGCCGCCCCCCTCGGTTTCCTTAATTTGAATTTTCCCTACAAAATGCCCCAGTTCTCCCCTTTCCCCCCACACCACATATGATTCTTTTGCCTTAATAGGCATTACGGACGCTGTGGCGTTATTTTCCCCCGCGCCTTCTCTCCGAAGGCCGGCCTGACATTGTTCTTTTCCCCGGTTGGCCGGTTTCCCTCCCTGTTCGAAACGTTTATTTCCCCGAAAACTCTTCAGATGTTGTTGCTTTTTGTCCTTCATACGTAATTTCCCCCCCCAGGTCCCCCCCCCTGCGGCTCAGGCCGGCGGTCCCCAAAGTCTCTTGAAAATTAGGCGACGTTCCTGTTCCCACAAAATTGTGGTCTCTTTAAACTTTTTTTCTTGCGAGTTTCCCCCCTTCCCTCCTTTTCCTTTCCACAATCCAGTGATGTTTTTTTCTTTTTTAGTTAGGGTCCCCCCCCTTTTTTGGGGCGGCCTCAAAAACACATGGTTTGCTGGACCCCCTTCTTTGCTTTTTTCTTCTCCCCTCGATTCCTTTTTCCCAAATCTGAACACTTCGATTGTTTTCTGGGCTTTTGAATTTCCCCCATCACCTCCCTCCGATTTCTCGCGAAGGATTACTCACCCCCCCTTTTTGGAATCCTACATTTTTTTCTTTCCCCTGAAATTTTTCAATGTTTCCATTCTCCCCCGCATGCGTTTTATTCCCCCCCCCGCCCCAAGAAGCAATTTTCTTTCACCCTCATTGATTTTTCCCCCCCCCACCCTAACTGCTTTTTTCGTCACAATGCTCAACATTATTTTTTTCCTTGTCCTTCCGTTAGTTTTTTTTTTTGTTGGCCCCACCATCATTCACGACGTGTCTAGGTTTTTACACGGGTTTAAGCACGCGGCACCCTTTCCCCCCCCATCCCTCCCTTCCCCCCCTGTGGACGGTCACTTTGCTTTTTCTGGACATCCCCCTTCCCATTTTTTTTTAGCTACAAGACATGGTGGAGATGCTTGCATTTTTTTTTTTTCATTGTGACTTTTTTTTTTTTTTTTTTTGTTTTGTTTTTTTTTTTTTTTTCCTCTTAACACCTTGAAAGCTGTGTTCACTTTGAGTTCAGGACGTCCCCGGCTTCTGACCCCCTTCAGCCCACAACACCCCGTTTTCCGTCCCCTTCTTTCAGTTCTATTCTTTTTTCTTTCACCAAAGCTTTTTCTTCCCGCGCCACCCCTGTGAACCCAAGCCTGTTTTCCCCCCCCCAAAAATAGCCGTTCCCCCATCGTTAGTTTCCCGCGCTTTCGTACCTTTTCCTCGCTCTTTCCTTTTGCTTGAACCCAAGGTCTTTCCGGCTTTTTTTCCTCCGGATTAGAACACCCTTCTTCCCCGTGGACTCTTTCGGTCCCCACCTAACATTTCTCACAGAGTTCCTTTCAGACAGCTTTTAATTTTAATTCCCCCCCCCTCAACCTTCTCCGTCTTCTCGGCAACCCTCCCCTTCCCCTTGTTTGGGCATGCCCATTACAATGTCCCTTTGGGCCCCCCCAACTCTCCCCCCCCTCACCTCTCTTTTACACTTGGTTTTTTTTTTTCCTAAATGTATGAGTCTACTTTTTTTTTTCCCTTTTTTTCCCGGTTCCCCTCTTCACTGGTTTTTTTGGTCCCCTGTCCTGAAGGAAAGCTTCTTGGGGAGCGTGAATTTTGGCCCTCTTGCTCCCTTCTTTTCGGTCCGGGACTCGGCCCTGGTCACGCACCCCCCAACATACCCTTGCCATCCCCCTGGGTTGTTCTTGGCGAAATTCTTCCCCCCCCCAAACCTGGACCAACCTATGACCGATCCGCTCCCGTCCGTCTTCGCTCCCATGTTTGGCAATTCCTCCCAGCTCTGCCCCTTTTCCACTTCCACAGTTTCTTGATCAGACCTGACCAAATCCCCCCCCTTTTCACCCCTGCAGTTTTCCCCAAAATTTTTCGTTTTGCAATTCAGAGACACCTTTGGAGGAGGAACCATCCACAAGAATTCACCCTCACACTTCTCCATACTTTCTGGAATGATCCCCTCCCTGCCACGATTCCTTTCCCACAGAAGAACGTCACTATGTCCCGCGTGACTGGTCCACGTCCCTCCCCGCCAGACTACTTTCTCAATG
>Ga0179593_1255636_pt1 | contig 15697 bp, 11 predicted proteins | sample CZODoug2_1_08_16_FD_185931 | JGI IMG/M metagenome (GOLD analysis project Ga0179593, IMG submission 185931) | Vadose zone soil fungal communities from Angelo Coast Range Reserve, California, USA - CZODoug2_1_08_16fungal (PacBio error correction) | ecosystem: Environmental > Terrestrial > Soil >... | reverse complement strand
GTGTGGTGACAATCCTTCGCTGCCCGGCTTCCGCCACTTATCTTCGTCCCACAATTTAAAATAGCGTCTCTAATCTTCTCCCCTGCACCGATTACGAGGTAGGTTTGGAGGCGCCACCGCTGTGGCTTGTTGCCCATTGCCCCTTTGAGGCCCACCCCCCCCCCCCGGTTAACCTTTTTTCTCACGGTGAGGCGTTCGATCAGGCGCTGTTTTTTTCTGCCTGACCCTCCCCAATGCGTCACCGTCCGGATTAGCCCCCCCCCTCTGTGATTCGTCTTTCTCAACTCTACCATGTTTCGATGCCAATTAGACTGGCCCTTTTCGTCAAGGATTACCCCCCCCCACTCGCCGGATTCCCTCCAGTAGGCACACCGACTCCTCCCCTGGAAGGCTGTTATTAATTACATTGAACTTGAAGCCCAATTCTGTCGCCCTGCCCCTCAAGTTGGACGTTTCTCCTTTCCTTTTTTCATCCGAACAGTCAAATCCCGGCCGTTTCTTTAGCCGTTTTCCCCACAGTTTTAATCAGTAACCCAGGAATGCCCTGAGTCAAATTGAATACATATACTCCTTCAGGAGCTCTTGCTTTAGTTCCCCCTACCATTGTGAAGGAAAGTCCGTGGACGTGAGAAGCCTGTTTCCCCCAACATGCCCACCGTACATTTATCGCCGTTCGTTTGACTGTCGTTCAGCTGCTTTGCCAGCCCCCTTGAGGTCCGAATGCCAACCTCCGTCCCCCCAATATGTCGCCCTTATGCAACTTCCTTTTCCTCTTGGTTCGGAGGATTCCTGTCCAGTTTTATAGCACGACTGCTATTGGCTATGTTTTTTTTCCCCCCCTTCCCCTTTTTTTTCCCTCCCGCCATACGAGTGCGTTCCCCCTTGAACGAAGCGCACAGCGGCACAGGTTCCGCGGTCGCTATAGTTCCCACTTTTGTTTTTTTACATTAGCCAACTAACCTTCAGGTATTAGGTATTCAACCGTGCACTGTGTCCTGTTGTGTTACTCTGATTGGGCTAAGCCCATTTCACGTTTCCCCCTCAGGAATAAAACGACCCTATCATGTCCCCTGGAGATTTTCCACCAAGTGAAGTTTTACTCACTTACCGGTACCTCGTCATGTTTTTACTGTAACAGCAGGGACCCCCTCCCCAACGTATTTTTCGACTTTTCCCTGCGAATCTGCTCCCATTTCCACGTGAGCATTGTTCCCCCCCAATCACTTATTGGAAATTTCAGCTTAACTCCACCGTTATACCTTTTGTCCAGGCCCCCCATTTCTGCCCCAGAAGGGAAAAGGCCCAGTTCTCCTCGTTACTTCCTCACTTGTCGGACCTTAACCCCCCTAGACGGCAATAGAGCCCCCCGTTCCTAGTCTCGTGGCTACGTTTTTTTCCTACCCGACAAACTCGGACATTCGCCTTCGTATGCCGACTATCTCATTCAAAACGTTGACTTGCATTGCTCCCCGCCGTTGCAATCAAATCTCTAGCCGTGACTCCAAATACCCCAGATCATATTTCCCCAATAGAAGTTCCAAAAACGGTAACTTGCCCCTTCCCTCACCTCACAGTTCCTTTGAAAAAGCATGCTGTCACAGGCCTTTCCAACCCACCCCCCGTCGTGCGCAAGCCCTTCATGATATGCATGGGGACTCCCCCCGGAAGTTGAAACTACACCTCGCCTCGGCCCACCCCATTTTCACGAACGCACACACGTCTTTGTGTGGCAACTTCCGCTAGCACTCGGTTGGTATAGTAACAGTGGCGCCCGCACCAATGTCACCAACCCCCACCCCTTTAGAAACATTGATGCACTTGAAGGTGTATTGCTCCCTTCCGGCTCATTATCAATGAATTTCCAGTTTCCCCCCCTAAATCCCTTGAATCACGCAAATTAAACCACAACCCAGGGGGTTGGAAACCCGGTTCATGACAAAAACACTTTACTACACATGGCGGGAGTTTCAGAGGAATCACAATCTTAACGCGCTCGTCACCAGAATTCTCGGCCTTTTATTGAGGCGGTGCCCCGAGGGTCCTTCCGTCCGTCCCTTCCTCTTTTCGCGCATTTACCATCACACCCAAGATTTTGCATCGAAGAGGTACAGAATTCCTTTCTCCGTTTGCCCGGATACTTCGCCCCTTTCTTGGCCACAGTCTGATCTGGACAATACGACACATAGAGCTTGACTCTAAGCCTCCGTTTTGGTTTCTAGAGAGATTTTGCTGGTTGATGTTCCCGCCTCACGGGGAGACATCATAGCGACTATACTTTGCTGCAACACCACCCAAAAAACTTAGAGCATGCGTGACCTCTTTGCAAGGTCTTTCCATATTTATTGTAGCTCTCAAGCGAACGTGACTCCCTGTCATTCACTCCGCACGCAAAGGCATTCATTCTGCTTGCGTGAAGAGCCTTGCCTCTGTGGATTTTCGCTGCAGACAACCATTGAGAAGGGGGAGTCCACGAGGGGGGGGGGGACACGTCAGTGGGGACAACACTGTGTTTTTTCCTTGCGGCTCCAAAGCGTTTCTTACTTTACTCCTTCCTCATTGCGGTACAATCCGAGCATATCCCCCATGACACGTCGAAGAAGGGAGACTTACGACACATTATGAGGGGGCAAGGGGGGCTCATGGGCCATGCGTGCAGCTGGTTGACTGGCTGACTAGAGAATTCATCAGCCATACGCCCGGACCGTAGTACGAATCGGCAATCGCGGTAACTAAGGGAAAGGGGATGGCACCTGTGCGGCTAGGTTGGACATTTGTGTGCACGACCGTGCGGGTAAGACCCGTTTGATGCGAGGGCTACTCTGTCGATTTGCACAAAATTGCCATTATCCTTGAGCAAAACAGGATGCTATTTGTAGGGTGACGACCGAATTGTCCCCGCACTCCGCCCCCCATGTCCACAACCGGAGACCGAATAGTCTGGGGGCTGCCCGGGTCAGGAGGCCCACCCTGGACAGCAATTTGGTTGGTGGTACGGGGACGTACGTACCTCGCCCCTGGTGAACTTGATGGGTTCTAAGAGTGCATCTGGACTGGCTTTTTTCTCGCGTTACGAGCCTCCTCCCGTTTAGGTTAGATGCCAAGCCGTTCTTTGGACTGTTTCTTTATGAGCCTTCCTCAATGGAAGATGGTGGGGATGAGGATTCCCCCAGCTTTCGATCTTGCGGGAGATGTTCCGTAATTTTTGTTCATGCCTCCCCTTTTTTCGTCATTTACGTAAATGTCTATATCCTTGCACGCTCACTTTCTGGTTTCCCAGAAACTCGGCCACCTATCATCGTTGGTCTTTAAGCGTCCCCGGTCCCATGACTTTTTATTGCAAATGTGATGGGGGGACAGTGACTAGGCTGTCAGTAAGACTAACCGGTGGTAGGAGTCAAGCGGTAAAGGCGCCCATGTAGGACCCCCGCTGGACCAGTTTTTGGTTATCAATGTCATTTGATTAACAGTTCCTGGGGAAATGATTTCCCATTTTCTTCCCCCGGCTTTCTCCCCACTGCCTTCGCTATCCCCTCTATTACCTGGGTATGTTGCAGAATCCTCTGTACCCTGAGTTCTAGGTGCTTTAGTCCCGGTAATGTGCTGCGGAATGAGAAGTTTTCAAATTTTCGGTTCTCACATGCCCCCTGTAGTCCCAAATAGCAGTCGTTTCTCTTCAAAGAGTTTGAACCCTGAAGCCGCCCCCTTAGACAAACCTCTTTTTAGTTTAATTGGTGCTGAAATGGGGTTTTGCAAGGTTGCCGCTCTAATATACACGTGCCGAGTGCACAACTCCTTGGTCACACACGGACCGTAGTGAACGCCCGCCAATTGATTTTTGATGTTGTCCGTTTTCTACCGTCCCCCGCTGTCTTTCTACGCGGGTCTTGTGTAACCCTGGAATTTTTCAAGCCCCCCCCTCGTTCACGAGCATCTTGGATTGGGTATTCACGTTTTTTTTAGAAGTTTTTTTTTTTTCCGGTGACTGGATGTTTTCCAACAAGTTCTCATTACACACGGATTACCCCCAGCCAGCAGAAATGCGCGCGTTCCTGATTCCTATTGCGTGCAGGCCCTCGGTTTCCCAGGTCAAATAAATCCGGAGCCCGTTATACTGATGGTCGGAACGCGGAAGAACGCATCCAAGGAGAGAGGACCACTTGAACAGCTGAGAAGGCCCAAACGCACCGCCCGGGAGATCAGCAAGTCTGCACCGAAACGGTGAGGAAGGAACCCGTTCGGATCTCCTCTGGGGGTGCGGCGCCCCTGGGGTGTCGTTTACTTCCTGCGACCCTTAAAAACTTACTGTGCCATTACCTTTTGAATTTGATCACAGCTTTCAAAGCCCTACAGGTGTCATGCCACTGATTGTTCAAATTATTTTTGATCGGCACCTGTAAACCACGATATTAATCTAACTGCGCAAGGAGGTCCCGCTTTTTGTGGATCATTTTGTTCAAGGGGAAAAATCCCTAAGGGTGGTTTTTTTTTGTTATCACCCCCCAAAGAAAGTGCCTATATGTGTCGCTCGGCGATCTCGATTCTTTCTGTGTGTTCCAGCCCTTCATCGATCTGATGTTGACGCGTGCATTTCGCCGTCTTCACCACAAGCACCCTTCGGACCTGGTCTTACCTTTCAACCCCCTCCTGACGTACCTTCCGGCATCCTCTCCACAAAGTGCCACCTCTCTGCCCTTGATCCAGCTGACTTGCTATGAGTTTGATCGTCACTTATACCGCCGCCATGATTTTCTCATTCCTGGTCTGTTTAGCGAATCGTGTGACGTGTGTTTGAAGTTGATCAGTTTTGCTTTTTTCGTCCTGCTTTTTCTCTGGATGGCGCACACCTCACAAGTTGCTTTCCCATTCCATCTGTCCTGTGCGCCCGCCCACTTTTTTCCCGCATAGTTTTTTTCACCACTACAACCGTCAGCAGCCCTTGTCCGAGACCACCCCCTTGCGGTCCTGATCGCTTCCGTTTTCGTTTTACCAAACTGAAAGGATCCACCTCCTTCTTCTTTCCCCCCCTCCTCCGTGTTGTTTTGACTTTTCCTAGATGTTTTCGGGAAGTGTACCACTGTCCGCCCGCGGAATACCATGCGTCTAGAACCTCTCTGCGAAATGCTGATTAGTTGGCCGGTTTTCCAACTATGCTTGCGGGACGCACTCCCAAGACGGTGCCAAGGTAGAGCCCATTTTCCGTTTTTTGCGCTCCCCTTCCCCCGAGACTCAGGAGCCCGAGCCCTTGAGCACCCGTCCGTGTCCCCCCCACTTTCAATTTCGCGCCCGACCCCCACATATGTGTGAGTCTGAACAGAATGTATATTATTCGCATTCGGAACTCTCGCTTGTGAATATGACTAGGATCCTCCTCGCCTCCCCCCCCCCTGCACATTTTTTTTTTTTCTAGTTTTGGCTGAAGAGCGAGCCGTTTTTTGCCCACCCCTGCGCGTCAGAGTGCGTTTTGTCCAGTGTCCTTTTAAGGTGGCTCCCCGTATCGCTGTTTTATTTGGTTACAAGGCGGCTTTGAAAGAAATTGCCTGAGCCCCCAGTTTGTTCAGCGCCCCCAATGTCACGAGTGAAGGCGAAGCCGAATACCATCCCGATTGAGTATCAGTCCAGCCTAGGAACACAGAAGTCCGTTCACTTCTCAATGTGCTGATTTCGAAACGCTCTATGGACTTTTGTAACAAGGAGCCCCCCCCCACCATTTAAGGTTGCACACGAGGCTAGGGCGAGTTCTTTTTTTCGGCGCCTGGGTGTCCTCCTTAAAACTAATGCCCCGTCCCTTTGTCATTTTTTCAAGTTTTTCGTTCGCCGACTTGATCTTTATGAGTAGAACCAAGAAAACGTCGATTCGGTTTGTAAGGTTTCTTTAACGTATTGCAGTATTTGTCCATTTCTTACACCCCTCTGAAGTCTATCCAGTATCCAAACGCGACATGTTCATGGCTGTCCAGTTGCAGGTACCCCTCGCGGCTTAAGCTCCTCCAATCGGGCGCCTGCCCTACAACGCGCGAAACATCACCGCGCGTATACGGTGAGCGTAAATTTTGCCCTCACGTACCCCCCCTCCCTGTTAGAACTGGAATCACTTCTTCCGAAAATCTCCTCGCGCAGACGCAGAGCCCCCTACTGCGACACCCCCCTTACCTGTCAAGGACAGTGTGTTTAGCCTTAATGAGGGAGACGAAGCACAGGCTGAGGACCCAAACAATAACACCCCAACCCCCTCTTATGAAGGCCTTAGAAGTGTCACCCCAACGGTCCGTGAATTGGCGACCTCTAGAGGTCTGGTACACAGTCCCCGGAGCCTTTCCACGCACGCCACCTAACCGCCCCCACCCACGCCACCTGCAAGGGTCGTGACCCAAATTATGAGCGGCATTTCTGCGGACCTGCTTCCGGAACACCCAGCGGCTCCGAGACAGACTTTTTCAAGCCATGTTGAAGGACTTTTGTTTGGTAGCCCATACGTCGGACGAATTTCAGTCGATTTCCTGAGCACAAGTTCGACAGCCCAGACTTTCGTCTCCTAGGGATTCCACAGGCCAGTGACGCCTCTCGTAGGGCGGAACGTTCTTTTGCAGACAGTTTCCTTGAGAATCCACGTGAAGTGTTCTCCACTGGTCCCTCGCTGACTGAGGAACATGTAGCTTTTACCCGACCCGGTCGCACCCCTCAACAAAGACTTTTTAGGTATTCCTTGTGATCGACCGGACATTCCGCCAAGGTTTGGCAACCCGGTCTTTGTCCTTCTCACGTAACGTCGACCTTGTTTCCCTTAGTGCGGAACCTCCCCTTGCATCCTCTCCGCATTTTACTATGCCCGTTTGTGTCATAAAAACCCGGTCCCCTGAACTCCCCCCTCCACCGCAGAGATTACGGTAGTCATCTCCCACGAATCTTCTAGTTCGGCTTTTGCAAGGACTTATACCCCCCCAACCTTTTCTTTATGTGTGTGCCGGAATCACCGCTCCTTTCCGCGCCCGCCCCCTTCCCCAGCTACACTTTTCCCCCCTCGCAGTCACCGCCCCATGCTAAGGACTAGCCCGGCTTTTTCCGCCCTGTATTCGCCAGCTGCGCCCCCTCCCGAGTACTTCATTTTTTGCGTCAAGCCCGTCCTGCACATAGTCCTTTGTGCAATGTCCGTTGACCGTCTTTTCCGCCTCCGGCCACCAAAAAGAACCTCCCGCCCAACCATTACCGGGGTTTCACCAGGTTTGTCTCGTCTAGCCCTTTTGTTGGTGGAGCGTCACGCGCCCGCCCACCACTGGGCAACTGGTGGATGGTGCTGAAACGTGAGTAAGCGTACGGACTGGAGTGCGGACGGTACGTCAGGCGCATAAGGATTCGCCATTATCCCCGCAAATAAGGGAGCAAAGAAATTTGGCCCCCCGCCCAACCCACTACACCCAACAGGTAGGTCCAATTGTCTTTACCACATACTGCAACACACGCGAACAGCATCCCCCGGGATTTTAGGCTTTGAATCTGCCCAGCAATTTATTAAACCTAAGCTGTAATTGCCATTTAGTCGGTTTTTCAGTTTCTTGAATTCCCCGGGTCCCCTTCCATTTTTTGTAAAACACTCCCCCCCCCAATGAGTCCTGTCCTCGGGCCTCATGCACCGCCTTTCCAGGCTAGCTCGCTTTCATGCTTTTCGCCCTGGAGCGTAACTTCTCCCCAACTCCTGCGCGGACTTCGCAATCTACCTGCGGGGGCTGTGGGGCCCCTGTGAGAGCAGATGCTCTTGGACCGCGTTACAGAGTCATAAGGCGAGAAACCTTAATCTAGCCCCCCTAACAGCCCCACGGCCTTTTGATCCCACAGAGCGAATGTGAGGAGAAAGAGAACTCTTTCTATCAAGGTTAGGTTATGGAGCGATAAAAGAGAAAGGGATGACCGCAATCGAACAGGCACCCCCCTCCACTCCCCCAGGAACAAGGAATGCTCATCTGTGCACTAGACGATTCGATTTCTAGATCACCTGGTCCGGTAAAAAAGTGCATGGGTGGGGCAGCGCACCGCCCTGGCTTTCGGGGGAAGGTTTATTGCTGTTATGTCACACCCTCTCAGGGCTGGTTTATCGCAAGAGGGATCGGACTTTCGCACCCGCTCAGCTAGGTCTTGGGTGAAGGCATCGATTCCCTCGCATATCCTGTAGAGCCCAAATTCCGCTAATCTAATCACGACCGCTAGCTAGACTGATGTTTGCAAGTGTGGAGTCGCTAGCGAGAGTGTGTTAGACGCAAAGAGGGAGATGCGACTGGCCGTTCTTAACACCCAGGGTAAGGGTTGTTTTTTTTTTTTAGTGACGGTTCGCGCAGAGGACTGCTTCGTCCTTTCCCCCCCGGCTCCTTTTGAGAAAATTTGCTCGAATGTCAGGATTGCCCCACTTTCCAGTGGTTACGCAGGTTGTGGATTTACCTGCCTGATTGCCTCTGGTGGCACGGCATTCGACTTTAGAGGTTTGGCCCCATTCCGTCCGAGGTCTTTTTAGTCAGTAGGGAAACATCCTGTAGAAATCCTTTTCGAACCCGGTCACGTCGGAACTGACACTTTCCCCTTTCTAACTTTCATCTGAGCAGTTTGTTTTTCCTTTACATTAGTCCCGAGGTCCCGTCTGCAATGGCGAGTGCTTTCCCCCAGTTTTAACTCATTTATTCTGTTTTTTGATATAGACCCTGGTGGCCCCTCTCAACCATCCCGTTCAGTGCCCTAGTCTGCGCCTCACTTTTTCCTGCAATGTCGGCTTCAGGGCCGGTTAGGGACTGTTCCCATACTCACCCCGTGGCCCACAGCTGATAAGTGCTTCCCGTTTTTTTCAGACTAGGTATGCTGACCCCTAGCATGTACCTAGAGTATGCCCTGCTTCTCTCCTCCGCCGAAGGGACATCCCCGCCCCTAGGGGGCCCTTCCGGTCCAAGGCACATGACCAACCCGGCGAAATCACCCCTCCTCCCCCTCTCACTGTCCAGCACTCAGAAATGAAACCCTTTGTCCCGTCTCTAGAGTAGGAAGGGGGAAGTTACCAACTTAGGGCAAGTTTCACCCGCGGGGGACGTGGAGCACTGGTAGACTTGCTACGGCAAATCTTTTGAAGGGCGTCCCTGGTGACTCCCTCTCCCACCCCCCCCGGCCATACAAATTTTTGAGCTTTGTTAACCGTGCTTTCCTTGAGTTACGGACAGTGAGGACTTTCCAGAGCGCTGCGACATGGACGGCGAGGTGACGGGACGTTGGAATAAAGGCACCCGATCGTTTAATCCTGACCGGAGTGTACCCCGGGAAAGGGGGTTTTTTTTAGAAACCGGACGATGGGTGTTAGATCACCGCGCGGTTGAACCTTCACATGGTTAAACTGAGGCTCTCCGGCCGCGATCCACCCGGTTACATGGTTTTTGCGTTTCTAATCACCTCTCACTGAGGGTCTCTTTCGAACAAAGGCTGAGGATGTGAACTCGGCACCCCCCCAGACACCACTGTTTCGAAACCAGGGATCCCAGACCCCTATCCCGCCACTTATTTGACCTGTTTAAACTATAGAGACGGCGCCGAGTTCCTCACAAGCTTGACTGAAAGGTCCCTTCGTCCCTTTCTACACAAGCCGAATACTAAGAACGGCTTGTACCCCCACCCCTCCGTCGGATTGGCATTTTTTGAGAAAGGGCGTTTGGGGGGACTCTTCAGCCTAACCTTAAAGCGTGCTTGGTTAAAAGGATAGCACACGTGACAGGTTGACACCAAATTCCTTAGACTTATACCCCTGCCTTTTGATTGCGGTCATAAATTGTGTTTGCTCATTATTGGAACATTTGCCGTTGAAGTGACAAAATATCAAGTACCTGCTGGGAGAGCCTAGTAGGACATTTTAGTCCCCAGTTTTACTTTTTTTCCTCAAGTCCCGCGTGAATGCGTCACCCTGAACGTTTTGCCCCCTCATCCCCCCCCTACGCCCTGCATCTGGGTATTGTTGTACTTGGCTGTTGAGACGAGATTATATTATTTTTCCCTGCGTCGTTGGCCGGATTTTTTTTTTTTCCTGTCATACCGCCATTCTGTATTATCGTGTGCACACGCTGCAGCGTCCCCACGGACATTTTCCCTTTCTCTCTAGGTGGGAATATTTTCGAAGAAAGTGTTACCGTTATTTAGCATTTCTTGTACAGAGGCTCCTTGCGCTTTTTATTCCCCCCTACACCCGTAGACTCTCGACTCAACTTCCTTCTAGGTACTGTTTTGGCTGACGTGCAACCCCCGCCCTCTATTTGAAGCTAAGTCCGCCTCTAAACCCTCTTCCGGCCTGCTCGCGCGAGCCCGCCGCGAGGGTGGGATATGGTGGTGCGCAAAGGTCCGTACGCCCCAAGATCTTATGGTTGCCCTCACTTGCCCGGCTAGTCCTAACGTGGGCCCTAGTTTCGGCCGTGTGGCTCCCCCATACCTCTAACCGCCCTGTGTCGCTGTCGTCTGCCCTTCTGTCCCCCTGTTTAACAAGCATCTCCCCCTTCGGGCCTCTTTATAGTGCGCTCAGAACACCACCCTCCAACCCTCCACCTTGTGCCCACGTCCTGTGAGGGCAGATGCGACGTCCCCTCTGACGGAAGTCTTACTTGTTCTGTTCTGTTTCCTTTGATCCGGGAACATGGGCAAGCCCCAATACAGATAGTTGTTCCGTTCAACCCCAAACATCTTTTTCAATTTCCAGTTTGGCACTACCTTCTCGCTTCGCGTTCCGGCACCTTCCGGGTCAGCTTTAACCGTATGTCTCGCTAGGTTTTTTTTTTTGGCTGTCATTTGACGAGCTTCCAACCACCCCCAGTCTTTTGATTTTTCCCCGGTATTCTGTTAGTATTGACATTGTAATTCGGTTTTTCCGGAACCAGTAGCTTCTGTCTTGTGGCAGCTCGCAATCTTTCTCTCCCGGGTTCCTGTGTCTTGTTGCGTAGTTTTCCCATAGTTTTAACCCCGTCCTTTTTGGTGCCAGGCTTGGTTTCGATCCCCTTCGTCGTTGACCCGCGTAGGTTACCGGTTGCCGGACCTGGCATTGTGGTTATCACTTACTCTCCTGCCTTAATTCTCCAGACCAACGCTTTGACCCCGTCGTCGTATTCCCCATCAGCGAGTACCCTACCGTTATTTTTAAACTACCGGTGAAGTGATCCTCCGTAGTGCGCTTTTATTCGTGATCCCCCCTTGACTCCACCCTTGGTCTTAGACTTCCCCGTCCACCCCGATATTTTTGTTGGAAGTACTCCCGGGTGTTCCTGAGGCCCCCCTAGGACATCTACATGTCATCAGAGGTAGTAGGCCCAAGTTATTGTGACATATTACACTCATCACAGAAAAGATCACTTTTGATAACCTTTGAAAGGGATAGACTGGTTGTTTTTTCTCCTCTGTTTTTTTTCAGCTTTTATTTACCAGTGTTGGCTTCGGGCATTGGGCTTTATGTTCCACCAAGCGGGCACTCTCGCAAGGATGTGACTGACGTTCCCACAGCTCAGAGCCACACAATCCCCGACTTAAAAGAAACGGTTCCCCCTGCGAGCCCCCCCCTAACTCGGAGACAAGCCTGACTACGTCCGTCCAAGAAATATCTTCGTCCCCCCCCCAACCGATCGAAACTATCCGCTGTAGACTTTGGCTCGAAGATATCCGTCTTCCTCATGGCAGGTAAGTAAGTCGCACGTGTTCTGTGACCCCTAATCAACACCTATGGTCCTCCCTCTGCTCACCCGCCCATGCACAGCCTGCCTGTTGCATCGTTCTACACCAGGTCCTGTCGCTCCCCGTTTCCCACGCGCCTGTCGCTTGTCCCCCGCGTCCTTTATGCCGTGATTTTTTTTTGGCTAAGACCAACTTGATCCCCCCCTATTCTTCCTCACGCAAGTGCAGCAGGTAGGCCTACTCGTTTCCATGGATAACCCCGTATAGGGTTTAACTCGGGGACCGGACGACCTGATCAGATCCCCGTTGTTTGTATGTGTTTTTTTCCTATGGGCCCCAGCCTCAGTGCACCGCCTAGTCAGCTCTCCTTTCCGGTCCCCAGAATCCCCCTCCCGAACGAAACTGGTTGTTGCCGTGTTTTCCCGTGTCAGGCCTGTTGTCACCCCTGTTCGTCACCGTCGACTGTTTTGTCCCCCTGTGACCCCTTCTTCCCCTGTCGGTCTGGATCTTCCCGAGGCTTGACAGCAGAAAGTACTTTACGGAACCGTTGAATGCCACTACCTCCCCGGCTTTAGCATTGTGCCTGTAGACGACCCTCTCGGCACGGTTGGACCCGGCTCTCCTCTATCGTGTCACGGCCATCAAGAGATGTTTGCGTATTGAAGTCGCGGCCCTGTCGTGTAGGTATATTGCTCGCAGACCACGCTTTCCGAGTTCCCACTTTCGTCTTTTAGCAAGCCACTTGCAGGTATGTCACTTTACCGATCAAGCCACCATTCAGCGAACCCTTTAAAGTAACTGCTAACTGTGCTCCTGAGCCCGAGATCATTGTTTCCCTCACTCCATTTCCCTCGCCACGGACTGGACACTGTAAACTCCCTCTGCGGCCTTACCCTTTCCTAACGGAAGTTTTTCACTGCCGCCCTCTCGTTTTTGATTTTTATTTCACTCAGTTTTCAGGACTTTTCTCTGATAAAAATGCTTTCCTGCATTACGCTTTTTTGCCCCCTTTCCCACGCGTTCTGCATAATTTTTAACGATGGTCTCCTAAGATGCCCCCTTAACGAAAGTTTAAAGGCGGCATTTTTTGTTGACCTATCGTTCTCTCAGCTCTGCCCCCAAGTCCTTTTTTCCCTAAGCTATTCCCCCCCCAATAAAATTTATGCGCCATGGAGTTGACGCATCAGAATTATATGTCTTACCCGCGCCATCCCAGTCTTGACATAGCGGTTGGTGACTGCTTGTCAACACCGATGGATGCGCGCCCCTATTGGTCCCCCCCCTTTGAGCTTTCCAAAAAAGGTAACTAGGTATTTAGTGATTCGTTTCGATCCCCTCAAGATCACCCTGGCTTCGTTTTATGGTCACTTAACTATACCCCTGTGTCCTTCATTCCGCCCCTCCGCCCCGGTTTTGTTCGATCACTTCCATTTTGACTCTGCCCTGTCACCTGGTGTTTCTTCGTTATCCCCGTGATCCCCCCCTAGCGTATCACCCCCCCCCAACTGGTTCTGATTTTTTTCACTGCAACTTTCTTTTCAAGTGTTATTCCAGGCCCCCACGTGATTTTTACCGCCTGGTCCATAAGCACATTCGTCTGATTCCTCCAGCCCTGTCTCACTACATGGAAGTTCGTCCTGCATCTTGCCCCTTGAAGCATGTGCTGATGTCACAGCTCTCCAGGCAGGGGCTCGAACAGACCACCTTAGAACACGCAACACCTATGTTCCCCTTGTACCCGGTTATTAGTTTCCCTTTGTTGGCACGTTAAGTTAAAGGAACGGCAACCGGGCGAACTTTTAGTCAACCGCATAGCCGCCTTTAGCAGCCCACGCGAGACTGTATTTCCGGTGTTTAAAGGACACGCTTTCGATAGTTGTTCCCCTGATCGCCCCTGTTTTGTGTTGAGCTACCGACATGAAAAACCCACAGCCAGTCCCACGTTCATTTTACTTCTCGTCCCAGGCAGCCGGGACCTGGGGTCCACTATGCATTTTTCTTCCACCTCGAGGGTAAGAAGCCCACCCCGTTTTCTTAACTTTCGACACTATCTCCCGCAATTAAGCCCCCTTGTTGAGTTTTCTGTGATTTTCAGACCGTGCAGTAGCGTCCCTGATGGGGCTGACCGTTGGACCTAGACCCCAGCCCTTACCCTTCATTTCCGCCGGGGCGCCCTTCTGGGTGGTCATTCCCTTATTTGTGCTTGTAGTTTTGCCCCGCTGCTGTTTGATGTGTTCCCTTTGGTCCATTTTTTTATCATGCCTTAGCCCCCCGTTCTCCCCCTTTTTTTCACCTTTTCGCCTCCGAAACTTTCCCCTTTTCCCGCACCTCCCGGCTAACCGTGCCCACCCCCCCTCGGCCGGTTTGCCTCACCCTCGAGGAGGATGGACTGCCAGTCGTAAGGCGAACCGTGACCAATTTAAACTGCCAGGCAGAGAAGCTACCACCTAATCTAGTATACTCGTGAGAGCATCTCTTTAAACTATTTGGTAGGCCATGATATCTTGGAAAGCAAACTTACAAAGTGGGAACAAGAGCAGAAAGTTTCTCTGCTAAGGTACTATTTTTTGGAGTGATGGGTTCCCGCCGCCCCTATTCCGGAACGACACACCATCCGTACTTGCTGAATTGTTCGCCGTCCGTTGGACGAACTGATAGTCTATACAGGTGACTCTGCCCTCGCCCACCAGTTTGCCACTGTAGGAAGCGTAATCTTATTGGTTGTGCCAGCGTTGATGGATTTTACTCAGATTTTTACTTTAACGACACTTCTTCCACATGATAGCAGCAACATGTAGTCACTGCCCTCTCTGCTAACCCCAACTTACAGCCTGCCCACGTTCCCCTTACACCTGCCTTAACGTTTCCCCTTTTATACTCTTGCCTGTCCGCATTTATGCACACCCAACAAGCTGGCTTCACGGTTCATTGCTATCCCGACCTTTTCTTTCCTGAATTGTGGTGCCTGTACCACGACCCAACCATCGGCTTAGGACCCCGTCACGTAGATCCAGGATCCGTCCCTTCCTCCCCCCGACTCTTCATTAGCGACATGATGGATCCCCGACCTCTCATTCCCAAAGGTATTGAGGTTTTACTCCCCTCTTTGCAAGTCACCGAGACGTGCACCCTTGCATAGTCCATGCCAATGAACGGTCCATATTCTGTACAAACACACAGTATAGGTACCCTTTAATGAGCAGTGACTACGCACGTCCTTTTGACCCCTGCCTCAGCCTAACCCCGGCAGGTCTATGCTCCTCCCTCTTCAATCTTACCGGCCCTAATGTCTGAACCAACGAAATGCCACCGCACACACCCGACTTCTTCGCCGTCCAAAACCAGTGACCAGACACGACGACGCTTCATTCCTTAAGGCCAGGCCAACCCTCCTGCGTCCCTAAGAGGCCCCTCACTGGGTGTGAGAATTGATGGGTGTGGTACAGATTGCACATGACCCGCTCTTCGAACTTTTGTTGTGCACCCACAAAGCGCCCCAAGAATTAATCAACACCGTAACAGGACCGGCTATGACCAGAACGGGCCTCTTAGCCCTCTAACCGATTGGGCGCCCCCGTAGAGGACACGATTAAGAACCCCCAAAAACAACCTTGAACAAAAGCAACCACCCTTTAGAAGCCCTGTATATCGTCTAGTCCTTGAGAGGACATAGGGAGCCTGCATTTCCAACATCTTTTCCTTGAAAGTCAACAGACATTTTCCGAAGCCAGAACTCCAAAAAAACAAAAGGGGGTGTACAACCCCCGCCTACAAAAACCGGTCAACTTACCCCCAATATGGGTAGCCGTTTCACGGGCCCAAAGGCCTTCCCCCCGCACTTCTATTGCCCGCCTTTTAGTATTGTGCCGTTTTGAATACGGTGAAAGGCCCCCTTGCTCGTATCGCCCGACACAATACCATAAAGGAGTCCCAGGCGTACCCCCCCGTCCAACCTCACCTGCTACTTTACCCTGCTTTTTTACCACACGTATATCCGCTCTGATTGTCTGCGCGCTTGCAATTTCTCCAA
>Ga0179593_1621384_pt1 | contig 15698 bp, 26 predicted proteins | sample CZODoug2_1_08_16_FD_185931 | JGI IMG/M metagenome (GOLD analysis project Ga0179593, IMG submission 185931) | Vadose zone soil fungal communities from Angelo Coast Range Reserve, California, USA - CZODoug2_1_08_16fungal (PacBio error correction) | ecosystem: Environmental > Terrestrial > Soil >... | reverse complement strand
TACCCTTTCCCCCCCTTTTTTCCCCCCCCCCCCCCCCCTTGCCACTTCCCGGCTCCTTTTTCTTCCTGATATAAGTGAAACCCGCCTCTTTTTTTTTCTTCCTTTTTTTATCTTGTCGGCTTTCCCCTCTTTTTTTTCTTACAGAAAGCATGCTAAGAATCCCGACCTCCACCTTCCCATCTCCCTGGACCTTGTATTCGCTTCAAGTCTCTTTCTTTTTTCGCGCCGACAGATAAAGTTGCGTTAAGGATACTTTCTTTTTTCTCCTCTTTTTCTAGCTTGGACCGTAGTAGCCCCCTTCTTTTTTCCAGTCGCAAATAGTACAAAAAAATGAAGCAGAGAATCGCTTTTTTCTTCCCCCCTCTTTTTCTCCCCGTCCCCGGACGTGTGCCCTTCCCCTTCCTCCCCTTTTCTTGTATTCATTACGCAGCGTGATAAAGCCGGCCGTTTTTTTTTCTCTTTTTGTCTTTTCTTCCCTCGAGTTTCTTTTCCCTTTTCTCCTGTATCCGGATGGGCGAAGGGGGTTATCGAACAACCCTTTCCCTTCCCCCCTCTCATCCACCACTCGCCAAAGCCATTCCCCCTTTTTTTTTCCCCCTTCTTCCATCGACCGGATAGCGCATTAGAGTCCTCTTCCTTCCTTCTTTTTCTTTCTATCCAGAAGAAGAAAATAAGACCCCTTCATTTTCCCTTCTTCTTCATGGTGAAGCGCCCCCTTCTCTTTTTTTTTTGGGGAAAATTAGAAGTCCCCTCTCCCCCTTTTTCCCCTTTTTCCCCCCTCTGTTTGGTAGTAAGATCTCCCGGAAGATTTTCGGCACCTTTTCTTTTTCTTTTATCTTCTTCCACTTCCCCCTTTATAGAGAGACTAGAAAGACATGGTCCCTTTTTTTTTTTCTTTTCTCCCTTCTCGGTCAATCACGTTCCCTTTCTCCACTGTGTGACGATGGGCCCCCCGATTCCTTCCCCCTCCCTTTTTTTTTTGACCCCGCGTGTTCCCCTTTGGTGCCCCTCCTTAAATTTCTTATGCTGTAGTCGAGCGTAACCGTGCGGCCGAAGACATTCTCCCCCCCCTTTCTTTTTTGTCTTTGTGGCCAGCTCTGGTAACAGTAAAGCAAATACGGCGCCTCCTTTCTTTTCCTTTCTTGTCCTGTGGCAGGGTCAGTTGTCCCCCTTTTTTCCTTCTCCCCCTTCCCAGGCCGTCTTCATGAGAAGAGCATGAATGGTCGGGTCCTTTCTTTTTTTTTCCCCTTCCCCCCTCCCTAACTAACGGATAGACATGCTTGTCTCTTCCCTCTTCTTCTTCCTCTTCCTGGTTGGTGGCGGGGAAAGTGTCTCGAAGTATTGCCGATTGCCTTTTCTTTTTTTTCTCCCCCTCTGACTGCAACGAGGCAATTTTTTTTTTTCTTCGGAGTCAAAAAGTGATCCCCCCCCCCCCTTTTTCCTTGCCCTTCCTGGCACCTCGCGTAGTCGACCACTGCCTTTCTTTTTCCCTCCTGTTGATGACGTATTGCTTCCTCTTTTTTTTCCCTTAACAGCGTGCCTTCCCCTTTTTTCCTTTTCCCGCCGACAGGAACTACCACAATGCCTCCCTCCCCCCCCCCCCCTCTTTTTTTTTCCCCAGTTTTTTTACGCGCTCTGAACCGGTTTTTTTCCTTTTTCTTCCACGATGTTGGAGTGAGTTCAGCGCGACGGCTTGCTTTCTTTTCCCTCCCTCTAGGTACCTCGATCCTTTTTTTTCTTTTTCCTTATAATGGAGAATGGGGAGATCCCTTTGCCCTTTCCTCTCCCTTTCCCCCCTCCCCCTATGATAAGAAGTGTGTTCCCCTTTTTCCCCTTTGGTAGTATAGATAAGGTGTGAAAGGAGATGAAAACCCCCTCCTTTTTTCCTCCTTTTTGGTCGACAAGAAAGAGTCGATAAGTCTCTCCCCCTTTTCTCTTCTTTTTCCCCTTCCCTTAGTCGCGAAGAAGGTAGAGGAGGTAAAATCCATGTTTTTCCCCCCCCCCCCTTTCCCCCCTCTCTTGACCCCTAGAGGAGAGCTGTTCTTTTCCCTCTTCCCTTTTATAAGAGACGTTAAGGAAAAAATGAAATAAGATAAGCTCCCCCTATTTCCCCCTTTGCTCTTAATGGTGAAAGAACTTTCTCTTCTCTCCTTTTTTTTTTCCCAGAGAGGATAAGGAGGATCCTTCCGCACCAAAGATCGCAGCGATGCCCTCCCCCTTTCTTTCCTTTCCTTAAAGGCAAAAAGGATTTTTCCCCCCCCCCTTTTTCTCTTCTGACAGGAATGGAGCACGGGCCTTCATTTCCTCTTCCCTCTCCGTGATCGAATAGGGATGATACCACACCAGACCCCCCTTCTCTTTTCCCTCTCCCTTTCCCCCTTTCGGATAATCCACTTCCTTCCTCTTCCCCCCCCTTGGCTGGAATAAAAATTTCCCCCTCTTTTTTCCCCCCTGGCTGGCCTATTCGCGAACGTTCAACTTCCCTTTTTCTTCCCCTCGCCGTGCTAACCGCCTATAATCAGGGAACGATAGCCCTTTTTCTTTTTTTCCTCCTTTCTCCTTTTTTTCCCCCGTACAAACATTCTTTTTCCCCCTTCCTCTTAGGCAGGTTAAGAAGAGCTTACCTTCCCCTTCCTTCCCCATTCCTGCATGGAGGAACCTTTTTTCCTTTTTCCTTTTGGTAGTGGAGATTCCCTTTTTTTCCCTTCAGTAAACAATTTTTTCCTTTCCTTTTTTCTCTTTCCCCCCAATCGAGTACATGGAAGATGTAACATACCTTCCTCTCCCCCCCCCCCGGTCAACTGTGTTTTTCCCGCTCGAGGAGGGAAAGGGAAAGTTTCACCTATTTCCCCCCTTTGGGACGAAGGCGGTTTTTTCTCGACTTAGTAGAGAAAGGCCCCCCTCTTTTTTTCCCCCCCCGGTGTTTTTTTTTCTGAAGCAACACTACCATTTCCCCCCCTTCTTCCCCTCCCCCTAGACCCCCTCCCCGAAACCCCAAGGCAGCTCCTGGCACAAAGCAATGGGCGCTCCGGTAGTGAGTGTTTTCCCCCCTTTTTCTTTTTGGGGGGGATCGATTTTCTTTTCCCCCACGAACAAGGAAAGCGCGGATAATGGACGACCTTCTTTTTTTTTCCCCCCCCCTACCTTCATGAACTAAAAAGGCGCCAATCCCCCCCCCCCCCTCCTCCCCCCTTCTTCGCCGGATTGGCTGCGAAGTTACCGCGTCTTCTTTTTCCCAACTCCCCCTGTGCCGACGTGGCACGCCCTCCCTTTTTTTTTTTTTTTCCTTCGACAACAGAAAGTTAGGAGGGATTTTCCCTTTCCTTTCCCTCTTTTTCTTTGGTTTTTCCCCCTTTTCTTTTTTTCCCCCTCGCGGTTTAGTCCACAGAAGCTAATTTGTGGACCCAGCTCCCCTTTTTTTTCCCCTCCGGCACCTTTTTTCTTTTTTCCCTTTCTTTTTTGCACGGGCAATCCGATTCGGGGCCGGAGGACCCCCCCTTCTTTCCTCTCCCTTGATTCTATACCATAGCGAAATCCTCTTTCTTTTCTTCTTTCTCCTAAGAACTGAACAGAAGCGTGAAACGGTTCCTTTCCCTTCTTTTTTTTTTTCCTTCCTTTTTCCCCCTTTCGAAAAACGGACACGGCGCTTTTTTTTTCCCCTCTTTTTTTCTGGGATCGGGAACCCATGATTGTTTTATTTTTTTCCTTCTCTGCCGCGGACTCTAGGCCTCTCCTTTTCCTTTTCCTTCCCGATGAAGATGGCTTTGGCGAGTGGGGATCGCGGCCTCTTTTCCCCCTTTTCTTTTCCCTTTTCTTCCCTCCCCATCCGGATACCGTGCTGCTCTCTTTTCCTTTTTTCCTTTTTCTTTTTCTGTGATCTGAGTCACAAACCAATCTGACCACACGTCCTTCCCCCTCCCCTTTTTTCTCGCTCTCGAAACACGTCGGGGAAAGTTCTCCTCCCTCTTTTTTTCCCTTCTTTAACGGTTCGAGAACGAGATGCTCGTCTCCCCTTTTTTTTTTTTTTTTTTCTTTCATCTTCCCCTCCGGTTCCCGAGAGATCGGCCGAGTTTTTTTTTCTCCCTTTTTCCCGGAACGAAAATGGAGCGGCGCAGCTCAATCTCAAAAGGCCTCCCCCCTTCTTTCCTCCTTTTTTTTTTTTCCCCCCATTTTCCTTTTTTTTCTACTGTTAAGGGTTTTTTTTTTTCTTTTTTTCCTTTCAAAACCCCTCGGAGTAGGACAGCGACAAGATCCTTTCTTTTCCTCCTCGGCTTTATAAGGCCTCGACGAGCATTTTTCCCTTTTTTTTCTTTTTTTTTTCCCCCCTTTTTTGAAACGTTCAAGGGGCGCGCATTGACACAGGGGACTTTTCCCCTCCTCCCCCAGTGTTTTGTTGAGAAGAAACCTCCTTTTTCCCCCCAGGAACTGTTGAAAAACAAATTCCCTTCCCCCTCTTTCCTAAAGCTCGTAGGAGGCCGATCCCCCCTTCCCTTCTCTTAATAGGAGCCTGCGTCTTTTTTCCTCTTTTTCCTTCGCCTGTCCGCCGTCCTCTTTTTCGTAGCAAGCACAAGAGACGGAGCCTCTGGCCTCTTTTTTTTTTTGCTTCTCCGAGCCCAGCTCCAGTTTTTTTTTTTTCTTTCCCCTTCCCGGTCAGCCAGGAATAAGGGACGGATCTCCCGTTTCCTCCCTTTTTTTTTCCTTCCCCACCCTTTTTCCCCTTTGAGAATCCCAGTTCGCGACCTTTTCCTTTTTTTTGAAGATAAATTACAGGACCTTCTTTCTCTCTCTGATGGCTTATTCATTTACGAAGCTTCCCTTTCCCTCTTTTTTTGACTAAAGATCACATCAGAAGACGTAGAGAGGTCGGACCCCCCCCCTCTTTTTTTGTCTTTTGTTCTTTTTTCCTTTTCCCCCCCTCCTTCTACCGTCGACGGTAACCGCGCCGCGAACTCCCCCCCCCCCCCCTTTCTTTTTTCCCCCCTTCCTTTTGTGGACAAATCCGTACTCTCTTTTTTTCTTCTTTGCGGCATGAATAGACGCAGCGATCGGCTTTTCCCTCCTTTTAGACCCTTCTAACAATTCATGGGTTCCACTCCCCTTCTCGGCGCAAAGGAGTGAAAGTGTACGTTTGCTCCTTTTTCCCCTTTTCTTTTTTCCACATTCCATTTTTGCGGACGGAACCGTTTCACTCTTTCCCTCCTTTTTTTCTTCTTTTTCTTAAAAGTGATAAGATGAGTTTTTCTCCTTTCCCCTCCTTTTCTCCTCTAAGACAGTTTAAGTTGGTTCTTCCCCCCTCCTTCTTCCCAGTTTAAAAAAATCACACTTTTCCCCCCTCTGTCTCCCCCCGGTTCCGATGGTGCCCCTTTCCCCCCCATTAAGAATGTTGAAGAAAAAAGAAGATGGATTCCCCCCCCTTTTTTTTCCTCTTCTTTAACAGATAAACCACGCCTCCTTTCTTTATTTTTTTCCTTTCTTCCGAGCAAGGGAAGGGAGGGGTGACAGCTCTTTTTCTTTTCCGTGTTTGCCCTCCGCCGCGGGGGTAACTCCCCTCCCCCTTCCTTTCCCCTTCCTTTTCCTTCCCGTGGAGATGGTGTAGTTGGCGCTTTTTTTTTTTTCGAACCATTCCGCCTTTCGCAACTCCAGGCACGTCTTCATGAGTTCCCTTTTTTTTTTTTTTTTTTGTAAAGAGTAGGATCCGTCTCGAGCCTCCCTCCCCCTCCTTTTTTATTCTTTTTTCTATCAGCAAATAGTATTCCCTCTTTTTTTTCCCCGGTTTACATTGGTATAGAAGTATTGCAATCATCCCCCTTTTTTTTTTCTTTTTTTCCCCACAGGGAGAGAAAAACGATTCCCCCTTTTTTACTCCTTTTTTCCACCGTTGATTAAACCTTTCTTCCCTTCCATGGAAATAGCGTCGTAGCAACGACCCACAGTGCCCTTTTTTTTTTTTTTTTTTTTCTTTTCTCGCTCCAGGACGCCCTCTTTTCCTCCTCTCCCCCTCTAAGTGTTACGCGAAAGCATTCGTTGCCCCCCCCCCCCCTCCCGCCTTACACGAGGTTCCACCCGCCTTTTCCTTCCTCCTCCTTTCGCTGAAACGGCATGAAGAGCGAAAGATTGATGACAAGCCTTTTCCTTCCTTTCCCTTCCTTTCCGATCACATGCATCGGTGCTTTTCTCCCTTTCTTTCCTTCTCTAATGATATGGAGATGGGGGACGATCCCTTTTCTCGATTCCTGATCAAGTTCGACTTGACACTTTTTCTTTTTCTCCTTTTGTGTGACATGGCAGGAAAGTGTCTTTTTTCTCTCTTTTTTTCCTTTTTCCCCCCCTAAGTGATGAAATTTCTCTTTTTTTGTGTGGGTAGACACGCCCTCTTCCCCTTTTCCCTTTCTGCCCTCAGGTGATTTAAGGCAGTGTCGCTCCTTTTTTCCTCTTTTTGGGGGAGGCATTTACGTCACGATAGAGAGAAATAACGTGATTCGGTTTTTCCCTTTTTTTTCTTTCTTTTTTCCCCTGGTCCTCCTTCCTCCGGATTTTGATAAGAGCAGTTCCTTGTACCCCCTTTCTCCCTGATATATATCTTTTTACTAATACTACGGGGTGGTGTGAGAGAGATCTGTTTTCCATTCTCCTTCTTTCCCCCTTGGCTTTCTCTCGACCGGATTCCGGCAGCTAACTTCCTTTTTCTCCCCTTTCCACGAAGGATTTCGCTAGAGCGTGAAGTAAAGGACACCTTTTCTCTTTCTTCTTTTCCCTCTCCTCCCTTCTTCGCCCACAGGCCTGGAAGGGTCCTTTTCTTTTTTCCTTTCTCCCACCACAGAGCTTGTTAACTGGCAGCACTTTCTTCTTTTTTCCTTTCGATCCCCCCCCCCTCCCCTGGGCTGCCAGGCACCCCACGGGTGTCCTTTTTTTTTTCTTTTTTTTTCTTCTCGAACGCAAAGGGATCGAACAGGAGCCATATCCTCTCCCTCCTTCCTTCACCCCCTCAGTTCACCTCCCATGTGACTTTTTTCTCCTCATCAGTCGAGATGAAGTAAAAGGAAAACATTCGTTTTCCCCCCCTTCTTCTTCCCCTCCTCTCAAAGCTAAAGACCACTTCTTTTATTTTTTTCTTTTCCTTTCTCATGGTGGTAGTGGAGGAGGAGGGAAACTCCTTTCCCCCCCCCCCCCCTTCTTCCCTCTTTTATGGCCAAATGGAGTAACCCCCCCCACCCCCCCTTAGATTCACGGTTTTCTAACACTCGGTTCCCCCTTCTTTTATTTTTTTCAAGAAGCGATTGCCAGTTCATTTCCCCTTTTTCTTTTTCCTTTTTTTTTTTCCCTTGCTGACTAGTCGCGTCCCCCCCTCCCTCTTTTTTTCGGTGGAGGAAGGCTGAGAAACATCTCCTTTCCCCCCCTTCTCCCCCCGATCCCCCCCCCCCGCCCCCAAAACACCTTTTCCTCTTTCCTCCCCCGCATGGCGAATAAGGTAGTGAGTGGGGCGGTGCGTTGATCTCTCTCCTTTTTTCCCCTTTTCCCCGTCCCTTCCTTTCTAATGAAGACGGCATGGAAGGGCCTTCTCTTCTTTCCCCTTCCTTCCCCCCTGGCGAAAAGAAAAAAGCTACAGCGGACATGCTTCCCCTCCCCCCTTCCTCCCCTTTTTTTTCTTTTCCCTTCTTCTTTTTTTTGGACCAAAAACGAGACAACTGCCCCTCTCCCTCCCTTCCCTTTCTAGAGGAAGCACGGTGACGATCGAATACAGCCCTTCTTTTTTCCTTTCTTTTTTCCGATCCTTCTATGGGACCAGCGTGATTTTTTCCTCTCTGTTCGTCAAAAAGAGTAATTTGGGAACCAGCTTCTTTTTTTTTTTCCCCCCTTGTACAGCGTGATTTGGGTACCCCCCCCCTTTTTTTTCTTCCTTCCCTCCGAAGGGGACGAGAGCGACCCTCCCCTTTTTTTTTTATCTATCCCGGGATGAATAAGGTCTCCCTCTTTCCTCACTTTAGAAAATAGTAAGTGATTCTCCTCATTCCTTTTCCCCCCTTTTTCCTTTCTCATGGCCATGTTTTTTTCTCCCGAGAACAAAGGAAAAGGAAGACTGGCGATCCCCCTCCCTTTTTCTTTTCCCCCCCTCTTTTTTCTGTCTCTCATTTCCCTTCCTCCCTTCCTTCCCCTTCAAGGCGCGACGGTCGATGTAGGACTTGTCCGATGCTCCTCTTCCTTTCTTTCCCTTTTCTCTCTTGCCTTTTTCGTCGACGGTTATCCTATTTTTTTCCCCTTCTTTCCTTCCTTTCCAATGCAAAGCTGTGAAGGTAGACCTCTCGAGGCCTGCTGCTTTCTCCTTTTCCCCCCCGGCCTTTCCTTGCGTAATGAATCAAGCCATCCTTTTTTTTTCCCCTTCTTCCTTTCTTCTTCCAACAGAGGGTGCGCAAGGACGTGCCCCTTTTCCCTTCCCCTCCCTTTTTGCCGCTTTTTTCTTCTTTCCGTTTTTTTACGAGGCGACTGGCGGAAAGTCATCGTCTACGACCTTTTTTCTTTCTTTTCTTTCTTTCCTCCTCCCTTTGTAAGCAACTGTCTTTCTCTTCCTCCCCTTTCCTTGGCGAAAGACAATCTGCAAAGGAGCAGTCGCTGGGGATTTCTCTTTCTTTCCTCCCTTCCTTTCTTACCTCTTTGAGCAAAACCTCGAGTATTTCCCCTCTCTCCCTTTCTCTATCGCGGTTTCCCAATGTAGAGAAGGCCCCGACGAGCCTTTTTTTTTCCTCTTTTTTTTGGCCCCCTCGGTCGATCATTGCACAGGGCTCTCCTTTCCTTTTTTTTTTTTCTGAGAGAGATAAAGGGAAATGGCTCCTTTTTTTTCCCCCCCCCCACCCCTTTTTAACTCTTCACTTTCTTCCCCCCTTCCAAAATGCTAGAGGAGGCCTTCCTTTTTTTTTCCCTCTCCCTCTTCCTCCTTCCTTTCGGACTTGTAGCGGGTCTTCCTTTCCTCCCATGTAGAATCACAGAAATCACCACCAGCCCCCTCCCCCTCTCCCTCTCCTCTGGCCGCTTTTCCCTTCCCTTCTTCGATTGAGCGCGACGAGCGAGTTGTCTTTCCCCTTCCCCTTCCTTTCCTATCACTAAGGGCTTCCTCTCTTCTCTCTCACGTTAAGAAAGTGAATAGTAAACCACACTTGAAGCGATCCCCCCCCCCTTTCCCCCCCTCATTAACGTATTGCGCCACCTTTTTCCCCCTCCTTTTGTTGAAGGGAGAGAGAGACCGATTTTTCTTTCTTTTTTCTCTCCCCTTTCCTTTCCCTCCGTGTGGGAAAGATGTGCTCCCATAAGAAGAAGGGAGCTTTTTTCCCTCCCCCCTCCCGAATTTGCCTCCAGGGATAAGGAGGGCAGAGGTATCGAAACCCCCCCTTTCTTTTTTCCCCTCCTCCCGAATCCCCCATTCTCCCCTTTTCCCTCTTTTCCAGACCGTACATAGAAGATCGCGCCTTAGAGTCCTTTTCTTTTTCTCTAGCAGCCATCCCCTTCCCCCCTCTCCTTGTTTAAAGATAAAATGCGTCAGTTCGTTTTTTTCCCCTTCCTCCCCTTGCAAGTGTACAGGTGCTTACCCTCCCTGGCTACTCCGTGCCTTTCTTCCCTTTCCCTCCCCTTTCTCATTCCCTTCCCCCCACCTTTCCCCCCCCTAATCCCTTTCTTCCCCTTCTCTTCTCCCCCCCCTCCCCTTTCCTCTTCTCTTTTCCCTAGCTCCCCTTTTCCCCCTTCCCCCCTACTCCCTTCTCCCCCTCCCACTTCCCCCCTCCCGCTTACAGGGTAACATTCGACCCTCCCTCTGAAAACCTTTTCCCCCCCCTCCGGACGTCGGAACCTCTTCTCCTGGTTCTCTAAGATATAAAAGGACGATTTTCGTCTTTCCCCCCCCTTTTTTTCTTCCTATTTTTTTCCTCGGTACTAAAGTTTTTCTATCTTTCCTCCAGTGTAAAGTGGGAGATATACGGCCTCCCTCTCTTCTTAAGAAGTTCCCCCACCTTGGTAAAAAAAATCAAGCCCCCCTTTTTTTCCCAGGATGACTCTTTCCCCCTCTTTTTTGGAAGAAAAAGAAGTGAGTTGCACCCCCCCTTTTTGACCCATTCCTCTCTTCCCCCCCCCCCCCCCCTCCTAATTGATGTAGTAGAGAGTAACCGTTCTGACAGATCCCCTTCCCCTTTTCACAAGGTTTGCTTTTGTCTTTTTTTCGTTCTTAATAATCCGGCGCCCGCCCTTTTTTTCTCCACCGCTCTGTTGTTGGAGGGGAACTGTGGCAGGGTCAGTTTCTTTCGTAAGGTCGCGTTTCTGAACAATGAAATGCCTTTTCTTTTTCCCCCCTTCCTTTGTTCTGGGGGGGTTGTATCCTTTTTTTCCTTCGAGGATCCTTCCTCTCCCCAACAGCACAAAAATAACTACCGTCTTTTTCCCGCTCCCTCATCGTAGTAATCAGGCTTCCTTTTTTTCTTTCCAGTGTTATCGAAGTAGGGCAGCAGGACTTTTTTTCTTTTTTTTCCCTCCCCTCCGTCCTCCCCCTCGCCACGTTTTTTTTTCCTTTCGCGACTAAGTAAGGGGAACAAACGTTTCCCTTCCTTCCCTGGCCCCCTGTTTCGACACGCCTTTTTTTCTGACCGGTGGGGGAGTGACGTAGGGATTCTCTCTTTTTCCATACACTGCTGAAGGCGGAATTTCTTTCCCCTTTTTCCTCCGCCGCCAATAAAACATGCCCGCTTTCCCCTCCTCCCCCCGCTTTCCCGTGGGTCGTCATGTCTTCCTTCAAGAGAGAAAAAGATTGATGAAACTCCTTTTTCTTTTTTTCCCCTTCTGCTTCTTCCTTTACATTGGCTATCCGGTGCCTCTTCTCCCTCTCTCCCGGAGATTGTAATGATATTTTCTCCTTTCTCTCACTCGCCAGGCGAATTGCACACCCTTCTCCTCCCCTTTGTGGACATGGCAGAAAAGTAGTAGTGTTTCCTTCCCTCCCCCCCTCAACCCCCCCTCGACTAGATTTCCCCTTCCCCTTTTTGGGGGGAATCTTTCCCCCCTCTCCTCCCCCACTGCCACTTGAAGTCAGGCTTCTTTTTCTCGCCGAAGGTCGTTCCTTTTTTCCTTCCTTCACAGATAGAGAGAAATCCGTCGATTTTTTTTTTTTTTTCTTTCTCTTCCGATCCGGTCTCAGAGCTTTTCTCCTTTCCTCCCCTCCTTCCGCGGCCAAAAGGGATATATAGAGGTTCCTCCGACTCCTTTTTTTTCCCCCTTTTTCTGGAGTTAGCTTCTTCTGGCAGGAAACTGGCGCTTCCCCCCCCTTCTTTCCTTCCTCTAAAAATAGAAAAGATCGCCGCGAGCCCCCCTCCCCTTCCCCTTCCTCCCTTCCCCTTGGACTCCTTCGCCCTTCTTTTCTCCCCCCTGCCTGAAGGGAAAGGGAATTGGAGTCGCCTTTCTCTTTCCCCCCCCCCCCTCTTCTGGCCTCCCTTCCTCGTTTCAGCGCCTTCCCCCTTTCCCCCCTCCTTTTCCTTCCATGGCACACAAGGATGGAAGCATGCCGGGAAACTTTTTTTTCTTTTTCTCCTTTCCCCCCCCCCAATGGCTTCTCCCCCCCCAGGCCAATATCATTTCACCTCTCTTTCCTCAGTGGCAAGATAGAAAAGGTGATCGCGTCCTCCCCTTCCTTTTTTTCCTCCCCCTCCCCCATCTCAGACACTCGGTCGCTCGGTCCTTCTTTTCCCCCCTTCCCTACAAATTTGAAAGGCGCGTGGCACTTTTCCTTCTTTTCCCCTTTTTCGGCGGCTTCTTTTCCGCCCCATTTAAGAAGGAAAGCTGGGCTATGTCCCCTTCCTTCTCTTCTTTTCCCTAATTCCATCATCCCCCCCCCACGGAAAAGGGACCCCCCTGTGGGGCGTTTTCCCCTCCTCTCCCTTTCATTTCCAAGTTCCGACCTTTCCTTCCGGGTGAAGAAGGAATTAGTCGCGCCCGTCCCCCTTCTTTTTTTCCTTCCTATGCGCCACCCTTTTTTCCAAAAAGGGAAGGCCGCACTCCTCCCCATGTCCCTCCCCAAACCCCCCTTCCCTTTTGAGCGGCACCAGAATGGCGACTCCGGTATGTGATTTTTTTTCTTTTTGTGTTTTTGTTTTGTTGGGGGGTTTTTTTTTTTTTGTGTGTTCTCGAGAATGCTCCTTTTTCCCCCCCCCCCCTCCCCTGCGTTTTCAGACCATGGAAGGGTCTTTTCCCTCCCTTCCCCGACACAGGCGCCAACGCACCAGCTAAGCGGACATCTTTTTTTTTCCCTTTTTTTTTTTTCCCCCCTTTTTCTGCTGGCCCCCCCCCCCCAGCACCCCTTTTCGCGAGGAAAAGAAGTAAATGTCTCGGGCAGCACTTTTTCCCTCTTCCTCCTACATCCCAATCGGCGGTTGATGTCTTTCGCGGAAAAGGGGGGAAACCCTATTTTTCTTTTTCCTCCTCATTTTAGGCCACAGCGTAATTTTGTCCCCCCCCTATGGGGCAAAAGATTCCCCCCCCGTGGTATACATTTTCTTGGGTACCCTCCCTTTTGAACGGGAAAGAAGAGAGGGGCCGAGAGCGACCCACTTTCCCCTTTTTTTCTAAAGGATGAATTCTTTCATATGCGAAATCCTTTCCATCGTCCGTGAAGAGAGGAAGAGAACTGACAGAATCTTCCCCTTTTTCCTTCCTTTCCCTTGTTTCTGACTTTCTCCTTTCCCACGGAAAAGGAAGAATTGAGCCCCCCTTTTTTCCCTTTTTTTTTCTCCTTTGGTATCGTGCCCCTGAGTGTGGCGGAGCCCTTTCTTGCCTGCGTCGAGGAATTGAGAGGACTATAAGGTCGCTCTCCTTTCTCCCCCTCTTCTTCTCTGACGATTTCCTCGAGTGGGATTCGCGGCTCTTTTTTTTCTTTTTTCTTTTTTTTCGTCTTTTTTCCTCGCCCATCCTTCGCAAAGTCTGTGCCACTTCCCCCCCTCTTTTTCCTTCCGATGTGATCTTGAGTAAAAAAACCATCTTGACCACACTTCCCTTCCTCTTTCCCCCCCTCCCCTTTCGGGAGCCTCTCCGTGGCACACGTCTTTCTCTGTTTCGCACGGACGGGAAGGTAGGCGAACGCGATCTCTTTTTTTTCCCTCTTCGATGGCTTATTTCATCGTCTACGACTTTTTTCCCTTTTTTCCCCCTTGAGTCTGGCGGAAAGGGAAGGGGCCTCGCAAGTAGTCCTTTCTTTTCCCCTGGGAGAGGAGCGATCACCTTCAGACAAGACGCCCATTTTCTCGCAGCCAAAGAGGAAAGAGGAGAAAGGAGTGGTGATGCCTTTTCTTCTTTTTTTTTTTTCTTTCGGGATGCGTCCTCGGTCTTCTCCGCGACAAGATAAGGAAGGATAAGATTCATGGGTCTTTTTTTTCACCCCTTTCTCCTCTTCGCCGCACGCGCCTCCTCCCCCTTGCGTTTAAAGGAATTGGGGTTGAAATGTTCCTGGGCGCTCATTTCCTTCCCCCTCTCCCTCCCCCCTTTCTTCGGTTGAAAGTTTCCCCGGAAAAATGTTGAAAAAAAATTCCTTTCCCTTTTCTTTTCTCTTTTCTTCCTTCTATCCTTTACCCCGCCATCGCCTCATTACCCCCTGAAGGGGATATTGTCGAGGGCATACTCTCTTGTTTTTTCCTTTCCCCTCCTCCCGAAAAGAAAAAAAAGCTCTTCCCCCCCTTTCCCCTCGACTTCCCTTGGCCTATGTCTTCCCCTCTTTTTTCCGCTTTGAGATTGAAAAAGCGGTCCTCTTTCCCTCTTCTCTTCCACCGGAAAGGTAAGAAAGAATCCGGGCCGTATCTCTCTTTCTCCTATAACTTTCCGAAGTCGCCTCTCCCATTTAAGCCGAGCCCCTTTCCCGTCCTTGAGAAAAATAGGTGTTACTATCCTGTTCCCTCTTTCTTCTCTCCTCTTTCTTTTATCATAAGAAGAGTGATAAAGACTGATCTTTCTTCCCCCCCCCTCTTTCCCCTCAGAAGCCGTCCTGCCCCCCCACTTTGCATTGCGAAGAACGGTATTAAGGATGGGCGCTTTTCCTCCCCTTCCTTCCCCCGTCGATTCACAGGCGCCGCTTTTTTTCCTCGGTTCATCGGCGAGCGAAGAGGGAAAAAGATCCGTACATCGACTTCTTCTCGAGTCAGAGGCATTAGCGACGCGCCTCTTTCCCCTCAGCCCAATGAAGGGGGGAAATTCTCCCATTGCGGAAGTTCGGCCCCTTGTCCCTTTTTCTCGTTTTGCGCCCTTCGAAGGCAGCTCACATGGAAAAGGAAGGAGGCCGGCTCTTCCTTTTCTCTTCCGATCCATGGAAATTTTCTGGAAATGCTTCCTTTATTAGGGGAGAAGGAGGAGGTCATCCCGTTCTCTTCTTTCTTTTTTTTTTTTCCCTTTTCCTTTGGGTGGCCTCTCTTCACTCTGGATCCATACTCTGGTCCCAAAAAGAAAGAGGTATCCATGTTTCTTTTTCCCCCCTTCCTCATGGTCCCCCAAATTACCGTTTTTTTAAAAAGAATGGGGAAAAAAATAACGTGGTTCCCCCCTTCCCCCCCCTCACGCTAAACCCCCTGTATTGCTTTTATTTCCTCTTGTACCGTGATGAAAAGGAGACATTAATTTCTTTTTTTTTCTTTCCGTGGGTGGCCCCAGGTGTTTTCCCCTCCCGAGGCGGTCACGTCCAGCAAAGCAGGAGAAGAAGGTGATTACAGACTCTTCTTTTTCTCCTGTGGCCGGTTTTTTTGAGTTCTACTTCTTTTCCCTGCCTTCTCATGAGCAGAGACGTTGAATGCGGGCAGGGGTGTTTTTCTTCTCTCTCCTCAAACGCACCCCCTAACCCTCACGCCCCCCTTTTTTTCGCTCCGCAAAAAAGGGTAGGAGTAATCGCTTTTTGTTTCCGGTAAATTGTCTTCCCTCCTCTTTTTGCCAGGGTCGATGTGCGCAAGAAGTGAAGAAAACGGCGTATCCCTCTTATTCATTGGCGGAATAAGTCCGGTACCACACTTTCTTGTCGTCCCCCTTTTGAAGGCGAACTGGCCCCTTCCTCCCCCCAGTGCCAGTGGTTTTTTTTTTTTTCCGCGGTTCTTCTTTTCCCGCTCCAGGGACGAAGAGGGGGGAAATAGCCCATCTTTCCCCCTTTTTTCTTTCCCCGGAATTGTTAAGGACTCTTTCCCTCTTCACCAAAAGGAAGAATTACACGCGGATTCCCCCCCCTTTTGGGGCGGTCCCTTCGCGATTTTCCCCCTTCCCCCCCTTTTCTCGAGGACACGAATGTTTAAGGGGAATGTCTTTTGCTGGTATGGATTACTCTATTTCCCCCCCTTTCCCCTCCGGTCGAGAAAGGAGATGTTAATGATAGGCGCCTTTTCTTTCACGTTTAGAGACTAAGATCCTTCCCCCGCCTTTCCCCCTTGTTTTTGCCATTTTTTGTGGGGGGGGGTGGTCCCCCTTCCTTTGTGCACGGCGTTGAAAAAAAAACGCGCCTTTTTCCCCCTTTCTTTGTGGGTCCTACTCTCCCTCCCCCTTCCCTTGCCAGTAAGGAAGGTGGATAAAGGCCCTTATTTCTTCCCTTGGTCAAATCCTGTTTTCCTTTTTACCCCCTCCCTCCCCTTCGATTTCGGGGATAGAGGAGAAAGCTGTGAGAGGTTCTCTGCCCCTTCCCTCCTCTCCTTTCTGAACCAAACATGGTCCCT
>Ga0179593_1576730_pt1 | contig 15698 bp, 22 predicted proteins | sample CZODoug2_1_08_16_FD_185931 | JGI IMG/M metagenome (GOLD analysis project Ga0179593, IMG submission 185931) | Vadose zone soil fungal communities from Angelo Coast Range Reserve, California, USA - CZODoug2_1_08_16fungal (PacBio error correction) | ecosystem: Environmental > Terrestrial > Soil >... | reverse complement strand
GAATGAGTTCTCTTCCACTATACGCCTCCCGCGTTCTTCCTGTAGAGGTAATAGAGGGCAATAAAAGTGGGCACCTCTCCTTCCCACTCTTTCTTTGCCTTTTTGGGTTGGGGGCCGGCTTATGTCTTTTTTTCTCTTTTTCCCGTACGGCAAATGAAGGAAAAGAATGAAGAGAAAACGGAGCGCTCTTTTCCCCTTTCCCGTCGTGGCATGTTCTCTCTCTTTTTTCCCTTTTTTCCTTTCGAAACTCTTTTCCCTTCCGCCCCCCTCCTCCCTCTCTCCATACTGACTTACTAGGAAAAAATCTTCAGGCCGCCTACCTTTCTTTTGTTGGCTCAAAAAGGGAGAAAGCAAGGCTAATGTGCCTCCTTTTTTTTTTTTACTCTTTGAGAAATCTCCCTCCCGCAGATTGAGCGGCTCTCCTGGCCCCTTTCGGCGCCATGGGAAGCGAAAATATCATTCTGAAATTGCCCACCGTTCCTCCCCTTTCCCTCCCTCATTGCCACCTTCTCCTTTTCTTTTCCCTCTCCCTCGCGAAGAAGTGAAGTGCGAATTTTCCCCTCTTTCCCCCTTAACCCCCCAAAGGGCGCGGCGTCCTTTCCTTTCATTTCCCGGATAGAGAGGCGTTAGGCAACTTTCCTTTTTTTTTTCCCCAATTTCTTTTTCCTTCTCCCCCCCTCCCTTCCACATGAAACTATTGCGAACTGGCTCCTTTTCTTCTTTCCCTGGTCCATCTCCCTTTGCCCTCCTCCTTCCCTTTGTACGCCAAGCGCGGCGAACGCCATGTGCGCTTCTTTTTTTCCTTTTTTTTCCCCTTTTTTTTCTCCGGCTTTCTTTTCAATCCCTCCCCCTTTCCTCACGCAGCCCGTAGAAGGGCTTCGCCAACTTTCTCCTCCCCCTTTTCCCCCTATGCTGCATAATTTGCTTCTTCTCCTTTCCTTTTTCCCTTGGCGCATGAGCAGTGGAGATCACCGCGCCGTCCTTTTTCCTCCTTCCTCCTCTTACAACTTTATCGCCCTTCCCATTCCCCCCCATGACGAAAAAGATGCGGAGAAAGCGGATTTTCCTTTTTCCTCTCTCTTTTCTTTTTCTCTCTACACAACTTTCTCTCCCTTTTTTTTCTGTGGCAAGCAGTAATAGGCGAGCGCCGGGTCTCCCTTTTCCCTCTTTCTTTCCACTTCCCCCTTCTTTTTTTCTCTTCCCTTTTTCCTATAACTGGTTCTTGACCAGTATCTTGATTTTGGAGTATCTGCTTTCCTTCTGAGCCCATTCTTTTGAAAAGCGATCTGCAGCACTTTTTTTTTCTTTTTCCCCTACCCCCATCCCTTGCTTTCTTTTCTCCCTTTTTTTCTTTTTCATGGTGCGAATAACAGCCGTATCCGCTAATCCCCGGCTTTTTTCCCCCCTTTTTTTCCCCTTCTTTTTCCCTGGACTCTTTCCGTTCTCCCGGTAAGTTCTGGAAGGGATCGTCGTCATCATAATTATTTTTTCCCCCCTCCCCTTTCTTTTCTTCAAGACTTTCCTTCCTCTCCCTCCCCCTTCGTCCTTTTTGCAGACAGTTTCAGAAAATAGGCAAATCCGTCTCTTTCCCCCCTTTTTCCCTTCTTTTCTTCGTCTTTTCCTTAGCCCCTTCCCTTTCCCCCCCTGTGGAGGGATTAAAAAAATTAAGAAAAAAGGCACAGGGTTTTTTTTGCCTACCTTTCTTCACCCTCTTTTTTAGTCAGTAGAGTAGTCTTTTTCCTCTCCCCCTTCCTTTTGTGGCGGGAGTGATGGTGGAACTGGGTTCTACTCCTTCATTTCTTTCTTTTTCTACTCTTAACTCCTTCCTGTTTCTCCTTTTTTTTCCCATTCAAGGAGTGTAAGATAGCAGGAGGCCTAATTTGACGACTGCCTCCTTTTTTCTTTTCCCCTTCCTCGGGCCAAAATCACCCCACCCCCCCTCCCCACCGCGAACATATTTTGACTAAAAAGGCAAGTCTCGAAGTGGGCTTTTTTTTTCTCCCTTCCTCTCCTCCCATTTTCCCTGGTCATTCCGACAGCTCGGAATTTTCTTTTTTTTTTTTCCCTCCCCCCTCCCTTTTCATAAGATAAATATGATTGAAGAGGAAACAGGAGCCGTTCTCTTTTTCTTTCTCCTGAGGCCCACTTCCTCTTATTTTCTCCCTCTTTCGCCCTATGAGAATATGAGAGTCATTTTTTTCTCCCTCCCCGGAACGTTCTCCCCCTTTCTCCCCTCCCTACCCGGCATATGGCGCATACAATGGCCTACGTACACGGCATTTCCGCCTTTCCTCCCCCCTTCCCTCCTTCCCCCCTTTCTCTTCTTGAACTGGTGTTCTCTCCCCTCTTTTTCTGGGCACCCGGACAGCAAGGGTATGGTCAGCCTCCCCTCTCTTTTTTTGCCAACCCCCGCTTTTGCAGCTTCCTTTCCTTTCTTTCGAATCATACTAAAAAATAAGATAAGCAGAACCAGTTTCCTTTTCCTTTCCCCCTTTCGCAGTACACCCGTTCTTTCTTTTTCCCTTCTCCCTTTTCTCCCTATAAGGATTGAAAAAGCAGCAAAAGCAGTTTCCCCTCTTAGCGGTCGGCCTCTTCCATTTTTCTCCCCCTTCCCCTCTTTTGAGTCAGGACGTGATATGGCTATACAGCCGGTGTTTTTCCCCCTTCAACCAGCCGGATGCGGCGCCCGGTTTCCTCTTCCCCCCTTCCAGGCTAGGAAAAAAGTAAAAGAGAGGACACTCCTCCCCTTTCCCCTCCCTCGTGGTCCTCTTTTTTCTTCTTTCGCCGACAGAGCGAGTTTCTGATGAAATCACAGCCGTCCCTTCTCTTTTTTTTCTCCCTCCCCCTCTCGCACCTGGCGGTCGCCGCGCTTTTCCTTTTCCCCCCTTTCCCCTTGCTATGCCCCATGGTTGCAGACGACGCAGGCGATGCCCCAGTACTTTCCTCCTTCTATCCTCTGCCTCCCCCTTCTGAATCCAATCGGAATCTCCAACCAGGCTAAACTTTCTTCCTTTCTCCCCTTTCTTTCCGCCGCTCTTCGCTTTTCTGGTCCGTCTCCCTTTTCGCGGATGAAACGGCCGCACGCAAGTCGGTTTCCTTCTTTTTTTTTTAAGCTTCCTTCCCCTCTTTTTTTTTGCGAACCTGTGGGCATTTCAGAATCTTCCTTTTTTTTTCTTTTTTGTGTGCCCTTTTCTTCCCCTCTTTTTTCTTCTTACGCCGCGAACCGCTAGCTTCGCTTTCCGTATCCTTCTTCTTTTTTCCTTTTTTTCTCTGCTTTTTCCTCGGTACTTTTTTTTTCTTTTTTCCTTTCCTCAACTTATTGAAATTGAGGCGCCAGCGCTTGTCTCCATTCCCCCCCCCCCTTCTCTTTTCCCTCCTCTGCGAAGTTCGTCTGCAGTCTTTTCTTTCCCCTTTCTTTCTGGCTGGATTTAGAGGGAAAGAACTAAGCAGGCATTTTTCCCTTTCCCCTTTTTTGTTTGGCCCACTTTTCTTTTCCCCTCCGCCGCAGGTAGAGGAGCCAAGCGTTACCTCCCCCCTTTTTTCTTTCTGTTTTTTGTTGTTCTCTCTCCTCCTGTTCAGCGAAAAAGGCAGTAAACAGCTCTTGGCCCTTTTTTCTTTCCCTTTTTTGCCAACTCCCCCCCTCTTTTTTATTCGGCGAATTAGGAAAGAAGCGGAATGCCGGCTTAGGTCTTCCCCTTTCTTTTCCTTTCCTCTTTCCTAGGACCCCAGACTGCCGCGCCCCTCTTTTTTTTCCCCCCCCCCCTTAGTGGCAGTCTAAAGGGGATCAGGGTTTCCCTTTTTCTCTTTTTTTTCTTCCTGTCCCCCCCTCTCCCCCCTTCCTCCCTCGCAAAAATCTTCGAAGACGCAGCCGACCCTTTTTTCCTTTTTCTCCTCTTGGTCGAACTGTCGCCTCTTTCTTTCTCCTTTCGTAATACTTCCAACTCGCGGCCTTCTTTTTTTTTCCTCCTGTGCTCGCAATTCTCTCCCCCCATATTTATGAAATGAAAAAAGGTTCTCCCCCCCCCCCTTTTTTCCCTGTTCTTCGCTTTCGCCTCCCTTCCTTTTTGAGAGAGGAATTGAGTGAGGAACGGTTTTCCTTCTCTCTTCCCCCCAGTGTTCGCCGGCTCCCCCCCCCTTTTCTTTTTCTGGCAGAGTAGAGAAAGTTGACCCCTCCACTTCTTCCTTTTTTTTCCTTTTTTAACACCGGATTCTCCTCTTTCCCCCTTGGAACGACAGTACGGGGAGGGAATCGCCTTGCTCCTTTTCCCTTCTTTCCCTTAGGTTATGCCTGTACTCCCCCCCTCCCTCCCTTTTTCTTCTTTTTTTTCTCTGAGTGGCCTGTGAGACGAGGTGGAAGCCGTTCCTTTTTCTTTCCCCCCCCTTCCTTAAGTAGCTTCGCCCCACAATACTTTTTAATGGGAATGGGTATCGACTTTCTTCCTTTCCCTTTTCTTAAAGCGTACTTTTTTCTTTCCTTGCGCGGTGGAGATCAAAGGGCCCGGCCTTCCCTTCTTTTTTCTCCTTTTTTGGGTCCGCCCTTCTTTCTTTCTTTCTTGATCTGGCCGAACGGTGGAACGATGCCCTCTTCCCTCCCTTTTTCCCCCTTCCGTTGTGTCTTCTTTTTTTCTTTTTTTTTTTTCTACGTTGATTCTGATGGAACAAAGACAGCAGAGGGTTCTGCCCCTTCCCTTTTTTTTTTCCTTTTTCTGATCCTTATTTTTGGAGTTATCTTCCCCTTTCCTTTTTTTTCATGGTGCAAACGCATTCTTCCTCCCTCTTCTTCCCTCTCCTAGATTCCCATACCCTTTCCTTCTTTTTTCTTTCCCCCTGCTCCATGGAATGGTTGAGAATAAACGCAAGTATCCGCTAATCCCTTCTTTTCCTTTTTGTCGTGTGCGACGGCGGAATGGGTTTCCTCTTTTTTTTTCTGGAAGGGATCGGTCTCATCATAATATTTGGACTGCCTCTCCCTTCTTTTTTCTTTTTTCCCTCCTTCAGAGCCACTGTTTTTTTTTTTGCCGAGAATTTCCGCAAATTCCTTTTTTCCCCTTGAGCCGTGCCGGGCTCCCCTTTTTCCTTTCTTTCCTTCTCCTTGAGCCATCGGCCCAATTCGCGATGAATCTCATTTGCCTTCCTTTTTTCCTTCTTCCGGCCACAGGCACAGGGTTCTGGTTGGAATGCCAAGGCCCCCCCTTCTTTTTACTTTTCCCTTTTCGGACTCGCTTTTTTTTTTTTCCTTTTCCCCCTTTCCTCCGTTACAGCACTGCCCAAGACTGCGCAGTAGTCCCTCTTTCAATCCTCATTGGACTTTCCCCTTTTTTTTTTTTGCGATCCAATGAAGGATGTAAGATAGAAGGACGACTATTGACTACTGCGACCGTTTTCTTTCTTCCTTTTTCCCCCCCCCTTCCCAAACCCAACCAAGCTATCCCTTTCTCCTCCCCTCCTTTTCCTACAACGGCAGCTAGAAGTGGCTTGCCTTCCCCCCTCCCCTTCCCCCTCGGGGGTGCCGCCATGTATCTTTCTCTTTCACGCCTCGGAAGTAAGAAAGCTCAATATGATTGCCGCCGGCCATTCTCTTCTAGTCGAAACTGCGTCCACCTTTTTTCCCCAGATTGATTATGGAGAGGAAGATGAGCTTTCCCCCCCCCCTTTTTCCCTTTTTTATTATTGGACGAACGCTCCCTCCTCCTTTTCACCGTAAACGAATTAAAGACTTTAGAAAATAAAGTTGCGATTTCTCCCCCCCCCCCCCTCTTCCCTGCGCACCATTCCATGTCTCTTCCCCTAATGGTAGGGTAAGAATATTTAAGAAGTCATTCCCCCTTTTCCCTCTTTCTTCCAGAACCCTTGTTTTCTTTTTTTTCCTCCCCCACCAATAAGTAATGAAGAAAAAGTTATAGAAGAAAACCTTTCCTCTAGTTTTCTTTACAAGTATGGAGGTGGGCCCCTTTTTTTTTCTCCTTCTTTGGAAAAAGAAGAAAAGAAGTTTAGCATTTCCCCTTCCTTTCGTGTCAGATTTCGGCCCTCTCCCTCCCTCTTCAGGCGCTGAATAGGAGAGAAGAAGGCTTTTATTTTTTCCCCCTTTTCCCTGTTGCCAAACCATTCTTTTTTGGCGGTGGATAGAAAAAGGAGAATTGCCGCCCTTCACCCCCCCCCCTTCACCAGAATTCCCTCCTCCTCCCGGAAGTCGAACCAAGTAAAAGACGATCTCTTTCCTTTTTTTCTTCGATGGCTGGCCGTTACCTCCTTTTCCTCAAATACAGAAGGCGGGAAAAAGCGTCGCCCCTCCCCCCCCTCCCCCCTATCGTCCCCCCTCTCTTCCATCATGCAGACCTGAAAGTAATATAGATGAAAGTCGTCACTTCTCTTTTTCTCTCCAGGCTCAGCAATATTTCCCTCTCTTTTTTGCATACGGGTGTTAAAGCTTCCCCCCCCTCCCTTTACTTGCTTTCAACTTGCTCCCTCTCTTTTTCTTTTCGGCGCCGGAGCAAAGTTGGGGGTGGCAGGTAATACGTTTCTTCTTCCCCTTCTCCTCCTTCCATTCAAGTGATTCCCTTTTAAACTGCTGAGAAGGAAGTTGGGAGAAAATGTTTCCCCCCCCTTCCTTCTCGATAACTCTTCATTTTCTCTTTCTCCTTTCTCTCCCCCTCTACGGCCGCTAGAGGAAGAGAGTTGGATTCCTTTTTTTGTCTAGCCGTCGGCCTCCCTCCCTTTTTCTCTCCGGATTCCGCGGAATGTCGGATGAGGCTCGAAGATTTTTCTCTTTTCCTCCTTCTCTTTTGTTTGCCGTTCCCCCTTTTCCCCTTGCACCATGATCCGTGACTGCCAAGCCGGATTGTGAGCAGCAATCGCTCCCCTCCCCCTTTTTTTTTCCCTTTTCCGGGAAACCCTCCCCCCTTTTCTTTTCCCTTCCCTAAGACGGCAGTACGAGTCATTGCCGAATCGCCGACCTTCCCCTTTTTTCTCTTACCCCGACAATTCTCTCCCTCCCTTTTTTTCATGCACATGTTCGCTGAAAAGGCAGTCACTCTTATTCTTCCTTTTTCCCCCTTCCTTTTGCTGTTCAGCTACCCCTTTTTTCTTCCCCTGCGAGGGAATGGTACGGTAACGCCCCCCCCCCCCTCTTCTTTGATAATTCGGCAATTGCCTTTTCTTCCTCACGCCAGGCAGAAAATGATGGTTAAGTAATGACAATGACCTCCACCCTCCTTCTCTTTCCTATTGTGCGCACAATCCGGTCTCTTTTCAGTATAACGGGAATAATGGGGTTAGAGAACAGCGCTTCTTCTCTCCCTTCCAAGAACCCGAGACGGCAGATTCTCCCTTCAAAAAATATTAGAGAAGAAGCCGAAATTTATCCTCCTTTCCTTCTCCTGGTCCTCCGGCCCTTCCCCCCCCCCTTTTTTTAGAGGGGAGTCGTCCCCCCCCCCTCCTCCTTTTATGGGTTCTTCCCTCCCACGGAAAATGGATAGAAATGCCGATTCGTCCCTTTTTCCCTCCTGGTTTCTGCCCCCCCTTTCCCCTCTTCGACCCGCGAATAAATGAAGAAGCTTTTTTCTCTTTTCTTCCCCCTTCCTGAACCACCCACCCCCTTTTTTCTCTTTTCTCTTCTCCGGCTCGCGCGGAGTAGAGAACCGTTGACAAGCACATCTCTTTCTCCTTTCTTCTTCCGTGTAACACCGGAGGCGCAGCGTCCTCTTTTTCCCCTCAGTACGGGGACGACTGCGTGTCTGCAACCCTTTTCCTTCTTGATTTGGTCCCTTCCTCTCTTCTCTTTTCTGTGTGGTCTTGGTCTGATGATTGAGGGGATTGCGACGCTTTTTTTCCCTTTTCCCGACCCACTCATTCTTTTCCTTCTCTTCCCCCTCCCCTTCTGATTCAATAGATAGGATGGGAATGGGTAGATTCCCCTTCTTTTCTTTTTCTTTTTTTCGTAGCGGATCCTTCCTTCCTCTTTTTTTTTCCCCCCCCTTCAGAAGAAAGATGTGGTTTGGCCAAGAAATGTCTTTCCTCTCCTGTCCAAGGCAGCTCCCCTTCTTAGTGAGAAAGAGGATGGATATGCCCTCCTCTTCTTTTTTTCCAGGCCGATAAAACTTTCTTCTTTTTCTTCTCCTCCCTTGGTTGTGATTTTTTTTTTTTTTTTCTCCGAAGTTGTTCTTCTTTACCTTTCTTTTTTCTGACCGGCCACATGTGCGGAAGGATGCTGGTCTCCCTTTTCCTTTCTTCTCTTTGGAGTATCTGCTTTCTTCCCCCTCTTTTTTTCTTTTTTGAACGAGATCTGCAAAGCAGCGGTGTTTTCCTTTTCCTTTTTCCCTCCCTTTCGGGGATTCCCGCGCCCTTCTTTCTCTTGTTTGAAGAATAACAGCCGTATAAGATAATAAACGGATTCCCTTTTTCTTTTTTTTTTTCTTGGAGCCCAGGTTGGAACTGCTTCTTTCTTTCCTTCTCTGAGAAATATGCATGGTAGTTATGGAAGGGATTTTTTTCCCCCCCTCCCTTTGACGCTTCAATCTTCCCTCCTTGGAACGATATCTAATAGGTATGGAAGTTGAAGCATTCTCTTTTCTCCCCTCCCCAATGAGATGTGCCTCTTTCCTTTTTCGCTTTTTTTTTTTCTTCCTCCCCTTCTTTCATCCGCGCTGTCGGTAATTTTTCCTTTCTTTTTCCCCCACATTAAGGCAAAAGGAAAGGGTTATGGGGATGGAACTTCCCTCCTTTAGAGCCTTCAGTCGATTTTTCCCTTTTTCTTTTTTTGTGGCGGGAGTGCTGGAACTGGTTCCTCCTTCCTTCCTGGTACCTGACATCCTTCATTGGATCTTTATTTTTTTCCCCTCTCTCCAATGAGGATGGCAGATAGAAGGACGCTAATTTGACTTTCCTTTCCCCCCTTCCCCGAACGCCCGCAACACGGCGTGTTCCCCCCCCTCCCTTTTTTTTCCCCCCTTCTACTGAATAAACGAGAACAAGAGGGGGCTAACAAAGGCAGTCTCGACTTTTCTTTTTTCCTTTCTTTTGCCTAAAGGGCCGCCAATGGTCTCTTTTTTTTTTTCCTCGAAAAAAAAAATGTCCCCCTCTCCTGGCCTCCGGATTTGCCGCAGTTGCGGCCCTTTTCTTTTTTTTTCCACGATTGGATCTGAGGAGGCCGCTGGACGGATTCAATCCTTTTTCCCCTCCCTTTTTTTTATGTCGAACGATCCCTCCTCTCTTCCTTTTTCCCTTACACAGGACATTCAAGAATGTAGAAAATAAAGTTGCGATTCCTCCCCCCCCCCCCTCCAACGGCGGTTATGCAGCCCCTTTTCCTTTTTCCCCCTTTTTCTCCTTTTCTCCCCGTGACAGAAGGGTATGCGTCCGCTTCTCTTCTTTTTTTTTTTTTTTTTTTTCCCCCGAACCCCTGGCTTCAGAATGCGTTGTTTCCTCTGAATGCATAAACCAGTTATCTCCTTCCCCTCCGTCCGCCAAAGGGGCCGGGCAGTCCCTCCTAGCATCACCTTTTTTCCTCCTCTCCCCCTCCCCAAGCAGCAAAAGAAGTTTAGATAGTCACTCCGCTTTCCTTTCTTCTTGTCGGCCAGCTCCCTTTCCCCTTGCGTCAGGCAGTGAATATGGCTCTTCCCTTTACGCGGCAACCCTCTCCCTTTCTCGCGGTGGATCTCAAAAAGGAGGAATGCCGCCCCTTCCCCTTCCTCTTCCCCCCCTTGAGGCAAGACAGCCCCCTGAAGGCGAACCCATCCCAGCAGATCGAGGGAATCGCATTCTTTTTTCCTCCCCCTCCTTTCCCAGCTTCTGAGTTTCTGATTTCTCCCCCTTTTTCTCCGCCACTCGAATCATCAGACCAAAGGCCAACAGATCGCCACAGGTGTCCTCTCTTTTTTCCCCATGCCTGACCTGCAAGTCATCTCTTCCTCTCCTTTTTTTCCCGACACGCAGGCGATGACAAAGTACGGAGGTCAGAAATATTCCTGTTTTCCCTTTTCTTTTTCCTGAACCCAATTCGGAATTTTTTCCTCTTTTTTTCCCGTGAGCGAAGAAGAGGCGAGCCTTCTCTCTTTTTGGTGGTGGCCTGTTTTTTTTTCTGAAAAAGGAGCCGAAAGGAGGCTCCTCCGCGGGCGAACCTTTTCCCCTTTTTTTCTTTGGCGAAACAGGTGGGAATTTCAGAAGATATTTTCTCTTTTTCCCCCTTCTCCCGTGCCGTGGGCTTCGGCCTCCCCTTCTCTTGGAGATTAAGCCCGAGTAACCGACATAGATTCCGCTTCAGTAGCCTTCTCGTCCCCCCTTTTTTGCTCGATTTGCCGAGGTACACCTCTTTTTGCCGGCCTCAAACTCTTCGAACTGCGCGCCAGCGCTGTCTCTTCCTTTCTCCCCTTTCTTTTTTCTCCTCACACCTCGCGACGGTGCGCGGCCTTCCTTCCTTTTTTTTTTCTTTCGAGGGGCAGACTAAGCCGGCAGTAAGCGTCATTGCTCCTTTTTCTGTGCCCACTGTGTATTGCTTTTCCCCTTTCTTAGCGGATGCAGAGGTTAAATGAACGGGTTCGCTGACCTTCCTTCTGTTGTGAGAGATGCTGTCCTTTTTTTTCTCTTACCCTTTGGCATCCGCCTAAATGAGGAGGCATTGTCGCCTTTTCCTCCCCCCCTCGGGGAATTCGGCAATTCCTTTTCTCTCCCGCCGCAACTGTGGTTTTAAGTATGACATGCCTCCCCTCTTCTCCCCCTTTGATCTTTTACAATCCGGAGTTTCCACTCTCCAGCGTGGCGAGAAAGTTAGAAGAGTGGGAGGCTCCTCCCCCTCCTTTTCCCCAATTCGAGACGCAGCCGACATTTCTTTTTTCTTCCCCCTTTTTTTGCGCGCCGGCTACCTGGAAAGAGGAAGCTAAGAGGTTACTCGTTTCCCCCCCCTCTCGCGTACGTTTTCTCTTTCAATGGCTCGCAATGACGAGTAGGAGAAATGGAAGCTACCCTCTTCTTTTCCTCCCGGCCAGGTTGCAACTGCCCTCCCCTTGCCGGCAGATTAGAGCGCCGACTTTCTTCTCCTGCACCGTCTTTTTCCCCCTTTTTCAGTGGCGCCGGCGAAGACAAGCTCCCCCTTTTTCTTCGTCGGCCCTTTCCTCCTCCTGGTGGGAGATTCCGAATTGGAATTTCAGGATCCCAGCTTGTAAGCTTCCTCCCTTTAACTCCGTAAGGGGGCAGTCGCCTGCTTCTTTCTTTCCCCTTTCTCTTACTTCAGGTATCCTTTTTTTTTTCCTCCCGCCTGTGCGATCGGTGTGGATTTGGTCTCTTCTTCTTCCGCAGCTGTGATTTCACTTCTTTTCCCCCCTTTCCGCCCGTCCGACAAGGGATTAGAAAACGAATGCCTCTTCCCCCCTCTTTCCTGGCATTTTGCTCTTGTCCTCTTTCTTTTTTCTTTCGGCATGCGACCGGTGGAGATTACACAGGAGAAGACATAGCTGTTGTTTTGTCCTCTCGTGCGTTAACTCCATTTTCCCTCTCGGCCAGACGAAAGCTTTTTTTTCCACTATGCCGCCCCTCCCCTCCCCCTTTTTCTGCGATAGAAAACTGAGTTGCATGATGTGGCAAGCCTCCTCTTTCTTCTTTTCCCCAGCATTTTTCGGGTTCTGCCACGGCCCTTTTTTTTCTTTTTTCTTAACTGTCTGCAGTATCGGAGTTTTGGAGTATCTGCTTCTTCCCTTTCCTACTCGATCTGCCTCCTCTTTTTTTTTTTCCGGGCAGACTGCGGAAATGATTGACCATTTTACCCTTTGTGCCCCCTGGAATGGTTGCGCATACCCTCTTTCCCTTCGGCAATCGCCAAAAATGGGAGTGGAGAAAGGCTGTCCTTTTTTTCCTTCCTTAGGTGGAAGGGATCGTTCGTCATCACCCCTTCCCCCCCTTTTCTTTGGATTTGAGCCGTAAAGAGGCCTTCATGCTCCCCCTTTTTTTTTCTCAACTGCGGCAAATCTGCTCTTCCCCTTTCTCTCCCCTTCAGAGTGGAGCTTCTTACTTTCGAGGAGTCCTGCTACTTGAGCCCCCTTTCCCCCCCTTCCTCCATTTTCGGCCCACTTGATGTCTTTTCCTTTTCGGTGGAAATGCCAAGCCACTTCGAAGACTGCCGTTGTATCACCCCTCTTCTTCTCTTCTTGTTTTACACGCCGTTCCCCTTTCCTTTACAGTCACTGCAAGACTGTCGCAGTAGTCAAATGAGGCGTCCTTCTTCTCTTTCCCCCCCTTTTTTTTGAGAGCTCTCCAATGAAGGATTTTCTTTTTTTTGCCGTGATGTTACGTCGAACAAGTGACAGAAACGCCGCCACACCCCCCCCCTGTCTTTTTCCCCCCCCCTTCAATCTCTGAAGAACAGCGAACCTCTTTGTTTCCTCTCCCCCTCACCCTGTGTGGGGCGGGAATGTGGGGGAGAAACCGCCCATTCAAGTTTTCCTCTTTTCTAATGAGAAGGGAAGACTCGCCTTTATCCCTTTTCACAGGCGGTCCCCTTCCCATCGCAACCGTCGCCTCCCCCTCTTTTTTTTTCTGGCTCGAGAGGGAAGAGTGAGCGGAGAAATCCTACCTCCTTCTGAGATGCCGAAACGATCCCTTTCCCCTCCCCCTCCCCCCCCATGGCCCCCGTAAACCGCATTACAGCCTTTCGCCCTCCCCCCCCCCTTTTTCTCCTTTTTGGCCGGCGGTTCTTCTCCCCTTCCGGATTGCAGGGCGCGGGAATTAAACGGACAGCAAGGGTCTTGTTCCCCTCACGCTGATCCTCTTCTTCCTCCCCCTGGCTTCCAGAATGAGTGGTGGCTAATCCCTCCCTCGCGAACCCATTGCTCCAGCATCCCCTTCTCCCTTCCTTAACCCGTGCTGGCGGTGGGCAATAAGAATCAACGTATGAACCCTTCTTTTTTCTCACCAGCAGTGTAGCTAATCTTCTTTTTCTTTTCCTGCAGAGGGAAGAGGGAGGCCAGATCCCCTTGCTTTCACCGCTGCCTATGGCTCCCCTTTTTTACTCTAACGAGGAACCCGCCTTTTTTTCCCCGGCCGGTGGATCTCCTTCTTCACCGCTAACGTCGTGGAAAAAAAGGAAAAGATCGTCCAACTCCCTTTTTGAAGGTCCAAACGTCCCAGCCGATGAGTTTCCCTTCCTTTTTTGCGACGGGATGCGCGGAAAGAGCGAGTTTTCTTCCCTTCGCAAGCCCCCCTCCCCCCTCCCCACAGATAGAAAGGAGGTCGGCCTCTGCTTGCTTCCTTCCTTAAAGTCGTCAATGGATATGCCCTTTTTTTCTTTTTTCCCGACGGGCGTTCCAAAATAGGGAAGGTTTCCTTTCTTTAAGGTTGTTACAGACTGACCCCCCCCCCTTTTCCTCCTTTCTTGAGGTTCAAAGTGAGAGGACGCCGTCTCTCCTTTTTCTGGCGACGGCGCCCCCCCCTTTTCCTTTTCCGCGATGAAACCGGCGGCACTCACTTAGTTCGCGTTCCCTCCCCCCCCTCTGCCGGCAGGCAGGTGGGCGAACATGGGGGCATTTCAGCCTCCTTTTCTTTTTGGGTTTTCGGCCCCGATCCGCTTCCTTTTTTTTACGCCCGCGTAAACGATAGAGTAAGCTTTCAGTCCCCGGCTGGCTCCCCTATTCGGGCATGCTCTCAAAGATTTGCCGGGTCCCCTTTTTGCCGGGCCTCCAAATCTTCTCCCTTCTCCCTTTTTATGCCACGAAGGATTGTGTCTCCCTCCTTTTTGGCAGTCGTTTACGGAATGTGCCTCGGATTGCTTCGAGGGAAGACTCCTCCCCTTCCCCCTTTCCTCTAGTAAACCGGCTGTAATGGATAGGGGACCCACTGGCTTTTCCCTTCGTAGGCTGATGCAAGCGGTTACTTCCCCCTTTCCCCCGGCAGTATCTCTCTAGGGGAAATCGAATCGTTGTTGTGTTTCTATCTCCAGCTACACAGTGCAGTTAATTCTTTTTCTTTCCCTTCGGGAATTGTCGCTGGGACTTATCCCAATCCATTACAGAAGGTTTTTACTTCGGAGAATTCTTCACTCCCCCTCCTCCTTTCCGACCGCCAGCCGCAACTGCTGTCTTTCCCCCTCTCCTTTTCCCCGCTCACCGGCGCGCGTATTGTGAAATGAGTGATTGCTGCTCCCACCCTCCCTCAGGGATCATGGGTTAGAGAAATCCTTTTTTTCCCCTTCCCCGACCCGACCGGAAGATTAGATCCCTACTGACTTCCCCCCCTTTTCTTTTTCCTAGAGGCTTCCTGTGCGAAACGTGGCTTTTTCTTTCCCCCCTTTTTGTTTACGGCGGGAGTAATACTCCAACTAGCCGGCGCTTTTCCCCAGGCAACGGTTCCCTCCCTTCGTATGCGCCATGGAAGCTACAATATCTTCTGAAATTCCCCCCCTTTATCCGGGCAACATGATTCCTCTGGCGCTTCGAGAGAAGACTGCAGGCTCCCTTTGCACGTTAGGACAGGCCCCCCTCGGCGCCGAACGAAGAATAGGCCTCTCTCTCCTTCTCCCTTCCGACGTTGACACTCTCCTCCCCCTCTCCGCATTGGATTTAAGGCGGGTCCTTGGCGCAGCGTTACTCTCCCTTTTCCCCGATTTGCGGAAACGCCGCGTACTTTGTCCTCCCTCCACATGGGCATACTCCCTTTCTCCTTCCCTTCCTTTCTGCATGCTGTTAAGAAAAGAGATTCTACCTCTTTTGTGGGGCTTTCTGGTGAGGATTCTGAGTTGCTCTCTCCCTCCTTTTCTTTTCACTCAGAAACATTAAGGATGTAGGAGAAGCCCGTCGATTTCTTTCCTTCCCCCCCCCCCTTCTGGGAAGGGTTCTCCCCCTCTTATGCTGTGGCATCATTTGATTATTGTCATATATTTGAATTTTTTTCGAATACTTTATCCCCCCCTTCAAGGACTGACTCGATGTTGTTTGTCCTCTTCTTAGTAGCCCGAAAAAGGCGGATATCCATATTTGCCAAAGCTGCGTGCTCCCCTTTCTCACTCTGAAAGATGAAGCCCGCTCCATCCACACTCTTTTTTTCCTTTCCTTGCTTGTTGGCACTCCCCCTCCCGCCTTGGTTCAGGAAGTTGATTCTGATGGAACACCGCCCCTCCTTTCCTTCCTTACGGGGGGTTTTTCTCTCAACATGGTCTGCAGGATATGATTGTGGAGTATCTGATCTTCCCTGTTCTTTTTTTGCAACTTCCTTCTCCTCTTTACTTAATGGGGAAATAGCTGACCATCCCCTTCTTTTTCCGCCCCCCCTGGAAATGGTTCCCTCCCCCCCCCGGATTAAAATTTGTGTTGGATGGCAATCGCACTTTTTTCGAGTTCGGTAGGGCAGTGTATCTCTCCCCTTCCCTCTCTTTTCTTCCTCATAATTATTTGGAAGTGATTTACAGTGATTCTTCTTTCGTATTTTCTTTTTAGCCCCATCGTGGCACCCCCCCCCCTTTTTTTTTCCTCCGTTTCCTTGCAATGCAGGAAATCAGTTCTAGGCCCCGGCCATCAGAGTGTGAGCTTCTTCCCTCTTTCCCCCAATGTCGTATCTCCATTTGGCCGGACCCCCTCCTTCTTTTCCCTTCTTTTCTTTTTCACTCCAAGCACTCGAGGAACTGACGTTGTAGTCCCAACGCATTTCTTTTTTTTTGACACGCGTCTTTCTTTTTCGAGTGATGGAAAACTTGTTTCCTCCTTAGTCAAATGAGGCGTCCT
>Ga0179593_1291845_pt1 | contig 15698 bp, 22 predicted proteins | sample CZODoug2_1_08_16_FD_185931 | JGI IMG/M metagenome (GOLD analysis project Ga0179593, IMG submission 185931) | Vadose zone soil fungal communities from Angelo Coast Range Reserve, California, USA - CZODoug2_1_08_16fungal (PacBio error correction) | ecosystem: Environmental > Terrestrial > Soil >... | reverse complement strand
CTCTTTCAACTCCTGTATCTTACTGTCTAAGACTATTTCGGGACCAATTGAAGAGGGTTGCTGGGGCCCCGAGATAGTTAAGAATACCCTTATTTTCCGTTCTCTTTTGTCTCCCATACTCTGTTTTAGAATTTCCCCCCTGATGTAGTTTTCTTGTCCCACGGGATGATTATCCGTTCGGATCGACATTTTTATAGATTCTCCCTTCCCAGGTAGTGTCCCCTGGCCGGATTCCTTCGGCTTCTCCTGCGACACAAACTTGCGGAATCCTTCTTCGGGTCTCACACCCTTTCGGAGACCGGCGCACACGACCCCCTTTTTTTTTATATTTCATTTTTTCAGCACTCCGTTGTCTAGTATTCGTATCTCTCTCACTTGGCTTTCCCATGGTCTTTTTCAGGAGGCTTTCCCACCTACCTTTTAGTGCCTCCCGGGACACTATCCTCCCCTTTCGCATCCTCCCACCCTGCTGTGGTCCCACCCTCCCCCCCATCCATTTGTTGAGATGCTTTTCTTCCCTCTTCCCCACCAAATCACGTCCTTCCCCCGTGTCGTCCTTTTTCCCCTTCATTCCCCCCAATGACTACCCTACTTTTTTTGTCCCCCCGAGCGCAAAACACCCTCCCCTGTGTTTTTGCTTGGATCTGTCGAGGAGACTCTACCGCTTCTCTCCACTGCTTCTCTCCTAAACAGTACGTCCGTTGACCCCTTCCATCATCCCTTCATGAAAGCTCGGATGGGCTTCCGGGAATCCTCTTTAGCTCTGCTGCTGATACGTACCCTTTACACCATTTAATAGAGGCGTTCCCCCCCCTTTATGATGCGGACCTTACGCCCTGTTCCCTTCAATGATTATTCCTTCTGTCCTCTTTTCCTTTCCTTACAGTTAGGTTCTATACCCCCCATCTTGGTTATCCTTTCGGTTGTTTTTAGTTTCCCTCCCACCTAGATACGTTAAGCCACTTAATCAGTCCTTCACCCATGATTTCCTTCTCACTCCGGATTCTTTTTTTAGAAACTCCTTTTCGTGCACCATTCTTTTCATCTTTTTTGCGTGGCGCCAGGTTTCCGTTCGGCCGGCTCCCTCGTCAATCCGATTGAGAAAAGGCAGGTCGCGCTTCCCCCCTCCCTTTAAATATAAACCACAGTATACTGTTTTTTCTAGGTTTTCCTATCGTTTCCCCTCCCCTTTTTGGGGGTGGGTACCCCCGCTCAACTATTTCTCCCGCGAGTTTGGGGAAGGGCTGAGCCCCCTTCCCCCTCAAATCCCGCTGAGTAGCTCCTTCTATTCGTCTCTTTCCTTTTGAAGATGATTCTTTTTCTAATAAGTCTTTAGTGGGGAGAGACCCCTCTGCCTGTCCTACTCTTTCTTCTGTTGTGAGGATATTCCTTTAACATTCCCCCGATACCCCTTTCCTCCTCCTCTTTGTTCTCTCCTCTCGTATTTTTCGGTTAGCCCTTTCTGGTATTCCCCCTTTCCTCTTTCTTTTCTGACGTCCGCGTGATATCCATCTCTTACTTTCTCCATGCCTCTTTCCCGTATTCTCTTTCTGCTCCCCTCTTTGAAGGTTTTCCTGCTGTGCTAAGCCCTTCCCCCCAAACTCGGCGATACAGTCTGGTTAGCGGTCTGGTAAGGCCACGATAGCAACTAGAATCCCCTTCCCTACTTGAGTTAAAGGGATATTTTCCGCGTGTCAGTTCCCCCCTTTTCTGCCGACTTAGTTTGATTAGTTCCTCCTACACCTCTCCCCCCCCTTTCTCCCCCAACCCAGCCCCCCAAGAATGGGTTTTTTTTGTAAGTTCTTTTCCAACAAAGACTATTCTTCTCCCTGCTATTTCGTTTAGGAATGACTTTTCCTTTTTGAAAGAACTCGGGTCTTTTTTAGTGCCTCAAAAAAGCACTCCAGTATACCACTCGTCTTGTTCTGTATCACCTTCCCTGTTTCTCCTGTAAGCCCGTCCCGTGGTACTTCGTGATTTATTTTTTTCCATCACCCCCCCTAGGCCGCCTACCGGGTTCCAGATGTCGTCCTCGATATTAATTAACGGTGAGGGACCTTCATACCAGATATCCTCGCAACCCGCTCATTCCCGCTTTTTTTGATAATGCTTTTTTTCATCCATTTCCGTTTTCATTTTTCCTTTACGCAATTGTATCTATGGATTGAACAGGTCTGTGAACAGTAACCCACCCTCTTCTTTCCATTCTTCTTTCCCAGGTCAAAGACCCTTCCCCCCCACTCTTTATATGGTTTTGGGCCGGGAATGGCCATGGTTTCACTGTGTTCCTTTTCTTTGTATTGGTTGGATTCCCCGCCTAATCAACCCTGCTTATGTCTTGGACCCCCGACCCTTTTTTATTTAGCAGTCAATGACTTCTGGTTTTCTTTCTCCCTTCTTCGCTGATATGTTACTCTCTCCGGGCCATCTCTTTCATAAAGGTGGCCATCGAAACTCAACTTGAGGTTCTTCCCCCCCCCTGCCTTCTTCTCCCTCTCTTCTGGTTTTCCCTTCGGTACCTTCTTCCTCAACTCCGTCCTCCTTTTTTTAGAACAGTCTACGTAGTTTCCTCTTTCCCTTCATGTTGAAGAAGCCCGTTTTAACCCTTCGTCGCCAGACCTTATCAGCCCCTCCTTTTGGCCGAACACAGCCTGGACCATTATCCAATATATGTTCTCCCCCCAGAAGAACCGAGGAAATCTCCTTTTCGTCTTCCTGCCGTGATTAATAAACTTTTCTATTCTCTGATCTCCCGACCGATTGAAAGTAGCCTCTTTTTCCTCTCCACGGTTTGTGATCTCAGCTCTCGTCCCACTTCTTTGGCTTTTCCTGGTCACGGGATGGCTAATCTTTTTTTTTTTTTCAATACGTCTTTAAGATACCCCTCTTCGCCTTTTTTTTTATTGTCTCACATTACTGTGATAGACTTTTCCCGTTGTTTTTCTTTCCCAATAGTTGTGAGATCAGTCTCCACTCTTTTTCTCTCTTGATCTTTTCAAGGATAGAGACAAATGTTGCCTTTTGTCTTTTAATTGACACCAAACCTGAGTGGAGTCGGCGTGCCCGGGTAAAACCAACACCCCACGTTTTGTCCCCTATTCCTCCAACACCAATATCTGAATCTTGCTTTCTGCACCCCCTTTTTGATATTCGTTCTCCAGTTGCCAAAATTTTAGGGAGCGCCTGGCCCGTCGCGCAGTACTCTCATTTCCTGTCGTGCCTACGCCCCTAGACCTTCCTGACTTCCGGACCGAAAAGTTTCTTCTTAACCTCCTTTTCCCCTTTTCTGTGAGCTTTGTCTCTTCCCCCCCGAATATGTCCCCCAAATACCAAACTCCAACTCGCGGGCCCAATTTCCCCCTTCATTCACCAACACACAGACTAAATACTTGGCTTCCTGACCCCAGAGAGTAAAAATGCATTTCCGATCTCTGCATGTTCCACCTACCCTTTGATCTCCATTGTCGAGCATCCACTTTCACTTTCCCCTCATTACCTCCGGCTCGCCCTCCGTATTTGGGCTAGGAATACTCTTAGCTTCTTTGTTTACGCTCGGAAAAGGTCATTACTCAAGAGGAGTTACCTCTTCCATTTTTTCTGCTTGCCTACGCTCTTTTCCTCGATGGTCCTCCTCAAGGACTGTCATCTCTTTTCCCTCGGTATGCTTAAAGGTACGTCCCATGTTCTTTATCCACTACCCCGTTCTAAGGGTTTTTTTGTTTTTTAGTCCCCACAAACCCTCTCCTTCGTCCTGAATTACCATTGTCATCTCACCTCGCCTAAATTTTTCTTCCCCCCTAGGCCTCTTGGGTCCAATACCGGCGCAAAATTCTTTGCGATGGATCATTTTTGCTCTTTTTTCCCCCCCTTCTCGCGAATCCAACCCTTCCGGCCTTCCTCAAGGGAGGTTCGCTCACGCGAAAAAATTCACTTAATTCTCCCCTTCTTGCTGTCTTTCCTCTGTTTTTTTCTAACGTGGCCTTCCCAGATTTAATCCATAATGGAGAAGCTTTTAGGGAAGGATGTTTAGCCCAGCTCCCTCCTTCCCTTCTTTGTTCCCACGATTGATAAGAGAATCTATTCTCGTAGTTGATCTTTATTCAAATTCGATTTCTTATTTTTCTCGCAACTGTCCAGTTTTTCCCTCCGCGGATCCTTCGTGAAATCCCAGTCTTAATAGCCCCTTTTTTCCCAACAACTTTTCCCCTCCAAGCCTAGTTTTTGTTGTTGAGATCTCTCATTTCCTTTTCTTTCTCATCTCTTCCCTGGCTTAACTAATTAACTTTTCTTTTCCTAATTGAGCTCCAACAAGTACTCCGAAATGGACCAGCTCTCCACATCTTTCTCTTCTTTCTGAGACTTTCTCCAATTTGGAAGGTTTCTCTTTCCTAAGACCCCCTACAACGGCGGCGGCTCAAGTAGTTATCCTGTATCCTTGGTGGCCAAGATAGTGACCAACCTTAAGCCTCATTCTCACATGTTTAGACCTAGTGATCGCTCTTCCCCTCTTTCCATACGTTTGTATTAGTCCTTTGACCCAATCTTTTCCCCCCCAGGCATCTCAAACGATCCTGATGGTGTCTCCCTTTTTTCCCCCTACTATCCAATCGGTAAGAAGTGATTACTTTAGGCATTTTCCTTTATGACAACAGTCTGGACGTCCTCTTTTTTTCTTTCAGACCCAACCTTCCGTCTCCCCTTTTCTCTTTTTTATGTATAAATCTTGTTTACGTACGTAAATTCCCTTTTCCCCTCTATAACCTTATTTTTGCTTTTTTCCCCGGGGGGCTTCTCATGGAAGAAGACTGGCAGTTTTTCAGCCTACCCCGATAGTAATTTGTTCCCTTCCCCCTTCCTTTAAAGTCCCCTCCTCTTACTCGTCATTTCCAGCCCATCCTTCCTCTTCTTGCTACTGATTGTAAGCCTGTCCTTTCGTTTTCTCTTAGAAGAAATGGTATTCTATTCTTTTCACATTCGTTTCCCATCGTACACCTCCCTCCGGAATTGATTTTTGACGCCCCGCCCTCTCCCCTCCAGTATTCAGTATGGTGTTGTTGGACGTCATGGGAATTTCCTTCTCCGGTTTCGTACGTTGTGTGTTTTTCATCCTGATTGACTCTTCCCATCTCCCCCCTGATTTCTTTGGGACCACAGACCTGTTATTCTTACAGTCCCCCTTCTTTAGGCACCCTTTAGAAATTTATCATTCTATTTCGGAAGATGAATTGCGGAAATCCAATGGTTTCAGCTGCATTCCTGACTACGATCCCCTTAGGTGCCAACTGCCCTCTGATTGACATTTGTCTGTGTTGCGTTCGAGACCAAGTTCCTCACGCGATACCTCCTTTTTGTTCACTTCTCTCTCGGATATCCCATTCCTTTCGATTCTCCTTTTTTTTTTTCATGAACTTTTCCTCCCGACTCGCACGCTTTCCCCCCCTAAAAAGGTTTGTCAATTCTATCCCCTGAGTCTGGGAGCCCCCACGACCATGAGGAACATGCGTGGTCGGCTTTCCCTCCGCTCGTTCAATAACCCCCCTTTCTTCAGGTAACTTTCCGATTGCTATTCGATCCAGGAGTTTTCCCTCGATTATCTTTTACTCCTTCCCCTTTTTGGAGAGTGTTCGTTCACCTCCCTTTAGTTTCCTGGCCTCGTCTGTTTTTCCCATGTCAGCTTTGATATAATTTTTCTCTTTTTCATTTCTCTATGATTTTCATGGGCTTTTCTTTTTGCCCTCCCTCTTGTATAGTTCATTTCCCGGCGCGCCACTCTTTCTGCTTATCCGTGTAACCCCTCGTCCCCTTTATCAATTGAAGGCTCGTCCTCCACCCCCTTTAAGGGATAATGACTATCTCCCCCTCCCCCCCTTTTCTATACCTTTCTGTTGCTTTAAACTTCTCGACCTGTCTCGCCAACCTACTTCGTTTTCTCCTCTGCCTTTTAGCCCTATTCACGGGATCTCTTCGTATCTAGCCGCAACCCATTTTTCTTTGGAAGGATTTTCTTCTCTCTTAACATTTCCTGGACCCTCTTCTTCCACAAGACTTGTGACTTCAGTAAGTCAAGGTGGTTAAAGCCAACCCGGTTTGTGGTTAAAAAGCCAAAACCTTGTGAGATGCGTCATTCACTCTTTTTTCCTCACCCAACCCCCCACCGACGACAAATTAAGTCTTCCCATCATTCCACCACCCCATACTCCATACTGTTTTGTATGAAACCGCGCTTCCAACACTTTGATATATGTTTCCTTTTTTCCCCCCCTATGGCTCTAAACGACACCTATACATTGCCTTCTTCGTACAAGTTCCTGTCCGGTCCCTATCTCGGCAGCGTAGTCTTTTTTTTCTGAATTTTCTGCGTTGCGTCCAGTTCTGTTAGTCGTTACACTCAACATTTTCCTCTCTCTGTTTGGACCCGCCCCCTTGTCTTTTCTGGCCTCCTTCTCGGGTTTTCAAGAGGGCAGACGACTTTCGTCCCCGCGCTTGGTTTTCCATTGCCCCTTTAAACCAATTTCATTCTACCTACCATCTCTTGGTTCCCCTTGTTCGTTTTCCCTTTCCAAAACCCCGAGAATCCGTAGCAAAGTACCATTCATAAGGCCTTTAATAACTTGGCCCCCCCCGATTCGTACTTTTTCACATAACGCGCACCCCTCTTCTCGTTGATGGCGCCTTGTTTTTGATCAGTTCGCGCTCACTCTACTCCCCCAAATTTTTCAGCCTTCCATAAACTTCGTGCTAGCAGCTAAATAATTTGCAATTCCCTGATCTCTTTTTTATTTCCCAATCTACCCCCCTAACATACTGGTCAGACGCCTCCCGTGTCTTGTGCAGGGGTGAAGCGCCCTCCCTTCCCCCCTCTTGGAAAACGCTGTCTCTCATCATCTCTTCTCTTCTCTATTGGATCCGACTGCAATTTTCTAATCAGTGTCTCTTATTAGGCGTAATTCACGATGAGCTGAGTGAAACCCCTGCGTTTTACCTACTTCTCTTCATTTTCCCCCCAATACTTTATCTCTCTTCCTTCCTATTTTTTTTTTTTTTCGAGGAGCTACCTTCTTGTTTATTCTCGTTATTCCTCTTTGCTAAATCAGCTAATATTAGAAGGAAGACCTTCTTCCCCCACCTAAGATCTTCGAAATTGTCCATCCAGTTGATCCCATCTCTAAGAGAAAAGAAGTCGCATTGCTTAGTCTTTCCCACAAGCGTGGCCTATTGTCTTTTTCCCTCCTCCCTCCCCCCCCAATTCGTTGGACCCTCTTTCTGAGCTTGGAAGGCCCCCTAGACACCTAGCAGAAGTAATTGATTCCCATTTCTTTTTGCTCGGATCCTTTTTCTGCAGGCCGTGTCTTCTTATTCGCCCTTGATCTCCTTCCCGTCAAAACCTTTCCTGCCTCTTCCTTCAAGTAATCTTTTCTCCGGTAAATCAAGATCGATCGGTACCCTCGATCAAGTTGGCAGGTGCCTCCAGATGACCGTTTTCTCTGCCTTAGGTCACTTGCAAAAACCGTCCCCCCCCCGTCTCCCCCCCCCTTTCTGGGTATGTCTCTTTCCACTTTCCCTTGTTACGTACCTGCTTCTCGGGTCCCCATCTCTACCACGTGATTAGTAACCGTCCTGCTCTCCTCTATCCTTTCATCACCCTAGGGGAAGATGTCCTCCTCTCACTTTTACTGTACGACTCCTCACCTGTTTCTGCATCTCTCACTAGATTCCTCGCCATCCTCGTACGGGCCTCTTTTCCTGTACGGGAATTCCGGCGCGGTGGATTCCGTTCGCTTCAGAACTTTTGTTTATATATATTTTCTTTTTCCCCCTCCTTTTCGTTTACAGCTCACACTTGAGAGCCTTTTTTTCCGGTCCGAGCCCATCCCCTCTTTTATTCTTTTGTTGTGGTTAATGAATGGGCCCTGCTTCTAGGTTTTAGTTTGGTATTTTTTTTCACTCGTTGTCGACTTTTCCTTTCCAACACTTCATGGTTTTTGACCCAAGTCTGTTTGTCTACTTCCTTTTTTCCCCCTTTCAGTATTTTCGTTCGCCTCTTCGCATGCTATTTTCCTTCTCCGGCCACAGACCAATTTGTTTTTTTTCTCCTACTACTGAGTTTTTTAAACTTAGCTGTCTCAACTCTTCGTTGGCGACCCGCTTTTCTCAACCGCCATCCCTCAGTGTTTGAGCAAGTTTCTCACTCGCCTTATCCTCAGTTCCCGTCCCCGAAGAATGGAAGTTTCCCCCAATCGAGACCTAGAATTATAAAAGCTTCATCCCCGATGGACCAAGACCACCTGCTGACAATTTCATCCAAGAAAAGCTGGGATCCCCCCCCCCCTCCCCCAGTCGGCACTTCTTGTATTGCTTCCCTGCTGATTATATCAAACAGACCCGTTCGTTAGCCATTTTCCCTCCAGGGTGACCTTTTCTTTTATCTCTCTTACTCCAATTTTTTTGTAGGTTCTCACCTTTTCCCCCCCCTGCATAGTAATGGCTCTCGTTTCTGGTCCCTAAGGTTGAGGATAAGTCCCTCATACTTTTTCCAGCAGGTGCTTCTTTGGTTGTCCCCTAATCTTTTTCTCTTAATTCCATTGCTTGTTTTGGCCCAATCGTGTTATGAATAACTCCGGTTCTCCTCCTTCTAGCTTTTGTCTTCTTAGCTCCCTTTCCTGGTCTTTTTCCTTCTTTTTTCTTCGCTTTCTCACCCCAAATGAGAGCTTGTCGTTGCGTCCCCGGTCCTTTTGAATTCGCACAACCACTCTCCCCCTATTCGTTCGAATTGCATTCCCAGCACTCACTTTATCTCTTCCCTATCTCAGTCGCCCTGGCTTGACGCGCATGTCCCGCTCCGGGGAAACCCGATGCCCTGAAGCCCTAGACTCATTGTTTTTAAAGACAACATGTATTGGGTCCCACGCCCCCAAGAATTTGACTTCTTTTTTTTCCATTTTCCGGAATGCAAACCCAAAATAAAACCACCTACGAAACCGATTCTTCCTCCAATTATTCCCAAACCCCCCCGGACTAACCTTTTTCTTTTTTTTTCCTCCCCTTCTTCACGTCAAAAGACCCCATTCCCCCGCATCTCTTTTTCCGTGTTGGTGACCCTGACCTGTGAGAGCACTCCCCCCATAGATAAACATGCTGCGCCTAAGTGACTTCCGGCCATCTTTTCCCCCCCCATAAGGATTGCCGAAAGCGAGGTAGGGCTCTTCATTACGCTAGCGATTCTTCATCTTTTCTGACGGTAGTACACGGTCACATTAATATATGGCTACATCTCCCTGTAGATGGTTTTTATGCCCCTGGCTAGAGTTTGATCCCCCTGTTCTAACTCACGACTTAAATCCTATTTTCCTCTTTCTTTCCTTCCTTTACGAAAGGCAGTTCTACATACCCTTTGGTCTACGGTGGAGTTTCATTTCCTCTTCATCCTCCTTTGTCATCAGGCTGTTTCAAATTGACTTTATTACCTCTCTGATTCTTCTTTTTGGACCAATACACGTGCACTCTATGTCCTGTTGCGCTTTTCCTCCGGTTTTTGGTCTTTTCGATCCCTCTCATTTAACTAACGGACCTTTCCTGATTAGGCCTCTCCGCTATACTCACTTTGTAATCTCAACCTTTCAATGCTCTCTTTTTTTTATTCGATTTTGTCCCCCGCTACCGCTAACCTTCTTGAGGACTCCCTTCTTTTTCTGTTGCTGAGCACAGCGTGCCCCCCTTTCCACTCCACTTTGTACCATCTTAGCCCCCAGCGTTCTAGCTTATAGTAGAATGCGTGATCACTTAATCTTTGATTTGGAGAGCACCCCTCCTTTCACCTTCCGTTTAAGATGAGCTGATTCAAGAAGCGAATAGAGGAGAACCTAACACAAATACTTTATTTCTCTTTTTCATCCATAAGTGTTGGAGATATCCCTATGTTTTCGTATCTTCGATGGGTCCCATTCTCCTATTCGAACTTCCTCTTGTCTTCTCACTTACTTATTCGACCTTTTGACATCCTCTATTCCCCCTCTCTGAGGGGTCTGAGCTTAGTCGTGGTCCACCTCTTGAAGAGGAGCTCTCCCTGCCCTAAAGTTGCTCCCCCTTCTTTTAGGGTCCTTCCAGGACGATCTTTCTTCTCCCCCCCTAGAATCAATCCGGTTGAGATTAACCCCCTTTTAGTGTCGTCCCTTTCTCCTGGCCTTTTCCTTTTACTGCAGGCCGTGATTTTATTGCGTGATCGCTAACTCCAGTTCCTCAAACCTGTGTCAGCATTTTCCCAAAGAATCTTATATTTAGCAGATATGTTAGGGGTTTCCCCCCCCCCCCCCCCCCCCCCCCCCCCCCCCCCCCCCCCCCCCCCCAACACCACCCCCCCCCCACCCCCCCACCCCCACCCCCCCCCCTGGGTTATAATGTTTCCGTGGCTGCATGTCGGAACGGACCCCCCCTTCCCCTCCTTCCCACTGATGGGAGTATGTAGAATTCCCTTGTTTTAATGCCCGTCCGACCTTCCCTTTAACATAGCTACTTGATTTCTCCACTCGGGCGCGCCTCTTCTTTCGCCCTCATGGGAAGATGTCCCCCCCTGCCCTCTCTTACTTTTCCATTTTTCCATGAAGTAAGTAAAACTATTCCGTGCAGCGCCATGGCTCGCCTCCTCGCTCTCCCCCTTTTCTTAGGACCTTTCTTGACTGACTTTCCGTCCTTTTTCTTCGCCGCACTTTTTCTTTATTTTTCGCGCACAGTTCGTTCCCAGCACAGACCGACTGCTTAGTTTGACCTTGCCTTCCTCACAAGCTTAGTGTGTTTTGGACATTTTTTAATTTTGAATGGTCTGAATCTGTCGTCGTTGTCTTTTTTTCCTTCTGCGTGAATCTGACTCATCTCACCCCTGACTTTATTTTGTCCAAAACACCTTTTGTCCAGCACAATGATTTCTTTGTCGTTTTTCTCCCCTCTAGTTATGCTATGTTCCGGCGTTGGGTACATTTGTTTTTTTGCCCCGTTCCCCCTAAACTGTTTGAGGATATTCTTTAAGCCAAGTTGCTTCCCACTTCCCTTTTGCGAGTCTCGTCTTTTTTTTTCCCTGCCAATTCGACTCCCAATTTTCCCGCAACGCACTTTTTTCGTCCTCCTTTTTTTTTTTCTGCAAGGATACTCTTAATGTCCCTGCCATTTGGTCGTACATTGATTTAACTCTTGCTCTCCTTGATCCCTCCCCCCCCCTCTGTTCCAAGAAACCCCGACGGGAAATTCCCCACCTAAGTTTGTAGCACAACCCGAGCAGCACCTGTCTTGCATAGCGGGTCTCTTAGCTTCGCTATTGGGCCCTCCCCCCATTTCAGCCCCAGTCCCCCCTCGCATTCTACGCCTCTTTGATTTGAGGTCTCATCTATTTCTCTATCCCCCTTTTTTTTTTTGTTTTTAGATCCTCCGCTGTCACATGTGAGTACTTCTCTCTCTTTATTCCAGCGGGTGAGTGGATCACTGTCTTTCCCCCAGCCTTACCCCTCCCCCTTCTGCCCGCCCTGCCTCTTTGGATGCTTTACTTCTTTGCTTTTCTCAATTCCCGGTGATTATGAGAGCCCAATTTTTGTTCTGATGTAAGTAGATCGACAGAATTTTCCTATTTTCTCACTTTGAAAGTTCGCCCCTGGCCTGTTAGTCATGCTCAAAAACTGAGTTCTCGGTGTGCTTCAACCTTGTCGCGCCGGGCGCAAAAAGGAATATCGCTTTCTCCTCGCCATTTTCCAGACACTCCGGTGATCTATTCGTATTCGTCAATGGTTCTTGACGCGCAGGCCTTCGCCCTTGCCCCTGCATTCCCTTCGTGCGTTTTTTTTAGTCACCCATAGACTCCTTTTTTCTCCAGTAAAATTAATACCCAAGGTTGTGGGTACCCCCTCAAAAGAATTGGTGATGGTCTTCTCGTAATGCCCCCCCCCCCCCCTAAACAACCTCCGACCCCGATTTTCCGACCCCTTTCCCCCCCTTTCTTTCCCCCCCAAACCCAGACTATCCTTTGCTTTGCTTTTGCATCTTCAGAACTTCCGCTCTGTGTTCAAACTCCCCTTCTGAGCCCCCTATACCCCTTGCGGCGTCGCAGAAACGTTTGTTCCAGAATCCCTCCTTCTTTCTCCCGCCAGAGAGTCTTGGCTGGCATTCCGAGTAGCCCTCCTGCTCATCCATTCTCCACTCCCCACTTATTTCGGTCCCCTTCACTTTTAGGTATTTTGTCCTACTTTCTCTTTTCGAAAGCGGTTCGAATTTCCACCTCCTGTCATCGATGTTCCCCTCGGTTATTTCAAGGAAGGAAACAAGGGCCCCCTCCCCCCCTTCTTTTTTATACTTTTCTTTTCCCCTTTTTTACACCTTCCTTCTCCTCGTCTCCTCCCGGACATTGTCATCTTTTTTTACTCCCTTTCTCTGATTACTATCGGAGCTTCCTTTTCAACGACAGGCGCACCACAGATCGTTTTTCGTTTGCACTTTGTGATTTCTTCGATCAAGAGACTTCCCCCTCCCAAGGCTTTTCCCCTTCAAAGGACCGATCCCCGACTCCCAATCATTCACTTGAATCTAAAACGTTCTTCCGCTTTCTAGGTTTTCTATTTTGCTCCCCCGCGAAAGAGAAAATGATCCGCCGTTTTTGGCTGTGCGTCCCCCCTCACCTTTCCCCCCTCTTGGACCCCACGCTGAGTCCCTCGTCCTAGCTTCTCGTAGAGGGCTCCCTTTGACACTTCTCCTCCATTTTCTTCTAGGGCTCGAAATTAGTGGCCGTAGTCATCCTCTGATTATTGAGTTCCCTCACCCTCTCTCGGACACCCTACCCCCTACTTTTTTACTTCTTTTCCTCCTCCTGTTCTTTTTTTTTTTTTTCTAGAGATAACCAGTATGTTAGGTTTAGCCGTCTTTTTTCCGCTGGGATTCACTCCCTCATTGACGCACTAAGTTGTTTTTCTTCAGTTTCTTCCTCCACTTGCATCCATTCTCAATCTCTCCCCTGAGAAGCCGTTTCCTTTTTCACTCTTTTTCCCCCTCTTGGCCGGAGTTCGATGTGCTAAGCCTGTCCCCCCCCTACACGGCTGCTCCCATTCAGTTGAGGTAGCTGGGAAGGCCTTATACTAGAACCTTCCCCCCGCGGTGCTACCCCTTTATTCGTGAACCTTCCCCCCCTTATTCCCCTTTCTTTTTGCTTCGAGGACCAGGCGAACGATAACCCACTCGCCCCATTTTCTGCACACGATAGATGTGGCGGAAGCTCCTCCCCTTTCACTGCCAGTCTAACGTTCTCGTGTTTTTTGTGCCCCCCTGTTCGTTGATGCTCTTATTGAGTTGTAGGGACCGCCCACTCACGCTATAAAAAGAGATTTGTATTTAGCAATGATTGTAACGCAGACCGAGGGCTAGCCCTTCGTGATTCCACTGGGGCGAGCTATCTCCTTAGTCGCATCTACAGGGTGATAGTACAGCATCGTCTTATTTTAAAGTGTCCACGTAGAAATTCAGCTGTACTTCCTCTTTCTCCCCCCACCCCCCCTCCCCGTTTAGTGCGCTCCTGATGTGACTTGTTCTTCCTTGACACGTTTCTGTAGCCGCAATTGGATATGCGTTTCCGTTCCCATCTCCACTTCTCACGGATTCCTTTTCTCGTTTCCCATAAACACCCCCCCTTCTTCGTTTGGTTTTTGTTAAGGATTTGTCCTGTGTCTTCCTTTCTTTTTTTAGTGTATTTGGGGGAATTTTTTCCTTCTGCTCATCTCCCAATGATTTATTTTTTGGAAAAACAGTGGACTGGTTCTTTTTTCCCCTTGAGTCTCAGTGTCGTCGCACTCTCTGCCTGCTATGTTCGGCGCGAAGGGCATGCGAGGCCATAATGTTCGCTGAGCTTCAGATTTGCTTTTGTCAAATGTTCGCCACGATAGGTTTGTTCTCCTTTTCGCGACCTGCTCACGCGATCTCCTTTTTTTTTTGAATAAAGGCGAAGAGGAGGATCCCCTTTGGTCCTGACGAAGCCTGGTCAATTTTTTACCCCCTCCGACTCATCGCACTCTCTTCACAGGGAATTCATCAAAACCACCCCCAACCAAAACCACAACCCACCCCAACCCAAACCCAAAACCCCCACCCCTGCGTCATGGGCTCCAAGATCCATAATGCGTGTATGCTTCATCGCTCCCCTCCCTAACCGATTTTCCTTTTCCCCCCCCCCCACCCTCGATCGAACTTCCTCTCATGAGTTGACAGTCAGACCCTCCCTTCCCCCCCCCCCCCCCCTAAACGGTTTTGTTGTGTGAGAGCGATTTAGGTACTTGATATTTATTTCGCCCTCCTTTTGTACATCTCTCGAGCTTCTTTTTCTCATACCGCTTCTGCCGCAGGGCTTCCCTTTTTGGCTTCTCCCCTCCTTCCTTTTCTCTGAACTTCAGCGTTTTCTTTTCAACTTGATACAGAGACAACCCGTCTCCGCTTCCCCCACTGCTTCTGACCAACTGGCCTTGACACTTCCTCGTTCTCTTTCCCTTCTCCCCCCCTGAGGATTCGGCGTTTGCTGCAACCCTTATCGCTGCAGGTCGCCCCCCCACGACTATTCGTGCCATCTTTTTTTTTTCTCCCCCCTCAGGTGATTCTTATTCTTACTCAGCCGCCACCCTTTGGAGGGAAGCCCCCTTCTCTCATTAACCAGCATGATAAGAGTTTGCCTACCCTCCCCTCCTCTTGACCTGCCGCCTTCACCCCAAAAGGTATGTGGGTCCCACGCCATAAAGTAGATGGTCTTTTCTCGATTCCCCCCCCCCATCCACCCCCCGACGACAACAGCTGTCCCTGACCATTCCATTACCTTTCCCACAACCACCCTCCCCCCTTTTATGTTGATATGCCCCGAGCGTCACACGTTTTCCTTTCAGATTATTTTTCTTCCCCAGAACGTCCTATACCTATCTCTCCCCTTGCGTTTCCTCCGGAAACTTTTCCCCATCCTTGCCTCCTCCCCTCCTGATCTCAGAAAAGCGAATGGCGAGCACCTCCCGGATCGTGCGTCCTTTTTTAACTGGGACATCTCCGAGTTTGTCCATCTTCCTTAGGATGCTGCAATTCTCTCTCTGCCTCAGTTTTCCCTTTGACGAAAGGACTGATCGGTTTTCCCTAGACAGTTCCTCCACCTGGGTTTTTCCTCACCCCATACCCCCCTCCCTTTTTATTACTTTTTTCGTTTTTTTTTTTTTCCTTTCCCCCCCCCACTCGATAATCGTCAACCACCTTCCCCTTTTTTCCTCAGGCAGGACTAAACTCTCTTCTTTACCTCTCGTATTAGTGTCCCTCACCATCTTCTCTTTATGGCAATGTTTTTATCGTTTTTTCCCCTCGATCACCCCCCCTCCCCTCACTCAAATCCCCTTCCTCCCTTTGCCAGTTTAAAGTCCCTTCCCGAGTTTAAGCGACAATCCCCCCCCCCTTTCCTCTTCAAACCGTTATTGACATGCTTGTTTTTTCATATAGTGGACCTCACCGCGGTCTGCCCGACCGTTCGTGTTTCCTTTGTTCTCACATTTTCGCCCCTTCCCCTCCTTTTGACCCAACGTCGAAGCAAGCGACAGCTCTCTAGCCTGATTTGGAATCGGATCCCCCTTTTTCGTCAATAAGTTTGAGTGGGAGTTTTTCTCCCTTCTGCCGTCCTTAGCTGAGTTCGGGCCACTCTCTGCCTAATCCCAAGA
>Ga0179593_1619886_pt1 | contig 15699 bp, 19 predicted proteins | sample CZODoug2_1_08_16_FD_185931 | JGI IMG/M metagenome (GOLD analysis project Ga0179593, IMG submission 185931) | Vadose zone soil fungal communities from Angelo Coast Range Reserve, California, USA - CZODoug2_1_08_16fungal (PacBio error correction) | ecosystem: Environmental > Terrestrial > Soil >... | reverse complement strand
ATGTTTGAGCCTGTCCTAGGAGTTCTTTGAAATCCCTTCTCCTGTCTCGGCCCACCTTGCCCACTTACTCTACATTTGCCAATCCGCATGTCTGTATCCCAGCCCGACAGCTTTTCGTGGTGATGAGCATTGACAACCCCCCAACGCTACGTTATTTTCATTGCCCCTTTCAAGGTTCCGAATAAATTCCTAGGTTCTGGATTCCCCCCCGATGATCAACACTCCTCGTTAGACTTCATGGAAGGTTACGTAGCAAACCATCACCCCCTTTTCCGGTCCTCCCCCCGGCATCTTAATTCCCCCCCCTTTAAAAAGGGTCTGCGCTTGTAGGGTCTTCCTTTCAGCTGATGTTTTCCGTTTCTTAAATTCTTGAGCAACTGAGTTCTTCTTCCCTCAGAGCCTTCAGCTTCCCCTTTAATGTTTCACCCTCGTTTCCCTCAAGCCCTTTTTCTCAAGAGCTTCAATTGTCCTTCCTCCTCCCTTCGGAAATGGGTTATGGCAATTGACGAATTGCCCTCTTCCCCGTTCGATTCTTCTTTTTCTCCCTGGAACTGCATCGGACGCTCAGATTTTATCCGGTCTTCTGCAATACCTTCACAAAAACATTTCAGATTCAGGCTCCCGTCTAGGCATGATTGATTGTTTCAATGTTTTTCTTTTCCGACCAAAGGTTCAGTGAGGAATTTCGTGCCCCCTAGTTTTTGTCGAGCAGTGGAAACTCCCCCCCCCCCTTTTGATCACGACAAGAAGAATGTCAGAAGTCGCCCTGATGCCCCCCCTTTTTTTTTCGCTATACTCTTTTGACATTTGATTTTCAAACTTCTATAGCTACGAGGCTTATTTTGTTTGTATTTCTCCCGCAGAAGGGAGGTTGTTTAACTATATTGCGTCCCTCTATTTGCTGTCTACCCCTCTTTCCCATTCCCACCGGTAGTTTGTGCTTTTACTCTGATTTTTCCCTACTTGTATTATCAAAAGACCTGACTTGCCCTATACTCTATCTACCCCCTCAATTATAACCCCTTGGCTGTTTCTTTTCAAACCCTTTCAGGCCTAGTTCAGGACCCCACATTCAATTGAACCTTTTACCTGATCTCCTGCCAGAGACTTTTTGGGGGGTTTTTTTTTTTGGGGTCGGTGGACAGGTATTCTCCCCTCAAGAGGAAGTTAGGATTACCTTCTGTAGTCACGGTTTTTCCCCCCCCCTCTCTGCTCCCACTTAAACCCTTTCCTCCCAACCAGGGGTAGACTTACATCCTTCTTTCTTGCTGAGTTGCCCGTGACGCCATTGTTGTGATTTCATTTTTTTTCTGTTGTCTTCTTGGCCACTGCACAGGCGGATATCTGCATGTACCACAAGGTCTTTTTTCCCCCTGTCACCCACTCTTGTTGGCTTCTCCCCGATTCACTTTTGTATTTCGAACCTTCTTGCGTCCTGGCAGATTCTTTTCTTCTTACAACCTTCCCTTGGGTTTTTTTTTCAAACACCTTCCCAGCAGAAAACAAAAACGTTACACCAAGGATTGCCCTCCCCAGGCCGCCTTTTCCAGACTCAACTCTTTCATTAGATGCTTCGTTCAGCTTTGTCCAGTTTTCAGAAAGCCATGAAGGCCTGTTATTCAATGTTGTGTCGCTAATTAGTCAAATCTCCCCCCTCAGGACGCCCTTCCTGTTATCCCCTTCTTGGGTACTTGTGAGTCTCCGGGTCTTATGCCTTCTTTTTTTTCTTCTGTTTTTGCCCCTTTTTTTTTGGGTTTTTGATTCCACATTAGACTCCTGGAGTTCTTTGGGCTCCATGACATGTGTTTTTTGGCTTTCCTAGGTTTTAGTTTTCTTGTTTTCCAAGCGTACCTCCCCCCCATACACTCGACGAGAGGTTAAGGGGGACCTCACTCGCGCCCTTTTTGCTTGCTCCCTCAAAGTCATGCTGATCCATTTTTTTCAAGCTTCGGGGATTTTCTTGTGATGTCCTCCTGGGCTCCCCAGGCCAGGACCTCCACCCCTTGTTCCCTGGGTTTCTTATTTTGTTTTTCTCGGGATCTTAAGTGTTGACCAGAGCCCAGTGCAATTTGATGTATCCTTGCTAACGTTTATTTTCTTCGGCAAGTTTTGGTTTCCGTCATGTTCCCCGGTAAGCCTAAACAAAACCAAATGATATTCTTTCCCCGTCCATCATCTTAAGTCTCGTCCTATCGTTCGTTTATGCTCTCGGGTTCCCCTTTAAGCGTCCCCCAGGGTGCTTTCAATAATCTCTGGAGGACGTCTCCCCCTTGGGTTTGTTCCCCCCACCTCCCTAGCCGGCTGTCCCTTTTTCTCCTTTTTCAAGGAGTTGGATTCCCCACATGTTCAGATCAATGTGTCTTCCCCCTCGCACAATATTTCACCCCACCCCCCCCCCGCTGCACACCCCTCCCCCCCCATTGGACCGCGGGGTCCGAAAAGGTAATGAATTAACTAGATTCCTTCCAATTCCTCGTTTTTCTTTCCTGTGTTCCCCACAACTCTAATCTCCTCCGTGTACCTAGAACGATCCCTGGCGCTCCCACTCTCATCGCAGCAAGACTCGACCCTCTTGGGCATACCAGATCATCTCAGCTTCTACTCTTCCTCTTCCCCCGTTGTGTTGTTTCTCTTGGCCTTCTCCCCTAATTTTTTTTCTGATAGTAAGCGTCCTGACGAGGACCGGTAAAGTGAAAGGAGTTCCGTTATGACGAAAAGGCACTTTTTCCTTTAGATTCGATTGAGTTGATTCCCCAATCATCACAAACGTCGCGTGTCTTTTAAGGTCTGCCGAACTCCGCGTTCTTGTACGTTCTTTAGCATGTTCGTACTAATATTCCAGATCTCGTGTTCGATTTGGGTCTTTGATTTTCGATACCCAATTCCCCATGTTTTATCTCGCCCATGCGCAAATAGGTCCATGTCCTCCCCTTTTCCACCCCTCGTCACACTCTTCCCTTCCCCTGCCCCATGAAGTTACTTGGACCTTTTTCCTTCTACCCTAGTTCCCCGAAACTTTTCCTATGCCTGCCTTTTTTTGCGCCGCGTATCCTTTTTTAGAGTCCGAATCCTTCTGTTGACGGCATCGACACACCCCCCCATACCCAAGGGGCCTACAATTTACCTGGCCACAGGCCATACATCCAACTCGGGTTATTTTTCCCCCCTCTCCGGCGCTTTTTTTTTTTTTTCTCCAAAATCTTTCAGCCATGGACTACAACCCCCCCTGGGTTCTCTTCTGCATTCCCCCAAGGAATTAATAAATCTCGAACGGTTTCTCTCGGACTTCTCCCTTTCAATCCCTCTACCCTAAAGGGATTAGGGATCAACCCTTACAAACTCGTCGAATGTTTTTTTGGCTCCTCACCGGACTCAATGTCCCCAAGACCTCAACCTCAGTCCTTGTTTCTCCCACAACATGCGACTTTTCCCCCCGCCTACCACCAAGGGTCCCCTTCTGCAAGAAAGGACCCTTCCGGCCAGCCGAGAAGCCCCTCCCCTCCCAATCCCCCCCAAATATTGAAAAAGCCTCCCTCTTTCACTGGATTTGACATCGTTTTATTAACGTACCCCGCAGCCCCATGTCCTTCCCCCTTAATTTTTTTCTCACCCCCACTTCTTCTCTTAGCTGGTGGATGGTCGAAATCAAATATCTTCTTTTTTGGGTATTTTTTCGTTTTTGGCGTCCCTGTGACATGTCTTCTTCTTCTTTCTGATTCTGCCCAAAGTTCTCAGGCAGAGGCCCTCCTGTAACATGCAGCGCTCCATGCAAGACCGCAGGCTTCCCCTCAAGACTGCCTCCCCTTGACTTTTCCAACAGCTCTTCTGATTTTCGCGGATGGGTGTCCCCCTCTCATTTTTTTTTCCCCCCCAAATTCATTCAAATTCCTTAGCCCAACTTTATTTTTTCCCCCCACACCCCGTCTCTTTCATTTTGTCCAAATGTCTCCATGGTTTCCCCCTCACCCTTAATATTTTTTCCGGTTCCTCTGTCTTTTTGTTTCAGTATACCCATCCCTTTTGAAACCAGACTACCGTCCTTCCCTGAGTGCTTCCTACAAACACGGCTCCCCTGTGTCTCGAATAAGGCGGCTCTGTTGCTTCGTTATAGGTTTTTGAATTGTCTTATTCCCCTTTGTTCCAGCAATCTACTGATAGATCCCCCTTCCTGTTGCGTCTATCGCTATTAATTTCCTTTTTTCCTACGTAAAATCATATGTCTCCGATCCCCCCCTTCGGTTTTCATGTTTGCCCCCCCCGGTTACCAATTTACTGCCCCACCCCATCCCTTTTTTTTTGCCTACTAGCAATTTATTTTGAAATTAGCTAAGCTCCTTTTCTTAAGGTGTGTTCCATCCTTTTAGAACATATAAGGGTTAATTTTTCTTTGTCCTATTTTCTCAAGTTACTTTCCTTCCCCAAGGATACCGTTGCACCCCCCCCACTTTCTAGAGCCCAAATTCCCTTCTGTTTGCCACAGACCCCCAATACAACCCCTCCCCCCTAAATCATCAGCCTTCCCTTGGACGCCTCCAGATCCTTCCTTATGACGTCGTAGACCTTCTCTCAAGCTCATTTCAGTTAGTTGTAAATCCTCCCCTCTCCGTAGTAGTCCCTCCCCTTCCAACCTCCCATTATTCTCTTCTTAGTTTTTATAATTGTCAGGGGACTTCTTTTCATAATGGGACAAGGTCGAAGGGGGAGCTGAAGGATCTTTCCTTTTTGAAACCTCGTAATCTTTTTGCTTTATACATTGAAGACCCCAAGCGCAAGTCTTCGGGACCTTAAATTCTTTCCCAAACCATCGAATGGATCTTCTCCATTTCTCTAGTGCACTTTTTTCCGTAAATATAGCTTTGCAGGAACCTTTCTTACAGCCCTTTCCCGTGATGGTCTGGTACTTCCCTTCACGCTCTTCTTTTTGCGGTTCCCTGTAGCAGATGTTTTTTTCTTTTCATTTTTTTTTTGTTTTCTGGCCTTTCTAGATACCTCCCTCAAAAATTCTCAACACCATCGTTTATGTTGTTCTTCCCCCATGCTCACCTTTAGATTCTGTCTGAACTGGAGTTCTCAGGATGGTTTTTTTTTTCTTTTTGGGGGATTCCCTTTCTGAACCATTGGTCAAGCTGGCTTTTTCTTCTTGCATTTGTGGCACGTTGCATCGAACGGGTACTTGATCTTTCAACACATCCGCCCCTCTCTTTTCCGTTTGCGAGTTTTTTTTCAAGAGCTCCTGCATTGCAGATTGCCCAGCTGCCAACCCTCCTGCCTTCCCCATTCATTTGAAAAGTACACAATCTTGAAGTAACTTTGGTTGGCCACAGCAGATTGAAGGCTGTGGATGCCTCATTTCCCCCCCTGATAACCCTGTGGGCAGTCATTTCCCGCGAATACCTCTCGTGATATGATCCATCCTGACCCAACTTTTTCTCTCGTCCAGTCCCATTCTTTTTCCCTTCGCTTAGCCTCCCGCTGTCAAGTAGCCCTTTTCCCTCCCCACACATGATGTCTGGAGTCCCCCATGCCCTTCTTCGTTTTGTGCCTCCCTTCAATATATCCCTGATATCTTCCCCTGTTTAGAACTTGGGCCTCCTCCCCTGTCTGATTTTCCCGATTTACTTTAGTTGAATTCCCCCCCCCCTCTGAAGGTTTCTTGAAGCCAGATTCTGAAACCTTTCTTTTTCTTTCAACCTTCCCTCAGAAGCCAATATCGATCCCCATTCAAATAGTGAAGACGAAGGGCAATGGGAGTCCTTCCTTTTATTTCCCTTCTGGCGTTCGGAGGCGGCTTTCCAAAAGGCCCTCCCCGGAGATTCTCCGTTCTGTACGTGTCTTCGTGTGCCTTCATACAAACTCTTCCCCCACAGGATCGGTAGGTATTTTTTCTCCCTGCAGAGGTTCTGTCAGGTTGGTCCCTCCCATTTTTTCCGGTCCGGCGCGAGGCGTTTGATTTTTCCTTCAGTGTGCAATATTTTGTGCCAAACGCACACGTGGATATCCCCAGATTGTCACACTCCAGGGATGGTCTCCCTCCTTTCCCCTTCTGACAGTTTAACTGTTGTTCGGTCCACCAGGCCCGAATCATTCAGTATAGCCTATTCCCTCCCCCTGAGGCTTAGCTGTGTTTCAGACTCACTTTTTGTGGTTTACGACTGGCGAAAGTTTTCCCCTTCGACCACCATTCCAACCCCCGGTGTTTGAGCGGCCCTTCCTTCATTTTCTTTTTCATAGCGCTTTTCCTACTCTTACGAGAGACGCACAGAGACTTTTCGAAGCTACTCTCCCACGTGCGGGCTGACAGGTTAATTACTCCCATCTGAAGTCCCTCCCCCGACTCCCCCATTGAATTTTTTTTGGGGGCTCCCTCTTTTTGTCAAAACCCAGATTGGTGTAGAGCTTTTCCCCCCCCTTCTCCCTTTTTATTCTTTAAGTTTCATTTCCTGGTAGCTTTTTCATTTTCCCCTTGAGATCTAAGCGTTCGATCCCCAACCACTGTCCTGTTGTTGAGGAGTTTTTCCTTGCGCCAGTCCCTTAATGATTTTTGTTTTCCTTTCCTTGTTTTAAAGGGGTTTTTATTTGAATGTTTGACCCCCAACAAAAAGGACTGACATACGGAACACATCTTGTTTTTTCATCACACGATTCAACTGTTGAAATTTTAGGCCTAGATGCTGTTTCGGATGCTTCCTGAAACCCCGCATCGCCGGGCAGGAACTTTGTTCTCCGTTGTTCCCCCCCGACATTTCTCATCCCCCCCCCCTTCTGTAATTTTAAAAAGGTGACGCCTGTTCCTCCAGTGAAGCCGCCAACTCTTTCAGGGAGTTCGACAAAGTCCCTTCTTTTCCCATTCACGAGGCTCTAGTGTTTCCCTTTGGACACTGACAGTGTCTCCCAGTACCCTTATTTTTCGTAAGGTTCCTGGACAGTCCCCCCCCACAAGCATTCAGCCCCCTCCCCCCTTCCTTCGGGGTATGATGTTCCTGTTTTTTTATTAGTGGCTCTTTTTCAAACCTGGAAACTTTTGCGTCCTCCTGCCTGGATGTTTGGCTTGCACGGATTAGCTTGATTTTTTTTTGGGGAAAGTTAAGTTTGACACCCCCATTTTTTCCCCCCACCCCCCCCGAGATGGTCTGCTCATCCCTTATTAGTCGTGCTGTAAATAAATGAAAGCATTACTCTAGCAATGCACTCCGGTCTTCTGGATTCCAGGTAATTTGCCGGCCACAGACCCCATGGTGTGGGATGTCCCCTGATTTTGTGCTACTATTTTTTTTTCTGCTGCAAGCCGTTGGTTTTCATTCTTCTCCCAAGAGAATGGTACCCCTTTTCTTTTTACACTAAAATGTTTCGTAGGCCACTGTTTTCGGTTCCCTTTTTTTCGTATCCGCTTTCTCCCCAACCCTGCGCAAACGCACCTCCTGCGCATAGTACGCTTAGACTTGCGTCTAGTTTCTTCCCAACGGTCCCTTCCTCGCCTTTTTTCTTTCATTTCCTGTGGTCGCTGCCCCTACTTAATTTGACTTTCCTTGCGCAATTCTCGCCCCAAGACCTTGATGGAAGGTCCAGCTATTGCACTTTCTATTGGCTCGGTCTTGTCTTCCCCCACCAGAATTTATCGAAATTTAGGTACTTAAGACGCCCCCTTTATGGAGAAATTCCAATATATTCCTTCCCCGTACCCAGCCGGGTTTCTTCTTTTTCAATTTTTTTTTTTCCCCAATCACTAATCACCCTTTTTTTCCCTATGAATTCCGTCAGCCTCCATCCGTTTTCCTTCCGACGAGATTCTCGTCCTGAAGTCCTCTTTTGGTCCCTCCTCCCATCCCCTCAGACGGTCAAATTTTCCATAATAAGTTTTTTTTTTCCCCTTATCTTTGGACCGTTTCTGATGATCTGTAGTCCCATAATGTCCCTATTTCTTTCCTTGCTGAGGATAGTCAGGGAGAATGACTTCCTGAGAAGGGGGTCAGGGATATCTTTCTTTTTCCTCAAAAGGCCTTTATTTTAGATAGTTGATGGAATTCCCCCTTCCCTAGAAACAGATAGTTTTTATTCCAGGATCTTCAAGGTTCCGCGTTATTTTTCTGAAGTAGGCGGTCTTCCTAATAGTGCTTCGGCTTTTTGTCTCCCTTTTCTTTGGCCGAAGTTGTTGTCAGCCTCCAAGGACTGGCCCCCCTTTCGCCTTTCCAGTTATCTTCCCCCTTTTTATACCCCTTAATCTGAACCCAAGTGGACCCCCCCCCCATTTGTTAACCGGTTTTTTTTATTTCCTCCCCTTCATTCCCCTAGTAAACTGTCTTTTCCCCTCATCAGAATACCCTTCCCAGAGTCAGTATCTCTCATCCCAAACCGTGTTAAATTTAGTAACCGCCGAGTTATCCTCCATGAAGACCAGGGCTTTTCCCCCTTCCAACCTTCCCGGCCTTTCCAATTATCGGGGCTCTTTAACTTTCCCCGGCCCGACCCTTCACCCAGGCGCGGCTTTTTTTAAGTCAAAATGAACACTTCTCTCCATCCCCCCTCTGTAATTCGCCAAAAGACCTCCCCTCCTATGAGTCCCCCTTACTCATCATTGCGCTTCCCTGTCCTTTTCCCTTCATAACTTTTCAAAACCCTCTTGCGAAATTATGGGGTTCAAACAATGTACCCCCCCTTCTCCCGGAACTTGCATCAATCCCCCCTTCTCCCCACCCCCCCTCACTTCCCAACCCAGCAAAAACCTTACAAGTGTCCCCTGTTGTCTTTCCCCGCCCTCCCCTCATTCAAGCATTCAAAGTTATCTCCTTATAACAGAAATGTGGCCGTCCCGTCCTGCTGGTCTTTCTTGATTTTTTTCTTCTAGTGAGAGGCGGTCCCTTTTCCCACAGTCTTCTAGGGTTCTTTCCCCAATTTTATTGGCCTTCTTCAAATAGAGCATCGTTGGGCGCTAGCTTTGACCCTGTCGAAACCCGAGTGAGTTTTTTTTCTACCCCCTCTTTCCTTCCTCTTTATAGTATCTAGAATGTATTTGTGGTCCCAAACTTGGGCCCACAACCCTTTCGGCGATCTTTTTTTTTAATGACCCTATTCCTCCCCGACACACCCAGAGACTCGTGGGTTTTTTTTCCCCCCCCGCATATGTTAAGACTCAACGGAATTGGGATGCTTCCCCACAATTACATTCAATCCACCCATTGCCCCTCACCCCCCCAGTCAATTCCCTGACCCGTCTTCAACATACAATACTACTGACCTACATGTTTTATGTACCCTCTCCCCCCCGCTTAATATTTTTACCTGTTTCCCTTTTGCTAAATCCTCTGACTTTTTCAGCCCTTTCTCCTAAAGGATTTTTTTCCCCGTACAATACCAATACAATGTCTATGTGACTTTTTTTTTTTTCCCCAAACATGGTCCTTTTTTTCCTAATTTTTTTCTTTGTTCTCATTGCTGCCAGGGTTCCCTTCCCTGAAATCTTCTATCTGTTTTAGTAATTAGTATTTTGAATTATAGTTTTCCCTCCCTTTTCAGTCCTGTTCCTATGTTCATTTTTACTCCGGCTTTTAATACATTTTTAAGCCTCGACACCCACACCTCCTGTTCTATGCCTACTTATAGGACACCCCCTCCCTTCAGCTTTCGTGCTTTCTAAGCCCCCTGCTCCTGACATTCTCCCCTGTACCCTTTAGTCGTTTACCCTTAGAAGTATCTTTTTTTTCTGATGTCCTTTGCGGCTGAGCTCTTGAGTTTCCACGGTTTGGCAAGATTTTTCCAAGCTCTCACTCCTAAAACGCCTTCTTTCTCAGGTTCCCCCACTGACCTTTCCAAAGGACCCGTTCCACCCTTTCCCTTTGACAACAGAATCTCCTCTTTTTGTAGTGTTTTTTTTATGAGAGGCCCTGAACTTCTCCGCCCCTGCTCCTCCTCTGGCGACTTTTTTTCCCGTTTACCAGCGCCCCGACGACATATTCTTGCTTCCCGATCCAAGGGCCACCATATCTCCCCGACCTTTTGAAGTCTTTTCTTTTTTTCTGCGAGGGAAGGGTGTCTCTTTTTTCATCATGTTTGGAGGAGCTGTTTTCCCCTTTCTCTTCCTTGACCCCCAATATTGCCCCAATAAATTGAGCCAGGGACCCGCTATTCCTCTACTGAACCCAACATCCTCTCTTGATGCGCAGTTCTTATAGTGTCATTTGGCTTCAGTCAAACCCTTTTTGCGGAATTTCCCTATTCCCGGCTCATTTTATGGTCTTTTACTCTCTAAGGCTTTTCCGCAGATTTTTTTGAATCGTTATCATCCCACCTGATCCAGTGATCATCGAGTTACCCCTTCATGTCAGGACTTACTACCCTCAATGTTTATTTGATCCGGGCATCGTCTGAAACCCGTAGTCATGCTTTCTCCAAAGCCTTAGATGTTTTTTTAACTTGCCTTCGATTCCGATCCTTTATTGGAAGCTTGTTGAGTGATATGCCCCACTTCTCCCTTTCATGGGTCACTTGTCTCTCACATCTCACCTGCACCATATATCTTTTTTTTTTTTCCCTCATCCGTTGTTTTTTTAGAGATCGGTCTCTGCGAGGCGACGTCGAACCTTTTTTTCTTACTGCCTCACAGCAACTCTTTATTGCCCCCTCAGCCTTGTTACTCCCGCATTTGACCCCCCACCTTCTATTGTCCCAAGTTCTACCCCGATTTCTTGCCCCAACCCTCCTTAACCGTTCATTTAGGCCTTTCCTCTTACTGTTTGCTCCTCTTCCATAAAAAGGGAACGGTCTTCTTCGCTACTCTTTTCCCTTAGACCCACCTACCAAGGTCAATTTCCCCCCAATAACCCTCTAGAATTTTTTTCTCAAGTATTCCACTACCATCCCACCCCCCCTGTACTGGAAGTTCACTTCACAAACTGGACTTTCCCCCCTTTTTGACATTCTATCCTCTCATTCATCTCTGGAAAAAGGTGTGCAGGTCCCCCTTTCTTGTTGTAACGGAATCTCCCCCGAGATGGATGTCCTCTTTTCCCGTTCCCCCCCTAATTTTCCTTCTTTCAATCCTTTCTCCCCGTTTCCTTCAGCTCCATGAGACTTAATGAGTCATAAACCCCCCTTCCCCCCCCCCGTCAGCACTGCCAAAATTCAATACGAGTCCACAGGCCTCCATTTTTTTCCTATACCTCCTCTCCCCCCCTTATGTTGCCCTTGGATCGCATTGCACTACTCCCTGTCGTTCTATTCTTGTCTCAACCTTGACGGACTTTTTTTTTAAGCTTCGACTCTTTTTCTGGCCCTTCGTCGTTCCTTTGCATCATCACCGCATGGACTACCAACCCTGAGGAGATTCCTTTTTGAAGCGGTTATCTGTTCTCTTTTTTTTTTTTCTTGAACCCCTCAAGTTTTTTCTTTTTCTCGATAAAGGCGTTTTTTCCGTTGATTTCCCTTTCCCTCTTGGTGTGAAAGCCTCAACTTTGAGGCCTTTCCCTTTTTATCAAGATTTTTTATTCTCTCGGTGACTTTTCCCTTCTTAGGGAAAGTGTTTTCCAATCCCGTCCTATGTTCTATCTCACGAGGGATCTTTCTGGTCTTTCATTTTCTTTTCATATTCTCCAAGCAGAAGGGAGTTTTTTGTTCTTCGGATATGTTCACTCTATTGTTGATTCAGATGTGTGTCTCTATGACCAGAGGTGGTCCTCCGGCACCCCCCTATTGTCATTTCGACCTTGGTTTATTTTTTTTTTTTTTTCAAGTCTCCACTACTTCCCCTATCCAGGACTTTCCCCCGATTTCCTTTCATATCCCCCCCCCTTTTGATGAAGGTTTACCCCGGTAAAGTCATATGAAAACGATTCCCTTCAATTCCTTTACCTATCCATTTTTATTCCTATCGCCTCCCCTGAATTTCTACTCCCTTTTGGGGTTGGTGGGGCTTTAAATTCCTCCTTGTGGACCAACGCCTTGGTAGGTGTGGTAGCGATCTATCCGATTTCTTTTCCTTTTTCTTTCCCGGCTCCCCCCTTTGTAGGTGAAACAGCAGAGCTGTCAACCGAGTCTTCCGCTGGGTGGTCCGATAGTTACTTTTACCCCATGTCTCTTTTCTTCTTTTTTTGAGGTGTTTTTTGGGAACGTTTTCTTCCATGCTACTTGTAATGCCAACAGTACACTTGGTGGCGAAATATACTTTGTACTTTTGACCCCAAGCATAATGCCTTGGACCTTTATTCCCATCCTTTTTTTTTTTTTCCCAGATCCCCCCCCTTGTTGTTTTTTCAAATCCTTTTTTCGGCCCTGGAAGCATGTTGAATCTCCTCTTTTTGAAATCCCTCCCCCGCATCTGCCTTTTGTTTTCCCTTGGTCCCCCCCCCCATTCTCCCCCCTTTACTCTACCATTTCCCACTAACGGAAGCCTTTGAAATTCATCCCCGACCCAGAAGAACGCCTTCCTTCCTTCTTTATTTCCCCCCTTATCCTGGTTCCCCGGACACGACCTTCATCGTAGGCCCTACATTGCGAATTTTGTTCGATCCCCTTACGTGTACCCCTACCCGCAGTACTGACAGTCAGCAAATGTCTTTTTTTTCAGGTTTTTGTTTTGCGTCCTTCCTTTATTAGGTCTCTTATTTACATGCGGCGGTCTTGCTCCCACAACCTTCAATTGGGACTCTTCTGGTTTGGTCTATATCTTTGTGTTGATTGCACCGATTATATATTGTTCTTGATTTTTTCAGTTTCTTACTGACCCCTTTTCACCACCATACATTTCGCAGAGATGAACTGGTTCATCCCTTTTTCCCTTCTCTTTTTTGTACCCCTTTTCTTTGCTTTTGCATCCGGGGAGGGGGAAGGCTATAGGATTTGGAAGGTGTTTGTTTTGCTTTTGGCCCTTTTCCGGAAACCCTTGTTTTAAATGGTGTTTCATGATATATATTTTTTTGATGAAGACTAGCCTGGTCTTCCCTGCACGAAGTGTATAACCCTAACTTACCGATGCCGGCACAAAATGTTTTATATAGGACAAATGTTCATTGGTTGGTTCGCTTTTCTTTCCCGTTCGTATCCCTTCGGTTCCCAAGGCCCCAGATATTTGATGTAGAAACGAAGTCTGGCCCAGAAGTCACTGCTTTACTTTCTTTTTTTTCATAGTTCTTTTTTCCTTTCCTGTATCGCTTTCCATGCTCAAGCAAGTTGCTTTCCCCATTACTTTGGGGAATCCTGCGGTTGTCCCCCTTTGTCCTTCCCCCCAGCCTCGTCAAGTTGCGAGCTATCACTGGAACTGATGGCCATTTCGAGGCTCCCCCTCCACTTGAGTCTTTTGGCTCGGCCCTCTGGCACGCTTAGGACGCCTTTCTCATGAACTAAATAAAAGCCTAACCGAACGGGGACCCCCCCCATTGATTCCCCCCCCTCTCCTTTCCCTACTTCTGGTTCCCTTTTTGTCAACTACATTCCTCCCCCAGTACTGAAATACTGCCCCTTTTCGGCACAGAAAGACCCCAAGTTACCTCCTCTTGAATCCTTTTTTCCGCCCCTAATTCCTAATTTCTTTTCCCTATTACAGCATTCTCTCGGTCCCAAGATATTTTAATACTAATACGTTTTTGTGGAGAGATATCTTGGAAGGTGATCTGTATTTTTATTTCCCCCCCTTACCCTCTTTCCCCTCTTGCTTGTGATACTCCCTTATCTCGCCTTTTCCTCCAGTTCAAGGAGGGAGCGTTCTTGCAGAAAGGTCCTCCCCGGGACTTTTAGAGGCGCCTTTTCTTTGCTTCCCGTTCCCCGGAAATCCCCCCGTCAGTTTTCTTTGGAAGTGGAAGGAAGAACCTTTCCTGATGACCTCGTCCCCGCGTTCTGTTACTTATTCTCATTTTGTCTTTACCTTTCTTCCGAGACGTTTTTTTTTTGGGTGAAATGACCCGAATCTGACCTCCGTTTTTTGAAGAAAATGCGCTATACTGGCCCTTTTTTCCCTTTTATTAACTTTTGGGCCCTTCCCCCACGCAAGCCGTCCCCCCTTCTTTTTTTTCCACCCGTCCGGCCTGTGAAAGAACGTGCCCCATATGAAGACCCCAGATCAACCTTTCCCTTTTTTGATACCCTTCCAAGTAAAAGGGTTTGGCGGATTGCAATAGAGTTTAGGAAATCCAAATACATGTTGGCACTTTTTATGAGCTTCTTATGGACAAGCCTGTCCCTTCCTTCCAAAACGCAACAGGGCCCAATATGAAAACATTTTTTTGCCAACAGGACCTTCTGGGTATCCCTCTTGCTCGTGCTTAAAAACTTCATCGCCCATACCGCGCGTCTAAAAATAGGATGACACCCCGACATGGACAAGCCCCACCCCCCAAGGGGTTATGTAATCTGTCCCGCAAACAGGAACCCAAGAACCCTCCCCTTCCTATGCTGAAGCCCCTCCCTCCCCCTCATTGCCTCGGAGTGACATTTCACAGTGACAATCACGCTTACAAGGGACGCGAGTGAGCCCAGCTTCAATATAGTCGCCTTCTTTGGTTTGATCCCCCCCTCCAAGTTATGGTAACGGACCCAATGTCCCCCCCTCCTCCCCCCTTTGCACAAACAACTCACAGTCATTCCAAAAGCACTCCCTAAGCGTCACCCTCCTTGTCCATGTGTGCCTTCAGGACCGCAAGTCCCAATCCCTCTCTCCCCCATCACTCCCCTACACACAAACTCGTCTACCCGAACTGTGATTGCTAAGTCCTGCTGGTCTTTGAATTTTAGGCCAGCTTTAGAGAGGTTCATTAACGCGGACCCTCCATCGCCATTTCTCCCAGATCCCCCGAGCCCGGGATTTGGTGGCTCTGGGAGTGACTTTTTCAATCACCTATGAGCTGAGATTCGTTCTTCCTTTCGTTCCCTCCTTCAGGGCGGCCCTGGTTCTGGTCCTTCTTCATTTTCTTTTTTTTTTTTTGTCGACGTGATCGAGAATGTCTTTTACCAACGGGGGGCCAACCCCAAAGGCTCAGAGATGCGTTCAAGGCTTGCAACATGTCCTGATGCAAGAAAGCATCTTCTTCTAAGACTCCTCCCAGGTCCTTTTCCCAACCTCTCTTTGTAGTACTAACTCGTGGGTTTCCGCATTTCAAAGTACTTTGCCACCAATTACATCCTATATTTCGCCACAATTTACGTGGCATTTACTTTCCCACAACCTTCCCTGACCTACTCCCCCCACGTTTCTTTCCTCCTACCTCCCACCTTCCTGTTATGTATCTCACGATCCCAGTCCTTTGCGCCTGCTGTTGCACCCTTTTTTTCGAACTAACGCTATTTGGACTTTCCCACCTTTATCCTAACTTCTGTGCGTGATGACACCCCTCCTACTGTTTTTCCCCCCCGTGCGCTGAATTTAGCTTCTCTAGAATTAAAGGCGGGCGACTTTACAGAAAGTTTGAAAGGAATTGTTCTGCCTCTCTTTTCCGATTCACGGGACCTCTACTTCAACGCCTGGTGGCAGCTCTCCCTGCTTTTCTTTTTTTTCTTCCCTTCGTACTGTCATTTTCTTTTTTTTTCTTTCTAAATAAAACAGTCGAAATCATATTTCTGTTTCAGCTCTCCCACTCTTTCTTCCTGTCGTCACTCCCCTCGGTTACGCGATCACATATTCGTTACCAATATCCCACCTGAACCCCCCCAAAACCACACCTGTTTCTTACTCTTTCCCTTTCCTGGGCTCCTGTTCTCCTTGTGTGACCTTGCACCCCT
>Ga0179593_1535562_pt1 | contig 15700 bp, 18 predicted proteins | sample CZODoug2_1_08_16_FD_185931 | JGI IMG/M metagenome (GOLD analysis project Ga0179593, IMG submission 185931) | Vadose zone soil fungal communities from Angelo Coast Range Reserve, California, USA - CZODoug2_1_08_16fungal (PacBio error correction) | ecosystem: Environmental > Terrestrial > Soil >... | reverse complement strand
AAAAATTCCCTATTGCCGCAGGATGCGTTCCCAACTAGGTCTGTTGATTTCCCATAGCATATGGTACATTTCCTTCCCCCCCCAGTCACAGATTTTTTCGAGTTTTCCCTTTCCTTTTAGGGAGACCAATTAATCCCTTGGTCCTTTCCATTTCGTGGCTGTTGAGTTCCCCTAGGAAGTACTTTATTACGACCCCGTACTTTCCGGACCCCTCCCCCCTTCGTCCTTTTATTCGAGTCAGCTGTCCATCAGGCAATTTGGAGCCCACAACATTTCCTGCTCGTCTTCCGGCTTGGCTCCAGCGCATATTGGTTCCTCCTTGCTGATTTCAGCCGTTACTTTTTTGCCCCAAATCCCATTTTTTTATCCAATGTTTGTCTCATTGAGTCTCAGTTCCCCTCGATATAATGCAGTTTTTTCTCAACCCCCCCCCCCCTTCCCCCCCCTATGCGGTACACGTTTTTGCTCCTTTATATAAGATTACCGAAGATGAGCAGGCACTGTTTAGGGAGATCCCCTGCTCGCAAGATTTCCCCTCTTGGTACGTAAGGTATTTGACTTCCGCGCACACCCTGTATCGCTTTCTTCCTACATGTTAGTCTCGCTCTCTGTCCTCTGGGTCTTGCTTTCTTCCGCGTTTCTTTTTGTTGACCATTGGAACTCTTTTTCCTTGCTTTTGCCTTTTTTGCTCCCTGAAAATCTAGTTTTCCCCGCCGCTCCTTCCGAAAGGCAAGTTTTTTTCCACCTCCCTGTAGCGATAACCTCACTGGTCTCCCCCCACTGGTATTGTTTATCACTTCCTTTTCCCTTCATTCCCTCGGTTGTGGATCTCTCCTTCTATTGTCCTTTTAACTTCCCCCCCCGTGTTTTTAGTTTTTTTTTTTTTACAGGTCGTTCGATAAGGCGCCCTTTTTCACCTGCTCCTTTGATTTTTCTCTTTTAGAGTCTGAGCCCTCTTCCAGCGATGATTCCCCCCTTCTATCCTTCCCTCTCCATGGATTTGGACGTGGTTTTTTGCTCTGCTACGCGGAAACCCGTCGTCTTCCCTGTTGATCTTTTCCAGACAAAGACTGGACCTCCTTTTTTGAATTCTCTTTTGCCTGGTAATTTTATCGCTACTGGATGTTTTGTTGAGCTTCGTTTTTCTCCTGTAGAAGTTTGCGCGGGCTTCGCTCCTCCTCCCCCTCCCTAAACCGTTTCCCCCAGAGATCTGTGACATCTAATTTTTCAATAGGAGATGCCCCCGTTCTCTTGACCTCCCCGAGTTTGGTTCACGCCGAAAAAATCTTTTCCAGTTTTTCTTATACCTTGTAGTAATAGATTTTCTCCCGTCTCCAAGACGATGATTTCTGCTTTTTGAAGTCTCCGTATCCACCGCCCCCGAAAGTAGGGAATCTTTCCCGTTATAGGAGCTTTCTCCTCCCCCAAGCCCGATTTTCTCGTCTTCACCCCTGGCACGCTTTTCTCCAAGAGAAAAGCCCATTGAAGAACCAGAAACGTGGCCCCATGAGTTTTGTTTTTTTGAGTTTTATCTTGTTTCCCCCCCCTTCCCAGAGTTCATTTTTATGCACCTGTACTTTGCCCCTTTTGTCTTGTGGTTTCCTGTGAGCATTTTCTTTTATGTTGAAGGTCAGAGAAACTGTCCGTTTATCTCCGCGGTGTCTTGGTTGAGTCCCCTTTAGTTCCCTCGTTGCCTGGGTAGCCGCTTTTCACTCAGAGGCCCTTCCCCTGAGAATTGTTTCTTCATTGTGATTTCTGGCCCGACCTTGAGTTTCGGGTCCTCGGCCGGTTTTTCTCGGCCCCCTTGTTTTTTTACGCTTTCTCGGGTGACCAGCGACCTCCCGGAAACGATGTCCGCCGATTTTTCTGAGTTCATATCCACCCCCCCCTACGGATTCTGACACCTTTACCCTATCCGGTTTTTGACTTTTCTATTTCTTGAATTTCATTCCGCGATTTGTTTGTTTCAATCCCCCCCGTCTGGGCGGACCTCGGCTCTCATGTCCAACCTTTCATCTACCAGTGACGCGACCCCTGGAACCGAAGAACCCTCACTTTCCGACAACTCCTCCTAAGACCACACACAGTTTCTCGACCCTTTTTGCAGTATCCGCGCAAACTAGGACTTCTTCACCGAAGAAAGGCCTCCCCCCCGCTACCGCGGTCCAACGGCATTTCTCCTTTTCCCGTCCCATAACTCCCCTCCTGTCCTTCACCAAACCAACCCGTGCTTCCCCGCGGCGGCCTCGAACCGTCACGCGCCCCGATGTGCCCCGGTCTGGCGCCGCAAACTTGACACCCTTCCATTTTGGTCCTTCCCCCCATTTTTTGAGTTCTTTGTTCTGTTACAGTGTGAAATTTCCTGCCAGTCTTTATCGCGACCCCACTTCTTTTTTTTTAGAACCTATCCCGCTCTCCCCCGGTGGCCCTAAAATATCTAAGAATATTGTGTCCTGGTTTCCACCGTGTTCACTGACCCGTTTATCACTCTACATAGTGTCTCTCTTCACTTGGAGTCCAAGAGATAGGAAGCCAGGAGGCTTCCCCCGTTCCGGCTACTTTTTTCCAGTTTGAACCTTTCTCCCTGTCGCGCCGCTTTCCTTTCCCCCTCGAAAGGAGATGTACCGATTTTTCTATCCTCTTTAAGGCCCCCCCCACTTTTCCCTCTATTTTGCTTCCTGCAAGATGACTCTAGTCCGCCGCTACCGACCACCTTCTGGCCTGTGACCTCAGATTGCCCAGGCTCCCGTCCCCCCTTATTTCTCTCGAAGCATGAAAGGCCCCACCCACAACCTTCCCACTTGTCCCCCAGTCTTTTTCTTGACCACGAAATCCCCGTTCCCGATAGCCCTGTCCCGAATACCGGCAAAAACCACCTTACTCCCAGAGATGGAATGACTCGTCCCTTGGAGATATTCCTGTAGTACCACTGGCCTCCCCCCTAGTCTAATTTGATCCCCATCCTTATCGCCCTCCGTCCCCGACTTTCCAACGAGCACTCCAGTTGATAGTTACGCCCCTGGACCTTTTTCGCCGCTCCCCCCCGGACACCACTGATTCGACACCCTTTCCCCCGGTACAGAGTCCCTCCTTTTCCCCCCCGTATCGTTTGCGACCCTCCCGGGATGGCAAGCCCCGGATACGATGCGGCGTCCTTTCTTTCCCTGTACTATTTTCGCCCTCCCCCCCCTATGGCTCCACGTTCCAAACTTTCATGTCACCCCTCCCCCGCGGACGGCAAGGAGTGCCACCCGTTCCACTGCCTGAGACAGAAAGCTGTCTGATTTTGGCGGACGTCCTTCCAACCCTCAATGGACGTACATTTCCGGCGATCTCCTTGTCTCCGTTAATCTTCAATGGATTCGGCTCCAGATGCTTCTTCCCCCCCTCCAGAACGCACAGTGTCCGCCTCCCCCCCGTGATGGAGAGCTTTTGGTGTGGACAACTCTCCTTTTTTCCATCCCACGGTCTTCTGATATTAATTTCAACATTTTTTTCCCCCCTTCCTTCAGGACAAGGGACTGCCTTTCGGAGAAGCAGATTAAATTACGGCTACCGCCTGGAAGCCGCTTTCTATTTTTTTCCTTGCCTTATTGGCACTTACAGGCTACTTACCTGACACATTATCTTCGCTTCCAGTCCGACTGCGTCTCCTGAATTTGGAATGGCCCTTACCTCTCGGCTCATGGCCCATTTTTGAGTTTTCCTTGGATCAGTTTTTATCGTCCTGGCCCACTGGACAAAATTGTTTCTGCGTGTGGAAAGAATTCAGCTTCGGAGATTGCTCACCCCCCTTTTGGCTCTCTTCGGCCTGTCCCTTAAACCTTTTTCCTTTTGTTTACTCTTTCTTTTCCTCAGACGCACTTTTTTTCTTCTTATTAACCACCCCATTTTTTTCCTCATTGAAGGCATTGATCTCATCCCCGTAATAATTTCCACTGATTCCCAAGCATGAAGATTTCTTTTTCTCTTACCCGCCCAGATTCCGGCTCCTCGCTTTTCCCCCCCCAATACTTGGCCATGCAAACTCTTGGTCCCTGCTTTTTCTTTTTCCGGTAATGGCCCTTAGAAAACCAGTCCCTTCTGAACTTCTCTCCTTTTTTCTTAATTGGCACGACTTCATTCCTTTCGCAATCTGTGCCCCCATAATCATTTTTCGGCGTTCCCCCAGCTCATTCCTTGAAGATCCTGCTGTATTTTTCAGTCCCCTTTCCCCCGAATGTTTTTCCTTCTTGCCCCAAGTGCCTGTTGCGGGTCCCTCCCTTTTTAAACCGTTGGTTCCCTTTCCCCCCCCCCCCCCCCCACCTCTCTCCTTCCATCACTGGCTCCCCCTCTCTGCACCGTTCTCATCTCCCCTTTTCAAAAGATTTTGATCCTTAATCCGTGCTCTCCACTTCTTTTGACCGTTAGCCCCGCGCCTGTCTTTGGTAGCTTAATGTCTGAGCTTTAGCTCGGAACGCTTAATGTTCTGTCCCTTGCGCGCTGTGCCGGCTTTCCGGCCTCCGTCGTCTGCTGTTCGTGACCCATTTGTGCCCTTGTTTCCTTGATTCCACTTTTAGATAGAAATAGTTTTTGGAAACCTCCGCCAGTCTCGCGCCTGCCACTTTTCCACCCACATGTCGTTTGTCGTACAGTTTCATCGGCCAATTCTTTTCCTGAGGCTAGACTTTCTTTCTACGCCCTTTTTCTTGCACTTGGTAGCCCCCGCGTAAACTTCCACCTGTCTCTCTCTTTCCCCTTTCGTTCGAAGAGCAGTTTCTATAGACCCTTTGCTTCACCTTTATTTCATTATTTCGCGCGATCCTTCAGACTTCTATCGCCCCCTATAATACCTTTCCCTCGCCGAGTTGGCGGCTGAGTCTGTGCGCGGATCGGGTACTTCTTCCCTTCTTGCTCCTTTCCCAGCACCCTTCCCTCCGGTGGATGTCTTTTGGTCTTTTCTTCCGGATTGTTGCCGTTCTAGTGATCCTTACCCTGTTAGGCGTCCGCACTTTGTCCTCACTCGCCTGCCTTAAAATAGTGGTGAACTCCGTGTACCCCTGTTTTTTGGGTTTTTGGTGTTTTTTTCCTTTGGTTTTTTTTTTGGTTTTTGTTTGTTGGGTTGGGGGTATCAGTCAAAGCGCCATTAGCTGCCTTTTTGTTAACGCCGGGACCCCCTACTTTGGAAAGTCAAGTATCTTTTCCGTTTTTCCTCCCCTTTTTGTTTTTTGGGGGTTTTTGCTCTCATTTTCTTCCCCAAATTTTCTCTTCCACTTTGTACGTACCACCCCATTCTCTGGATATTTCCGGTACGTGTGAGACTTTTTTCGTAGCCTATTGGATTTCTCTTTTGTTTTCTTGTGTCGCGCCACCTGTACTGCGTATCCCTTGGCGACGCCCCGACCGATTTTCCAGATACCCCAGTCACTTGTCTTTTTCCCGCAAAAGGTGTCAGTTTTTTTTTTGCTGGTTCTTTTTTTCCAGCTTTTGTTAGTGTTGTCACAACCTTTTAGTTTTTTCGAACGTGTTTTGCTACTGATCGAGTCATTATCGGTAATCCGCCAACTGGCGTTTTTGTCGCCCCTTGACGGTATGCGGTTTTGCAGGCGTTCGGCGAGTGGATTTATGATCTCGCGTTGGTTTCGTTTCCCAGATTTCAGACGATTCCTTTAGAGCATATTTTGCTTTGCTTTTCATTGATTTCCGACCCTTTTGGTGCTCCTTCATTTTCATTTCGGGGTCCTCGTCCCTTTTGTTTGCTCTTCCGTTTTTGTTTGATTAACCCCCAATGGGCCCTTTTATTTAGACCAGGATGTTATTCTCAATCACCCCCTCTTGATGATCCCCCTCCTCTGTCCCCTTCTCCTGTTTTGTGTTTGTTCTCTCGTCATGTCATCTTTCCCCTTTTTTTGTGTGGAATCAAGCATGGTCTGGCCGTCTTCGTCCCTTGTGTTTAATGTCCCCTAGTTTTTACACCTTAGTGACCCCGTCCCGGACACGAAGATCCCCCCCACTCGGCCCCCCTCACCCTTTAAGCAATTGCTCGACCTGCCATGCAATCACCTAGCGTCCCTCCATTTTTTAATTACGCATTTTCCACTGCCGCGTCTACCCACGTTTCGTTACTCCCCTAAAGTCCACTATCCCACACCCACCCTCTCAAGAGTGCGAGTTTGGAACCCCCCGTCACGCGACGACCTGTTACGCGCGCGCCCAACAGACCACGTCCCTGGGGCTCGTCCAGTCTGAGTTCTTTCTCGCGCCGAATCGCCTTCTTTTTCGCCTACCCCCCTTCAAAAACCCCCCCATCTTGGTTGACTTTTCTCGCTCCGCGACCTGACCTTTTCCGCCTTCATTTATACGGACACTTCAAAGTGATCGTCATCCTCGTGGAGATCCAGTTACTCTGACGCCCCCGGAGTGTCGACACCTATTTTCTTCCCTGGCGCAATCTCTTGCTATGGCGTGTTGTTCTAGAATTTCGGGCGATTTTCCCATGTGATTACTTCACGATGAGTTCTTAACTATGATGCGTACGCCCCTCCTGCCTGAAAGGAACACTCCAGTCCTTCTAGATTTCGAAGCCGCCAATCCCCCGTTCGCCCGCATGCCTTCCTCCCTACACCTTCCCCCCCCCTTCGAGTCCAGTCGGTTCCTGGACCTTCCCTGACGCAAGAAGTCTCTCTTGAAACAAACTTTTTACCCCCCTATCCCAAACTCGTCGTTGCTCGTGAGTCCTGAGCCCCCCCCCCCTTGTCTTCCCCTTGTCCTCCCTTCAGAGCCGCTCCCATCTCATTTGAAAGCTGCAGCCAAAGTTTCCCTTCCCCCAGCCCCCCTGATTCTTGCCAAAGGAACACGAGCCCTAGACTTTTAGCCGGGACCCTGTTTTATTTCAGCCCCCAAGGTCCTCATGACCGATGATTTTTCGAAGAGCCCAAGATTTCGAACCCGCATGATACTTTTTCGATTCACAGGTGATGGCCTGCGAGCGCTCCCGATGCGCGGCCCCTTTTTGACTTTATTTCGCTCCTCCCACCTCATCAAGTTTCATGATTTCCAATGGCCCATTTCCCGCCCCCTCTACTCCGGCGCAGGTCCCCCCTAACTCCCCCCGCAGGTGCAATTCCGCGACTTTCCTCCGTCTGAATTCACTGCTACTGACGTACCTGATCGTCTCACGGCGCTTTTCAAGGACTGCTTCTACTCTCAGTGCAAATTTCGCTCTCATGCAACCCTTGTTCGCGACGCCGTAGTGTTTTTGAAATGATTCTTTCAGAATTTTTCCGAAACTGGGGGTTTTTCCCCCCCTTCCTTTCAAAAGTTATGACCCACCCCTCCTCAGGTTAAGAACCCACTAGCTCTCACCTCAGTGTTTGCTGAGGTTCCCTTTATTAGTTTGCCTCCCCCCCCTGGCGCCCCCTGCCCCCGAACCCTTTTCTGAATCTTCCTTTCCGCTTGTTCTCTCCTTTCGTCATGGCCTACTTCCTTGGGGACTCCCCCCCCCCTATTCACCCCCTCTTTCCCATGGTCAGTTGTTCCCCCTCCCTCCCATTTTCTACCTGGAAACATCTCACCCGGAGTCGCTACTGAGCATGGCCCCCCCCTATCACCAGCTGGAATCTCTGTTGAGGTAGAGCAGTCCTTAAATTCTGAAGTGGTAATCTCTTCTTTTCAGTTTTTTTTCTCGGCGATTACCACATTGAATTTTGACGGCAGTTAGTTTCCCAGAATAGCTTCCAGCGGTTTATTTCCATTTGAAGTGTTATCCCCCCCTCTTTCCCCCCTTCTACAGATACTTGTTTTTTCCCCCTTGTCTCCCCTTCCCTTTAACCTTCCTCCCGTGGAATTCCTTCCTTGTGAGCCCTATCAAAGGAGAAACCCTTTTTCTCTCCCAACGTAGGAAATTCACTTTTCCTTTTTCTTCCAGGTCGTCTTTCCTAACCTACGCCCATGGAGTCCCCCATCATAAGAGTTCGTCCTTCTTCGAATCGAGCTGCTATTTCCTCGTCCCTTTTTTTGCGAAACTGAATTTGGTCCCCCAATGTTTGAAATTTTTCATTTAGCCCTCCCTTTTAATTGCTAATGCAGGTGTCTCCCCAAAAGCATCCATCACTGACGCAGTCCCTTTACCCCTTTCGCTGGCACCCGATCTTTCGCCTGTCCAGAAGTTGAGCACTCTCACGAGCTTGAGGCGAGCGCGCAGTTTCAGGTAGATTGCTCCGTCGCCGTATTCGCGCTTGGACCTTCTTTCTTCGATTGATGGGTTTTTTTTTTGTTTGGTGGTTTTTGGCTTTGGGGTTTTTTTACCGTGCGTCTTCACGTTTCTTTCCCATTGTCATTAATTGAGGAAATAGGGCTTCCCTTTCAATAGATCACCTTTGCCGCGCAGTCGTTTTCCTTCTTCACGACCAATCACCTGTAGCGGTCGAAAGGCTTTTCCTTGTTCCCCCCCTTCATGGTTCTTTTCCTACCCCGTTATGTCGCAATTCCCGGGATCTTTAATCGCGATGGGCCTTCACCACTCTCATGTAGTGCTTTGCTTAGTGGAGCTCTCTCGAACTTGGCTGACATATCCTTGACGGAGGCGCCGGCCCTAGAGATCTTCGCTCAACTGCTCATCCTCCCTTCGGTTTTGACCAGTCGTATTTGATCTTCGCGGCTATTTCCTGAGCTCCTTTACCAGTTCCCCTCCTTTATGCAGTGAATGTTCTTCCTTGTTTTTCATTTCCGATGAGAGTAGATGATTTTGCGGCTCTCTTAGCCCTTATTCGTTCTTCCCCCCCCCCCCTGCATTTTTGCTCCCCCCCCTTCGGATTTTGTCCACCCTCCCTCCTTTTCTTCCTCAATTCGATCCTTTTACCCCACCCAGGCTCCTGTGCTTGAGAGGTTCACGGGCTGAAACCAGTAGGTGTCCCAATAGTGGCCTTCTCCTCTTGCCCCTCAATGACCTCAAGACGGATTTCGTTGGGTTTTTCTGTATCCCCCCCCCCGCCCCTCTGCAGATATCAGTGCTTCTTAGAGTACTCTATGATTTCAAAGCCCAAGATGTTCTTGGCTCTAAACTGGTTCATTTCGCCTCAGACCAGACCTCCTCCTCCCAGGAACTTTGTCTTTTCAAGTGTTTCTTTTTTCCCTTTTCTTGCACTGTGTACAGCTTCGTTTCGTGACGTGTTGACCGAACTTTCCCGTGTGGTTGTCTTTTGAGCTTCCTTGATGTGACTCACCAGACAACTTTTTTGTGATCTCCTTCCGTGATGCGGTTTTCATCCCCATAGAGTTGTTCCATCGCACATGCGCGCTCGGTTTGTTCTTTCCTTATCGGCATTCTAGCAATGCTTTTTTTCTGAGCTTGTCTTGAAACCTGTGGCGTTCGGCCTTTCCGCTTTCGTTTAACATTGGTGTCTTCCTTGGGTGACATCGAAACCCACACTCCCTCCTCAAGGTCCCAGATTCTTTTGAAAAAAAACGACGTCACCTCCTTCTTTTCATATCTCTTGTTGTTTGACCCCTCTTCCTTAATAGAGTATTGTGGTCTTCTATGACCTCCCTCATCGGTTTCCCTTTCTTCTCTTAGAACAACGGCAGCCTTACCGTGGCGAGACCCCCCCCTTTTAGCCCAGTGCTCACCTGCCCCCTTCCTTTCAAGGCGCCCCCACCCTCCCACGTCTCCCCTGCCTTCGGTCCATCCCTTCTTCCGGAACCCCATGTTCAGGCCCTCGCCTACATTTTACCGCCACCCCTCATTCCCCTCTACACGGAAGGTGTTCTCCTAAATCCCATCTGATGATCGTCCCGTACCCCACCCTTCCACGCCTGTTCTTCCCCCTCAGCTCCGACCCCGTCTTTTTGACAGAGCCCGCCCCACCACTTTTCTCCCCTTAAATTTTGTTATTGCCGACCGGACTTTCTTTTTTTGTTCCGCTTGCCCCCCCCCCGAATCGTTGCAATTTTTTTTTTTCTCTCCCCCCTACACCGCCCCTTGGTCTAAAATAAGACCACGTCTCCCGTTTCCACGGACCACTTCTCGTACTTCCCCTTTTTGCTGGTGGATGACGGACCCCCGAGCACAGCTCCTCTATCTCGGTTGGCTCCCCCCTGACGCTCTGCCGCCCTTTTCTTACCAGGCACGATTTGAACCCCCTACGTGTTGGGTTCCCCTTGTGAATTCGGAGCTTCTTTTTTGGTCCCCCCTCCTCGAGGCCCCGTTAGATCTATCTTGTCTTCGGACCAAGGCTAGATTCTTTCGAAAGATGATCGCGTGTCCTCCCGTTTAAAATTTTGCGACCGGGTCGTCCTGGCTAAGATCTTTTCCCCGCCCAAATCAGTCGAGCCGCTCAAGCTGACCAGGTCCCCCCACAGTCATCACTTTTCCTTAAGTCTCCCCTCGGTGTTTAAAGGAGGAAGCAGGACTCCTGAACGCTGCAACCCGTCTGATCCAATCGTCTGGCCTGGGATGATTTGCCGGATTGAGTTCTCCCCCTTTTTTCTCGTCTTTCCTGCGCCGCAGCTTTCAATTAAGTTCGAGGTGCAGCCCCCCTTTCCGTACCTTACGGATTTCGTCACGAATTTCCCACGAGCACGACGTGCGTTGCGGGCCGGACCTATTTTTTCCCCCTTCTGAGGTCATCCCCAGGGCGCGCCCTCCTCGTTCTATCAGCACTCCAGATCTTTTCAACCTGCCCACCGAGACGCGGCCCTCTGGAAAGCATTTTCGAGCGCCTCACGAGTTCCTTTTCAAGGCCTCTCTCGACCATGTCCAAGTTCCCCTTTCAAGGTCAAACCCCTAGCGACTCGTGAAGGCTGTCCCAACGCCGCCACATCCCCTCTTCCCTACATGTTCAAGTTTACGCCTATCTTGGCAGCCCTGACGGCCTAACAGCTACTGATAACTTTGCGTCCTCCTTCCAATAACGTCGCACGTGCATCTGCGCACGGACCTCCCCCTTAAATTGGTGATACATTCCCCCCGTGTTCCTGGTGTTCCTGGAGCTGTTTGGTTACCCTGCTTCTTTTTTTCCTACCCTTTTTTTCCACGAAAACTTTTGCTCTCTCCAAAGGCCCCCACCCCCTTGGAGACCCCCTTATGCGTTCCCCGGGACCCTTCTAACTTAGCTCTTTCAATTCCTTGGAGCCCCGCCCCAGACCTCCATAGTTTGGACCTTGTCTCGGGCCCTACAGTGCTCTTTCTTGGCAAAAAAGGATAGAAGTTTCCCCCCTTTTTGACTGTTTAGACTTTTTCGTTTCACTTTCCTCCCGGTGACTCAATAACTGACAAGTTTCCCCCCCTGGAGGTTGTACCGTTTTTCTTCTAAGGGGAGCCCTGGACAACAAGAGTTGGTGAGAAGAATTGCCCCCCTCAGATGGGGAAACCAGCTTGGACGTCTTCTGTAATGGCATCAAAATTTCATGTGTGGTTAATCTCTTTTTTTCCCTTGTTGTTGTCGTCGAGCTTAACCCCCCACATTCCCGCATTTACCAGAATCCCTGAATAGCCTCCCCCGTTGATTACCCCCTTTTGATGAAATTTTCCCCCCCCCCCTTGCTCCAGATTCCTTTGGTTCCCCTTCGCCTGATGAACCTCTTGTTTTCAGTGTGCCCCGAGGCCTTTTGGGCATGGGACCATTATCCCCCCCCCAGTCGTTTGAATGATATATTTTCTTCAGTGATCCATCGCTGTACCTTTGCCCCCCCCAACATAATGTTTTCGTCTCCTGGCGGCTCAGCCGGGATATTCATCGCCCCGAGCCCCCTTGTCCCCCCAATCCTGTCCAAAGTTTTTTAAAGTGCCTCTTTAGCGCCTCAGTTTTTTCTGTTAAAAAGATCTGCCCGAATGCATGTTTTCCCTCCACCAGCTCATCCATCATTCTCTTCCTTTGAAAGTTTCTCCTGATCTTTGCACGAAGATGTATCCTTTTTACTCCGAATGATCAGGCGGCCCCGTTTCTTATTGGCGAGGTACGTAAGTTCTTTTGCAGTATTCGCAAAGTCTCCTCTCCCCCCAGAGTTGTCGTTCTTCGCTCGTTTGGGCCTTGCCGTTCTCACGGGGTTGTAGTGACCATGTGGCCATTGCCTGTTGCAAAACTCTTATTCCCCTTTCATCGAAGATGGCTTTCCTTTACGATTTCAGTCGTTCGCGCTCGCCAGTTCCCTCCGCTCGCCAGTATATTCGTGGTTATGACCCCCCAATTCTGTTGGATATAACGAGAGTACCTTGTGTTCTTCCCCGTCCAAATAGCGAATAGGGCTGCGTCACACTTCCCACGTTTTCCTCGTTTGCCTCCGCCGGGACTGAAATTTGGAGCCCCCTTCTTTGTATGTAGCTTTGGGCGCGCCGACGGATCGCTCAATTTTCTACCCTTACCGACCCTTCGTCTTTGGGGATCGAGGTTTTTTTGCCTTCCTCTTTGCCTTCCCTTTCCTCACCTCCCTTTCCTCGTGGTACTTTACTTTCCCTCTGCTGTGATTCCCTGCCTTAATTGGGTGAGACCCTATACATATTATGTCTGTCCTCGGTTATTGGTATATTCCTGCTGACTATCGTGTTCCCGCCTTTTGCGCGGGCTGCGGACTCGACAACCTCTTGTCGACACTTTCCCTCTGATGCGTAAATTCTCCTTACCCTCCAGTGGCACCCTTTCCAGTATCTGGGTAATGGCCGCCGTTGTTTCCAGGTTTCGCCGATTTCGGCAGCCAGTATGCTGACCAATCAGTCGTCTTCTTGGTTTCTACGCCCGTCCCTTTTTCTTTTTTTTTGTTGTAGGTGGTGAGTGCACACGCCCTAGTTTGGCCGTGTGTTGAATTTTCGTTCCCGAGTCTCCTTCTGCCCGGTCCCTTATTAAACGAATGATGTATTCCCTGTTTAGTGCGTCATGGAAGCCCCACCTTTCTCCCACCCAGACCCATTGCTACTATTTTCCTCTTCGGGGGAGAAAGTGTGAGTTATGTTTTTTGTTTCCAGTAGCGATATTTGAGTCAGCCTGACTTTCCTCTTTTGTTTTGGATAGTTCGGTGCAGCTATGGATGTCATGCTCATTTTTCCTTTCCTCATTTCTCTGTAGGTGAGACGGAACAGCCCTCTCGACTTCTACCCTCAACCCTTCGCCCCTTGCTTGGTATTTTGTTTTCTTCGGGCTCGTTTCAAACCGGGCTCGGCCCCCTTTTGCGAAGCTGTTGGGTCAACGAGACCGTGTAGTGTGATTCTGTTGTTCCGATCAGCATGTCGTGCATCCGTTCTAACCTTCGAGAAACCCTTTTTGATGATTACGACGTCCTGCGTTGAGTGTTGACATTTCCTGTTCCTTTACTTGATGTTATCATGTTTCCCTTAGCATGGGACTACATGCCGAGCCTCGTTGGCCCAGTTTTCTTTTTCCAGGTCGCCATTGTTTTTCGTTGTGCTTTTTGTGTGGCCGAACAGATGAGCTAGGTTTCCTGAACCGTTTGCCAGAGTAACACTTTTTGTCTGGCTGCTCGTTTGCCCCCACAAACAAGCGAGTTACTTGGCCGTAGCATGCGCCAATGTTGAGTGTTTTCCCCCCACTAGATGCACATCTTGGGAAGAGCTCGTTTTGCTTTTTTGAGTCGACCTTTTTTCCCCGCTGGCATTCACTCCTTCCCAGCTCTACTAGCAACCCAAGAATACGTCCCTTGTGGTTTGCCCACCCTTCTTGCCGGGTTTAATGTCACAAAAGTGGCAGTCTCCCCCAGCAGTTTCCTCATCCTCACTGTTGGGAAGCTACGCCCCCCTTCCCCCTATCCGTCACCGACGGGTAACCGAAGCTTACCCTTTTCTTAACACCACGGTCAACTACCAATAGTTGTCTTTCGTTCGTCTCTCTTTAATGCGGACATATCCCTGACCACCTCGGTCACATCTGTCCGCTGTGCCTTCCATCCTACCGGGAGCCAACTTCATTTATTCTCTTGTGACCCCCAATAACATTCTCCTCGATCCTTCCCCCTCCCGCAACGGACACGTTTCGTTTAACATCCAGCGCTCCCGAACAGCTTTTTTTGAACTGGTCGTTCCCCTGCCAGCCCAGGGCCCACGTCCGTTGCGTACGCACCCCCTTCTGCGTGTCTTTGTACCGTTATGTTCGGTCAGATATCCTTCCCCATGTGTTCCCTCAGACTAACAGACCAATCTTGGCTCTTTTTTCTATCCAGACTTAGTCTCCACTCCACCTTCTTCGCACTTCTTGGCCGTTTCTTACGGAACTTGTGCGACCGATCTACTAGTCTTGGGTATTACGGCCGCCCTCCGCGCGGCCCACGACTGACAGCACTTCCTGCAATACTGGTTTTTGTTCGCCGTGCACCCTTCCTTTTTCCTTTGCCTTCTCCGAGTTAGGGATTGTACACCCGAAACTTCATTCTGCTTTTCCCCTCCGGCCCCCCACCCCCAGTCGTGCGTTGACGTTCTCCTCTGCTGGCGGAGCGTACTGCGTGACCACCTCTGCGCAACCTGCCTCCCCGCCCCTCCTATATCATACCACTGCGAGCCCGCAACTCCTTTCGCGCCGCCTCCCTGCATTCCCTCCGTACACACCACACTTCCTAGCACAATCCCCCTGGTGTGTCCCCGGGCAGAGTCCCCTTCAACCGCGAGAATGTCCGCTATCCGTCCCCTATACCTGCCCCCACCTGGGGTTTTGGACGTTATGAGCCTTGCTGTCGCATCCTTTCCAGCGCCGCCTTTTAATTTGCTAGGCCCCAAAGTGTCCCTTCTCTCCTTCTGCTTTCTCGTGACACGACCTTTGTACACATCCCCAGTGGAGAGTGTCAGTACCCTACTCGCCGATCCCCGGCCATCCCCCGGGCGTTCGCCAACAGACCGATTTGTACCTATCCCTGCACGCCCTGCTTTCAAAGAATTGTCGGGGGACCGCTACAGGTGGTCCTTCATTGCTGCCGTGTTCTTGGCGAATCCTACCCCTGGTTCTATTCCAGCTAAAGGTCCATGTGTTATGTCGAGAGTCCGACTCCCCTCCTTCAGTTCACCTTTTTAGTTTCAATTTCCCCCTTCCCACCCTTACAGGCCGCGGCAGAAACTCACGGCCCGCTATTACTTCTTCAGTCCACGGTCCAACAAGCTCCTGTTTGGCGCCGCTCCTTTGTTCGCCAGATATCGAGTCCCTGTCTTCTTTGTCCTTCTCCATGCCGTATGAGGCCCCTTTCGCCCGACACGTTGTCGTGAACCGCGTTGAGAGCCCGTGCCCGTGTCCGCGACGCACGCTTTCCTGGGATGAGCTGTTGGCGTTCCCAAATGCATGAAAAACTTGAGGTGCTGACAACGTTCCCCAAACCACCACTTCTTCTGCGAACACCACTACTTGCTGACCTCCAGGCCTTCTTCCTTTCTTCTGAGTCGCCGAGAATGACTCCTTATTATGGGTCGCGATGGCACTTCCCCAGTCTCCTGACGAAACCCCCCAATGGTGATACCTTACTCGTTCTCGCTTTGTTGCTCACTTTTCAGGTGGGTGCCCCTCCATGCAAGTGTTACAAAGAGGTTACCCAGAGGAGGAAGTTTTTCCTTTTCCCCCTGTTCCACCAGCGCCAAGGCTCCTTGCAATCTCTTTTTTGCACAGTCTCATTGCCTCTTTGGGTGTATGATTTTGTTTTGCTTCTTCCACCCAGCTGTGTGCCTTCCCCTTTTACCTGGCCGCTGTCACACAAGTTACGCTGTATCTTGTGTTTTTAATCTAAACAGTTTATTCTT
>Ga0179593_1513161_pt1 | contig 15700 bp, 28 predicted proteins | sample CZODoug2_1_08_16_FD_185931 | JGI IMG/M metagenome (GOLD analysis project Ga0179593, IMG submission 185931) | Vadose zone soil fungal communities from Angelo Coast Range Reserve, California, USA - CZODoug2_1_08_16fungal (PacBio error correction) | ecosystem: Environmental > Terrestrial > Soil >... | reverse complement strand
TTTTTTCCCCCCCCGTGTTTTTTCTCAACGTTTCTGAGTTTCGGCAATCTTCTTGAGTAGTCTGGATATTCCTTTCCGTCTTTACGTTTGTCCCAACGACCTATTGTAGTTTTCACCTCCCGCGCGAATTCTCGTGCACTCCAGTTTGTGAGGAACAACGAGTTTCCCCCAATGTCCCCGTCCCTCTCCCCCTTTGAACAACCTCCCCGTTGTTGTCCTTCCAACTCTTCCCCCTCCTTTCTTTTCCCCTGTCCCACGCTGTTTCATTTCCTGCCAACACCACTTTTTTGCCCCTTTGTCTCATTTGTTTTTTTTCTCCCTCCCTTTTTCCTTGGTTTTCTTTATTACATAATTTTCCCTCTGGTTGCACTTGTTTGTTTCTGTTTGTCCCCCCCATTCCTCCAGTTTTCCCCTAGAGATCTTTTTTGTACTTTTTCCTGGTGTTTTTTTGTCTCCCCCCGACCCACCTTCTCTTTTGCACTCCCCCTACTGGCTATGTGTTTCTTCTTTTTCGGTTTTTTTGTTTTAGTAAGTTTTGAAGATGTTTTTAAGTTTATCCTTTTTTTATCCAATCTTTTTTCTTCCGTTTTCGTCCCGTGCCCCAGGACATTTTTTTTGCAGCCCTGTAGATGTAACCTATTCCCTTTCCCACTTGTTTGTGTTTTGGACCCCCTTCGCCCGTGGGGTTTTTTCGGTCTATATCTTTTTACCTGTTGGCACAACACGACCTCCCGGTTCCCCCCACCCACGTGGGATTTTTGTTCCCACCTCCCAACCCCCCCTAATAACCTCTCGGACCGTCCGCACGCAGTTCCCAGTTTGTCTTCCGTTTTTGGTGGGTTTTTTACAAAAATTGTTCCCTCGTTTCACGTTTGTTAATCTGCCTGTGTGCGTTTATTATACTCGTCCTCTTTTTTTGGGGTGAGTGTTTTTCTTATATCGCTTTTTTTTTTTTTGTCTGACACCTTTGCATGTTTTTTTTGACCCTTCTCTGCGGAACTGAATCTCAGTATTTTTTTTTCAAGACGTTTTCTTCTGCGCACCGGATCCCCAAGTACTGCCTTTGTTTGGCTGTAATCTTTTGGGGGTTTCTTTTTGGCCGATTCATTTTTATTTCGCCATGGAATGTCATTGTCTTGTGTTTTTTCTTGATTTCAGGTTTCAGCTTTTGTCTCTTTTTTTTCCCCTTTTTTTTCCTTTTTCTCTTCCCCCCCCTTTTTTCTCTTTTCTCCCTTTCTTCTTTCTTTTTTGCGGTAAACTTCGAGATTGTTGTGACTTATCTTGGAAACAACACCGAACCTTTTTCCGAGTTTCGCAATTTTTCCCCCTCTCAGTCCGTCGGTGCTCCTCTCCTGGTGTTCCCCTTCAAAATTTTTTTACGAGGTGGTCTCTCTTGGGGTACCCCGGGCGCCCTTGGCGTTTTTTTCCCAACCTCTCCATTTTGGAGGATTTTCAGTCAACCATTCCTTGGCGGCCGCGTACCTTTTTTTGTGAATTCGCTTCTTTTGACCCCCCGCTGTTAGGATTCCGACTTCAGGATGGACTTTTTTGGGGGGGACCCTTTTTTTCCTTCTCCGTCCGGCAAGCCGGATTTCCCCTAAAAGCTTTTTCATATTCGTTTTTTCCTTTAAAAAAAACAACAGGGAGGGGGGAATCCTCCCCTTTTGTCTTTTTCCCGGCCCGCCTGGATCGTTAGCTGAATTCTGTTTTTTCTTTTTTGGCTTCCCCAAAACCGAGTGCGGCCCCCCAAACAGGTTTTTTGTTTTCACTTTTCGGGGGTTTACCTCTTTCTCTCCTTTACCCAACTGACTCACTAGTTTTATGCCCCCCTCCCTTTCTTCTTTTTCCCCCCCTTATCCGTCTAAATTTGGATTCCTTCGCTTGGTTTTTTCCTGGTGCCTTGGAGGGGTACCTCCGTTTGGTTTTTTTATGGCTGACCCTTTTTCTCTTTTTTTTACGTTTTGGTTGGAATCCTGCCGGGACCTTTTGTTGTAACCCTTTGTGGTTTCCCATTTTTTTTCTTTTTTTTTTCCCATTCGGCCACCCCCTCCCGCCTTTTCCCTACTAGGATTACGTGCAAACTTTTTTTGCCTTCCCCCTCACAGAAACAAACGCGGTCCCCTTCCTTGCCCAAGATTTGATTTTTTTTCTTTGAACTCCCCTCCCACCCTTTGGCACACCCCATCCGTTTATTATTTAATTTTCATGCTTTGAACCGCGTTTGCTGGGACGCCCCAAAGGTTTTTTCGGCGGGCCCGGTAAAAACCCAGACTTTTTCCAGACTTCTCTTCCGGCGTTTTTTTTTTTATTCGGCTTTTTTTTTTTTTTTAGTTTCGGTCAAATTTCTTCCTTTCCTTTTTTCTTCTTTTTTGGGGGACCACTCCCCAACCCAGTAAACCCAGTCCTAATGGAAGCCCCTCGGCGTTGTGCCCTCCACCATCTTATCTCAATACCACTCCCCTGCCGGTCTGAGTCTTGTTGAGGGTAATTACAAAATTTTTTCTTTCCTTAGTGACCGGAGTTCTTGGCCCCTTGGAGTTCTTTTTTGGGATGGCGGGGTGCGTAATGTGGTTTTGGGTCTTCTTTCATTCCCCTTTGTTTGTTTTCAAGGTGTGGCCTTCCATAAGCCTTTTCTCCCCGATTTTCCCTGTTTTTGGGTGTCCAGTCTTTTTTCACCTTTCTTTTTTGCCCCCAACTTTTAACCCCGTTTTGGCGGTTGTTTTTCCTCTGTTTTTTAAGTTCCGTGAACCCTTCCACCTCTTTTCCCTTTTTTTTTTTTTTTTTTTTTTCGGCCGGGGGTTTGCGGTGCAAACCCGGATTTCTGGGATCCAGGTGTTTTCCCTCCACAACATTTTTCCCCCCACCCCCCCCCCTTTTTCTTAAGCTGATTTATTTGTACGGCTGCCTTTTCCCGTAAAATGCCTTTTGAGTTTCTTTTTTGACCTTTTTTCAGACTGCTCTACGCGAAAACCCAACACAACCCTTTTTTCTGATTGTGCCTATGCCCTTTAAATCTTCACTTTTTTCAAGGTTTTTTTTTTTTTTTTCCGTCTCGTTTTGGCCTGATTCCCTTGACTCTTGACGCCTCCCCGTCGAAATGGTTAGGACTTTTTTTTGGCAAACAACCTAATGTGGAAAAAACACAAAATTTTTTGGATTGACAGTCATTACTCCCCCCCCCTCACCCTTTGGGGTTTATTTCTGATTCTTCTGACCCCATGTTTTTTCGTGCTTTTTTTATAGGTTTCCAGAAGTAAATTTTTTGTTTTTTCCGTGACGAAGGTGTTCTATTTTGCCTCGACCAGATTTCCAGGCTTTTTTTGCACCACAGTTTTTCTTTGTATTTTTCCTTCGGACCTTTTGTTCCGTTTGTGTTCGTTTTTTGTAGCCAACGTTCTTCGGGCTTTCCTTTTTTTCATAACGGCACATCACAACCTTTTTTTGACTCTCCCCACGGGTTTTTTTAAAAAGGCGGCCCCGCGCTGTCGAGGTGTTGGCCCAATCTCTCTTCAGTTGTTTCGGGGTTGACACCTCCACAACGCCCTTTTGAGTCCCTTTTTTTTTGGATACCCCCGCCCATCTCTAACTTAAGTGCTCGTGGGGTGGTTTCAACTGCATTTTTCCAACTGTATGGCATCCCTTGATTAATTTTTCGCAAGCGTACGTCGGGGGAGTCTGTCCGAGTAACCCCGGTAAAATGCTTCCCCCAAGTCTCGTACTTAAAGTTGGCCTTTCCCAAGGTTTGTTTATTGAGGTCTGGACCCCCTTTTTAGGACCCCCCCCAACCCCGCTGGCTGTTTTTTTTTAAGTTTTTCTTGGCCGACTCTAGCTACCCTTTTTGGTTTTTTTTTTAAAGATTCAGTTCTAATTTTTTTCTTTATGATCCCCCCCCCCTGGTCTCCCCCTTTTTTGCCTCTTTTCGTTTCCTTCATCGGAGGTCCTTTTTTTTCCCCTCCGGAAGACTCTCTAGCGGATTTTCCCCACTTCTTTCGTCTTCCCCTCCGATTTTTTTTTTTTTTTTTTTTGACCTTCGCGCCCTTTTTTTGCCCCCTTTTTGGATCCCCCGTCTTGTCCAGGTTTTTCCAGTCAAATCCCCCCCCGTGGTTCCATCCGTGTGCACGTTTGCCCCTAACCCCTTCGATTTCGTAGCCCGGACAAGTGTCTTTTCCCTGTGAACTTTTTCCTTTTCCCTTTTTTTTTTTTTTTATTCTGCTGCCGCGGATCCCTTGTTTTGCAGTATTTTCCGTGAATGCGTTTCATTTTGACGCGTTCTTCCCTCCCCAATTTTTGGACCTCCCTGCAACTCACGTTTTTTTTTTTGGTGGCCTATCCCCGATCAGATTTCGTTCGTGCTGTGTCGACAACTTCACCTTTCCCCCGGCGATTTTCCTTTTGTCTTCGTTTTTCCTTGGGGAAATCCTTCTTTTTCTTTTTTTTTTTCTTTTTAATGTCCTTTTTTTGGACCAGCGCTTTGTTTCCCTGCCGCGTTTGTTTCACCACGGCTGGCTTTTTTTGCTCTAACCGTTTTCTTTTTTTTTTGGTCGCAAGTTTACCGTTTCCCTGTTTACATGAGTCCCCCCAGGCTTTTTGTTGAACCGGTTGTTAACCTTGAACCCCCCCGGCGGGCCTGTTGTTTTTTTTTTTACTTTCACAAGAGCTTTCCTTTTGGTTGGCTGCCGGAGTTTTGGTGTCCAATTCTTTTTCTCCCGGAGGTTCCACCCACTGGCTGCCTGACGAGTCCCCTTTTTTCTTTTTTTTTTGTCTATGTTCCCCCAATTCACTGATTTTTTTCGGTTTTTTGCGACCTTTTTCAACACCCCCTTTTTGGCTGATAAACGTCCGCCCCCCCCCCCCACAAACTTACTCCCCCGTTCTTGCATGTCATTTGCAAGCGCGGACTTTTTTGTTCCAACTGTTTTACCATGGTCCTCTCTTCTGCCGTTTTTTTGTACCACGATCAGTAACCGGTCCTTCCCAAACTTTTTTGGCAGTTTTTTCTGGACTTGTGTCTCGTGTGCGTTGTTTTTTTTCTCTCACCGATTCCCCTCCCCGTCTTCCCGTCAGACTACCTGTCTTGGTGTCCCTTTATCGAAGCCAATTCCCCTCCTTCATGTCTTGGTATTTTTCGGTTCAACACACCCTTCCCCTTCTGCTTGGCGAATTTTCCCTTTAAGTTTTTGACTTCCCTTTTGTTTTTTTGACTTCCCTTTCTCACCAGTTGTAATTTCCCCCCTTTCTTTCTTACGAGAGCCTTTTTGCTGGCCTTCCCTTGCTCTTTTTGTGTTTTTTTTTTTTTTTTCCAACACTTTTTTTGGGCCCTTTATTGGTGTTTTCCGTTCCCGATCATGCCCCTCTAGTTTTTTTGGACCCTCTCTGACCTCAGTTTTTTTTTGTTTTTTTTGCGTGGTTGGCGTTAGCAACCCCCCCCTCCCCGGTGTCTTTGTTGTCCCTCTTTCTGTCTGTAGGCCGTTGTTCCTTTTGTGCCTGGCCTCATTTTTTTTTAACCTAGGATTTTTCTTCGATGTCTCCTCGAGATTGTTCCCCAACACCATAACCCGTGAGCATTTTTTTCAAAAGTCTCCCCTCCCCGACCACACCTTTTTGTGAACTCTCCCCCTTTCGCAATGCCTTTTTCAAGTGCCCTCTTTTTTTTATTCCGGGACCCTCGGAGTTTCCCCCACTTCCGTCTCTTCTTCTTCTGACCCTGCGTTTCTTTTTGAGGGGCTTCTTCTTCCTCGGGATTTCTTAGGCCTTTCGACACCCCCCTTTTTATTGTCGCCCTCTCTTTCTTTTGACAATTCCCCCCTTTGGTGAGCCCTTTTTCCCGACGTTTTTTACCCCACGTCCCCCCTGCTTGATGGCCTTATGTCTTCTAGTCTTAATTGAAGTTAACTTTTTTTTTCCCTCGAAGACCCCCCCTTGTGTTCCCTCTTTAAGGGATCAGGACCTTTTTCTCGTCCCCCGAGTTTTCCTGCTTGTCCCTCAGCACCGCCCCTCTTCTTCTGAGAGAGGTTCCAGTGCGTCTTCCTCTTTATTCCCTTTGATACTTTCCGCATCTTTTGCAGGCCGTGTTTCCCAAATGTCCCGGCCCCCCTTTTCCCCTCCGTGAAGGCTTTTTTCCCGTGTTTTTTTTTTACATAGTTCCCTCTGAATCCTCCCTTTTTAACAGTGGAATCCCTACGCCGTCTTTTTTCTGCACTCACTTTTGTCTCTCTTCTAGATTTTCTTTTCACCAGTGTTTGGATTTTTCCTGTTTTTCCACTTTCTTGCCTTCATCAGGGCCGGCGTAGTCCTTCAACTTTTTCAGCCCTGGGGGTTTTTTCCCCACCCTTAACCTTTTTTTTTCTTTTTTCGGTTCCTTCAGGTCCTGTTTCGCTTTCCTCGGGTCAAGTATTTTTTGAAAGTTTTTTTTTCAGTCCCTTCGAAGACCTCTAAGGTTTTTTTTTGGACTAAGGGACCCTTTTTTTTCGCGGCTCTTCCGGCCGATACTTCTTTCTTGCCCCCCCCCTAACTTTTCTTTTGACTTCCCTTTTCCTGTACCCCCTCTTTTGTTCATTTTTCTTTAATCGGTCCTTTTCCCTTCCCAAAGAATCTTCCCCTTCTTTTTGTACTTTGGTCACTTTACTAACTCCTTTGTCTGTCCCGTTTCACGTGAGTCTTTTTGGGAACTTTTCTTTCCCCCCCCGTTGTAAGCTTACAATCTCTTGCCTGACGCTGCGTTTGTTTCCCGGCCTCTACTCTGCTTTTGTTCCTGCTAGCGTTTTTTCGGCCCCATGGCTGATACTTTCCTTTCCGTCCCCCCCTCCTTGCGCTTGCGCGTTTCTTTTCCTTACCCCCGTTCCCCTAGCTACGCACCTCCCTTTTTGCACGCCTCATGTCTCCGTGTTTCTTTTTTTTTGCCTCCCCTGAGCTTTATCCCCCCTTGGTGCTTTTCCCCCCCCCCCGTTTTTCCCCATGCTTTTTTTTTCCCCCCACACCCCCCCAAAGATCCCCTCGGATGATTCCCCAAGTTTTTTGTTTTTTTAATCTTTTTCCCCCCCGTCCTGAGAAACTTTCAAGTTAAATTTTCTCTGTCTCTCGTCCCCCCACACCCCCTTTTTTTTTTAACATTCTGGCAGCGGTTTTTCCTGATGTGTGCGCTTTCTTTTTTCTTTTCCCTTTTTTTTTATTCCCCCACTGGACTTTTGTACGGGTCTTCTTCTGGTTGCTTTCCCCCTCTTAGTTTTTTCGGGGGTCCCCCCTGCAAGAACATTTTCCGTTATTTCTTTTTTTCTTCCCTTGCTTTTCCTTGGACGTTCGCCTTCACAGACATTTCCATTCATCTATCTGGGTGCTTCCAATCACTTTTTTTTTAGTTTTTTTTTTTTCTGGTTCCCCCCAATAGCTTTCCGCCTTTCTTGAGCGCCCATGTGTGACTTTGGTCTGTACACATGGTTTTCCCAGCGTGTTAAAGATAGCCTTTCCTGTTTTAGTGTTTTTTGTTTTCTTTTTTTTTTTCCTTGATTCTTTTCCCCCACCTCCGAATGTATTCCTCCTCATCCGTTCCCCTTCAAATGTGCTCCTCAGAGAGACCCCTTTTTGCGTTTCGACTTTCCCCCCCCCTCCCCTTCCCAGTGTATGTTTCTCCGCCGTTCTTTATTGGCAGGCTCTTCTTTCTGCCTTTGAAGCCTTTTCCCAACCCTGCCAACCCCCATCGTAGGTTTTTTTCCCCGTGCTTTCTGAGAGGCAATTCAGTCTTTTTTCCATAGTTTCTTTTGTCCTTCCCCCTTCCCCCCCCAAAGGTGTTTTGTCCTTCGCAACCCTTTTGGCTTTTTGCGGCTCCTTTCTCTCTCTTGCCTCCCTTTTGCGTCCTCTTTTAGTTTTTCTTTGTGTGGCCCTAACCCCCTTATGACCGTTGAATTCCTCCTCTTCGTTCTTTTGCTTTGATCCCTGAGATGAAGCCTTGAACTAAGGCAGTCCCTTACATTATTTGTCCCATCCTTTTTTGCCCCCCCCCTCTTCTTTTCGTTCCTGGTTTCTCTTTGCACGTCTGTTCATTTTTTTCACCATTTGCTTTCTGCCGTTTTTTGTTCACTGTTTTTTTTTTCAACTCCTTTTCCAAATACCCCTTGGCAGTCTTTCTTAGTTTCCCCTTTCTACTGTGCAAGACGTTCCCCCCTTCCTGGCCGTTTTGGGTCTTTTTTAGTTTCGAAATTTTCTCTCTTCTGCCGTGGAGTTTTTTTCCCCCATACGATTGGGCGCTTTTCCCTTTCGAACTCTCTCGGACTTTCGACCCCCAACACGCCCGAGTCTTTTTGATTCCTTCATCTACCCCTTTTTTTCCCACCGTCCTTTTGGGATCCTTCCTGAAATGTTTTTTTCTTTTTTTGGAGTCCCAAAAACCCTTCCTTATTCCCCTTTTCTCAAGAGGAACCCCCCTCGAGCCCTTGGACTCTTTCTCTTCTTTTCAGGTTTGGCCTCCTGCCTTTTTTTTGCGTCCCTCTTTCTTTTGAAATTTCTTTTTGACCTGACTTTTCCAAGGTTTTTCCTTGTGGTAGCACTTTTGATCATCTTAATCTTTTTTTCTCAGATCTTCTCCTTCCCCCATTATTTAGGCAACCTTGATGGGTTTCCGTTCAGTCCTTTCTTGCAGCTACTCCCTTATAATTTGAAGATATTTTTTTCCCTTCAGTCCTTTTTTTTTTTCTGTTCTTTTCTCATGTTTCAACTTTTTTTTCGTTTTATTTTTAGGGTGTTTATTTCCACGAGTTTCCTTTGGATGTCTTTTTTTTTTGACTTTTGTCCCTTCCTTCCTTCTTGCTTTGCGCTGCTTGGTATTCCTTTTCGACTTTATGAGAAGTTCTTTCCTTCGCACTCTTTTTTTTTTTTTTCTCAGGACTGTTTTTTTCGACCTTCTTCCGACCACCCTTTTGTTTTGTTTTTGGGAGGTTTTTTCCTTCTTTGGTCATTTTTTTTTTTTTGCTTCGTTTATTTTATGTTTTTTTCTTGATTCCTATTTTTCCCCCTCAATTTTTTTTTTTTCTTCAGAGCTACCAGGGGTCCCCCCCCCTGGATCTCTTCCACTCTTGCAAATTTCCTTTGGTTTACTTTTTTCTCCGCTCTTTTTCTCTTTTTTTCCTTTATTCTGCTCCTTTGTTGGATCTGCTTTTTTTTTTCCGACCCTTTTCCCCGTGGTTTCTGGTTTGCTCGACTTCCCCTTCGTTGGTGCCCCGCCTTTTATTTTTTTTGCTCATGTTGGGGTTTCCCCCCTCCACCCTTTTTGGGCATTTTTTTTGGTCCCGCACTCCCTTCCTTTGTCTCCAACTGACCAGCCTTTTGATTACCCTTCACCTGATTTGAATGTCCTTTCGGTGCGAAACTTCTCCTTTTTTGAACATTTTTTTCCCCCCCATGTCACCAGAAATTTCCTCTCCTCATGTTGTTCCCTTTCTACATCGAACCGCCCCCCTTTTGCACAAGTCCGTTTTTTTTTTCAGGTGTTCTTTTGGCAGTGTTTCCTGACCCTTTTTTCCCTTCCGCCCCTCTTTCACTTGCGCCGTGACTCTTTTTTTTTTTCCCACTCTCCGGTCTTTTTTCTAAGGCTTTTTTTTTAGCGTTTTCCCCCCCAAGTTTTTTACTGACCCCCCCTTTTCCCCTGCTCCCTCCGAGACATTTGCCTTTTTTGTGTCTTTTTGTGCCGCGTTTTTCCCCGCACGATTCCTCTTTTTACTTCCCCCATTCGTTTCCTCTCTCCCCCTTGTTATCCCAGTTCCCAGATTTCGTTCTCCCCCTCTTTTCCCCCACACGAATGCTTTTCCCGATTTTTTTTTTTTCCCGCCTCTTTTTTTGTACCTTTCGTTTGCGATTTTTTTTTTTGCACCCCCATCCCTTTTCCAGGTTTCTCCTCTGCCTATCCTTCCCCCCCGGTCTGTTTCCCCACCCCCCCCCCCCACCCCTCTTTTGGTCCAGCCTTCTTTCTCACTGTTTTTCTTTCCCCTTTTTCCCCCCCCTTGCCCTGCGTTCTCTTTTATTAGAGCGCAACTGCAGTTTTTTGTCCAATTTTTTCCTTTTGAGTATCCTGTTTCCTCACCCGCCTTTCTTTTTTTCGTCCTGTTTAGCCCTTTTCGACGCCTTTTTTTTTTGACGTCCTTTTTTCCAGATTTCTTCTTCGTTCTTTCCCCCACGTTAGTTTCTTTTTTTTTTTTTTCTTTTGCTGTGGGTTTTTTCTCCTTGGCGAGTGATGCATGTTTTCTTCTTTTTGATTTTCCTCGGGTCTTTCTTGATCCCCTTGCATCCCCAGTGAGGTTTTTCAAGGTTCTTTCTTGGTGCCCTTTTGCTGCATATCCTCTTCCGGGGTCCATGAGGTTCCTTTCTTTCCTGTCCCTAAAACAACACTTTTTATGTGAGAGGTTTTCGCGTTTTTAGTTTTTCCCTTTTCCGTGGCTTTTCCTTTTTGCCATCTTTTCAGAAACCCATTTTTTTGCTTTTTTTAACACCTTGAGGGACCCCTTCTTTTCACGCGTGTTAGTTGTCTCCTCTTGTTTTGTTTTTTCCCCACATCACCGCCCCGTTTTTTTTTCCCCTTCCCTTTTACCACTTGGACTTATTTTTTGGCTTTCCTTTCCTCCATGTTCCCCTTTTACCTCCATCCCCCCTAAAACCCCTATCACTTTTTTTTTATGTCTCCAGGTATTGGGTCTTCCCAAAACCTCCCCTTTCGGGGCTCATGGCTTTTTTCCTTTGTAGATCGCTCCTTACCTGTTACTCTGAGGTTTTGGACTTTTTCCCGACTCCTCGATTTACTCTCCATTCTTCTCCACCACGGATAGAGTCTTTTAATTTTTTTGCATAGTCCCCACTTGTTTTTTTGTATTTTTGGGGCCCTTTATTTTTTTTTCCCTTTTGTTTTTGGGTTTGTCGAGGCATTTTTTGTTTTTTATTAGTTTCCTTTTTGGGGCTTTTCCCCCCTTGTTTTCTCCGGTTTAAACCAGTGTCTTTCCCTGAGTCTGTTTCTTTCTCTGGTTCTGACTTCCTTCCCCTTTTTGTTTCTTTTTTTCCAATGATTTTTCTTCACAATCTGTGGTTTTTCCCTGCCCCCCCCATGGCTTTTTTTTCTCTTGACTTTTCCTTTGTTCCTTTTGTTCTTCGCATACTATTCTCCCCGTTTTTCTCCCCCTTTCCGAGAGCTTCAAACCCCTTTTTTTTTTTTTTCACCCTTCCCCCCCCCTCGTCCCCCTTTGCCCTTTTTTTCCGTGGGGTTCCAACCCTCTGAGTTTTGATTCTTTTTCAAAGTCTATCCTTTTTTCCTATAGACTGTCATTTTCCATATAAGGTTTAAATTGGCCCTTCTTTTTTCAGTTCGTTCTACCTTTTTAAATTTCCCCTGCCCTGGGACGGGTTCCCCTTCGGGAGTTTTTTTTTTGGCACTTCTTCTATCCTCCCACTTCTTTAACTTTTGCCTCCCATTCTTTTTCTATTTCTTCCTTTTAAAGCTGTTGGTTCGGAATTTCTTCTAAGTTTTTTTTTCCCGTCTGTAGTTTCTTTTTTTTTTTTGGGGGACAAAGTCCTTCCTTTGGAGGAACTTTTCCGTTTTCCCCCCTTCTTCTTTTTCAGTACCATTTTCCCCCCCAAAAATCCCATTGGGGTTGGCCGATCCCCTTTAACCTCCCTTTTTTTGACCCTTCTCCGGAATTTAACGTTTTGGGTTCTCTTGTTTTTTTTTTTTCCTTTGGAGCCCTTTTTGGAACGTCTGTGGTTTGGGCTTTCCACGGCAATCTTTCCGGGTTCCTTGGGTGTGTTGGGTCTCCAAACATTTTTCTCTCTCCTCGGAACCCCCCCTCGTCTTTGCCATTTTAAATTTTCTGGCGTCAGCGATGCCCCCCTCCAGGGTGTTGTTCCCCCCCTACATCTTTCCTTCCACCTGAATAGTTTGGCTTTCCCAAGTTTCATTTTTTTTGCCCGCATCAGGCCCGTTCCCACGTCTCCGTCCCCCCTATCAGAACCGCGTTTGTGTGGCAGTTTTATTTGCCCCTTTTTTGCTTTAAATCCCACCCCCCCGAACTTTGGACCCCCCGCCCATCTTTTGAAGTAATGTCTCACAATGTCTTGTAGTTCCACCTTGGACCTCCCTTCGACCTTTCCCCCCCATTTATCAACACTATATGACTCGGGGCCCCCAACCCCCCCCTGGTTTTTTTTCCTCAATGTAGGTTTCTATCTTTTCAAAAGAGTTTTTTTGTTTTTTGATCGAGATCTATAGGGGCCCCCAAAACCCCCCAGTCCTGATTTTCCCGCCGTTTTTTCGTATGCTTACATTTTTTTTTATCTTTTTCCCTTTTTTGGTCCTGAAGTTTTTCCCTTTTCTTTTTGTTCCTTTTCTTTTTCGTCTTCCCCTCCCACCTGGGTGACCGTGGACGGTTTTCAAACACTCTCTTTTGCCTTTCCTTTTTTTTTTTTTTTGCAACCCAACCACTTGCGTACTTTTTCTCATGTCCCCCCCCGTTTGTTAAAAGGTTTTGGAACCCCCCCCCAAACTTGTGTTCGGCTCCTTTTTTTTACCCCGCGGGCCTTTTGGGCTGTTTTTGCCCTTCCTTGAGTTTCTCGTGGGACCTTTTTTGGAATCTTTTGGCTGAATTTCCCTGAATTTTTCCACCACCCCTTTTTTTGAACTGGCGTTCTCACGTTCTCCCCACCGCATCTCCCTGGACCCCCCGGTCCTTTTCTTGCCAAGAAAGACTTTGACGACCTCCGTTCTTTTCCTTCATTTCGTGGCACTCGGTTCCCCTGGCCCCCCCTCGCCACCCCCCTTTCCACCACCGGACTTGTTCCGTGTCGTCTTGCCTGCGGTTTGGTTACCCAACAACCGTTTGGACGCTCCGGTTTCTTTTTGCAACCCCCCAATTTCACCTTTGCGTTTTTTTGGTACAATCTTTTTTTTGTCTACAAGTTCCACGGTTGACTTGTCCTCAGTTTACCCATACACATTTTTCCGTTTTTGGACATCGGCCAACCCCCCACCATCCCGTTTTTTTTGATTTTGGTGATTTTTCCCCGTCACCCCCACACTGTTCAAGACCTTTCGAGACATTGTCCTCAGGGCGTTGTGCTTCCCCCCCCTCTACTCTCCACCTGCACCGTACGGGTGGCTTTGTAGGTTTTTCCCCTTCACTTGTTACGATTTTTGTGGTTTCCCTATAGAAGTGTCTTTCCCCCCGATCTGGGAACATAGAACATTTCTTGTTTTTTTAATCCCTTTTATTTTTTAACCCCTCCCAGTCCCTCCCATTCCTTTTTTTGATGTCGCTCCCCCCCGTTTCCATTTCTGGGTTTTTTTACCCCATGACCCCTTCTTTTGCAACCCCTGTCCAATTGATTTTTTTACTTCCCCCCCAAAACGGGTCCCGTGCCCCTACTTTTTTGTGCACCGTTTTGGTTGTTTGACTCCTTCCCCTCCCTGTCCCCCCCATCGCTGCGATGTTCTTTATTTTCAAACACTTCCTTTTTTTAGGTTTTCGCGCTGGTTTTTTTCCACGTTTCCTTTTGCGATGTTTTTTCCCCCCTTGTCCCATTCCCTCGTGCCGTCACCCTTCTCCTTCCCGGCTTTGGTGGTTTCTCTATCGGTTTGGCAAAGTATGGTTTCCCCTTCCCCCCCAGATCGTTTTTCGTCTTTCTTTGACACATGGCGTGGTTCTTTCTTTCCACTCCCTCTTTTTTTTTTGTTTCTTTCCTGTTCCAATCCCTCTTTTCCACAACACTGTGAGCCCTGGGGGGAATTTCTTTCCTTGATGTCAAACAGTTCCTAGTGTTTTTCTTTCCGGATTGGGTCTGATTTTTACGGGGTCTTCCAAAAATTTTCCCCCTCCCCCCCTGGGCCCCTGGTTTCGACATACCTGCTCTTTTCCTCTCCCTTCAGGGGTTTTTTTGAGGAACAAAGGGGGGTCCTTCAAACCAGTTTTTCTTTGTACTTCAGTAGTTTGAATTTAGTGCCCTATTGCCTCTGTTTCTTTCCCCACCTTTTCCGCATCTAACAGAGTCTCCCCGTCTTTCTTGTTTCTATCCTAAGGTTCTTTCTTCTGTTTTCCCCCCAAGTTCTCTCGGCTTTCCGGCGCTGGTTTTCCCTTCTTGACAAAATTGTCTAGTGGGGCTTCTTGCCCCCGGTCTTCATGGTTTTTTGAAGATCCGTCCCCCCTACGAGATCTTTTTTGATGTGCCAGTTTGTTTCCCCTTTTTTTTTAGGGGGTTTTTTCTTGAAGCCGTTTTTCGCTTTACGCCCTGTTCAATGTCGTTTTGCCTGCCTCGCGCCAGGCTTTATTTCCGAGACCCTTCCCCTCTTTTTCTTAAGGGACGGGTTTAGTGACGTCTGTACCTTTTCACGCAGCGCCCTATCTTCCGCGCGATTTCGCAACAAACCAGATCTTCCCTTCCTGCGGTTTCTTTCTTCGTTTCAGGACCTTGCCCACCCAAAAACTTTTGGAACGTTGACCTCAAAATTCCTCGGGCCGTTCGATTGGGTTTGCCCTTTGTTCTTTCCCTTCACCCTCATATTATTTTTTTTTGATTTTTCGGAGTCCCTTTGCTCGCGCGCCCGGGAACTGGTCCTTGGAATTTCCCCTTATCTCAACTTCCCGTATTACTTTTTTTTTTTTATGCTCTCCGGACCCCTCTTTTGCGGCGGGAACCCCTTTTAATGCTCTTTTTTTTTTGTGCGGGGCACGGGAACCCACCTGGTGATCCCCCCCTTTTTTTGTGTGGCCCCGCCTTCTCCCTCCCTCTTTTGACGTTTCCCCTTCCTTTTCCCCAATGGTTCTGTCCAAATTGGCTACCTGCGTCACCGTAAAATTCCCATTCGGGCCTACTTGCGGAGACCTTGTGCCACTTGAAAAACACCCTCAACCCCACTTTCCGGCTCTCGTGCCCAAAGCACCTTCGCGCAAGGCGTTTCTGGCTCTGGTTAATTTGACGTAGTGGCCACATTTATTCCTTTTTTTTCCCCCTTGCGCCGCTGAGTGCCCACTTCATGGGTCAAGGCTTCGTCTAGCGACTGAACCCCTCTCCCCTTCTAAGCCCCACCCAAAGTGCGGCAAAGCCCCCCACCGCTCCCCATGACGCCCGCTCAAGCCTCTGCGTCCTTGGTCCCGCATTTTTTCCGCCGTCCTGATAACTGTTTCCCTTAAGTAATCGGCGTCTTTCATGGTAATTGAAGATAAGACTCCTTCCCAGACGTCGTTGCCTCCGCGCTTGCAGTCCATTCCTTTTCGTTCGCTCTCTTTTTTTTTTAGAAACCTGCCCCCCCCCCCCCCCCCAGCCCCCGTCCGTGCTGCCCCAAATCCCGGAATTGTTTCCATTTTCTATCATTGTCGATCTGAGCCCCCCCTGCTTTTCCGTCCGGCCCTTTTTTTTTTTTACCTACTATTTCGTTGCATGGCCCTCCCCTCTGGACGTAAGACCTCTTTTAGTCGTCGTTCAGGGCGTCATTGCCGAGATATTCTCTGTCACTGCGTTCCGAGCTGCTTTTGTCTTTTTTTTTTTCTATTTAGGCCGCTGGCGTAGTGTTGTCCATGTTTCATTCGACCGGCTCCAGTTTCCCCTTGTATCGTCAGTTGGCAGCTCCCTGACTGCATCTTTTTCCGGTGGGGCTCTTGATTCGCAACCGTTCCCCTCTTGGGCTTTGATTTTGGGCCCTAGAAGCGATTCCCCTTTCGCTTTTATGACGGTGGTCCTC
>Ga0179593_1432334_pt1 | contig 15701 bp, 11 predicted proteins | sample CZODoug2_1_08_16_FD_185931 | JGI IMG/M metagenome (GOLD analysis project Ga0179593, IMG submission 185931) | Vadose zone soil fungal communities from Angelo Coast Range Reserve, California, USA - CZODoug2_1_08_16fungal (PacBio error correction) | ecosystem: Environmental > Terrestrial > Soil >... | reverse complement strand
AAATTCCCACCCCCCGCACCCTCATGCTGAAACGCCCTGTAGAAGTTCTTTCCTGATTATCTTTCATAATCTTCCCTCCTTCCTTCGAACGTTCGAAACGTTTTCTTGGACAGGAAACGCCCCCTTCCTCGAAGCTCTCCTTCAAGTGTATTTTGTACTGAGCCCCTTGAGATGTTCCCCCTGTATCTGATGCCAGCCTTCTCCCCTTCACCAGCTCTGCTTTTCACCGAGATGTCTACCAAACCGCCTACTCTTTTTTTTTGTTCCTCTTTTTGTGACCTCAGAGGGAGAAACCAAGTTCCCGCGCGCCCGTTTCCTAGTATCACGTTAGTCTTTCTCTTCCGCCCTCACCAATTTATTTCTGATCCCGTCCTTGGCTCGTTTTTGTTTTTTGAATTAAACATTTCCCTTTCTGGACGCCGGACAATCCTGTTGTAGATTATTCTTGTGAGTTTGATCTTAAGTCTCGGAGATCACCCGTGGTCATCTCCCCTTTTTTCTTCGATGCGATTACCTTGAAGGACCAGTGCCCTTTCTCCTCATATCGGAATCCCAGGAGTTCTCAAATCCGGACCCTCCCAAGCCCCCCGCGCACGTTCCCCCAAACTTCATCAGTCTCCAATGCCACCATTGTTTACTCACTTCAGTCTTGCAGGTTCCCCTAACACCCACCCTTTTCCCCCAGACTAGACCTCTATATTTCTTTGGGTTTTTTCGCCCTCATCGTGACCCCAATGGCAAAATGTCTTTGTTGAACATCTTTATTTTCCCCCCCCCGGAACCCCATGTGTTCCATGGTTTCCTTGTTGAACCCTACCAAGCCCCCCCAATCCCCCCCCCCCCTTCCTTCTGTATGTCGTTTGGACTTTAGAGGTCCCTTGGATTTGGGTGCGGTTTACCCCAAGTTATCTTACCAGACCTTTTCTTTGCCCCTAAAGCTTTTTTCCTTGTTCCTTCCCACTCATTGGAGATAAGAACTCGTCTACTTCGCGTACTACCCATTTTCCTCAGAGGTTCAAGCGCTTACGATTTTCTTCCTGACCAGGGAATGTGTCCCCCTTCAGAACTCTCCACACCAACCTTACCCCCCGGTTCTTTACGTCCCAAAGAATTTGACCCACATTCCCTCTTGTCATTAAAAAACGCATCATTATGGTGTATCCTTCATTTTTGTAGCCATGTTCAACACCAACGTCCCTTTTTGCACATCCTGCTTTTTGCTTTCCCCTCGCCCAAGTTCGTTTTTTTTCTATCAGCCTCTTCTGTCTTTCTTTCAACGAGAGAGGCTTTTCTTCCTACGCCCTTTAATTTTTTTCTCTCCTTCTTTCTGTCCTCGACTTATCACTCTGACTGTGGCCTGTGTTTCCAGTGCCTCCCCTGCACACTCTGAGCACTTTCTTGTGAACCTAGCCGATTTTCTTCCACCCTTCACGAATCGTTAGGTCCATGACTTTGGAAGACCCCGGAATTAGAAAGTACTTCCCCATCAGGCTGATTTTTCCCCTCCTAATCCCTTTGTTTTCTCCAGCCTATTTAAATACGCATACAGTTTACTCATTCACGATTGTAACCTTCTTTCGAATGGGCTTCTTTGCTACCTTGCTTCACCAACCCCGAGCCCTGTTTACCTGACGTTCAGAGATTCCCTCAGACTTGTGTCCCCTTCGACACTGTTCCCCGGTCGGAGCCATTCCTAGTAGAAAGACCAGCTACCTCCACTGGGTGCCCGACCATCAAAGGCGACTCGGTGTACAAACTGTTCAGGGGTATTTTTCTCTCAAGATTTCTTCGTCTTGCGGGACTTTTGCACACCTGCCCCGTGCCACCCGTTTTTGTTTAAACAGTTGCTTTGCAAACTACCATATTTCACCCCCGCCGTCATTTATTCACCAGATCTGGGAGCCCATAACCCAACTGACCACCATTTGCTTTTGTCTTTTTTCCACCGTCCGAGTTTGTGACTATTATGAGCCGATTACCCCTCTTTTTTGGTCCCTCTCGAGCTTGACGATAACTCAACGATTTCTCACATCACCCTATTCTCCGGTCCTCTGAGCTAATAACATGATCCCTACTTTATACCTTCGATTTCTACTCCCCCCCCCTCCCGAGACTGAAGTTCGTTTCTTCCTCCATTGAAAATGGTTCAGCCCCCACATAGGGCCACCCCAGGCCTTATAACCTTCCCTCCATTTTTGGCTTGTGGTTAGACCCCAATGGTTCCGTTCTGGTTTGCACCCTACAAAGGTCCCTTCTTCAAATTTAATTTTTATTCTTTCCCCCTCACGATAAGTTCATATCCCCCTTCCTGTATGCCCCTTTTTCTTTTCTTATCCCGAATCTTTCCTACAATTGTGTTATGATATCCACGAGTAGTTCTGCCTGCGGGTCTTTCTGTCTTTTTTCGCCGCCATTGCCCCCCATGGCAATCGACGACTGCCTAGTTTCAAACTGGGTTCTCCATAGAATTGAACTGATATCTCCATAGAGAACGTGATTGATTAGTCTTGATAATCTTTTTTTTATGTGCACCACGTGTTCGATTTTGGTCCTCGTCCCCTCCGTTAACTCTTTGAACTTTTTTCAATTACCCCCTCCGCTTCCGGATCTGATACTTTCCCGTATCGATGTAGGATCTAGAATCTAACCATTGCATATCCTATTTCTTTTTCTCTTCTCTTTTTTGCCCCTCACTTTCTCCCCCCGATGACCCCGGAAACAATAGCTTCGTGATGACCCCTCTCCGTTTGTGATTTATCCGATGCCTTTTTCTATTCCTGCGAAGGTCTTCACCTGTTTGAAATTTTTTTCCCAACTTTCTCCCCTGATAGAACCCCCTTCCCTTTTTTTACTAGCTGTTTCTGCCTTTCCTTTCCTTTAAAGCGAATCACTGGCTACCCATACATACAATCGTCCTTTAGTCTCTTCCGGTATCGTAATATTTCACCCCCTTCCTTGAATTTGTTCAAGTCCCTCCTGGGCTGGGCGTCTCTTATCCTTCTTCTACCCGCCTTTGTTGTTTGAGCGTTAGCTCCATTCCCCCCTTTTCCTTGGTGGACAGTTTTTGGAAGAACTTATTTCTCTTTTTTTGTGCCTATACGTTTCCCTCCCCTGTCCGACACTCTTTAGTTGCCCCCCCTCAGGTCAAGGCTTCGTTGGTGAGATCAGACTTTGCCATCAGTTTGATTCCTTCAATTCCCCTCCTCCCTTCCAGCGACTCATCCTCGATGGACCCAAACGTCCCTATTTGTTCCTGTCTCTTTTTTGATTACTCCCATTGGCACAAGTTTTTTTAGTTCCCTTATAGTTTTAGCATCTGTCGTATCGGCCTCGAGACACTCCCTCTTTTTTTCTTTTCAGTATTTCGACAGAAGAGTGCCAGCTTTTTAACACTACTCTCAGGATATTAGATATTCCAATCGTCCCTTTTTACTGATTTAAGCGTCTGGAATTTCCCCTTTTTTTAAACTCCCCCCAACTACAAATATTTAATTCCCCCTTCATATCTAGGAATTTATGTTTTTCCCCTTTTGCAATAGGATACTCACATTTTGATTTGAAATATCCCCTCCAGCCGCGATAAGTATACACATACTGACCATCACTCAAATTAAAGGGTCCGCCCCCCTCCCCTCTCCTTCTCCCCCAATCTGCCCCCCTTCCTTCCTGACGATGGTTGAGACATAACCATCCACTGTGGGCCAGTAGGACTTTTTATACTTTTTCCTCCAGGTCGTTCCCCGTAAAATTCAAATTTCTTCTGTAACTATTTTTATTTTGAAAAGGCACACACGGTTTTTCCCATCTTCCGAGATCCAACCTGACAAAACACCTTTTTTCCAACCTCCCGTCCAGTCTTTCCCCAGTCTTTGACATGTTTTCCCCTTCTTGGGATTTAAAAAAAAACTAATTTCACCTGTAACGCCCCGACCGCCTTCGTTTCCCTCCTTTTGACCTGTTTTTCCCCTCCCATCAACTGGGTTTGGGAGACATCCCTTTTTCAATTAATCGAGCGATTCGGTCCTCGCCCTATTAACTGCTGAGTGACTTCGTCCTGAAACATTTTGTTACTTCCCAAGCAACCAACCCAAAGTCTTTTTAATTTTGATCACTTAATTGAGAGCAACTCTTCTGTAGCATGTTTCGTACTCGACCCCAGCTCCACTCCTGTGTTCGTGCATCTGGGCTGCTGTCAAACAGCCGTGATCACCCCCCCGACGTACCCTAAGGTTTAAAGCAGTCGCCGTGGCCGTTTACATTACATTAATCTTGTATCCAACAACTGAGACAGGTAGGGAGATTCGGCACACCCCATGACCGACTCTCCCCCGTCTAATCTTTCGCGATTTCTTCAGTACATTTTTTTTTTTCGTGTTATGCCACTCTTTCAGAAGAAGTGTTACGTGATCTTAGTGTTCCAATCCTATGCCCGTACCTTCTTTTACCCCCCCCCTTTTTTCTTCCATCGATTGCCTAAATGCCTTGCCAGGCTCAACACATTTTCGGAGGGTTTCAGTGACAACCTGCCTTCTGAGGCAACGGGCTTGACCCGGGCGGATCTAGTTCTCGTCAGAAAGGGGGCTAGATCTCCCGACCATTTTGATTTTCCCATAAGTTTCCTAACATGAGATGTCGGTCACAGTCCCCACCTTTCTTTTGTCCGTGGCTTCGCTCCCCTTCTTTTCCCCCGGGTTTGACCTAAATAGGCCTGGGATGGCGTAGCGGGAACGTGTACTTCATGAACGTTATTAGGCGCTATTGAAGGATCTCACCGAGCCCTCGGGGGTCACACCGTCAAGGTTCCGCCCTCGGTTGAACCCTCCGCCAATGTACACGACAATGCCTCACCCTTTGACCCCCTGACCCTTTCCACGTTGCGCTGTTTGTACCTTTGAACTGGCCGGCTTTCAACGGATCTGGACAACTTATGGGTCTCGATGGTCTCCCCGGATGACCCCGACTACTGTCGACCAACGATAACGGCAAGTTACCCCCATGCAATGTGAACAATCCAAGAACACTTAAATTAACACGGAGAAGGATCTGCGGGGGCACGCTTTCGACGGTCAGGAGAGAGGGGTGATCTGATCGTTCAGTTGGTTACTTTTACTCGCAGCTTATGGACCAAAGGCAAGGTTATCTAGCCGCCGCGGTTTTCCCGCAGCGAAGAGCACCATTTTTCCCCGTATTGAAGTTAGGGGAAAAGAACCTTCCATGAGGCAAGCCCCAGGTAAGTCTGTCCAATCTGTACGGTGTTAGGGACGAGGTCCTACAGTCAAAGTAAACAGCTGGAGTTTCCCAGGATACCTTTTCTCGCACGACCCGAGAAGACCAACCTGATGGTCTCGAGAACAGAGGGCTTCAAAGAGGACTGGATGTATATAACCAACACTGGAAAAGCTTCAAAAGACATTTACCCCCCGGACCCCTTCAAGGCTGATGGGTACGTTTGTCCTTCCGGACTCCCACTTTCTTTCAAACCCCTCCGTGTATGGGTGCCCACCATTACTTCTCCTCCCCCATTCATCCCGTTCCGGACCCACTACCTACGTGGGAAACCTAGCCTTCTTTGCAAGTATTCTCCACTTCTGTTTTAGCTCCCGACCAACTAAACTGCTTCTTCGAAAGTGTTTTGATATTATGTGCCTCCCGGATCGATCCTTCCATGCAATTGTTCTTTCTTCTTTTCGGATTTGGAACGCACTGTCCCGGGGAAGTCCTTGAATACAGGAAGATCGCCCTTTTACAACACTGGTGTTCTCATCCCCTACATCGAATTGATGGAATTTCAAGGTCTTTTATCATTCAGCTTCCGGGTCCCCTTTCCCTTAAGTTTCCCAAGAACGAGTTGTCCGCAGTCTTTTTTCGCTTTCCAGCAATCCGTTTGGCATTCTTTTCATTAATCAACTTTCCGATCATGACAACCATTTCCCTTCCCCTAGTTCATTCTCTCCTGATACCTCCTCTTTAACATCCCGGGATTTTTGAAACCTCCAATTCCAAATGATGACACCCCCTTTCCCCCCCCCCCCAATAGTTTCTTTTTTTTTCTCATCGATCCGTGCCGTATTCTTCGGATGGTCCCAGGCTATTTTTTCTTCATCCCAGCCACAATTTTACCTACCCCCCATACTGATGCTTTTCCAGTCCTTTCAAATTTCCCCTGGTTTATAGCACCCCCCCCCCCCTCTTAGTGTCTGCGGATCCGAAGTATTACGGCCCTTGCCCAAAACTTTCAAGCATGAAGGCGGAGCGCCCTTTGTTGTGGAATTGAGAGAGATTGGGAAGCCACTCCATCCTTTTTTTTCCTTGAGTCTCAATCCCCACCCCGACCGATCCCATTGGCTTACCCCCGTAAGTGTCTGATCGTGCTCTCGGCCGCGCGTTTTTTTTTCTTCTTCGAGAGGCTGTTGTCTTTTATCTCAAATTCCTAGCCTCCTATCAACTTGTTTTCGGGGGGCTTCCTACTCCATATGCGGATAGCACTTTCAGTCCCCTCGCATTCAATCATGAAATATCTCATCACTGAGTCATCAAAACCCCCCCTACGAGTTTTGTGGAAGTATTCATAAAATGCTGTACCCGAGATCTAATTGCTTCTCTTCCCCCTTGAGTTGAGAGTCTCCTCCCCCCCCCCTTGATTACCGACATTAGACCTTTGTCGCTTTGGTGAACCGTAATCGTCCCTGAAATTACCACAGCTTACTTTTTTTTTCCCAACCTTCTTCCTCTTTATCCCCCTGAACTCGGTGCCCGCGACCCTTCTCCGTGGAGTCCCAACCTCCGTCACAGGCTTTACGGTTGTCCCCCCCCCCTTTTTAAATAGGCATAGGACTTTTCCCTTCGCGTTTTGCCCAGCAGTGTTTTCCTCAAACTAAAACGCCCACCTTCCCTGACTTCTATACTTGTTTTATAACTTACTGCACACGTTTATATTCGCCGTATCTGCCAGGACGTTCCAGTACCACCCCTCTCCGTTTTCCCCTCCTCGCCCAATGCCCGATTTTTGCTGGAATAAATGAAAATTTTCTGGACCATCACTTTTTTTAGGAAACATGTTTTTTTGCTATTTCCTTTTATCTCTTTGAAATTTTCCAAGCCAACCCATCTCCTTTAAGTGTTGTTTTTTTTCCCCCCCATTCTTGTTGTTCCGCCCCCCCCTCCCCCATCCCACCCGCTGAGGATGCCAGACGTCTGTCGTGGTCTCCGCCCCACCGGAGAGAATGATAGCTCTCCCCTTTCGTCGATGTTTCCCTCTCATAGGCCATGATTTCAAATATGACGGGGTCTTCTGCCCCAAGTCACATCTCGAACAAGGAGGGGAAGCAACTCCCCTTGACCTCTCTCCCTTTTTTTAAACTCTTTCTTCACTTCTTAAGTCCCTTTTTTTTGTAGTTAGTAGAGTTGCGCACCTCAAAGCACCCCCGGTCCGGTCAATCGTTTTTCAATCTGAACCCTTTGCTTCTTTGTGGTCCACTTTTCCCTCTAGGTGCTGTTGTTGAACAAGAGCGGGGTTTCCAGATTGAGAATGTAGAGTCTTCTTTTTGCCTCCTTGTTTCGCTTCTTCCAGCCTTCCAGTGAAGTTGGAAGTGCTCTTTTTTTGGGCACCCTGTGCCGTTGAGTCACGTCCTAACGACTACTTAAAGCCCGCTTGACCCAATACCCCTGTCTAGTCCTCCCCCTTGACTCCCTTCCCCTCTTTGAAAACCTTTTTCTTAGGAAACGGCCTTCAACAAGGGCGTGGGATCTCCCCTAATATAATTTTGGAGTGTCTGAGTCCTCTCCCCTAACCCATGATTTTTTCCCCAAACTCCCCCGTAATTCCTGATGGTCCCAATTAAATGCCCCTGTGGTCTTCGTGTGAGGGTGGATACTGTGTTTCTTTCCGTGACTCATCTTCCCTTTCAGCTTTTCACTACTTTTTAAGGTAGCCTTACGTCGCCAGTTTTCTTTCTCCTCGCCTACTCTCCACCCCGTAGAAGAGAGAAATGTGCCAAATCCCCTTCTCCTTATTGTTACCCATAACCGACCTTTTGAGACCTGCTTTTCATTACCACTCCGTGGGCGGCGTTCAAAAACGGCCCGACTTATCTGTGAAAGTTTATTAACCACACCCCCCCCCCTTTTGTAGTTCCTCCCTTCACCCGTTCACTTTTTTTAGCGTTGACTTCACTTCTTACTCTTTTGGGGCTCGTGAGTGAGTCAACCTTGCATGGTATTGAGTTTACTATGTGAGCCTTTTATCTTTTCCGATTGTGCCTCTGTTCCCCTTCCTTAAGCTTTAGCAGGCCTGCCACCCTGGACCCAATGATCGCGTAAAACTTTTGGAGTGCTGATTAAGTTACGAATTTTAGACGTCAAGGGTGCAAAACTTCCCTCTTAGGTTCTTTTTTCTGCCCCCCCCCCCCCCCCCCCTCCCAGTTTTGATTAAAAGCCTTCCCTTTTCCCCCCCCCCCCAATGACTGATGGGGATTGGGGCTTGTAGGTCATCCTGAAACCAATTTGGTGGCCTTTTCTTTTCCCCCCCCCCCCCAAATTACTTTTTTTCTGTTTCCCCCCCCTTTTCCCCCATTAGTTTCCTGGGAACCAACCCTCTTTTTCCATTTTCCTCTACTGGTCTCATATACTTGTTTTCTTCATCCAGACCTCCCTCTTGCCTGCATCCCACTTTTTGCTTGCATATTGCCGTGACTCTTTTGCCTGAGTCGGATTGCGACGCAATGCTTTCCGGAGGAACGTTACTCCACCGTTTTTCCCAACCCTTTTCTTCCTCATCGTCCCACTTTCTCCCCTTTTTTTTATATAGCTCTTCGTTCGGCACTGCACCAACCCTTCAAAGGACCGGTTGTCCCCTGCTAGCGTCAGCAGTTGAGACTTTGAATTTTGCCCCTTTTCGCCCAGACCCCCCTTCCCCTTTTTTCATTTCTTCTGACCTCTCTGATGTGTACCGGACCAATCCCCTTTGCCATACTGAATTTAGGGCTTTTTCCCCTCAATGAAGTCACCATGAAAACTAAAATGTTGTTTTTTATTTCCTCCCTTTCCGTGTGTGATTCTCTTGCCCCTTCTTTTGATTCGAAGTGAATTTCATCGAACAAGATCGATCTGCCCAACGAATTTGTGCCTGAGCTTGTCTCTGACTTGGGACGTTATATTATCCTCTTGTTTTTCTCCTCATCGCTTCCGGGCCTTTCTCCCTCATCCTTCTACGGCGACGTTCCACAACAACCTGACCTGCTGTGCGCTGTGGATCTCTCTTTTTCCTCCTCTCCGGTGTTTTTTCTCTTCCTTCCACAAATCTCCCCCCGAAATTAATTTTGGACCTTTTTTCCCCTTTTCTCCTCTCTCTCTTAGAAGATTCCCCCCGGTCCCTTTCTTCTTTTTCCCCCCGACCCGGACCGTTGAGTTCCGTTGACGTTCACCTGGACGAGAAGTTTACCCCAAGTTCGTGGGATCCTGAGCCCCCTTGATGCTCCCTTTCCTCTCCCTTTTCTTTTCCCATAATCCCTTCATTTTCACGACTAGATGTCCACGAAGTAAGCTGGGTGTTGCCTGTTCGTTGATGTTCCAATTGATTTTCCCCTTGCCGCTAACGTCAGTATTTGTTAGAGTCAGGCTTAACCACCCCCCTTCCCCCTTTTGCCTTCTCTGCAGATTTTTTCCTTTTTAGAATTCTGGCCTGTAACCGACCCTTCCACGGCTCTTGCTGCCACCCATGAGGAACACTAGTCCTTTTTTCATTATTTTGACCGATTATCCTTGACTTTTTCTCCCGACTTATTCAATTCTCGTGAGCTAAATTTGTTCCTTCTTCTTTCGAGGTCTGAGCCCATTTTGACAAGGCTATCGAGTGAGGAATCGGTGAAGTACCTCATCCCCCTACGACCCTCCCCCTCCCCCCTTTTTCCGGACCCATTCCCCTCCCCTTCTTTTCATTCTCATAAGGACACAGTGGATTCGGACAGCGACTTTCTTTAACTTCTTTTAACACCTCATGTGGCAGCTCTGCAACTTTCTTTTAGATTGCACTTAGGTCTTGGGTTTTCTCCCGCAATAAACCTGTCCATTCCCGGTGACCTCCTCTTTGTTTTGCAAATTTTAACAATGTTTTATCCTTTGAGCCCCCTTAAACCGTTTTGCCCCCGCCCTACCAATACGCGTTTTCGTGTAGACGGGAAGTTTTCCTGGTGTTCCCTCAACCTCCCCCCTCTTCTTCCCTCCCCTCCTTTCTTTCCACGCAGTTTTTTATGACATTCCCCCCCCTCTGGGGACGTTTCAATTTCCCTTTACCTTTTCTTCCCGCCCATCCGGAACCTGATTACCTCTTCGTCTGGAAACCTTCCACCCTTTTCTTTCACGGCGGATCACCCTTCCATAAAAGGTCTCTTCAGTTCATGAAATGCCATTTTCCCAATCTCTCGTAGTACTCCCCCTGATCCCCCGCCAGCTATGGTGTCTTTCTTAGACCCCGCGTTTGACTCACCTCCCTTGTCACGTTTTGCCACTTCTTTTTGAATTTCCTGTTGTTTTCCGTGTGAAGATAGTTTGTTCAACCCCAGGTAAGCCTGTTTTTTCATAAGGTGAGGGGAGTTGTGACCCTTTGAGATTTTCTGTTTCCGACCTTTCTGCTTGACGTTTTTACTTTTCTCTTTGCCGGATGGCCTTTCTTTTTTTACCCCTCCTTAGGTTTGGCTTGTTGTGCCTTTTTCCACCTTTCTTTTTCGGCAACGGCACTTGTCCTAAACATCGTTGTCATCCCTTAACCTCCCTAAATCCCCTCGTATTTGCCATAAAGTGCCCTAAGAAAGTTTGGGTTGCGAACCAAGGCATAATTACCATACTGACAAATCCCGTGTCTTCTTTCCCCTCTTTCTCCACTCATTTGTTGTTGTCTAGCAGTAAATACTATACTATCCCCGTTTCTTGGTTAGGTTCCCCTCCTGCTTGATTTGCGCACTTCTATCGAGTTTTATTTCATTGTAGGAGAGTGTCCTTTTCTTTTCCGACATTACCGGGCCCACCTTTCTCCTCCCTCAGAGGCAGGACCACCCTTCCATTTCTGGAGCTTGCACCCCTGAGTTGCGTCTAGATTGACTTTCCCTACCCCGGCTCCATCCTAGCCTCTTTTTTTTATCCTTTCAGACTTCATTCACGACCGCATTCCCCCTTTCGAGTTATCTGCTTTCGACATTACACCCCACTCACGTCCACTTTTTGGTTTCCTCTCTCCTTTTTTGCCCCTCCCCCCTTAGCGCTGGTCCCCTTGGCTTTTTCTGTAGGGGCGTGTGTCGCCTCCTACTTGCCCTACCCAACTTGTTCTCTTTTGATGTCCTTTCCTCCTTCTGTTTTTGAGGGCGCTAAAAAGTTTTTCTCTTTTATTTTCGAGTGTGGTTGCGTTCCCCATCCACCCCGAGGGTGAAACCTCCAGTTCTTAATCGTTCCCCTTTCATTTTTTTCGGGCCTCTTCTTCATCTCGATCGAGTTTTTTCTTGATCTTACCGACCGCCCTCGCCCCAACCTTGCCCCTTTGAGTCCTCCCCTTCCCAAGATGGTTTCTTTTTGACATGTCCCACAGATATCCGCACTGGTGCTAGACTCGCATGATTTGCTGGGTACTCTTTGTCCGGTTCTACTCCATGTCATTTTTTTCCGTGTTTCTGTCCCCCCCTTCCCCTGTGGTCCAGTTTTGTTCCTCATTTACTGTACCTTTCCACCCCTACGTGCAATTAGACTCTTCTAAGTGCGGGCCAACCATTATTCCCACTGCCCAATCTTGTCCACGAATATCACTTTGTCGAGCTCCGTATTTGCCCTTTTTCGTGGAGCGTCATTTCGCTGTGACTGTGGTTGTTTTTTTTTCGCGTTGGCGCACCTGCACTGGCTCTTTCATCTGTGAGGCTGCACGCTTGCCTAAATTTCGTTAGCACTTAAAGTCCCTTTTTCTCCCAAGGCCTTAATCGTAACTCACCCTCTTGAATTGAACCTTCTGGTCCAGCAAATATCTCTCCCTCCTCTGCCCACAAGTTCCTGCTGTGTTCCGGCTTCTCTCTCGTTCCAGCAAGACCGGTTCCCTATTTTTCCATCCGACACTCCTGCTTCAGGATCTTGAACTCTTGAGTGCACCTGGGTTGCAGCGATCGGGTCGCACTTGTGCCCGCTTCTATGTTACGCGCCTCTTTTGCCCATCCAAGGCTTCCAACCCGGCCAAAACATCTCTCTTTTCTGACGTCACCCCCCTTTTGTTTTGAGTCGCTTCTTGTTGCAGAGACTTTGGTTCCCTTTCATAAGGAGTTTTCGCATGGCCCCCCAGAGTCATCAACCCCTGTTTTCCTTTCTCTTCCGCCTCACCTGTCTTTCCGACCTCCGAAGCTTTTTTTTTTTTCTTGAGTTTCCATTTAACTTTGACCGGCGAACAATACTGTCCCCCTGCAATTGACTCTTTCTGTGTGTTATCTATCCTTTCCTAATTCCAGTTGTTGGGTTTGAGATCCACCTGATTGGTTGGTGGGGCCAAGTCTCCTTCTCCTTCTTGATTTTGATCTTTAGATTCCTTTCTCTCGTTTTCCAACTTCTGTATTTAGAGGGGATTCCTTTTCCCTCTCCACTTGTCAAGGCCTAGACAAGTCGGACCCCCCTTGTTCTGGGGCGACTGACCCTCTGTGTTCCACGATCGGATGCAGCTTTCAATTTCTGCACCTGTTCCCGTTCGTCCCCCCTTTAGTGCCCCAAATTTCCGACTTTTTTTTGGTGTGTTTTCAGCCTTTGCTCGCCTCAACACCTGATGCGGCAACCAGCCTCGCGAAGTTAGATTCCCACTGCGTTTCTCGTTTCTCCGCTCTCTCACCTCCTAGGAGGACCCCCCGAGAATTTTTTCCTTTTTTTAGTGCCCCCTTTCTTCCGTCTTACCACTTCGTTTCACCCCGTGCCCTTGCACCGATCCATGCACCATCGTCGTTTAATGATGAAGTCTCCCGGTAATGCTGTTTTCCCCCTTCCCCTTCCTTGGTTTGGGACCCGTCCCTTCAAGTTTTTTTCATGGCTCTTCCTTTTTTTGATGATCCCCCCCAAGTTTTTACCTTCCCTTCGAGAATTGAGCTGGCCAAACTAGAGATCATTATCTCAACCCCCTCAACCATTTTTATCTTTAGGAGCCCCCCTCTGACACACTTTTTCTTCTTTCAGCCTCCTTTATTTTCACGGCTCCTCCACACGAGAATCGTTTCTCGTCACCCTAGTCCACTTTTTTACTTTTTGCTCCCCCCCGTACCTCGAAATTCCCCTTATAATGTCCGACTTTGCCCGATTTAAAGGCCCCCCCCTTTTGTTCCCCTTAGGAGAAAGACATCAACTTTTATTGGTCTTATTTAGTTTTCTGGATTTTTCAAACGACCGCATTTCTTTTCAGAGCCGTTAAAGAAGATTTGTATAGGCCTTCTCTCCTTTCCCCCTCCCCTCCCTTGTCTCTCCTGACGGTATTCATCTTGTCCGAACCCCGAGTTTCAATTATGTTCGTTTCACTCTTTGACCTCTTGGAGGGGTATCTTCCCCCCCCCCCCACCTTCTCTTTAATCTTCCCTCCAATCAACTCTCCAATACACCCCCTCTTAGCATTTTTCGCCATGACCTCGCGGATGGTGTTTTCGTCGCCTTGCGCGCCAGCAGCTTTCATCCCACATTACTGGCGGTGCCCCTCCGTCTGGCTTTCTCCTGCACCCTTTGCCCTCTTTTTGGTTCCCCCCCCAAGGATAAGCCCTCCCCCTCAGGGACAGGTTCGTTTAGTTGCAATAGAGCGGTTTGTTTTGTTGTTTTTCCCCATTTTTTTTTCCCTTCTCTTTGAGCCCCTGCCCCTGTCAGTAGCGGTGGCTCGGGACTCCTCCTTCGCCAGCTCCTTTTCCCCCTGGCAGTTTAAATCCCTTCTCTTCCCATTTGAGAGCATGAGCCTTACTGTGCACGCGCCGAGTACTTCCCCCCCCTCAAGTCTGTTTTAAGAACTAAATCCCCCAATTGAGTAACCACCAGTTCTTTCCCCCCCCTCCTTTCTATCCCTTCCAATACAGCGAACGTTCTTCCCTCCTTTTCCTACTCCCCCTGTGAGAGGATAGCAATGATCCCTTTGACGGCCTCCTTTTTTTTTCCCTTCCCCCCCCCCCCCCTCCATGACCCATTTTTCTTTCCGACAATTTTGATATCTGAACTTTGTCGACCTGGCGTGCATACCCATTCGGCGGGTTCCATTCCACGTGATTCCATCTTCCCCATCGCCTGAGGACCTTTCCCACTGCAAGTTTTATCCGGCAGACGCCCTCTCCTCGCACCTACCGGGAACTCGCCCTAGTTTTTTTTGTGCTTTGAACCCCTGGCTTTCCATGTTTTCTCCTGAACGCCCGCCCCGTTTGCGCATGTGCTACATTGGACCCCCCAACGTTGTCCTCTTTGACCAGCTTCCTGCTTTGAAACTATTCCCTGCTGCACGATTGGGATGCCCTCCGCTTGTCGGGAAAACCCGACACTCAATGACACCATATCGGGTTAAATGCTAGAGGCGCAGAGGTTCTTTGTGCAGGTAGAGGTTTAAAAGATGAGTCTCATCTTTTTCTTGCCTCTCCTCCTCCCTATTGTAAGAATCCCCCCCGAACCCAGACTTCAGCCTCATCCCTGTCCGGCATGGTTTTTTCCGCCGTGCATGGTTTTTTGCGCAGTCTGAGTTCCTCCCTGTGCTGAGTACCGCGTACGAGCTACAGGCGGTCGTTTTCTAATGCGTCCTTTTGGATGTTCGTTTTTTACTCCCCCGCCCTTTCCCTTCTACACCAAGATACCAAAGCTTCCTACGAGACCAATACTGCGGTTGATTGTTGTCTTGTCAGGTTTTTTTTACTCATGTCCTCCCCCGGTGTCCTTCTTTCCAGTAGAGACTTTCCCTTCTTGTCCAGGTCTAACACCCCTGGTTCCTGACTTCTCCTGCGAAAAAACCTACTTTACACTCCCACCTGCTTTTCTGTCCCCCCCTTACCTGTTTATCCCCTCCAAGAACGATTCCCTCTTCCTATAATTTTATTAGTGTTCTTTCTCTTCCCCTGTTGTGTCTGCTGGAATTTGACCGCCTTTTTGGATGTTTGAGACGCGTATATTCTTCCCCCCTTCCGATCCCCCTCTCTTCCCAACTGTCACATCGCCATGATGGAATAGGACTCCCCCCTCATCCTTGAAGTCTTAGCTTTTCCCTCCTTTTCGATCCCTTTCTCCCGTGGCCCCCCCTGGAAGAGTTTGGGCCTCTTTGTTTTTTCCAGTTTAAGTTTCTGAATTTCTTGTCATCTTTTCCAAGGTTATTCAAATCTTCTTTCCCGCATTCTCCCCTTTCCTCCCCCCTTTAATATCTATTTTTCCTTTTGCGAGATCCCTTTTAACATTCAATTGTTGAGTTCCTCATGACCCCCCGGACACCACCTCCGTAATGTTGTGAAGACCCCCCTTTCTTTGTGAGCGCTGCAGTTGCTCTTCATTTCCCCGTATGGAATTCCACTCATCCGCACAAGTCCTATCCTTTCCACCACTATTGGAGCGCCTAGTCCTTGATTTTCCGCCCAACCCGGGTTCTCGACACAGACCTCTTTTCCTGAGGGCCGGACTCCTTCCTAATGTTGATCCTATCTCCTGTGCAACCCCCAACCCCCCATTGTCCAACTCCTCCCCCGGCACTGTGG
>Ga0179593_1327200_pt1 | contig 15701 bp, 23 predicted proteins | sample CZODoug2_1_08_16_FD_185931 | JGI IMG/M metagenome (GOLD analysis project Ga0179593, IMG submission 185931) | Vadose zone soil fungal communities from Angelo Coast Range Reserve, California, USA - CZODoug2_1_08_16fungal (PacBio error correction) | ecosystem: Environmental > Terrestrial > Soil >... | reverse complement strand
ACCTTCCAGCGAGGAGTCCCCAGTTCCGCGCCTTTTTCGTCCGTTCGTTTTTCGCCGCTTTCGTTCGCCGCCAGAAGTCTGCTCTCGGTCCCCTTGTCCTCAGGACTTTTCCTCGGTGGATATAGGCATGTTTTTGAGTTGATCTAACTTACGTCCAGGGATATTCCCCAAAAGCCGGTGACAGTATTGTTCTTCTTTTCTCCCTTACGGGCACTCCGTGTACGTCGACTTCCACCTTGCCCAATCTCGCCTCCTTTTTTCACAGCATCTGTCGTTGAGAAATTCCACGCCAGCGGGCAATCTCGACAACTTCGGTTCTCTTTCACCGAGGAGTCAGGTTGTTTCTAGTCATAGGTCTGCCTGAGTCCCTAGGGTCTAGGCCCTCGCGTCGCTGACTGCATGTCGTGAGATTTCCTCACCTCGAGTTGAAGCTCTGGCCCCCTCCCCTGGCAGCTTTACCCCGTCAACTACTCCTTCTTTACTTTCCCTGTTCTTTCAGATTGTCCAGTTATGCTGGAATGCCTGTGCCGCCTGACCACCTCTTCCGACCCGTCCAAAGCCTTGTCGGACGATCAACACACTCTTCCTCAGTCGGTACCCCTCTCTCTGTGTCTTCTGAAGTCCGGATGAAGAATCGGTAGACTGTTCTTTTGGTTTTTTTTTCACGCCCCTCTCCGTCCCCCCCTTTTGTGCTAACGCCGATCTTCAGTCCGTTTTTAGTGTCCCATCGGGGCGACCGACGCCACACGCCGTCCTCCGCCAGCTCCAGTGTTCTTCCCTTACATTGAGTACTCCTTTCTTTCTAGGCTCGTGTTCAGTCGGCGAAGTCTCGAGAGCGAGCCAGCCTCCGCGTTCTGGTTCGTTGATTCTCAAGTACCCCTGAAATCCCCCTGAAACCTCCCTTTTTTCACGCTAGGACGATGCTATCGGCTTCCTCTCGCTGTGCCCCGCCTATGAGTCATTTTTCCTTCACATTGAAAACTCCGGGATCGCCGTGGTCCCGGCCAACCATTTCGATCCCTGTCTCGTTTTTTTCTTTCTTTTCATCCTGCCACTCGCCATCCCTTTGTGCTCCTCTTTTTTGTTACCTTTTTTGCCTCCCCCCAACGTCGCTGGACGCGAGGTTCAAGATTCGATCGACGGTGGAGCAGCGGTTATTGTTTCTCTTTATTTCCACCCCCCTCATATGCCCCTCTCCCCCATTTTTTTTCCTGCTGACGCAGGGAAGATATGACCGACTCTTGCCTTTTTAGCTACTTCTCGTCTGGACCTTTTGAAGCCAATCCTCGTGTCAGGTACTTTCCCCAGCTGACATCGTCGTGTATCGGGCCACAGTTCGTACTTTTGGTCGTTTACTCGTGGCTCTCGTCTTTCACCTTTCTTCTCCTTTGTTCCCGGAACATGGAGCGAGATTGTGGCTAAGATTAAGCAGAAACTGTCCTCTTCTGTTCTTGCCATCTTAGATCAATCTCCTCCATGGTTATTTCTCCCCCCAGGCCTCCCCTCGTATTTCCCGAGAATCGAGATCGCAGATAGTCGATGCGTTTAGGGAGAGTCACACGAGTTCCAGGACTGCGCAAGTCATCTCTCTTGAATCCTTGCGCGTTCCTTCGAGCCCCAAACCCGCTTTAATTCATTTTTTTATATCGCAAGGGTTGATTCCGATTTCGCCATGGAACGGGTTATTGTTCTTCTACCCCCAATCGCACGCCAGCCCTCCTCTGGCTGCATTCTTGCCTTTCCCACATGAAGTTTTTTTGCAGACGGTATGTCGTTTCTGCGCGGCCCAGTTTCCTGAACGCTTCCCTCTAGCCACCGCCGCCAATCCCCTGGAGGGATCGTCCAGCGTTTCCTCTCCTAGGCCTTTTCTCACGGCCCTTGACTTCGATTTCCCATAACCCAAAAATTGCCCCCTCTCGAAGACGCCAGGGTACCAGTTTTCTCGCGATCAGATAGCCGCCTTTCCGTCTCTCTTCTCTTCGTACTCACCCCCCTTTTCTCCCAGTGGTCTTATGATTCCTTCCGCCTTTTCATGTCACGTGCCTCCCGCCCCTCCCCTTAACCTGAAACCTCATGGCAGGCATCTAAGGAACCGTTTTGTCGCTCATGACCTACACATGCCATGCTCGTGTGTCGTGGCGCTCCCTTTACCCTTCCCTTTTCTCGAACCCTGCCCCGTGCGTAGACTTTCATGCCGCCTTTCCTCTGACACTTACTCTGCTCTGGGACAACAATCGAGCTTTTGTCTCTTTTCAGTTCGCCGATGACACGTTTCGTTCCATCGGATGCTTGGCCCTCCTCTCTTCCCGTGACGATCGTCCTCTTCCTCAAAGTTCCTCTTGTCGGCCTAAGAAATCAGCACCAGAAGCCCTTCCAGCCCTACATGAGTGATGTTTTCCGAACAATATCTCTTCATCCTTTCCTTTTTGTTGTTTTTCTTTTTTTGCCACGATCATCCGCTTTTTTTGCCCAAGGAATGATTCGAACTTGATGCGTGATCACGTAACCGTCGTCCTTTGCTGCAGCCTTTATATGTACCGCTTCGATTTTTCGTTCCCACGCACCTTTTTTTCGGACTAACGTAATTCTAGGCTCATTAACTTGCGAAAACTTAATAGAGGTAGGGACCAGGACGCCGCGCGTTCCCTTGTCCCTCCTGCTTCCCTGTGAACGCTGCTTACCAGGGTTCACGTTTCGCTTTGACTCGTTATTTCCAATCACCCACTATCCCCTTCATTCGTTCTTCTCGCTCTCGGTACTGATCAATTCAAGGTTCCTTTTGCCCCTTTTTCTTCGGTGAGTCCGTTCCTTCCTCGGATCTCGATAAATCTGGCCATCCGGATCGGCATTTGATGATTTAGTGAGATAGCGGTTTATTTCAGTGATAGGAAGCGCTGAGTCCTCGTGTACCGTCTCTCATTTCCCTTTGCCAATCTTGGACGGTTTGGCATCGGCACCTTTTGGCGTTCGGCACAGTGCTGCTTCCACTCTGTCGCTTTCTTTTTTATGGGGGGGAGTAGAGGTTTCCAAGAGTCCTTTCCTTGTCCGCATTCACGGCCTCCCCCGCTGACCTAAAAGTCCTATGGAATGCAAGAATTTCCTGGTCTCTGCCTGAATGCGTGTTGCGCTTTTCTAACCAGGTTTAAACCTCCTCCGTCGGTCAATGGCGCCCTCTCTGTACGTCGAACCTGTCATTGTCCCGTTTCCCTGCTTGGTTTTTCTCTTACTGGCAGCTCTCCGGCCCCCTAAGATTTTCAATCCTGCCTCGAGAATTTCTAGAGGTGACTACCTAATCTCCGTAATCTGCATATTCTGTTTTTCTTAGTGCTACCGGTTCCTTTGGGCGCCATTCCTCGCTCATGTCAGGAATTGCATTGGAAACCGAAAGGAAGCGACCATCTTTTTTCCAGGCGAAGAACAGCTCCTTTTTTTTCTTCGCCTTATCATGTCGCCGCCACCTTCTGCTCGCCGGCTTTTTTTTGTTTTCTCTCCTCTCCCTTACCATTCCGCTCTTCTGGCCGATCCCACTGACTGCTTGAACGAAAGACACTAGGTTTGTTTCTTTCGTTCGACTTTGGCCCAAGGTCGCTCTTTTCGTCTTTTTCTTTCATCTTTTCCTTCTCCGTCGCCACCACCTTTGAGGCCGGCGGATTTTGGTTTCCAGAACGACTGCACCCCCCTGACAACCTTTCCCTCAACGTCTGGATAGTTTTTGGCGCTTCCGTCCTCTTTTTCTCGTCCTCATGTTGTTCTCACCGCGTCCTCTTTTTTGTGCAAGCGTGATGCGATGACGTTTCCGCATGTGTTTTTTTTTTTCATGAGAAACCCTTTCCAATCCGCATGTTTCCATTGTCCTGCAACCTGCTTGCTCTTGCCTCGCGTTTCTGAATTTCTACCGAAGTTACGCGGGTCTTTGTTGGTGCACGACCCGCGCGCTCCTGCCCCCCTCCTGCTTCGATCTCGCGTCCTGCTCCATTCAGACACTTTTTAGTACATCGTTCTGTCCTTTTTTCATCCACTTTCGCCTGCACGACGACACTGCTTACACTCAAAGGGAGGCTGCACACCATGGAAGCCTCCCTCTCTCGACAGACCCCCCCCCCCCCCCCCCCCCCCCCCCCCCCCCCCCCCCCCCCCCCCCCCCCCCCCGTTGCAAGTCGCGATCCCGAGCCTTAAGGAGTCCCCCCCTTCCGCACCGCGCTTCCGAAAGGGGTAGTCTTTTTTTTCTTCCTTCTCTCTGATTCGTGAATGTCTTCTCTTTCATTCCCTCCTTCCCGTTAGTCGGACCGGCCTTCCTGTTTCGACTGTCATCAGGACAGCGACTATTATTTTGTTCCCGCACACCCGCTTTTGATGAGAGGTGTCCTTTTTCGTCTCGGTCTGATCGAGTTTTGATTTTTTATTCTATGTCTGATGTCCTTTTGGAGTTGTGGCGCCTTGAGTCCCCACCCTTCCCTTCCCTTCTGCAATCTTCTTCCGACGCCATGGCTGAGTCCCGTACCGTACGATGTGACCCGGTTTTGCGTAGTCCACGCCGGTCACCTTTGGAAGTTTTCAGAGCCTCTTCCCCTTTTCCCACCACCCCCTCTTCTTTCTATAGGCCCCCCCTGTCCGTTCTCTTTCTCCCCACCCTTCTCTGCATCTTAATTTATCATGTCCTGACTTCGTGGTCCCGCTGGCGCCGATTTTGCTCATTCACCGGCGGCGTTCAAATGTTTCTTTTTTCACTTTTTTCCACTCTCCTGTCAGTACACCCTCGTATTTTTCGTCCTTCTCCGCTCTCGTCCTCTTCACCTACCGGCTCATCATCCTTTCCTTTTAGTTCTTGTCATTCCGTACGGTCAAGTTTGCTTAATCTTCACTTCCTCTTCTTTTTGGCCTTGAGTCTAGTCCTGCGCTCTGGCCTCTCCGATTGACATACGAAAAACGCGACTCGTCCCAGCTCTGGCTGAGGTTAGGTCACGGTATTGCAATATCTATATTTTCCTTCCCCTCTAAGTTTGTGGAGATTTTTTTTCCTGACTCCGTGCAGGTCTCCCTCATATTCAGCCCATCGCGTCCCGCTCCATCTCTTCCCCCCCACACCTTACACATCCCCTTTGAGTATCTCCTCCCCAATCTCCCAGCAGACTCTCTCTCACCTCACGGCCGTCATTTTTTGAGCGGCACGCAAGGGGCCTGTTTTCCTTTGGTACCTTCCCTAAATTTCCCAGCGTTCAGGTCCTTTCTTGCACCGCCGTTTCCATTAATGAGATGCAGTGCAGCTTCGCACCCTTAACTGACGAAGGTGTTCTCACGAGCTTCTTGTACAACCTCGATCTAAATGCGGGTTTGGCACCTTTAATTTCTTGGCTCCCTCCGCCTACTGCAATCTCTCCATACTGTTTACCTGCCTTAGAGCTCGAGATAGGTGTGTCGGGATAGTCTTGATGGCTCCCGAGGGTTTGATGCCCCTTTTTTTTCCCCTTTTGATAACTATTTTTTTTGTTTATTTTTTTTTTTTCTTTCGCATATTTTTTCCATGCCCCCCTCTTGTGTTTTTTTTTTTACTTCCGCTGCTATATGCCCCCCCCGCACTTTGCGTTCCTCCCCCAGTAGCCCTCTGTTCCCTCCCCCCTTTTCCTATGACATCGCGGGTCACCATGACACTACGCTACGGGAATTCCTACGCTGGCGCATATGTAATTCACGCTAGCCGGCGTCACCACACCCCTCTTGTTCCCCCCGGCCCGATCAAATTCAGCCATCCCTCCTCCACCCCCCATCCACTTTGATCTTACGCTTCATGGTCACCGATAGTCGTTCTTGACTTAAGGAGATATCCTTCCCCGGTCTCCCTTCATTTTTTTCATGGACCTGACATTTTCACCTCTGTGGACCACATCTCCCTCTTTTTTTTTCCCCTTCCATTCCGCCCCGTTCAGCTCGTACAGTAGGTTGAGTCCGCACACCTCGTCATAATTCCCTAACCCAAGAGACTTTTCCCTTCCCCGGACCCCCACTTTTTTTTCCCTCCCTGTCTTTTGTATTCGTCTGTTTTTCAATTCTCTCACCCTTCTCGAGCGCTCGCCACGCGACTAGAGGAGAATTCTCAGTCAGACCATCATCCCACCGTCCCTTTTTTTTTCGCCGCCGATTCCCCGATTTTCCCGTTTTTTTTCTTGGCATGACCGTTCCCCACTCGAGTCGACTTTTTCCGTTGAGTTACCTATGCGGCTTTTTCCGTGTTTTTCTACGACACCCAATCCACCCTGTTCCCCTCCCGATCCGACTTCCGCCGGTACTTTTTAGTTCCTCTGTCCACCTCCTTACTCTTTACCCCCTAACAAGGCCCACGTGCTACCACAGCGGCTCATACCGCGGAGCATTCTTCTACTGATCGCTCCAAGCGCTTTTCTGATCCTGTCAACTTCTCGTTCTTGTCTTATGGTCCCACCCCTCGCTTTCCCTACCCAATTGCTAGAAGCCAGGGACAGAGGAGTCACAACCTAATGAGTCGCCTGCCTCTGCCCCAACCTCGGTCGGTAAGGCTTTTTTCCTCCTTCCCTTTACCTTGTTCTAGTATTCACCGCTATAGTCCGTGTCAGACCTTCTTTTACGGGTGCCCAGTTCGCGGTCTTTGGCCGCTATAGAAGTCATGAGAAAGGACTTTCAGCGGTCCCTTGCGACTAGTTCCTGTTATTTTTCTCCTTCCTTTCTTAGCCTTGCTAAACCTCTTCTCTTTGGTTTTTGCCCTCTATGTTTTATTTTTTGACCAGTTTTATATGTCACTCCACACAGCCAGCCCCTTAGGCAACGCAATAAGACGACAATTAGATCTGATAGGGCGGTGCTGAGGGTCTTTACCCTCTATTCGCCTCCGTCGCGCATTCTTCTTTCTTTTTCTGCGCTCTCCCTATTCCCTGGAGAAAAACAACGCGGAAGTTTCTGTCGGACCCCTTCTTACCTTGGTCGCAAGACCCCCAGTCCCCTCGTTGCCATGATTTTTTTTTTCGTTTTTTTTTTTTTTTTTTTTTTTTTTTTTTTCTTCTTTTTTTTGTTTTTTTTTTTTTTTTTTTTTTTTTTTCTTTTGTATTTTTGTGTTTTTTTTTTTTTTTTTTTTTTTACTTTTTTTTTTTTTTTTTATTTTTTTTTTTTTTTTTTTTTTTTTTTTTTTTTTTTTTTATTTTTTTTTTTTTGTTATACTTTCTTTTTCTTTTTCCTGCTTTTTTTTTTTTTTTTTTTTCTGGCTTCGTCTTTTCCAGCCTCGCCTCCAGTCGACTGTGTTCCCTCGTCTTCTTTTCCTCGTCCCTCCCTCCCTTTTCAGCCTGTTCTTTCTTTCCTTTTAATCTTGAAATGCTGACTGTCCGCTAACTACAACCGCGAAACCTTCTGAGATGACCCCTCCCAGATGGACAGAGTTCGCATTAAGGTGACTTCCACTCCCTTCCTTCTCTTCCTTTCCCTGCCCAGAGATTTCCGGACTGCGTCTTGAAGGTCGACTCGACTCTTGTAATATCCACGCCTCCCTTCGATTCCTCCCTCATTCCTTTCCGTCTCCGTTTTCTGGCCGCTTGATTTGATTTTCCTTCTCCCCTGCAAGCGGAATCCCCTGTGCCTGCTATCCCGCACGTGTGTGCAACACCTGTCCTCCTTGTGCCAGGTTTTCTCATTATTGCTTTTTGACTTCTCAGAAACTGTCATGCACTGGATCTGTGTTTGAGTGGTCTCCCCCCCTCCCTTTTCCGCGCCCACTTTTGTTGAGCAGCTCTTGCAGCGATGATGTCCCCGCTACCGACGTTGCTAAAACAATCGAGCTCTTCTCCAAGTGAAGGGTTTTGCTCGACTTTTTGTCCATCTATTTGTTTGGCCCCGAAAAGATCTTTTTCCTGGCCTACCTCCCCGCCTGCAGCCCCCCCCTTTTGACTTCCTTTCTTCTCCTCCAAGCACGGCAGGTAAAGAAAAGAGAAAGTTCTTCTTCGTGCACTTTTCACAACTCTCTTTTATTGCAATCCGTTTTTTTTTTTTCTGATCCTTGGTCTGTCACGATCACTCATCTTTTAATTTGAAGGAACGAGTTAGACCGTGATGATTGCTAGATTCCCTGACGAACTTGTCCTCTCCCCTTTGCTGCCCGCGCGATCGTACCGATTTCCTCTCTGTTGTACCCTATTGTCGTTTCACTCCCCATCTCTTGGTCCATAAACGTCCTCTTTTAGCTTCCTTTCCCTTTTTTCCTCCTGCGTGTACTGACCCCCTCCTCTTAGTCTAGTTCACTGAGGATGAATAAGGTACCGTGGTAGTTACTCCGTCCCGTGCTGACACCCCCCCCCTCCAGTGACATTCAGTTTATTTTTCCCTCTCCTCCACTGTTCTGTCTAAATCCCATGCGTTGTTGCAAGGGAGGGGCAGTCTGGGCACTTCCTTCCTAGGATGTCCGATTTTCCCCCTTCAATCCTTAGCGGCCCTTTCTGGCCTTCCGTTCTTTCGTGTCGTAGCATTTTGCTGTCTATTATCTTGCATGTTGATGGTACCCATTTTTTCAAGAGACCTCGAATTCCCCTGCAATCTCGGGTTACCGTTTGTTTGTCTTTTTCTCCCTCATTGGCGTGAGTTTTTTTTACGCGTAATGCAGTAGCTTTTCCTTCCTGTCCCCTCCTTGGCTTTTTTTGGGGAGTTTCTTGCCTTTTTCCCTTTCCTGCTGCTGCAGTAACGTTTTTATTCCACTGCTAGCAAACGTTTCGTCTTCACTCCTCAGGCCGCTGGCCAGTCCGGCGACTTGCTTTGCTTTCTTTTTTCTCCCCTGGGACTCCCTCACCCCAATCCCATCCTGTCTGGCGATCGACCTCTTCCTCACCCTTCCTTGCATCCGCCGACTCACGAGTTTTTTCTCTCTTCTCGAGCCTTTTTTAGAATAGTAAATTCCCCTGGACTCTCTCTTTCTCCCCTTCCCCCTTCTCTTTTTTAATATCCCCTCATCCGCCGCGTCTATTTTGTATTGATGTCTCTTATCGCTCAAGGTTGCCGGGGTTACGTGACTTTTTTTCTATACTTGCTAAGGTGAATATAGATTTCCAGGCCACAGCCCCTTGCTGAAGCGTTTCTTCCAGGCCCGAATTTTGCAATCTCCCTCCAGGCCAGCCGTTTCTCCAGTTCCCGTTTACCTTTGCTCGCCTGTTTTCGAAGGCTGAAGATACCCGGTATCGAGTCCCCCTTTCCCGCCTCCCTTTGCCCAGACCCCTGCCGGTATTCCTGCCCCGGATCCCACTCTTGCTTGCTCGCTTCCCCGTGACTTGTTGGCAAGGCTCTGCCCGTTCATGTGGTTAATCTCCTCCCTAGCTTAGCCTCCCCTTTCTTTCTGCAACTGCTTTAAGTTTCCCCCTCTCCCTGAACCCCCGACTGCCACAATTGAATCGGTGTCTTTTTTGACGATACTGGCCTTTCTCCTCCTTATTTCTGTTTTTTGTTGAAGCTGTCTCTGTTGGATGACCAGGCGTTTCTCGGCTTTTTTTCTCTTGACCCCTCCTTCGCCGGATGCGATCTTGACGATATGTTTTGTCAGAGGTACCCAAGAGCTTTTTGAATCAGCCCTGAATTACCCCGTTCGCCCTGTTTCCATTGCTTTTCCCTGTTTCTCCTTCTGCTTCCGAAGAGTATGCTTTCTTGATCCCCCTTGAATCATGTGACTCTGACCAAATTTCATTTATGATATTGTGTTCCTAGTGCGCATATTTTGCCTAGGAAGCGGCTTGACCGACATCCTCTACTTTCGACGACTCCCTGATCCCCCTCCCCTTCACGGTGAGTGTCTGATCTGACCCCCCGGTCCTCTTCTGGATTTGCTGAGTCCCTGGTTTTGCCCTCTTGTTCCCCTAGTTAGTAGTTCTGAGGATCTCTGATGTCCACCGAGTGACCTTTCCCCCTAATCAGACTTCCCAGCCAGACACTGGCGGCTACGCCGGCCCGTTATATTCCCCCTTCAGCCTTTCTTCCTGAAGCCTTAGATTACGTTTATGGTATTTGAACTTTGGCGCTGTTCTACGGTGATCTGTCCGGTCCTTGGTTTCGCGGAGGCTTTGAAACGAATCTCCACCTTTCTCGATGCGGCATTCCCGTCCCGTGATTTTGGCCCGTCGTCTTTCATCGGCCCTTTGGTCAGTTTCTCTTTCTCGCCTGTTGAGGAACCCACTCCCTCTTCCAGCCTGCCATGCGATCCCAGATGCACGTCGGCACCAGCACGCCAGACCGATCCCCCCCCCGAACCCTTCACTGTCGCTTTGGTCAAGACGAACTCCTTTTTTTTTTGATGTTCGATGATTGTCTGACGTGTTTTGAGACGGCCTGCTCCCCGATACCTGCGTTCCCTCGTTTACCTTGCTATTCCCCCTCGATAGTCGGGCACCCCTGTTTCCTTTTTCCTGGCCGCCCTTCTTGATCCATTACTTTCCTTGTCCTTCATCCAGGCGTGTATTATTTTTACGCAAGGTCAAGGATCATTTCTCTTCCCCCGTATTCTTCTTTTCACAGATACTCTCTGACTTCTATGAGGTTTCTCCTATCTCTGTCGCGAAAAACGCGCGGCCCCTCGACTTTTCTGCGGTCTCTGTTTTGTTTTCTTTTCTGTGCTCTTTTTTCTCTCTCTCTTCTCTTGTTTGTATTTCAGTCATCCCTGCGTCCTGCCTGTCTTTTCACATGTCTCTCCGCATACCCGTATTAAGCGTGTGTCTGATCTCGCCGAGTCTAGCCTTGACGCCAGAAGAAGTCGCAGCGTGTCTATACATATGTACTCCTTCCCTTTTCATGTTTTCCCCCATAGCCCATGGGCCCCGTATTTCGCCCCCTTCTCCTGCCGCCATACCCTCCTTTCAAGGGAGTTTGTGCAAACCTGTTTTTCCCCCAATTAACGCTGTTCCCCCTCCCCCCCGTCTCGCTGCCCGAAAGCCCTATTTTTCTGTTCCAGCCGACCTCTTTTTACCTTTGCAACCTTACGATATAGTTCCCACTCAATCCCTTTTTTTCCCGCAAGCAGATAGGAGGGATTCATTGTTTCTTTTCCCTCGGGACTCCAGTACGGCTGGGTGATTCGACGATGCCTTAGGTAGTCCAGTGACCCCCCTTGACCCGTGTCAGTCACTTTTCCTTTTTCACCCTTTTCTGAGATTCAGCCGCACTGGACAAGGGGCGCTAGTTGTATGCTTCCGCACCCAAAATGGTTTGCCCTCAACCGACCGCGTCAGAACAGTCTTTTGACGTCGCCGCGCGTTCTTTTTTTCCTCGCTCACTAGGGGCCCCTCGTATCCATTACTGTGTATAGTCCTCCATCGGAGGCACAGCTTCTTGACTACTTGTCATCCAAGGACGTCCCCAGCCTTCTCTCCCCCCCTGAGCGACCACCGCATCCCTGTACTTTATTCATTGCCTTCAGCTCTTTGTCCTCTGAGATGGACACTTCCTGGCGTTGACCGCGTTGCACACTCCCTAGTGCTCGTCCCGCTCCCCCCTCGGTTTTCCGTCTTTCTAAGACTTGACTCTTAGGCCAACGCACTGTCTTCTTGGTACCTTTCCTCTGTCGAGGTATGGTCTTTGTTCTGCATTTCCCCTTTTTTTTTTTATTCCCTGCTTGGACTGGAAGCCCGACAGCACAGCCCCCCACGCTATCTGTCCCCCCCTTTTCTCCACGAGAGCTATGTCATTCGGTGCTCCCTCTAACACTCCTCCGATCCTTTCTTCGCCGTTCACCAGCTCTCCTTCCTTCCTATTGACCGACCTTGAGGGTTCTCTTTTTGAGTAGTCATCGGCTTGAAAGTCATGTAGACGACCATGAAGCCCTGTAGTTCTCTCCTTTTGAATTCGCATCCTCCACATCCACTTGCACTCCCCGTCCCCCGTCTTTTTTTCGCTCCCGCCCACATTTAGAATCCATACGCTTTTTTTTTTTCAGTGCGCGAGCAGTCGTTTCTGACGAGGGCTTTCGAAGTGTGTCACTCCCACTTCTTTCAGTCGGTTTTTCTGACCATCCCTCCTGTCTTTCATTTTTCGCAGACGCTCAGTACCCATGCTGTCACTAAGCAGTACCATCCATAGGCTTTCCGACAGCCCAGGGCCTTTAGTCCCCTCTTCACCTTGTGCCGCTCCTGTCCTGTTGTCTTTTCTTTTCCTCTTGCTTTTCGTTCTCTCGGAGTTTTCCCGCCCTTTCCGCCTTCTCTCCTGCGTTCAGCCAGGGTAATTTTTCATGACCACCTTTTTGAGCTGAAAGCGCTGCACCCCGTCACTGGAGTTAAGCCCCTCCCTCATCCAGTTTCAGTCTTTTTAGGCAGTGTGTCTCTTGGTCCCCCCCCAGTTCCCCTTTGACCATTGGCTTGCCTCAGGTTGCGCTTCTCTTTTTGAGTCCCTCTTTCTTTAGATTTACCTGGAGTGACGATGCGACCTTGACCTGTCTTTTTTTGCGCGGGATGTGCCTCGCCTTTATCCCACGTTTCTTTCTTTCTGGCTCTCTCTTTCCTTCCTGCTCAGTTCCCCCATGAGAAGCACCGGTATTGCCACCTCAGACCCCGTAGCAATAGTCTCGCAGTAGTTCGGCTTTTCTGTCAGTCTGATTTTCCCGCGGAGATCGGCCCTCTTTCTCCTCCTCTTTATGTACTTCTTTGCCGGCGCTATCACTCGCCAGACAAAACAACTTTGACGTCTGCGTATAATGTTTTCTTTTCGCGATCCTTCCATGCTACCTTAAGTTTTTGTTTTCTTTCCCCCCCCCGATGCTCCCCCCAAATCGCCGACTCTTTCTCCCCGTCGTTGACTGCATTGACTCGGCAGTCTTGACTACGTAGAACAATGTTTTATGTCAGCCCGGGTTTCTTCCGTAAGAGGAAATGCCAGGAACGATGACCGTCTTACCTCCCCTGCCCCTCATACATTGCCACGACAGTCATAGAATCCAGACTTTGTCCCCAGTGTCCTCTCTCATTCCCCCTTTCCCCCGCCAGGCCCGATCCCTGTGCCAAACCCCTTCCAATTTTACGAATTCGCTAGCGCTTTTACCCTGATTTGCTGAGCTTCAGCTATCCCGTCTCCGGCGCTTCGTCCCTCCCCGTCATCACCTGCCCCCTCCTTCCTTCTCTGATTATTTCTCCCTGTGAAGCTCCCCGAGTACCACCTCAAGTCCCTGTACCACTCCGTTCGCCCCAATTCCGCATGTTTTTTATGCGACCCTTACTCGTTCCCAGTTGGTTTACCCTCTACTCCCCGTCCTGAAGCTGGAATCTTTTTCTTTTCCTTCCCTTCCAAAAATTTGAAATGCTTCCCGTCAGGACTCCGTGTATGCATCTCTTACACCCTGCGCCCTATCCCTGGATTGAAAGTACGCCGGTTTTTCTTGGTCCTGGCCCCACCGGCAGATTCTTTTCTTCCTGTGAAGGGTCAATCTCGATGTTACCATTTCTAGGCACAACCCTTTTTTTTTGCTTTTTCCACCCCCAGACCTCGAGAGGCGGACGTCTCCTCGGCATGCACCATGACCCCCTGGCGTTCCTTCCTTTTCTAGTAGTTTTCCCGCAAATTTTTTTTCACTTCCCTACACACTCCGAATGCCCCTTTGAAGCCCCCTTTCACATGGGTCTTAAGTTTCAGACAATCTCTCTCCCCCTTCTGTGTTGTGTTTTTAGAGAGATTGGAAGAGCCATGAACTCTTTCTCTGGCTGCCGGCTCCGGCGATTGTCTTTATATGATTTGTGTATTGATTCCCGTCAGGCCCCGACAGAGTGCCCTGCCAGCCATTTTGACTTTCTTTCCCTCATCTGTCCGGCCATTATAGATTTTTCGGGGCCACGCTTATTCTCGCATCCTCCTCTACCTTGCTTTCGCCATGCTACCTTTAATCCGTCCTGTGTCCAGATTTTTGTCTCTTCCAGAAGCGAGTCTCCCTCTGAGGAACAATGAAGCACCAAACCCAGCTATGAGGGTCCAAGTGTTTCGCGGCTCCCTTTTCCCGTTGTTTTCCTCCCCTTCAGAATACCGTCTCACCTTCGCACCTTCACTTTGTCTTATCGAGCTCTTTCTATGCCAATAACTTCCCGCGAGAGGTACGAGCAATTGTCTTTTCCCAACTTTTGCGGCTTCCGGACTCTTCGATTTCCGTTATTTCGTCCCGACGGACACCGAATCTTCCCCCCCGAGGCTCGGTATCTTGACTTTCCTGTCTTGTCTCTCGCACCTTCTCTTTTTTCCCCTTGTCCTGGATTCACTAGACTTACACTTGCCCGATATTATTGCCCACTTTTACGGGTTTGGGTATTCATCTACTTTCCCTTTCTTGAGTCCACATGGTCCTTCGCGCTCTTCCCCTTCTGGTCGCTTTCTTCTCTTGTATTCTAGTTAGCGGTCTTCCCCTCCTCATTTTACTTCTTGAGCCCTCCAGGAGCTAATGTATGCCACACCTCTTGTTACTAATGAACCTTCATGCAGAGCCAGACGTCTTTGCGCCTTCTCTCGTTTTTTTTGTGGAACGCTGAGGCGACCTCCGCTTCCCAAAAGAAGACTTTTACATGTTCTCCTCTTATGAACTGTCAGCCTCAGTATCCCTGCTCCCCCCCCTCTTTTTTTTCTTCTACTTCGCCTCGGCCCGCCGTTTCAATAAGCTGTCCATCTTTTGCGAATCTCCGTCCCTCCCAGGTTTTCCCTTTCCATGACGCCGCGTTATCGGGACTTTCATGGGTTGTTTAGACGACCTCTTTTGTAGCAGTCCCAGAATCTCCAGAGGCCCTCACCTTCCTCTTCTTTTTCTCCAGGGCTTTTCGTCAAATCCAAGCCTTACTCCCCCTCTTCGCCCCCAAGTGTCAAGCCTCTTCTTTGACGTGCCGACCTCCCGAGTAACGGCCCCCCTTCCTCTACACTGTTCCCGAGACACTTCCGTTCTTATTCTTGCACCCCGGAAATTGCATTGTCTTGTGAGCTTCTTCCCCTCTGGTTTTTGAGGCGAAGCTTGCATTCGTCTGTCGCAGCTTCCTGGTCTTCCTCGCCCTGGAGAGGCCCTGGGATTGTGACCTCTCCGCCTGTCACTCTGCTTGTCCAAATACCCTGCAACGTCTGGTTGATGTACCCCCTATCGGTTGAGAGTCGCGCTTCCTCCTTTGGTTTTAGCGATCTGACCCACATTTCGCTCCTTTCTGGCGGACAAGAATCTTATCTGGCATCTCGCAGTCTGCTTGAAAAGATAGAAACAACCGTTTCAACTCCCCGTTTAAATTTTCCCCTGTCGAACTTGTGACGACGAGCCTTCCCCGAATTTGTCTCCCTTCTCCCCCCCTTCAATGGTACCTCATCTGCATCTCGCTAACCTGGGAATACTTTATTTTATGGTCGTTCATGACCTGACTTCTCCCGGATCATTACGCCTTTTTGTCTTTCGCCCCCTCGATGATTCTCCATGACTGACACTCCTACTGTTAGCCCTCCCCCCCCGGTTCTTTGTGAAGCTTTCCCCGGTGACGATCTGCAAACGTTGGATATTTTTTGTTATTTTTTTTTTTTCCGATTGGTTCGCGGTCGCCATCTTTGCCCTCTCCGTCTCCTTTCGTCCCCTGTTTCTGTCGTCCCCCTAGTTCCTCTCGCTTTGTTTGGCTCTCCCTCATTCGTAGAACTGCCTGCACTTAGTCAGCGCCTGCCCGACTAGGTACCTTCCGGTTTGTAATGTTGGTAGGTTTTTTACTTTTTTCGGATCGTTGCCG
>Ga0179593_1305137_pt1 | contig 15701 bp, 18 predicted proteins | sample CZODoug2_1_08_16_FD_185931 | JGI IMG/M metagenome (GOLD analysis project Ga0179593, IMG submission 185931) | Vadose zone soil fungal communities from Angelo Coast Range Reserve, California, USA - CZODoug2_1_08_16fungal (PacBio error correction) | ecosystem: Environmental > Terrestrial > Soil >... | reverse complement strand
TGACCTAGATCTTTTTGAGCGGCCAAAAAGTCCCTTTATTTCTAAAGTTTTTCTTCCTGGCAGGGGAGGCCTTCGGGGTTACTCCCCTCCCCTTTTTTTCCCTTTTTCCTTCTTTCTTTCTCTTGGTTTGGTTTTGGGTCTATCGAGATATGGTGGGTTTGTACCCCTTCATTGGTCTCTAGTCCCTTCTTCTCTGAGAAAGGTACCCAAAGGTTAACCCCCACGCAACTTCGTCCAACTTGAGAGTTTTTTGTGCTTTTCTTTTTTTTCCACGTGCAGTTCCCTTTTCTTACCGTGTTATTCCACCAGATGGGTGTCTCTCATATCTTGTTATTTTCCTCTTTCTTTTTTCTTGCCCACCCCGATTCTCTTATTTGGGCCATCGGTACTAAGTGCGTGCCCCCAATGTTTGTTCGACTATCTTTTGGAGCTCCATTTATTTGTGATCCAGATCCCCTCGAAGATTGTCCCTGTGCTCTCTAAACCCGAGATCCCCCTAAACTCCCTTCTGGCGTGTGCACCGTTACTGTGGTCTCCGTACTTTTAACCTTCTCCCTCCCTTTCCTAGCACCCTTTAAAATTTGTCCACACATTCCCCTCCGGCGACTCTGCTTTTGCCCAGCGAGGCCATCTAGGGATTCCTGGCGTTTGGTCACTTCAGAGCTTTTCAGTGGGGGATGCTTTCTCGGCTGCTGTCTCGACCCCACGGAGCCCGCGAGGCTTTTCCGTCTTCTGCACGCGTTTGGTTACCTAACAGACACTAAGAAGCTTGTTTTTTTGCCTGCCATTATGTCCTTTTCTTTTTCTTCCCCAAGCGGTCTTGAACATGCTGTGGTGGTTTCCCCTTTTTTTCCCTGGCCTCTCTTCAAGTCCCTGGTGTTTCTTTAATGCTCTTTCCCTCCGTTTCTTTTGGCCCCGGCCCCTGATTTCTTTCTTCCCGGATTTAGGATTTGGCAGCTTTTTGTTCTTGCTGGCCTTACTTAGATCGCTGCGTCCTTTGCCTCTTCCTGCCTCTACATCTCTCTTTTATGGCTTTTCTTCTTTTTTCTTTTTCAAAGTCACTCTATTTAGGGCGGAAACCGAGCGCATTTGATTGCCTCCTCTGTTTGGAGTTGTCTTTGTTCCCTCCCTTCCGCAGTTGGTTTTGGAAACGGAGGTCTGGGTTACGGAAGACGTCGTCTCGTCATTTGTTTTTCCTTGTTGTCGAGGCTTGTGCGCTTCAGTGTTTCGCGGGTCGTAGAATGCTTTTGCTAGTCCCCCCCCAACGGTAAGGCGTGAGGTGCGAAGTTTTCATGTGAGGGTTCCCCGGTTCCTTTCCGTCTTACCTTCCCCGACCACCCCTTTGGGTTGCGAAAAACTAAAGCCCCGACTCTTGATCCGGAGATGCGAGTTCCTTTTCAATCGAGTTTCTTTTTGTGACGTTTTTTTCCTAATTCACTTTATGCGCGAATTTCATTCTGCCCCAATTTTTCCGATTTGTTCCTTTCCCCCATCAAGCGCACAGACCATTAAAGAAAGTATTTCTTGCTGTTCTTTTCTTTCTCGTTCCCCTCCTTTTTCCTTCTTTCAACGGGCTGTGCACGTCCACTCCCACCCCACAAAAAAAACCCCCCCCAAACTCCCCCCGCCAAACCCACCCCCCCCCAAAAACACCCCAACATTCTTTGACTCCGGCTTACTATTTCCCAGTTTTTTTTTTTCAAGTTTGGGTACCCTTATTTCCTCTGGATCTTTCTCACATGTTTTTTTGAGTTTTTCGTTGGTTGACACTCCCTCCCACGTCGGCATTTCTTCTTCAATTCCCAAATTTCGGATTTGCCCGACTTCTTTTGGCTTTTGTCCAAGATTCTTCGGTTTTTGGACGGTTCCAGCCCATCCACCTCCCCACCATCAGCCTTACTCGTTATTTACCTTTTTACCACTTTTGTCTCCTCCACCCCATTGGCCTTGCCAATACCTGCAAGTAGGACCCAGTCATTCTCCCTGCTAGTTATCATGCTTCCCAATCTCCCTGCCGGTTTATATTTCTACATTTTCCGCTTCATTGTTCGGTCCGTAGGCATTCCCAGGAATCCTTCCGCCGTTGCTTCTTCGCTTGTATACTGCTTTTTTTGGATTTTTCCCGGGTCTTAACTTAATCCTTCTCGAACCTTTTATGTCCTCTGCGAGGGCCGCGCGCCACGTTTTTAGGTCATTCCGGCCTCCGGGTTTTTCTGGTTTTAGTCGGCCCAGTGTGTCTCTTCCCCCACCTGGGGTCAACCGTTTGGTCCCTCACTTTCCCCTGGGCACCGTGATCTCTCTTGGCAACAAGTTTGCTTGCTTACCCACCTTAGAAGGATCTCTGGTTTTTGTCTTCTTACGCCTCCTTAAACATTGTAACTTACGACTTGTTCACCCCCGATTTTCTCGTCACCGCTGACCCCAGTACCGTGGTGCTATTTTCTTTTTCCCTTTTTTTTGTTTTCGTCTCTCCACCCCGACTTTTTTCCTTGGACCTCTCCCCTGACGTTGGACACACGCGGCTTCCCCGTTCCGGCTTGTTTTTTGTGTCATTTTTTCCAGAGCATCCCGGGCGCTAGCTTTCTGGACAAACTCCCGGTTCGTTCCAGCGATGTGGGAACACCGCCTTGGCTTCTTGTGTTTCTACAGCCGGGCGCTAGTGCCTTTCGGGCCAGTGGGACACTTTTCGGTGGCTTTCTCGGATAACTTTCTCGTACCCCTTTCTCTTGGTTTCCCTTTCTACCTTTCCACTCCCCAGCGCCCTCCCGTTTTCCTTAATCCTCGTTGAAGCCCGCGAACGGTCCCCGTCGGACTTCCCTTTTTACTGTTTTCCGTACCGGGACTTTCTACCGGGCACGTTCCCCACCGAATTTTCTTTTTTTTCCCCTCGAGCCGGGCTGTCTTGTTTTCTTCGGGCGTTATTTTTTCTGCATTTTTCCGAGCCCCAGTTCGCGACCTCTTGTACGCTTTGGCCCGCTTCGGTATTTGTTTTCGGTCCGCGCCTTCCCGGTTTCTTCCTTTTCTCAACCCTTTTTTCCTTTCCCATTGCTGTTTTGGGATCTTCCCCCTTTAATGTTAGCAGCAAGGTAGTTCCGGACCCTTTCCTACACCTGTGCCGATAATCGTACCCTTTTCCACCCCCCCCAGAACCGCCCTTGTCACTTTTTCCTTCTAACTTTGTTTCACAGTTGGACCATTACGCCGCTGGAACAACGATCTCCGTTGCAAAGTCCCCTCCCCGCCTTGGGTTCGGGGGGTGGCCATTTTTTTTTTCCATTTCTTAGGGGTTTTTCATCCGCGTGCCTGCGACCACCTTCCTGCCAGCAACGTCTTCTCTCCACGGTGAACCAAAGCGTTTTCCACCGTTTTTCGCGTCACGTTGAGTTCCATCGAAGTCCCTTCTTTGTTACGTCTGGCCCTTTTTCGACTGCTCCCCCTTCTGGTTTCTGTAGAGGTCCCGGCTATCTCACCCTCAGTTGTGGTTCCCTTTTTCCCACACCTTTTTTGGTCCCCATATCATCTTTAGCCCACTTACCACCTTTAGTTTCCGCACTCGTGCTTTTTATTTCCCCCCCTAACCTTGGAAGTCGCCCGGTTCCGCGTTCTTCCGTTCTTTGCCCCCCTTCCTTTTTCCCTCTTGGGGGACCAGGCGGCCCCAATTTCCTTTCACTTCTCAAGGATTGGGCCCCCCCACTTCTTTTTTTTTTCCCAAACTGTCTCTTTTTCCAACACTTTACTCCACCGCCTTTTTAGGGTCTCCCCTCCACCCTTTTGCGGATAACCTTCTTCGCGAAGGCTTTTCCCCCAGGAAGAAGGCACAGTCCCTCCCCTCCCCCCCCCACACTTCCACGCTGTTTTTTCATCCGCCCAAGGAACCTGGTCTAGTTCTCTTTCCTTTGTACTTGTTCGTAGCGGCCGGGCACTTTTCATCTTCCTGTCCTGTCTCAACTTCAATGTTTTAAACGAGCCACTCCACAGGGCCTCTTTCACCTCGCCTGTTTTTTTACCCCATACCGGTGGCGGGTTCTTAAACTTTGGGTTTTAACCACCCAGTCTTCTGCGTTGAAGGTCCGTTGCTTGAGTTTCCTGTTTTCCTCCACTTTTCCTGTCATTCTTGTTTTTATGGCTCGATGCCTTCAGCGGCATTTTATTCTTCTTTCTTTTTCGTCAACAGCGCCTTCTGGCCCGGGCTCATCGGATTTCTATTTTGGGTCCCTCCCCCCCCAGGACTTTGTACGATCACTTTTTCCTTTTTCAATTTTGTACGTCCTCCAGATAAGCGGATTCTCTATGATCACGTCTCTGTGTTCTCTTTATTTTTTTTTTTTGGCTACTCCGACTGTTCTTCTTCGTTTCTGCTCTGGACCCCCACGCGGCGATCACAGGTTACTATTTTTTTGCCTGTTGTTGAGATTAGCCCCTCCAGTACAGTCATTCTCCTTGCGCCTCCCTTCTGATGCGTGTTCCGGTCAACTTCCACCCACCAGCCGTTGCAAGAAGATATGGATTTTCGTGGTGATCCTTCCGGCGTTGCAACTTGTTCCCCTGGATTTCTCTCTTTTCAGTTGCTGCTTTCTTTTTTTGATTCTCTCGGCTTCTCAGCTTTTTTATGTTTTTCTTCCAAGGCGTTCTTTTTTGTTGGACTCCGTAACCCTTTTATCTAAGCAAGGCATTGCCAGCCTTTTTCCCCCGACCCATTTATTCCGCTTTTTTTTTCTCATGGTTTTACTTTCATCATTCTCCAAGGATTTTCTCTCCCCTAACTCAGTTGTTTTTTGTTTCTTAGGTGCCCGGCATGCTAAGTTCCCCGTACTCCTTGTTCTTTTTCGGTCCCTCCGTTTGAATCGACCACTTTCTCGTGGCACCTTTGGCTCTTTCGTCTCAGTTCCTGGCTTTTTTTTACCGAGGCGCGATACCTTGGGGGCGCGAGGTCTAGAAGAACAACCTTCCTTTCTGTTTCCTTTTCTTCCTATTTGCCTGCCCCTCCTTCGGCCCCCTCTCGGCGAGAGCGGGGATTTTGTTTCAGTACCCGTCTTTACTCCACCCCCCCCTCCCAACCTTCTTGCCGATCCCCGCGGATTCGCTTTTTGGTTTTTTCCCCGCACTATATTGGCCTTTCGATGAACGTTTCTTTTTGCTGGCCCACCCCCCCTGGAAATTACTGGTGGCCTTTCTTCTCCCTATTTTCCCCCGGCAAACATACCTTTTACGGCTTCGAACCAGTCACTAAATTTTTGCGGTGTTTACGCAAGTGGGCACATTCTCTGGGTTGACGTTTCTACCGTCAAAACATTTTCTTTTTCCTTCTAACTGTCCATTCCTCAAAAGTAAGGGCCGTACCTACCTCCCCGCGCCGGCCCGGTCTTAAGTTGGAGCGACGGGGTTTGTCCTTCACAGAGCTTTTTCTTTTGGTTTTGAGCCTTCTCGGCATGCACTGTTCCAAACTTTAGTCTTTCCATGATCACCTGCCTTCTTTTTAAGAAATCGGTTCTTTTCCCAGCATCTCACTTGTTTTTTCCCACTCGCCCTTTTTCCTTTTGCGTCCAGGTCCTTAGGTCCACCTGTCATTTTGTTTTTTTACACGCTGCACGGGAGAGTAGGCAGTATTTCCCCCCGCCGGCTTTTAAGGATTTAACGAACCCTTTTCCTTGATTCTTTTGAGCGATTCCTTTTTGCCCATTGCTTTAGCCTTCACTCGTCCTTTGACCTTCCTTGCCTTTTTCGATTGGTGGCGTTTTCTTATTGTGGCCCACTTCCTCGTTCTCAAACTTTTTCCCTTTGGAACCCCCCTCCAGTGTGGGCTGCGCTCGTGCTGGTACTTTCCCCGATTCCCCCGTGTTGTGTAGAACCGTTCCTTTTGGGCCGGAGCGAGTGCTTAAAGTACGCGAGAGGATTGGTGGACCTGTGCCCCGGGCTGAGGGTTGCTTTTCGTGCCGCCCTTTAGTGTGGTGCCCTTGTCCTTGACTGGGAAATTTTCCCCTTTGCTTAACGACGACCACTATGGCTTGAAATTCTTTCTCGAGTTTTCGTTTCCGCGAGGAGCTGATCGTTGGCTTGGTTAGCCGCCGATACGACTTTCTCGGGCCGAGTTTTTTCTTTCCCAACTCCTTGCGGATTTTTGTCCGTTTTAAGGGGCGTCAGGTGGTCTTCTGACGTCACGGCCAAGTTTTTCCCCTGTCCCGAACCGGTTGACGCCCAAGGTATCCGCTTCCTTTCAAGTTCTTAAACTTTTTTTTTTTCTGATGGTGACGGTCTTGTTCTGTTCCCCTTTTCCGTAACCCCTGCTTGCAATTCCTCCCTTTCCACTTGGGCCTTTGCGTGGAATTCTTCCCCTCTCCCCCCCGCCCCCTGCGTTGTTCCCTTGGGGGCCTTTCTTCTTTTACTTAACCCTCCCTTGCTCCGGTTTTATGTCCCATCGTCGCCCAGGGGTCCCCCACCAATTTTCGAAGGCTCCTACCCTGACCCGCCCCCGGGAGAAAGCCCCCGCAGCCACTGGAGAGCTAATCCCCATGCGAGTCCCTTTCTTGCTGGGGTTGGAGGTCCCGCTCCGTTTGGACGCCAAAATTGCGGAGATATCTTTCTCCTTTTTTTCCCTCACTGATCTTTTGCCTTTTCGCACTTTATCCTCCGGGTGGAATTCTGGTCAACGAGTTCGTTCACTAGTCCCCAACTTTGTCGTCTGAAGAATGCTAGGTCGACGCGTGTTTTTCCCCGGTCAGGTGTCTGGCTTTGCCGTAGGGAATGTGTCCGTTGATTCGTTTTCCCCCAAAGGGAAACCCCTGCCCGTGTTTTAACTCTACAGTTTTTTTCTCCAGCGCTGGACAACCGGAGCGAGAGCCCCTTTTTCACTTCCGTGGCCCAACTCTTACGACCAATCTGTTTCTGGACCATCAACCCCATTGGGTCTTCCGATCCTTGAATTTTTCTGTGACAATCGGGTTTTGGCTTTCATTCCTGTAAATAAGTGGGTGTTGTCTTACTTTTTTCCCACCCGACCGATCCTCCCCCCGTGGTCTCACGGCGGAATCGTCACTTGCTCCTTCGTCCCGTTCAGTCCGTTTGCTTTCTTCCAACAACTTTTCCAGTTTTAGATTAGCGTCTTTTTCCACTTTTTCCGCTAAAATAGAATAGCTGCCTGCAGCCAATTTTTATGGGGTCGTCGTTTATTTAACCGGCCCCCCCCTTTGGTTTGTTTTTTGTGTTCCCGGGGACCCAGTAGGTCCTCTGCCGCGCTCAGACTGCCGGTCCTTACACCCGGCCAAAAGTTCTTCGTGTGCCCTCTCCTTTTTTCCCGCACCAGACTTTCATTAGCTACTTCCGACCTCTTTTTCCCAACTTCCCGCGGGCTTACCCCCCATCTTTTGCTGTACTCTTCCCTGCTCCGTTTGAGGATCTTAGTAATCGGTTTTTTAACTGGGTATCTGGCTACCTGGACTTCATCCTCCCCGGGCAGTTGATTTCCCTGGAACTCTTTTCCCCATGTTACCCTTACTAGGTTGCTGATTTTGTCTGTTTTTCCAGTTGCGCGGTTAGTTGTCCCTTCCAGTCCCTCATGTTGTTCGCACGGTGTTGACGATGAGCACTTCCGTTGTGCACTTTGGTTTTGTGTCTGGCTTGGCCACGTTCCTCTCCTATCCGGAGTTTTTTTCTTCTCCTCCCTGGGTGGGGGGTTCCATACGGTAGGTAGGGCTTAGCGGAAATTTTCGGTTTCTGCAATTTGTCTCCGCACCGTTCACTCCCTCCACCTTTTCCCGATTCACCCTGTTCCAACCTTGGGAATTGGGTTCGCTCCAAGGCAATATCCCTGCGCTTTGTAGGTCTTACATTCCGCTACAGGCTTGTGAACCCGCCTGGACTCCCTTTACACTTTTTAGGGTTTTAACTCGGTTCTTTGTTTGTACTTGGAGGCATGGCACTCTTATTTGGGTGTGCGAGGTCCCTTTCTTATGCGTTTTTACGACTCAGCAGTCGGTCTTTAGTTTCCACCAAAGGTTTTGGCCGCGCCCACTTCTGGCATCGTCCGTTCCAGTAACCTTTTGGGTTCATTGGCCCTGTTTTTCCCTTCCCCTTTATACCTCAAGTTACGCTTTTTTGTTTCTTATGGTCAACCTGCCCCTTTTCAGTTTCCTTACGGTGGGTGGGTCACCGAACCGCAGGTGCGGTCCCCAATTACACGCTGTGGTCCACCCCCCCAAGCATGTAGTTTCCTGTTTTTCTTCCTTCTCGCAGCAGGACTGTTTAATTCATACCTGCCGTACGAGCTTCCTTTGTTTCCCCAATTCCCGGCCCTCTTGAATCCAGTTTGGAAACCCCCACGCACTTTTTTTGCCGTAGCAGCCATCCACCAAGCCCCCTCGTTGCTCTGTCAATAGTCTTCAGGACTCTCCGTAACTGGGTTTCTAAGGCCAGGGCCATCTTTGCCTCCCATTCCCCAAGTTCGGTCTTCGGGCACTAACTTTTTTGGCGGGCATCTTTTTCGTTCACGTCAATTTCTCCATTCCGGATGGCAGCGCGCCCATCACAAGGAAAGTTCTCACTGTTGGCCATCACTTACGGCCTTGGGGAAAACTGCTGTTTTCAATGGCTTTTCTTTTATTGAGCCCCGTCGGTTTTGCCGGATCCGCGTTTTCCTAATTTGTCTTTTCCAATCGGGATGAAGCGGCTCTGGCTCCTTGCTCTGTGTTGTAGCTCCCCTTATTCCCTTCCGTAAACCCCCGTCTTTTCATTTTTTTCGGCACCAGGGACTTCTGTACGCGCTTCCGCGCCATCATGTCTTTCGTAAGGCCCACTTTAGAGCTCTCGCTTTGTCCTATCTTCTTCCGGGGTTCGAATCAGACCCTTGAGGTTGATCGTTCAATATGTTACCCCGGTTCCATTATCGGTTTGAGATTTAGTCTAAAATGTAGCCAAATGTCAGAGTTGCCGCCGCTCTCCTATTGAACGGTGTTTTACGCGCCCCCTTTGGTAGCTGCTAGACTAGGTGGCAGACTCTTTCAGTCATGGAAGCCAACCAATTTCACTTTGTGCATTCTCCCCGCAACGCGCCGCTTTTTCGAAGCGGCTTTCCTGAATCACCTTTTTCCCTAGTTCTTTTCTCTTTTTCTACGTAGTTGGTCGTTCTCTTTCTATATCGAGAGGAACCTCACCGCACACGATTCGTTCGCTATTACAGGTTTTTGTCTGTCAATTCCTGAGTGTTGTCTTACCTCTCTCCATTTTTCTTTTATCAATTTTTCACCGACCTCCCCCTTTGTTGCTTTGCTCCTATGATCCTCTGTGACTTTGCTGTTATTCCTTCCCACCAATCGCTGATGTAATTTCTGTAGTGGTCTTTCTTCCCACCCTTCGAGCCACCTTTCCTCCTCGGGTGTGCCCCAGTGTTTTTCCTAGCTTGATTCCCCTTCGCGGCTTTCACGTCTCTCGCGCCCCCCTGCGGCGACCTTGACTAAAACCTTTCCCTTCCTGCAGCATACATGGTTTCGGCGTCATACGTTGGCCCCGTGGAGGATTCCTTGAGTACGTTTTCCCTACAGATTCTCTGCGCAGAACCCGCTTTTCTGTATTGGTGAGCTTTGTTACTGGGTCGGGCACACTTTTCTTTATTTTTCTGCCTTTCGTTCCCCGGTGTGCGCCCTGATTTTATGATTGGATTACTTTTTTTTGATCCCCTGTTTTCTCCCACTTGCGTACAACCTTTCGGATTCGCACCCGTGCTCCCCCTCCACAAGTCCTCTCTTCTTACTCAGTCCGATCCTGTTCTAGTTTGAGTCACTCATTTCCTCCGGACAAAGGTACGTTGGCCTCTTTGACCCCCTCCCGCGGCCGCATCCTTCTGTTGACCTTCATGCCTTCCCCCCCCCCCCCTGCCTCACCAACGTCACCGGCGGATTGGCCTCCTTCTCTCTCTTTTACCACCTTTTCCCCCCTTTTTTCTCCTCTCTCCCCTCTCCTCCCACTCCCCCCCTCCGCCCACCCTTTTTTTTACACACCCCCGACCGCCTTTTTCTCTCTTCCTCACCCCTGCATCCTCGGCTTCCCCCTTTTTCTTCACCTTGTCCCCTCTTCTCGCTCTTCACAGTGCACCCCTCTTGCCCACATCTTATCCACCTAAAAGATATTTTAAAATTCTTCGTTCATTTGTTCCACCTCCTTCTCACCCCCCCTTCCCTCTCCCCCTTTTTCTCTCCCCACCCCTCAAGCTGTTTTTCACCCTATTATTCCCCCCTTGTCCGACTTGCCCGACCACACAGTGTGGTGCCCCGATTTTCAGGCCCTAATGCACGCAATTTGGACGCTGCTGGTCGTTACTTTCCCATCATTACTTTCGACGGGATACATCTCCCCCTACAACCGCTGGGGTCCAAAAAACCCCCAATTTTCTTTCTCCCCGTGATGTGAGACACCCCCAGCCTGGAACATGTCGGGATGTCGAGCGATGCTTCAGTACCACCCGTTGATTTTTGAACCCCGTCTTGACTTCCAACGTGCCTCCACGTTTTCTCCCTAAACCGGCCCTTCTCGGCGGCCAAACTTTTTTTACGCCATTGAGCGATTTATGTGCAACCCGGGCATGTTGTATTCGCTGGGCCTTTTCACCCGTGTCAGATTGCTTCTGGGTAATTGCAAGCCTTTATGCCATGGTTCTTGACCCATCTGCCCCCCCCGCTAGAGTTTAAGTCTTCCCCGGCCCCCCCCTTTTAGTACATTCAACGGCATTGGTGGGCGCTCTCTTCTTCAGTCTCGTTTTTTTAACCTATGGTGGAATTCCTGAGGGGCACTCCTCATGGTCCCTCTTCCGGTTGTCCCCCGACCGGTTCTTTTTGTGTGACTTCTTTCCCGGGCCTCCGCTTCATCCCACTGATTTAGTACTGCCCTCCCTAGCGTCACCCACCGTCCGTTGTTGTTTCTGTTCCCGCCTTCCCCCAAGCCGCTCTCCTTTTTTCGTTAGGCCCCCCTTAGGGACCGTCAGTCTGTATCCCGGTCGGCCTGAAACCTTTATTCTCCCTAGGTTTTAGGATACCCTCCCGATGACCCTCCCCCGGTGCCAGCTGGCATTCACCTCTTACTTTTCAACCACCTCCCCTAGGAGTGCTCCCTATTTCCCTTTTTCGCCGACCACATATTGCCCCTCCTACCCTTACGAATTTTCCCACCCTTCCCCCAGGACGACGTCTCAGTAGTGCTTTTCCTTAGGTCCCCCCTGTCCCTTCAAAGAATCGAAGGTTGGCTTTGATCAAGGAGTAACCAAGGTGTGTGGGACATCCAAAGCTAGTTATTTACCTTACGATGTCGCCATCTGTTAGATCTAAACAATTAAACCCTTTGATCGATCTCAGAGCCCCCTCCTACTTTTTCAGGTTCGCCCTCAGTCCCCCCCCCTCTTTTGTTCTGTCCTTCACCCACCTGTGTACCCCCCGCATTCGGGGTCTTCGAAGTTCCCATGCCCCCTTTCCGTAACATGCCTTAAGGTGAAACATTAATCTGGCTTCACAGATCTTGGGTTCCCTTCCGTGGTGGCCTGTCCACCCCCCCCTCTTTCAACCCCAGCCAACACCCCTCCCCGCCACCATCCTCCCCTCGCCGCCCATCTGCGTTTTTAAATCTGCGTCCCCGGCGCGATGCCCGTCCCCTGCCTTGAATCCTACTCAGGCCAACTTTTTTGGTAGTTTTTCCCCTCCTTGACGGTCCCCCCCCTGCTTCCCCTTCCCCCCCTCAAGGTTTTCCTACCAGTATCGATTTTTGCTAAAGAGCACCTGCCCCCCCCCCGGACCCCCCTATATTAAGTCCGCTTCTCATTTTTCCCCCCCTGGGCTTTGTTCCCTTTCACCCTGGATAGCCATTTTCCCCAAGTTCTCGGGGGCCCCTGGCTTTTTCCCCCGGGTCTGCAGGCCGCCGGTCCCGCTCCTCCCACTGTTTCCGCGATTAACTCCCCCTGTTGTTATTTTCCATTAAACCTCTCCGCCCCCCCCCTGCTTTCGGTCATCCGCCCCTTCCACGGCCCTCTCAAATAGCTTACCGAACCCCCCTCTTTCACACCGACTCTGTAGCCCTCTTGCAAGGGATGTATCTTCGCCTCCCCCCCGTGTTGTTTTACCCTTACCCATCTTCTCCAGGCCACCCCGCCGGTCTGTTCGTCATCCAAAACGCTTACTTTCCCTTTTCGTCAAGGCGGTTTCGGGCACCCAGGCCAATTTCGGGTTGACTCTCTATTTCTTGTGTCCTTTTTGGACAGAACTGCCGTTTTTTTGGTCCCATCGACCCACCCTTTTCGTGACCCCTTCTTCGTTCCTCGTTTGCTTTCCCGAACCGGCTCTCCATGTGTATGGCTGTTCGGTTCCCACGTCAAAGGTCGGTCGCCCAGGGTTGGCTACTTATATTTTTTTCCTTCCCACCTGTTTGTTGCGCTCCATTCACGGTAGTAAGGCATTTTCTGTCCTCTTTGACACACAAACTTGCTTCTCCGGGGTTCCCCCTCGTCTCAGTCAAATCTCCCCCCTTTCCTCCCTGACAATAATCCCCTCTGATGTTCTGTGAATTCTTCTTTTCCCCTAGCCAGTTCTCCTTGTGCCGGATGCTAGATTTTTTCCCATTTCGGCGTATTCTTCTTTTTTGTTTTGACGCCCGGGCTGAGACTTCGGAATTCATTTAATACTGTTTCTCTTTGTCTCATTGTTCTTTTCCCGCCCTCCCCATTGGGACTTAGAGTTAATTTTTCTCCCTCCCTCCCGTCTCACCCCAAACCTCGCCCTAGATGGCTGAAGCTTCTTTTTTGTTGCTTTGTTTCCCAGCACTCCCCGCCCCATGGATTCACCCTCCCTTCGACGCCCAAATTGACACGGCCCCCCCCTCGGTAGTTTCTTTTTCATTTCTGCTCGTGTTAGACTTCCGTGTGCTTTCCCCACAACCCCCGTTCCCCCACACCCCCTTTCTCCACTTCCATTTTCATGACCGATCATTGGTTACGGTAATAGTTGTATCCTCTCCCTGTTTTTTTTCACCCGTAGACAGATGGTGCCCATTTCATAACTTCCTTAACGTTTCAGGTCTGCTGCCTGACACAACTCCGTTTCGTGTTTTTGGTTGGCTGTCCAATGTACCTTCCCCTTTTGGTTGTCTTTTTTTTTTTTCCCCTGAAATTCTGCGGCCCTTCCCTGCTCTCCCAGCACGTTCCGTCGCAGGTTAGTCACAAGGCAGCGCCACTCGCTTTTTTCTGTTAACCTTCGAAGTACTTCCTTTTTCCCTGCCACGACAGGCCCCGTTCGGTAACCGACGTCCCTCCGCTTAGGATTTTTGACGCTCCGTTGTTTTTTTTACCTCCTTGGTCCCTCCGCCTACGTTTGGTTGTCCCGCTTCCACCCGGTCCAGTCCCCCAATTATTTCTGTCTGCCCTTCGTCCAATAGTAAGATCTTTCGGTCTTGTGAGTTTCAACTGGGTTTTGAAAGTTTGCGACTGGTGCAATTCCCCCCACCACTGGATCTCCCTTGGAGGGCAACCTCTTGTTTTTTCATCTTCGGTTCACACTTGCCGAGACTATGTCCGACCATATTCAATGCTTTCCTTTTCTCTGTTACTTAATTTACCGTCTTTTTCTCTTATTTTTGTGTGTCCCCAACTCCCTGGCCACCACTCCCCCAAAGTCTCTCGTCCTTTTCCAGTCCCCACCCGTTAAGTCCCCGGGTCGCCAACGGTTTGGTCTTCTGGTTACTTTTTCCGTAATGTCCCCTTCTGAACGCCAGGGTCTTGGATTCTCCCCTCCAGTTATCCATCCCTGGTGGGGCTCACCTTGAGGGGGCCATTTTTTTTGGTACCGTTTTTTCACCTTTCTGCTTGTTTTGACGTCAGGTTGAAATAAGTTCCTTCCTTTATCCTGTTAATTGGATGTTTTGGGGGTGTTTATTTTTTTTAATTGCCATTGCTCTGTTTTTTTGGACGGATCCCCTCTTCGGGCCGTTTCACATATCTTTCCCCGCCCTATTGGTACTTTCACAAGTATCTCTCCTCCATACTTCAATCTTCTCTTTTTTACCCTCTTTAGACCAGTTCTTCTTCTGACCACCAAAGTTTCTTCCAGCCCGGTTTTTTGATCGACTCTGCGGGTTTCACTTTCCTGATTTTTTTTTTCTGGGCCCTTGTTCAATTTTACAATTTCCTCTGTTGAGGCGTTCCGTTTTCTTATAAAATTTTAAGACCACCCTTTGGGTCTGACCTTTTTTACCCCATTCCTTTTCTTCCGGTGAGGTATCGTTGGGATGTTCCCCTTGAATCAATTACTTGTCCCTCTCTTTTTTCAGTTCGTGTATGAATGGCCCTTTTGATTCTCCGCCGCTTGTTGGGCTTTTACACAGTGTTCTCCGAGAGCAAGAATTTTTGCACACGACCAGAACTTGTTTGCCCCTTTTTGCTTACCGACAGTTTTCTATCTCTTTCAGACTCTCGTACAATCCTTTCATCCCCCTTTCGAATCCGTCTTTTTGTTTTGGGGTAGGAGATTTGGTGAGACTTTTTAGGACGGATTTCTCTAGATTGTCCTTTTCCTCCTACCAGACCTTTCGCTCTTTTATACAACTCGAGGTTTACGCTACGGGGCCCCTGTCTTTTTTTCCCGAAAACACTGCCTGGGGGACTGATCTTTGGTGATCTTTTTTCTCTCTCTCCGAAACCTCCTTTTCCTTTTTACCTTTCTTCGGACCCTTCCTCATCTCAGGCTGTCCCTGGCCGTTAGCTTTGTCTTCCTCTGATTGTGGTTTGGGTTTGTTTTTTTTTTTTTTTTTGGGGGTTTTTTTTGGTGGGGGTGCCCGAATACCCCCCCTTTTTTTGCAAGCCTTTTTTTTGATCCGGCTCTCTCTTCCGGGCTGGCCAACACTGCATTCTCTATTGATTGGATGCCGGGCTGGTTTTTCTTGTTTTCCATGTTATCTTCCTTCCCTGTCATGAGGGACCCCCTCCCTTCTTCTCCCCAGCCTCCCTTGTTTTAGAGGGGGGACCGTTTCTCGACCCCACAAGACCATCCCAAGCCGTTGGTCGTACTACGGTACTTTTCCTTCCTTCCCCCCTCTCCTAACGTTTACCCCCTTTTTTCTAGGTCACTCCTGCCCTAACACCTTTAGCAGTTCTTTGTCGTACTTTTTTTTCCTGTTCTTCTTTTTTCCCTCAAGTGGCCCCTGACCGGCGCCATGGCCTATTTTTTTCGCCCCCGGTTCCTAGCACATTTGAACTGCTTTACGTTTTTTTATCTTCCTCGAACTTTTCCCAATCACCTTGCTTCACGCCCCCCTGTTTTTCCCCCCCCCCCTAATCCCACCCCCCCTTGCCGAAAACCCACCCCCCTCCCCCCCCCCCCCCCCCAGCCCGCCCCCGTCCCCCCAGGTTCCTTCCACCGCCCTTTCTTTTTGCTTTTTCACCTTTTTTTTTAGTTTGTCTGAGGGCGTGAGTCTCTACGTTCCGTTCCTCTTCCAGGCAAACTTTTTCTTTTTGGACCACCGAACCGGTTTTATTAGATCTTGGTTTTTTTCGTTTTTTCTTTCATTTCGTTTTGATTGGTTGCACTTTTTTGCTTCCTCTTCTCTCTCACTATGTAGTTGGGGACGCTCCTAGCTTTGATTAAACTAGCAGGTCCCTCGTCTTTTTGCGCCAATTTCACAAGATCCGTTTGGGCGTTCTGGTATTCTTTCCTTCACTTTTCCCGGTTTCCCTTAGTCCC
>Ga0179593_1615990_pt1 | contig 15702 bp, 15 predicted proteins | sample CZODoug2_1_08_16_FD_185931 | JGI IMG/M metagenome (GOLD analysis project Ga0179593, IMG submission 185931) | Vadose zone soil fungal communities from Angelo Coast Range Reserve, California, USA - CZODoug2_1_08_16fungal (PacBio error correction) | ecosystem: Environmental > Terrestrial > Soil >... | reverse complement strand
TGTATGCTCCTCCAGTGAGTACCGTGTTGGTTTTTTTCCTCTTCCATCCTTCTCTCACGAGTCATCTTTTCGCTGAGATTTTTTTTTTCCCCCTAAGGCGGGATGGTTGACCCCTCAATTCTTCCAAAATCTTGCGAGGCCAGCCCGTCTTTTTATTTCCGGGGGGTTCATTTTAACTCCAGATGAACGTGAGACCCTGCTGTAAAGCGCCATGACTCCGATGGTTGAGTCCGAGTGCCCGCGAGCCTCGACCGGTTATGAGTCCAACCAGAGCCTCTTCTTTTTCCTGATTTTTTTCTAGCGTATTTTTCGGGTGAAGCTCGGAGCCGCATCTTTCGACTCTCCCCTTTTCGACTCAAGAGACTGTCCCCCTCCCCGTTTCCTCCTCCCTGAGTTCTATGCACCGAATTTGACCAGCTTTTTTGCGATGTTAGGTCTTTTGTTTCCTTTAACAGAATCCCAGCTCCCGATAATCGGCTTTTCGGTTGTACCGAGAATTTGAGATTCGCAAATAGCAGTTATCTACCGCCGTCTTTAAAATTACGTTCCCGCTTTTTTCCTCCCTGACTAGAATCTTTCCCGCTTTCTTTCCTCCCCTGGTTTACCTAGCAGTTTTTGCGTGTATTCGGTACCTTCCCCGGCGTACATAGCCGCCAGGTCGCTTGAGTCCCCCCCTCCCCTCCCTTGCGTCTCCAATTTCGCGTCACAACTGGCCACCCTCGTAGTTTTCTATCTCCGGATTTGTTTTTTTCTCCGGGTTCGAATGGCCCCTTTTATGCGTAGGACTCCTCTGTCGTCGGCCCACTGTCTTACGGTGTCGAGATGGACAGCCGCCTTCTAATATCATTATCGCAAGCCGCTTGCCCTCTTTTCACCGAGAGATTCCTTTCTGGCCTTGATCCCTTTTTTCCTGGTTAGAGTTCGGGTCACCTGGCGCTTATCTGGGTAAACTTTTTTCGAGCATCCCATCCCCCCCTGCGCGGGCCCTTCCCTGGTCCCCTGGTTTTTCTCCCTGCGGTCTCTCTTGATCATCCCCCCTCCCTCTCGTAAACCGGCTGCGCCGGGTTGGAACGGCCCAACTCGCGCGCGCTTACACCTCCAAGATGAGCCTTCTTCCAGGAACCGTTAACACGAAGTAATCCTAACGTTCATTTCCCCCCCTTGTTCGAGGTGCACCGTACATTTGGGCCCGTCGACTCTATATCTCCTCCTCCTCGTGATAGCGCCTTCAACCGCCGTGCGCTGGAAGGAGCTTGCCCCTACTTGTATTTCTTTTTTTTTCCTCGAATTTTTTGCGATTCCGAAGGTTTCTCTTGAGCGAGTTTTCTTTTCCGGTCTCCTCGTTCCCGGCACACCTTTTTAGCACTTCTTTTTCTGGCCTTTTTTGGGAGATCTCCCGCGCTCATTTTTTCCCCCTTTTTTTTTCCCAGTCAGGTGTGTTGCCTCGCAGTTCTTCTGCTCTACGGTTCTCTACGATCCCCCCCAACGAACGTTCGACCTAACCACCCGTATCGCTCGTTTTTCCCCCACTTTTTTTCTTGCTTGGCGAAGGGTTTCGTTCCACGAAGACCGTTGTGACTCCTTTGACGTCATGCCGGACTCCCCCATTTCATTTCCCCTTGCTCACCCACCACTCCGGGCTCTTTCCCCAAGAGGATTCTTTAAAGAGGGTTGGACGCTCCCCTCCGCGATTTTTCTTTTATCTCCGTGATTACTTTTTTTTTCGGGTCCCCCTAAACAGCGGCTTTACGCTGCTGGGCTTTTCTTCCTCTACATATGTCTCAGATTTCGCGTTCCTGCGTTACTTTTTCCCCACTCTTTTCTTTCGTATTTCTCCATCTCGGTGTCCGAATGTGCTTTATTCTTCTCGTTTATCGGAAGTCTCGAGAACAGAATTTTAACCCCCCCCTCCTCCACGCTGGTCCTGAAGGAATCTACTATACCCCCCCTTCTACGCCTTGGCTCCGTCTGGGATTCCTTTCTCGGGCCTATACTTCCTTAAATAGCTTTCTAGAGTTTACCCCGGTCCCCAATTCCTCTCCCTTTTTAATCCCTTCTCTGTTGGTCATAAAAGGAGGAACCGCTTCACTTCTGAAAAACATTTTCTTCTTCATTAATAGTGTCATGCACTCGTTCCTTCTATGAGACAGACAATCCACCTACCTTCTGTTCCCCTAGACCCGACTTTGGGCCTGCAGGGCTTCCCTTCCCTCGCCCTTTAGGTAATCTCCACCAAGTACTAGAATGTTCGATTCAGGAGCGATTTCACGCCTCCGTCACCCCATAACTACCCTCAAACTTTATCATAATTGCCATACCATCTTTCAAAGTTGTTTTGTTGTGGAGCCTATTCATTTCCTCAAAGTCTCGATCAAGTGCCTTGGGGTGTTACTTTTTTCTTCGTCCTTAGAGAATTAAGCCTCAAAGTTCTATTAGTATTATCAATGAAACGCGGCTGGTTCCTTTCCGGACTCCCTAACGGTCCCTGCCCCCCCCTGGTCACAGAGCCTCTCCTCTTCTTTTCTGGGGTCTCAGGTTTCCCAGCAGGATGACCTCTCCTGGCTTGCCTCCAGGCCGAGACTTCTGGAGACCCGATGTGTTGTATTTCCTCGCTTAGTCTGCGACACACGACCTTTACGTATTGAACCATCCCCCCCCCCGCTGGTCGAGGGGTTTTTGTTTCCTACGATTTCCTCTTCCTCTTAGAAGCACGTCGCCCTATCCCCTCCCCCTTTCTCCCTTTCTGCCTGACGCCCGACGTTACGCTGGTTGACAGGTTTTTTCCAGCGTACCCTGAATGATACGATCACCTCAATTCTCCTGTGCGGTCCCCCCCCGATTTTCTTCTTCCCAGCAAGTCTTTACGGTATTCTGTTTAACCAGCGTTGACCCCTCCGTTCCGACAGAAATTCGCGAAATCTCGTGGATTTAGCAAGCCCTTATAGAAACTCGTGAAGCTTGCTGCCCCTGCCTTAGTTACCATAGCCTAGGCTCCGCATCGAGGAGTACCTTTCCAAATCCTTCGTCTCAGACTTGCGCGCCACCCTGGCATCCCCTCCTCTTTTCTAGTAAGGATTCTTTTGTTGTGTGTGGGTGAGCCAATTTCCATGTTCTTTCCTTCCTGCATAGAAGGACGAGTCGGCAACCACTTTTCTTTCGTATTTTTATTCCAGCTCCTCCCCGCTTCCGAACACTCTTTTCCCTCCTCTCGGGTGTCCCCTAATCGATGCGAGAGGTAGTTGCCTTTTCTTTGGATCTCCAGTGCTTAGAGATAGGAATCCCGGGCCGTCTCTTTTCACAAGTAGATACAGCCCCAGAAATGGGGCACGGCCCCTGGTAGTTGCAGATTTTTCAGCCTCCTTCCACTCCCTTCGAAACCCCCCGGTTCTCCGTTTGCCCTGGAACTCTCTCTCGTTCCCCAAATCCCCCCCGCCCCCCCCTTTTCCTCGGATTCCCAGGACTTAGGGCACGAATTTCCCCCCTTTCAACCGTATTGTCCAAGCAGAATTTCCCTCTTTCTCACCTTAAGCGCTCTCTCTCTTTAATTTCCCCCCCCCCTGTTTGTTGTTTGAGTCTTACTTTTTGCCCCAACCCGGTGCCGGCTCTGGAAAGGATTGGCCCTTTTATTTTTTTTTTGAAAGACTGAATTTCCTGCGATCTTTGCTTTTCCCCCTTCTCGCTTCTTCCCTAGCGACCCGGCACGAGCGGACAGGTTCGCTAGGCAAGGGACTTGTTTTTTTTTAGCTTTTTTTTCCTCAGGCTAAAAGGCGCCTTTCCAGGCTCCTTGTGGCTCTTTATATACGTAATAATTATCCGAGCCTTGCCCTGACCCCCCCCGCAAACAACTACCTTTAGTTCCCCCCTTTCCAAGCGGTCTCTTATGCTAGTGGCCTTCTTTGATTCTTTCCCGTGACGGAACTTCACAGTTGGTTTTCTTTTCTTGACGGATCCTTCCTGAAGTCCCTCATTGTCGCCCCCCCACCCCGGCCCAGATACGAGGATTTGATTCCTTTCTTTATTTCCCCCCCTTAGATCCCCACATGTGCTTGGCCCTCCTTTTTGTTAGTTTTTCTCCTTCCGTCGTTTTTCCCTTTTCCGCTAAAGCCCCCCAGAGATACTCGTTTTGGCCCCGCTCTCCTTCCTGCGCATAGGGTGATTTCGCGTCATTTCTCTTACTCCCCCCCCCTGATCCCCCTGTATTCCTGAATACGTCGAAGTTCCCCGCTCCATCTCTTATACCCCTCCTGGCCTCTCTTCGAGACTCTCTTTAGCCACCTCCAGGCCCTTCCCCCAGCGCAACGTTGGCACGGCCTTGCTTACTCCTTTCCCCTTTTACCCTAACATGGCAAAGTGGGACGGTTTCTCTTTTTCTGGCCCCTCGGGCTTCTCCCCTTCGCGTTTTCTCCTAAACCCTAGCCCCAATGACGCGACATGCGTTCAATACGTTGGTTTATAAAAGGAGAATTCCCCGTTGTCCCTCGTCATAACCCCTCGCACTTTTCCCTTCTTTCTTGTTTTATCCCCTTTCCGTATGACGACCGAAAGACCCCTATACTTCCCTTTCCATCTGGCCCTCACAAGGCCTTTGGGGCCGCTTTCTTTCTTTGCCGAAGATCCCCTCCTTCTTTCCTGAAAGCCTGAATTCCTTCATAGACATTAGATTAAGTTTCTGGTTTTTCCTCCTCGAGCACATACACACCGGTTCCTTTCCCTCCCCTTTAAGAATCTTATTTTCCTCCTCCCTCTTTTTTTTTTCGTGAAGCGCCCTTATTCTCTTTAGGGGTGTTATTTGATAGACGTCCTTCAATCGCCTTAGCGCAAGTTCGAGGACGTCTCTTCCCCCTCCCGGGATCTTGGACAGGCCACTACCCCCTTTCACCACCGGCTTGGAGCCGCCGAATTGTTAGGGTTTCTTTTTCGTTGCTGTTCCCCTCCTATGAACTGAGACGCTTGCCCCCTTAAGTCCACCCTGCTGACCCTGCGGAAACCGATTTTTTCCGCCCTTGATTCCTCTTTCGCCACAGACTCGTATTCCCTTCAGGGTTCATCGTCTGTTAGGTCGATCCAGCTTAGCCCTTTTATCGTCCCCGAAGCCCCCTTTCGCGCACCCTTCGGCCTACGGCCCGGTCGTTCGATTTTTCTCATGCACGCCCCTCTCCACAGCGTTGCGTTAGTTTCTTTTTTTTCGCGCCTTTCCTCCTATCCGCCGGCTCGGTGCGGGATGACACACCTGAGATGCGGATCTTTGAAGTTTAACCCGTTGAACAATACTTCCCCCCTCTTTCCCCCTTTCGATCCATATCTTCCCGATTCCACCGAAAATCTATGAAGAGACTCGCTTGTGTACTTTTCCTGCCCCCGAAATAGCATCCTATAGAGTTCTTCCAAGCACATCGTTTCTAGAAATTGAGCCTTCCCCCCTCTTTCAATTTAGCGCTTCCTTCGGGGGTTTTCCCCGTGCCGATGCTTCGGAATATCCGGCAGAGTCCCTCCCAGTTTTTTTTTTTTGTCCGATGGACAGCCGCCCCCCCTCCCTCGGCCCCTCTCCAGTTACCGCGGTGAACGAGGTCTTTTTCTTTTTCCCTTGAATTACAGTTTTCTTTCTTTTTTTTGACCTTCTCCATATCTTAGATCCTTCCTAGGACGAAAGAGGTGTTAAACAATGCGCACTCAACAACACCGGCCTGCGGGCCCCCCTTTCTTTTTGTTACTTGATGAGCTTCTATCTCCCCCTCCCCTTGCATAAGCTACCAACCCGGTTTGTTGGCTTTTTTGGGACTGCAAATCTTGAAACCCTCCAATCTCTCCCCTTCGCCCCCTGGTTCCTAGAAACTTGTTTCCCCTACGGATTCGACCTCCAGAAAAGTATCAGTTCGCTCACCTTCCTCGTCCCGCACCGACTTTTTGCAGAGTGCTCCCATCTTCCCTCGTGGTTTTGAGAGAGCTTCTTCTGCCCGTGAAGGTAGCGGCTCGATTTTGATCTTCCTCCCCCTTTTAGGAATTTTTTTTTTAATCGTCGAAGAATCCTGCGATTCAGAAGGTGCGAGTCTTCTAGTGTTCCTTTCAGATGCTCCTCGAGTTCCAGTCGGCTCCACGTTAGCCGGTAGGGACCCCCGTTTTTCTTCTAGCTCCCCCCCTACTCACGGATCCCTTTCTGCTTGCACGGAAGCTTGTGTTTATTTGTTTTTTGTTACCAATCTTTTGCCTCTCTCCGGTTCCCCTCTCCCCCTTTCAACCCCCCCCTTCCAGTACCCTAAAACCCCCAATTCTAGTCGCTGACCACCCTTCCCGCCCTCCTCGATACTGAATCTTGTTGTTCAGCTGCCCCCTCATTTTGAGGACTCTTGCAGTATATTCAGAAGCATTCCCTAGACACTGCTCACACACCTCAATCATCGAATAGAGGATTTTTTCTCCGAGGTTTTTTTCCTTTTCAATTGAGTTTCTCCGATGTGCTTTTTCCCTAGCTTCTCGCGCCTCCTATTTTCTCCTGCAGGTTTCCTCCCCCCGCACAAGAGTCCAATTGTCTCTGATAATAGGAAGGAGAATAGGCCTACCTTTTCGCGTAATTTCTCTGAAAGTATTTTTCAACCTCGTATTCCCTTCCTCAAGTCGATTTAGACGATCCTATAGTGTCACGCCAAATCTCCCTTTCTTTCCCCTAGAGGTCGTATGTGATCTGCCCTACAGGTCATAACTGATTCTGACTTAGGCCCCCCCTTACTAATCAGGTACTCCGACCTTTTTTCCTTTTTAGGGACCGCGACGGGCGACGGCCGGCCTTTATGTTTTTTTAACACCCAGAGACCAGAACAGATTACTGACTTTAACTTTGTTAGCTCCCGAGCTTTTTATAGATGGCAAATTATCCCCCCCCGGATTTCAGAATGTCATAGTGAGCTCCCTGTTTTATTAGTTCCCTTTTCTCAGTTTTTTTTTCAGCCCCCGAAACGCCCCCGAAAACCCGACCCCGGCTTTGGCCATCGCCATTTTTCCTTAGGTATGTGCGTCCAATCCCTTTTCCCTCGAACCTTCATTCTTCCCTCAGCCCAACGTCGAGGAGTGCCCTCCCCGCGACAAATCCACCCGCCCCTCTTTTGTTTTGGAGATCTATTGTAATACTTCCTCTTTGTTTCTTTCTGATCTGGACGTCTTCGATCCCTTCTTCCACCGGGGTTTATTCCTGGCCGACTTCCCTCCCACTAAGAGAAACTTTAGGACATGAGTCTTTCTCCCTTGAAGGTTTTTTTTTTTTAAGTCTAAAGCACCAGAGAAAGGCCCCACCTGCTATTTCCCTGCGCCGTCTGTTTTGGTTTTTGAGGTTTCCTTCCAATCCCCTCTTTAGCGATGACTCATGAAGAGACACGACTTTTTTCCGATGGTTTAGCCTCTGCCTGTCAGACGTCGGATTAGCTTTTGGATGTCCTCCCCCCGCAGCCTTTTGAAAGGAAGGTCTAGGCTCTTCCCGAGGGTCCAAAGAGAAGGCTTCCCTTCCCCCACTTACCCAGAGACCCCTCCCCTCGGGACCCCCCCCCCTCGCAAGGTCGTAGTAACTTGTCATTAGACGGCTTCCCCCAGCGTTGTGACGGCTGGTGAGTCCCATCTAGACTGCTCGATCCTTCTCCCTCCTTCTAGGTTGAGACGATGTATCTGGGATTCGACCGCGGACCGGTATTTGACCACTCCCCTGTTTTTTCCCAAAATACGTCCCCCCCTCAAACCCTCCGTCACCTTCCGATTTTCTTCCCAAGGCTTCCAGAAGATCTTGTGGTCCCGTTACAATGCTGGTTTCCCCCCCCCGGAAGACTTTACGAGGGGCCCCCTCCCCTCGTCTCTCCCCGGGCCGGTAACCTTTGCTTTTTCATAGTCCTCCCGTTTGGTGAGTCCCCATTCGTGTGCGACTGACGATTGTTCCCTATACGTCCGTCCCTTTTCCCTGGGTTAAAGTGGTCCTTTATCCCCTTGACAGAACGCTTCCGCCCTAGTATCTCTCTTTTCCTCGTGGTCAGCGATCTTCTTGTAGTTGGGGGCCCGGGTTAGGTTTTTTACCGTTCTAGGCACGAAAATGTCCTATACGGTCCCTTCACCCTGCTCCCCTGGTTGCCCTGAGTGCGGTCGATTGCTCGGAAACGGTGAGAAGTGTTGCCCCGCTACGAGTGCTCTTAATGCCTCCCCCCTTCTTCTCCTGCTTTTCCCACGAAACCGTAATAAGCTTTTCCCAGGCCCCCCAGGCGAGATCAGCACAGGACCGGTTTTCCCTCTCCGCCTCTATCTCTGTTCGGGAATCGCTCCGGGGGTTTGAGAGAGATCCTCTGCTCACCAATTTGGCTTGCCGGGCCTTTTGAGAGGGAAAGTGGATTTTGGTTAACTGCTCAGGGAAGGTCCCCCATTTCCCCACCCCGACCCCCCAGGTGGATGGTTGGGTCCCCACCATGGTCACAACACTAACTCCCCTCTCTCCCCCAATCCGCACCACAAAACAAAAAAATGGCCACACCCCCAAAACAAACCTTTAACACCCGGAGCTTGTTCCCAACAGGCCCCGACACTCGGACCCACCATCAACCCCCCCCCCAAAAAAGGGCACCAGATCCCCCCCCCACCCCGGCCGCCAACCCACCCCACTTCGCCACCCCACCCACACAAATAAACAAACCACCCCCAAACAAACCACACCACCAGGCCCCCCTCCCCACCTCCCCCCCACCAAACACGGATTTGGTTCCCAGTTCACCCCCATACACCGACCCCCCCAACACCACCAAAACTACACACAAAATGTCCACCACGGGGCAACGACACCACCGCCACGTTGGCAAACCCCAAAAACCCAACCGACCCCCCCCCACACCCCCCCCCCCCCCCCCCCCCCCGGTCCCCCCCCCCCCCCCACCCCCCCCCCCCCCCTCCCCCCCCCCCCCCAAAAAAACTACAAACGAGGTTTCCCCCCACCCCCCCGGGCTCCCACTTCCTATCCCCCCCCAAATTCCCGTTTTTTCGTGAAAAAACTTTGGTTAAAGTTCCCCCCACCCCCCTACCCCCTTTCCCCCCCACCCTTTGCCATGGCGCATTCATAGGTGGCTTTAGTCTTACCGCTGCGCGCAGTTCCCACCCTTCCTCCGGCTGTTTAGGACTTCTGAGATCTTGAAAGGCTAAAAGTTTCCCGTGAACCCCGCCGTTTTTTGCTGTTGATGAGACGGGTACCCCCTTAGATACTTTTTAGATAAGATATTCTGAGCCTTTCCCGACCCCCACCCGACTCAACCTTTCCCTTTCATCGATTCCCAATGCAGTTCCCTCCTCCATTTTTGAATAGGGGGGCTGTACCCGATTCTTCACAAGTTTGAAGACTTCCTTTTTCCGGCAATCTTACGCACACCACAATAAGTTCTATCGGAATAAGTTCTTTTTTCCTCGGTTTTTACGGCTCCCAATTTTCGAGACGAGATGTTGCACTCGGTCGCCTTTAGGATATTTTCCTGACGGTTTCAGGCTTCCCCACCTAGGCTATGAATGGCCCCTTCTGAAGCTATATTTCTCAGTCTTTCTTATCAATATTTAAACCTCCGGTTATGACCTCATAAAGTCGCGTTTTCCCTTTCGGTGTACCAGCACCGAGCTCTCTCTATTTTTAGTAGAATTAGTTCCTCTCCCCGTGTCTCTTTTTGTCTTCCCCCTTTGAGGAATATAATAATCCCTCCCTGAAGGAGGACGCTCTCTACTGTTTTTAGGAAATCTCCAGGTTCTTTTCAACTTCGTCCCCAGAAAGATGAACCTCCCTGCTTCGGGGAGCAACCGCCCCCTTCTTTAAAATCGTGCTACATCTTTTTCCCTACGCACTTTCTTAGTGAGACCTCTTTCTTTTGTCTCAAGGCGTATTGTGTTGGTCTGACCAAAACTCTAAAAGACGGACTTTCGCCCCCCCCCATTGTTGACTTTGTTCTATTCATCACCCATTCACGAATTAGTTCCTTGGTCCCTTACCTGTTCTTCTGAGAGGAGTGACTGAGCCCCGCGGGATCGCCCCTGGAAGATATCCATCTTTTCTTTAATTTTTTAGAGAGATTGACGTATGCGATCCTTACCGTGGTTTCCTCTAGCGTATTATCCTTGCTGCTCAGCCGTTTCCCTCACAGTTCTAGCGATGAGTATTCTCCTTCTAGGGCCGGGAAGGCATCCAACCCTCCTCTCTACAAAAGGCCTTTATTTTCCTCCCCTTATTTCTTTTCGTGGGTACTTAGCGTCCCCTAGGCCTAACGTGAGGATCTCCTTAGTAGTTGACATTCGATGGTTTCGTCTTTTCGTGGCATTCTAATGATTCCCCAAGAGCATCTGCCCTCTCCCATGCTTGCCTTTTCCTGTGGTTTTTAACTCTATTTCAGATACTCTAGAAGCCCTTTTTCCCCCCCCCCTCAACTTTCTAGCCACACGCGTAGTTTACGCTGATTTTCTCGACGCTACCCATATTTGCGATGGTGTAGGGCCTGGTACTTTAGTCCCCCCCACCTCTCCTTGAATCGCTCCCGCTCTATCCTCCGGATCGTGCGGAACCCCTCTCTTTCATTTTCCCGCGCGGTATTCGCCATCCGTTTTTTAACTAAGGTCACGAAGACCAGCGAATTTATTCGTTCCGAAAAGGTAGCCAGAAGCTCTTCTCCGTTTTCTTATCTGTCCCCTTCACGAGAGAAAATGATGCTTGCTCCCTCGGCCCCAAACACTGCTTCTCCCTTGAGTTAGTTTCAACCCTCTGACTCCTCCTCGTAGTTCTACCTGTTCTTTTGGTGAGCACTTTGATTCTCTCTGGCGCTTCCGATCTTATTTGCAAACCCTTTTTTCCCTTTTTTTATGTTCGACAGGCCCTTCCAAGTCCAAAGCGACGTTTCATTCTTTTTCAGCCTTGCAGACCTTTCTTTTTTTTTTTTTTTCGCCGGGGCCCGGGTGATTAGAACCGTCTTTGCGGCGAAAGCTTTTTCCACATTTAAGCCTGAACCGACACACTTCGAATTTCCCCTGATCACTGGTAGCTTTTTCGCTCACGCCCCCACCTTGAAACCGCGACCCCCGTTTTCTTTTTTTGTTAGTGACTCGCTTCCAAACTTGAAACTCTACCCCTTCCCCTTCTCTCTCAACAATTTTTCCCCCCCCCGACGTAATAAGCCGAACTGGTCTCCGGCGCTCCAGAAAAGTACCTTTTTTTTTTTCTTTCTGTCCTCTCATCGTTTTTTTTTTCGTTTATCTTCTGCTGCACCTTTCTTTTCGGCCTGACAAGGAGCGGGCAAGAAGGTTTCTTTCGCTTATTCGTCAGAACCTGGCGATTACGAAGGTGTTTTTTTTTTCTGTTTAGCTGTTGGATTTTGTCCCCGCGGATTTTAACGTCCAAAGGCGCAACGTTCGCTTTTCAGGTTTGAGATAGACCTATCTCCCTTCCTTTTGGACCGTGTGCCCGCGGCCTTTTTTTTTTGTTCGTCCCGTCCCCACCCCTTTGACGAGACCCCCCCCCCCCCCCCCCCCCCTCCATATATCTTTCGACGGCAGCACACGCACCATTCATCCCCAATACCGCTCCATCTCAGCCGTTTACTCGGTCCCTTTTCCTTTGGCGGAAGAGGGGACTGCCGACACCCTTCCGCTTTGGTTTCTTCACTGCCGGATACGGCTTTGGGTCATTTGCGCAACCCAACATCCGGGACTCATCGCCCCAGTTCCCCTATGTTTTAAGTTCAATTGAGAGAAGAAGATTTTCTGCCTCTCCTTTTCTGGAATAAAGAGGGGGAAGGCGTTACTTCCCTCCCTCTTTTCAGATGCCGTTCTGCGGCTCTTGATCCACGCTTTCCTTTTTTCCCCTTTTTTCCTCTTTTTTCCCCCCGCTCTTATGAAGAATAACTTGTTCTTCTCGTGGTCTCCGTATTCGGTATTCCCCCCCGACTTAACCTCCCTTTCCAAAGTTTTCCTAGGATATAATCGCTAGACACTTAGAAGGGGGAGTTTCTGTGGGAGGACGCATCTTGCTGTCTAGGTTTACACTACCCTAAAGAGGAACTTCTTTCTCCACTTCTCTTCCACCAATCGCTGGCCTTTCACCCCCCAGCGCTTTAGAAATTTTACCTGTCCCAAGCGTCTAAACCCTGCTTTTGAAAGCAACCGACCCCTTTCACCCGACTGGAAAATCGCCAGGAATGGGCATTTTAGTGCTGATCCCTCCGACCCTGAATAATTCCATCCCCCATGTCGCTTAAGGCTGGACGTACGAGAAATCCCCAACCGGTAAGGGTTTTCTTCTGACTGATCTTTCTATTTTTAATATTCAATACAGTTTTTGTCTTTTCTCCTAGTGCCCTTTGAGACCCCCCTTAACGGTTCAACTCCGGGGCACTCTCCGACGCCTTCTTGCAGAAGGAGTCATCTCCTTCACTTCTCTGTATTAGGGCCCGTAAGGACACCGACCCCCACCCTTCCCACGGAAAGATCTGAACTCGATGCGGTCGGGGCGTTTTCTCCCCGTTTCTTCTTCCTTGAGAATTTTTAGGGAATTCAGTAAATCCTTTATGGTTTAGCCTAGTTCCTCCCCCTTCCCTCCAGATGAAGAAAACACCGAATGCCATGAAAGTTTAGGTTTTCTATTTTTTTTTTTTTGTTTGACTCAGCAGTAGAAAACGTCGCCTCACCTAGTTTACCACACTTTAAAGGTAGTCTAAAAGATGAGTACCTGCTCCTTTTTTTTGATTTTGGTAATGCGTCGTTTTGATCCAGTCAGGCCCTTACAGATATCTCCTTCCGGCGGTGATGCCCCCGATATGGAGATTCTCCCCTGCTTCTTTCCTTCATTACGAGAGGTTTGAAACCCCCCGTCCTCCTCATGAAGCTCCATATTATCAAGCTTTCCTGTCGCGGAAGCGAGTAGACGCTGTTTTTATCGTCTTCCCCAACGTGGAAATCTTTTCACTTTTTTGCCAAAAGCACAGGCGTCTCGTACTTCTTCCCCCCTTCTTGATGCAAATCATCGTAGTATCGCCGTCCTTCTTTTTGTCAAGTGCTCTTACGATTGCGTAGCCTCCGTCTCGCGTCCACCCACTTTTTTCCCCTTGTCATGAGACTAGCCCCTCTTCCGCACGATTCGTTTCTTCACTGTGTTCAGAGATGAGAGACTAGTGGTCGTCTCTGGCCCGTGTTTTCGGATCCTTTGATTCCCGTTCTTCGAAAGATTGGTAACCCGTCGCCCTCTAACCACCCCTTTCTCCGTGCAGGAGACATTTTTGTGACATGTGAGATCGATCTTTTTTCACCCTTTCCCCTACTTTTTTTCCCCTTTGCTTGCCTGGGAATCTGGCGTTCTTTTCTCCCCCCCCCCCCACCCCCTGCGAAACTGCGTCCAATTCTTCGGCACACGTAATAATTAGGCAACGTTCCTCCGGCTGTACCTTTGCCGCCCATCGCCTCCTATCCCTCTCTTTTACTCATACTAAGTTTTTGTTGTTCCCGCGCTGCAAAAGGTTACGGTGCTTGGATCCTCCTTTGGAGCTTGCCCTAGTTCGGCTTCCCTCTTTTTTCCCCTTTTTCCTTGGCGATCCTAAGGTGGCTTCCAGCTCCCTTTTTGTTCCGCGGAGAGCGACGGCCCTCCTGTTTCGCTTGTAGGAAAGGTGCGGGAGATTTTCTCCGATCTGTACCCCAGGTCGACGTTTGCTTCCCGTTGCTCTACGGGTTACCCCTTTCCACGGGTCTTTCCTATCTAGAAGACAGGCGCCCCAACCTATCTAGCACGCTGACCCGCGTTCTTTCCGATACTGCTTTTGTCTTGAAGCGGGGCGTCCCCTCGAGTCCCCAGGTTGCCGACTCTTATATGCTTCCCCCCTCTTCATTCTTTCAAATGCATCCCCCCCTTCCCCTACTATTTGATTCAAGAGGGTTGTCAGAATTGCAGTCGTGCTTGGCCTCCCTCGAGCGGCTATTTTTCGGGGGCAGGGTCTCTTTTTACTTCCCCCGATGATTTCGATAAGTGAGAGGATAATCTTTCGCGTTCATTTCTGCGGTTCTTTAGTCTTTCTTTCCTCCCCTTTCCGTTCGCCCCATCCGGTTGCCGCAGCTTTCTCTCTTGGTGATAGTTTGGCCACAGCCCATTCCACCCGCAACCGCTGGCGACTTTCATCTACCCCCGACCTGCGAAGTTTGATTTTTTTAGGACTCCTAGCTTCGTTCTCCGTGCGTTGCGTTTCAAAAAGCTCCCCATATCCATGCCGTCCTCCGGGTTGGTCAGTCATCACCGTCCTGAATCTGGCAATCGGGGCGAAACGGCTTTCATCGTGCGCTTCCTGGTGGACTCTTCCTTTCATCGTCTTTCCTCCCCCGCCACGACCCCCCCTCCTACCTTGCACATCTCCCCTTGCCGTGCGCGTTTTCGTTTAGTTCGATAAAATTCTTTAGGAGAATAATAATCGTTACACTTGCTTTTCCTTCTCTCCCCGCCCGAGACATCCACCCCCCCCCTTTTGTTGTTTCCCTTTTTCCCCTTTCATATACGATGGGCATAGCTTTTTTTGAGGACTTCTGCCCGTATTCCCTACCCCCTTGCGCTGGTGGATGTGCTCGCGGCGGCCGTCCCCCCCCGAAATTTATAGGAAGCTTATTCTCCTAAGGCGATGTCGGCTCAGCGCTTCCCACCCTTCTGCGATGGCCAGTCCCCGTTCTTGTTAGGGGTACTCCTGTTTTCTACTGACCCGTGAGAGAACTTTTCTTCCAAAGGCACGATGGAATTCCCCCCCCGGTCTCAAGTTCAACTCTCTCTCTTTTGATTAGCAAACGATTTCACGCCTTTATCTTTTTTCTCTGTGAAACGCCGACCGCATCTTGTTCAAGTAGATATAAGCTTCGCATCTTCCTCCCACTGCGCCAGGTCGTCGAGATTCCTCCCTTCTCTGCCCCTTTCCCCTTCTTTGTTGCTTGTCGGTGCGTCCACGAATGTCTATCCCTTTTCGTTTTCCGGCCAAACCCGAGCTATTACGTTTTATTATGCATCCCGAACGTTCAAAACGTTCCTCCTGACCTTTACTCCTACCCCGATGCGCGTCCGACAATTTCGCTCCCATTCTGTTGTTGGGCAGTATCGGCCCCCTCCCTTCAAAGGCCAGGCTAAGCCGGAGAGGAGGCAATTGTCTGTCTCCTCCCATTCTCATCCCCCCCTTTCCCCAATCCTCGTGTCGGATGATTCCTTCGGGGTTTTTTGTTAGCCGTCTCTCTGACTTTAAGCGTCGGCAACCAGCTCGTATCTTGGCTCCCCTTTACCAGAGCAGTATGCCCCCCTAAGCATCTTAATGACGCCGGTAGTGTTGGTTGCGGTAGCGGGCTCTTAGGAGAGTGGGTTTGGTTTTTTTTTTTGGTTTGGGGGGGGGTTGTTTGGGTCTTTTGGGGGGGGTTTTTGTTTTTTTTGGTTTGTGGTTTTGGTGGGTGGGTTTGTTGGGTGTTCCTTAGGGCTCTTTTTACATCTTTTTTTTTTCCCTGTCTCGCCAATCAAGTGCCGGGAACGGAGACACTGGTACTTTTCTTCGATTCTCCCTGCATAAAGCGAAATGCTTTTGTTGACGGGTAACTCTGTTTTCGGCCCCACAATTCCATCTGCGAATCACGGATCAGCAAGGAACCTCAGTGCACCCCCGTAAGAGACGAACGGCCCCCTCCCCTTTCCCGTCGATCTCCCCCTTTTTGCGCCCT
>Ga0179593_1632574_pt1 | contig 15703 bp, 24 predicted proteins | sample CZODoug2_1_08_16_FD_185931 | JGI IMG/M metagenome (GOLD analysis project Ga0179593, IMG submission 185931) | Vadose zone soil fungal communities from Angelo Coast Range Reserve, California, USA - CZODoug2_1_08_16fungal (PacBio error correction) | ecosystem: Environmental > Terrestrial > Soil >... | reverse complement strand
TGTTTCTCCAATCAACTTTTTTTCCCCCCTCAGCGAAAAGGGGGAGTCCCAGAGTTTTCTCTCTTGATTTTTTCAAAGGTTTTGCCCTCTGGATGAATCCTTTTTCCTTCCCCCCAAAGTTGTCCCCCCTGTGCTAACACGAAATCGCCCTTTTACCTTTTCCGAATTCCCCGAAGCCGTTCAGTCGATAGCAGCCCGCCCCCCAACTTTTCTTTCCATGTCCACAGCGATCACCCTCCTCGCTATTTGACTGGCCGGCGAGATTCACCTTTTACTAGAGAGAAACGTTTTTACTGTCGTTTCTTTTCTTGCTCTGCGAGTAAAGTTAGCAGGCGTTTCAATCTCCCCTCTTTTTTCCAGTCGAACTTCCAATCTTTTTTTTCTTTTTTTGGCTCAGAAGCGGTGCTAACTTCCGTGTGGATTTTCTCATCTGTATATCTTATTAGAAACATCACCTGCCCCACCCCCCTTTTTTTTCCCCTCTAAGATGTTTGTCTTTGAATTTTCCCCCCCCCCCCCAATTTAAACTTCTCAGGAGAGATCGTCCTTTCCTTAGCAGTAACACCCTTTCCCATAAAGAAGACTCCCCCCCACAAACCCCCCTTTTTCAGAAGGTAATTATTTTTGTTCCAGAGCAAGTTGTTAGTTTCATAGACTTCCCCCCCCCCCCCCTAAAGTCATTTTTTTCGGGACTTTTCCCCTTTTTTTTTTCCCCCAAGTGGTTTCCCCCCCTGAACAAGGTTATTACACCCTTTTTTTGTCTGTCGCACATTTTTTTTTCAATGGGTCCTCTTTTCAATCGCTTTTTCCCGTTGCCGGTTGAAATCCCCCTTTTTGCCCCCCCCAGAGACCCCCCCAACACTTCTCTCCTAGTTTTCTGTAAGCCCTTGACAGAACTTTTTGGTGTCAACCACCCCCGTGGTAGCTGGTTTTGTTTCATTGGAACTTCCTTTCCTTTTTTTTCCCCTGATTCGAGACCCTTTCCGGCACGTAACCCTTTTTTTAGACTTTTTTTTCTTTTTGCTTTAAAGTTATGTTTTTCTTTTTTTGGAATGTGCCTCTTTTCCAAAGGTTTTTTTTTTCCCTGGAGGCAATCCTCAATCAGTTGCCCCCTCCCCACTTAGGGGGAGGTTTTCTAAATCCATAGTTCTCCCCCCCTTGGAGACTTCCCCTAGGAAACCTCTTTTTAAGAAGGACCTTTTCCTTTGAAACCCCCCCGGAATACGGATCTTTTTCCCTTCCCTCCCCTTGGGTCACCCGTGTGTTTCCCAAGGGGGACACCCCTATTTTTCCCCTTTCCTTTCAATTTCAATTTTTTTTTTCCACGATTTTCCCTTTTGGCTTTTCGCCATGGGTCCCCTCCCAAAATTTTTTCCCCGCCCCCCACCTTTTTTGGAAAAAAAAAACCCTTTATGATTCCTTCCGTCCTCATTCGGCAAGACGTTCCCAGAGGTTTCCCCCCAACGCATGAATTAGCGCTTCTTTGCTTAACCCCCTCCCCCCTTAAAAACCCCTTCGGGTTGGAATGACCCTGATATTCTTCTTTTTCCCCCAAGAATTTTTAAAAAAACCTTTCCTCCGGGTTCTTTTTTTTTTCTCGTTCCCCTTTTTTTTCCTTCTGGTTTCTCGTCCCTGGACCAGGCTATCCTTTGTGGTGCACCCTTCCCTCTCCACAATATAGATTTCGGATGTGTCTCTTTTGCAAGGTTTTCTCCCCCTCCTGGTTCTTTAATGTCTTTTCTTTTTCGAACCGTCCCCCTCTCTTTTCATTCCTTCCTCCGTGTTTTTTTTCTCTTTGAGGACCAACCTTTTTCTTCCTCTTTCTTTCAAAGTTTTTCCCCCCCCTCCCTTTTTTGGCGGTATTAACTTTAAACACTCCTTGCGGGCAAAAAAACCCCTGGTCATCCGATCCTTGCTTTCCTTTGGGCCGCGTCCCTTTTTGACGTAATTTTTTCTTTCTCCCGGGACGTTCTTCCAAGAAAGGCCGTCGTCCGAAGGGGATTTGCCGGTGAAAACACTTTTGACGGCTTACAGGTTAAGCTCTCTCCTTTTTTTCTGCAGTTCTTTCTGAAGGGGTTGGTTTTGAACCTTTGGTTTTCGGGTCCCTTTTTGCGAGATCCATGTTTGTTTTTAGACCCCTCCTCTTTCTCCTCAAACTTTTTTTTTTTTTGGGAATGTGCTTATCCCTTTTGCATGAGAACTTTTGTGCTTGTTTTGAGAGAAGATACTTCCCCTTGCGTTTTTTCGCCTGGCCCCCTCTGGGACCCCTTTTTTCCCCCTTTGGTAAAAGGGGATTGCCGACGACGGATCCCCCTGTTTAAATCACGGGTCCTCGCACTGCACTTCCCGATTCGTTTTTTTTGGAAAACCGTTTTTTTTTTTTTGCCGTTCCTTTTCCCCCAAACGTTTTCTCTTTTTTCAGTGGAGTCGCTTTTTTCCGCACGGATTGATGATTATTGCGGAGGGGCTTTTCCCTGGAGCGCAGTGGGTTCTTGTACCGGGCACTTTTTTTTTTTTTCTTTACATTTCCCCCCACTGACAAAAGCGCCCCCAAAAATTTTTGGTTCCCCCTTTCAAATTTAAGGACTCTCCCAAGCGCCCACGGAATCTTCAAAGGCGGACTTCTAGTTCCCCCCTTTGTTTGGCCCCCTTTCATCTTTCGCTCCCCTTTTTCTGGGGAGGAGAGGTTACCAAAAGGATTTTATTTTGTCCCCCCCTCAAAATTAGTTTTTCCCCAAAACTCTCTGTCCCTTTTCTCCCCCAACTTTCTCCCCTTCCGGACTGGGACCGCGTGGCCCTTTTGGCAAGTATTCAATCTTTTTTTGGATTCCCTTGAACATCGCAGCAAAACTTTCCCTTAGGACCCTTTTTTCCCCCCCCTTTTTTTTTTTGAGCGCGGCTGTTTTTTTTTTCCTTGAATCGTGGGGACATTTCCTCTGGCTTCTCTTCCTTTAGTTAAAATTTGCAACATTTTTTTCCCTTCCCCCTTTTCCATTTGTATTAAGTCTTTTTCCCTTTTTGCGTTGCCGTTGCTGGTCCTCTCGCGGGAGAAGATGCCGGTCCCCGGAACTTTTCCTGAGAGGTAAATTGAACTTCTTTTTGGAGGTGCTCCCGCTTTCTTCGGGCTACCTTTTTCTGAAATTGAATTCCTGGGCGGTCCCTCTTTCGGTCCCCTTCACAATTCGTTTACTTCGTTTAAAATCTCTTTTCCCCTCTAATGATTTTTGTGTGATAGGGGGAATCCCATGGGCAGATGTGGGCGTTCCTTTTAAGAGCCCCCCCGTTTCCTTAACTCGCGGGTTTGCATTCACTTCGGGCCCCTTTTCAAATGGGACTTTTTTCTTACCCCGTGGCGCTTCACACCAACTGGGACCCTCCACGGACCGTGATCTTTTTCCCTTCCTATTTTGGCTTTCATATTTTTTTCCCCCCCGGAAAACTTTTTTTTCCGTGGCAAAGTGTTTCCTGCCCTTTTTCCCATTAAGTTGATAACACCTTTTTTTGGGCATGTTTTCCTTGGCCTTCCTTACGCGAGCAAACATGCGAAAAAACTCCCTTTCCGGACTTTTCTTCCTCGAAAGGCTTTCCCCCCCCTTCTTTCACCTTTTTTTCGGTCTTGACTTGGCTTCTTGCTATGGAATCTTCCACGTTTAATCCGCCCTAGGGGAAGGTTTTCTTTCTCACCCCTTCTCGCCAGGGTAAAGGACGTTTTGCCTGATTTGAGATCCCCCCCCGTTTTTAACTCTTTTTCCTTCCTAGAGGTCGCTTTCGGATCTTTTTTTTTTTGACTCAGCGTCCCCCAAGGAATGTTTCCCTTTCCCGTTGTGCAAATTTAGAAAACACCCCCCAACTCTAGGGGAAAACTCCCCTCCTTCTCGCCCCCCACCTTGCAAGGGAGAGATGAGCTCCCTTCCTTCATATTTTTCGTACCCCTTTTTTGGTTTTTTCTTCTCTTGAGAATTAAAGCTCTTTCCTCGAAAGTTGAGATTAATGCCTTGCATTTCTTTCCCCCCTTTCGTTTCTAAATTTGGGAACAACTTACCCAACCTAATTCCTTTTTTTTTTTTTCCTTTTCGTTTTCAAACACACCCCCTTTTCACGCGGACGGATCCTCCCCCTTTCCCAAAAACCATCGGGTACAAAAAAAAAACTTTTTGCTTAGGAGAGCACAAATCCCAATCCAACCCCCTTAATGGGAGAGTCCTTTTCCGATTAGATTTATCCTTATCTGGCCTCCAGGAAACCTTCCCAGCTTGCTTTTCCCCTCCGACACCCCCCTTAAAATCTTTTAGCCTTCGCCAACCCGTATTTGTTCGTCCTTTCCCAGCGGTTCGCCTCCTGCGCGTCCCCCCCCCCCCGATGCGCCCCTTTTTCAAGTGTGAACCAAGTTTTTTCCTTTTTTTATCAAACAACTCCCTGGGTCCCTTTTCGCCTTACGGTTGGCACCTTTTATCAGTTCACTGGGATTGTTCATTCACACAAATCACAGCAAATTTTTACCCCCCCCTCAGCAAAGTATGGGTTCTTTTTGAAGTGTCACTCCGGATTTACTTTTTTCCCTGGGGGACAACTCCAGGGAACGCCATCTTTTTTTCCTCCCAGAGATTTTTCCTCCTTTGAAACTTTTCTGGTGTGTCGCCTTTCCCCACATTTTTGAACTACTTTTTTCTCTTTCCCCCACTGGTGGACTTTGAAGAGGTTTTATCTCTCCCCCTGAATTTCCTTTCGGCCGTACGAGCGGTCCCTTTGAGGCCAATTTTCCCTTTTCAGTTTTTTTCCCTCCCAAAGATACAGAGTCCTTCCTTAATCTTTTCCCCCCCTGAGGGAAAGAGAGGGGTTTTCTTTATTTTAACGTTTGGAATCCCCCCCCGAGCTGCAAACCCCGGGCCCTTTTCCGAGGAAGCACCTCCTCCCCAAGCTTTTCCATGTTCTTTTTTTTTTTTTTAATTTCCCCCTTTTTTTTTTTCCTTGGAGTGAGGGCGCCTCCCATGAGGAGGTTTCCGGGTCCCCCTCCTCCTTTCCCCCCCGCGCCAAAAAAACCTCCACGCCTAGGTTGCCTCTTTCGGTTTAAATTTTTGCCCCACGAGGTTTTGGTAAGAGGGATTTTTTTTCGTTTTCCCATTTTGCCCCCCCCCTTCGTTGGGCCCTTTTTCTCCTTTTTCACAACGTGGGGGCCCCGTGATCATCGAGAATTTCCGTTGCTTTCCTTTCCGGGGAAAAAAGCTTTTCTCGCCCCACATATTTTGGAAGGTTCTTTTTTTTTTGGACAGATGCAGTTTTTTTCGGGGTCAACACCCTTTAGTGAATTCTGCCTTCCTCCTTCATTCCTCTGGTTAGGAGAGTTGTCTTTGAAATTTAACTGGTCCTTTTTTTAGTTCCTTTTTTCCGGTATGGTAAGTTTTTGATTCTTTTGACCCCACCCCCACAGGTTAACGGGAGTCCCCTTTTGGCGCGGTGAAAATTCCCTCCCTTTCTAATTCGGGGATTCATAAATGTTCCCCAGGGCGTCCTCCCCCCCTCGGAAAGCCTTTTTTTTACTCCTAAGGAAGCCTGCAAAAACGCCTCCCCCATATGCCTTTCCCACCCTGGAAACCGTTTTTCTGAAAAAACCTTTCACCAGCCATCCCCTATTAAGAGTCGTTTTTCCCTCCCGTGTTGGAAACCTTTGGTTCTTTGGGGCCCGTTTTTGTTTCTGGGCCATGCGGCCCTCTCCGTCAGCGCAAAAACTTCCCCCTTCACACAACCTTGTGATTTCATGCCGCTAAGGCAAATGCCTTTCGCCATCTTAAAAAAAAGGGGCCTTCCTCAGGCGGGACCCCCCCTCACTAACCCCCTTTTTTCCCCTGGAAAACGGGCCTTCAATGCAGAAACTCTCCCGACATTTCACCTTCCTGCTCGGGGATTATGCGTTTTTCGCCGGTTTTCTCTTTTTAAGGCCCTTTCCCCCTTTTATGCCAGGTCGTCCACCTGGCGAGTCCTTCCTCGATCTGGATTTTTTCTTTCTTTTTGCGCAGGTGTTGACCTTTTCTCCAACCCGCCTGTCTTATTTTCCTTTTCCCCCTTCTCGAAAGTGATATCTCTTCTTCCCTCATCCTCCGTTGTTTTTGCATTTCGCTCCCCCCCCCCCTTTCTTTTTTTCAGGGGAAAAAAAACCCCTTTTTGGTGACGTTCGTTTCCCTTTTCCCACGGCCTTCCCTTCCCCCCTAAGCAGGAACTCGCTTAATTGTTCTTTTTTGCGCTTCCCATGATGAGCTGGCTGCTTTTTTCCCTGAGGAATAACTCCCCCTCTTTTGGCGTCTCCTTTTCCTTTTTTTTCCAGCAGGGCCTGTGTGAATGATTAAGGGTCTCTTTTATGCAGTTTTTCCCTCCCTGAAAAGGGGTGTGACCGTCTTCTTTTATCAATGGCCTTTCTCTGCCGTTGTCCTCCTAGGGAAGGTTTTTTCCTCTTGTGGGCTTTGCCTTTTTTGTTTTTGAACACGCAGGAATAGCATCCCTTGCCAAGTTTTTTGCGTCTTCCGGGTACGCGAGATTACTTTTAAAAGTTGGTTTCTTGGTCCCCCATTCCCTTCCTCGAGGGAAAAATTATGGTCCCTGCATTTTTGGTTCCTCTCCCCCAGATTCCTTTCCCCCACCCTGGTTTGTTCCCCTCAGGGTTTCGCACTTCCCCCCCCATTTGGTACGCTTTTTTCAAACCTTCCTGAGGCGTAAACGTCGCTGGGACTACCTTCTTTTCCCAGCAAGATTGGTTCTTCCCCCTCCCCCCGAAGGATTGCCGCTTCTTGGGTCCTCCCCCTTTCCCGGTTTCTTTTCGAACATTCCCCCTGAATTACTGGAAAAAGCTCCTTTGGATTCCTTCCTGAAATTTTTAAGGCCTCCCCCCCCTCGCGTAACCTCGTGATTTCAAAAAGGTTCAGGCTTTTCGCTGCCCCCACGAGTGTTGCCTTTTTCCCTGGGCGGTTACCACCGTCCTCTTTTTTTGCGATTTTCTCAAGGATTCTGGAGCTTATCAACCCCCCCAATTATAGATGATCTTTTTCCTTCTAAACCAGTCGCTGACCCCCTTGGCCTGGGGTTCTCCTTTTTCTTTTTTTTTGCAGTATAAAAGATTACCTCTTTGTGGACATGATGGGTTTTCAGCCCCCCCCTCTACGGAGGGGGGGTTCTTTGGAATGTCCCGCTGGTTCTTTTTTTGATGGATTCCTTTTTTTTTTCAACGGAGATTTCCCCGGATTAGCGCACTAAATTCGTAAACTTTGTGCCCTTGATAAGGGCACAGTTCTTTGATTAGTAGTACTTTTTTTTTGATTTCCTTTGTCCCTATCGAGGATACTTCCCCCTCCTCTTTCAAAAACTTTCCAGACTCTTCTTTTTCTTTTTTTCAGATTGGAGAGGACGGTTTTCCCCCCTTTAGCCTTTGAGTTTTGACGCAGCCCTGGATAGCGTCGTGGCCCCTAGCTCCCACAATTCGTTCCCCCCCTCTCATGACCACCCTTTTTCCCAAGAATTCCCCTTCTTCAGTGCGTCGTGATCAGCTTTTTTTTTTTTTTAGGACAGACAAAGATGTTGGCCCTTTATTTCCCCCCCGAGGGCATTCCCCCCCTTCTTTGGTTAATTCTTCTTTTTGATATAACCTCTTTCTTTTTTAGTGAAAAATGTTCAAGACCGGAGGGAATTGCCTTTCGTTTCCTTGGACCGTCTTCATTTAAGAGGGACCCCCCATGGCCTTGGTGGCACAACCGGTATTCCTTTGAAAGTAAAAAACCATGGTGTCTAGTTGACTCTTATGTGGGGCTTTTTCTTTTTGGAAGAGCTTTTTTCCCCCTCGAGCACTGGCTATTTTCTTTTTTTTTTCCCCAATCCAGGATCTTATTGTCATGAAGGCCCCCCTATTCACCTGGTTTCTTGGGATGGGACTTCTTCTTTTGCCCTTTTTACTTTCCAGGATGGTGAAATCTCCTCATCTGAGGGCCCTTCCTGAATAGTTTGTACTTTCTTGGTATTTCCTTTTTGTGGAGATCCCCACGTTACCCCTCTTCCCTGAGGGATGTTTCCCTCCTTTTCGGCTTCTTTTCACCGAGTAAAAAACCACAGAAGGAAATGAGTTCTTTTTTCTTTAATTTAGAAAAACCCCAACCACCCTCCTCCAATGCAATCCCTTCCCCTTCTCTTTCCAAACTTGCAGGCTTTCTTATGACTATTTTTTTTTTCTTCCTTCCCTTCTTTTTGGTGAGAGAGATTTTTTTCTCCATCAGCGCTTTTTACGATTTCCTGGTCCTTTCCGGGGAATTTTGCAATTTTCTTTCCCCCCCCCTGAGTTTACCCCCCCCCCTTACCCCCCCCCCCATCCCCCCCTTCTATTTTAATACGTCTTCCAAACAAAACATTCTCTTCCCTGGACCTCTTTCCCCTCCCCCCCCCCATAGGGGCAAAACCCTTTTTTCAGGGAAGTTCCCCCTTAACCTACTGAAAATACGTTTTTGACCTGATTCTTTTTTCTTCTTGAGATTTCTTTTCCCCCGGTTCTGTCCCTCCTTGGCCCCCCCAACTCGGGACAGGCAGCCCTTAAAGCCTCCCCCCCTTAAATAGTGGAAGGGCCCTTCTTCCATTTCGAGATTTTCGCCCCGTTGAAGGCAAGTTTCGCGGCTTCCTCTGATGCCCCCTTTTTTTCCCGAAACACATGCACAGCCTTTTTTTTTCACTCCTTCACACTTTTTCGGGAAGGGCCGATGGGGTGGTGGGTGTTGGCACTTTAGCCCATTCCCTTTTTTTTTATGTTATCTTCCCTCCTGCACAATAGAGTTAAATCCCCCCTCTGACCCCCAAAGGTCCCCTCGGGCTTGGCAAGTTTTTTTCTGTCCTTTGACTGAAATCTTCCCGGGAACCATTTGCTCCCCCTCCAGAAAGGAGTTTCTTTCCTGCCGGTATTTTTCTCTTAAAAACGGTTTCCGCACGTGAGCTCTTTGCTGTTTCCACCTCCTTGATAAAGACGATATATTTGTTTCTGTCTGAAGTCCAGCCCGGGAACCCCTCAATTGTCTGATGCGACCCCCTCTGATAAACTTTATCCCATCCCCTCGTTAGGCCCCTTGCACATTTTACCTTCCCTAACCCTTCCCCCTTTCCGGGAGGGCCCCGGTCCGGTTGTCCACTTGCAGGAATTTCTTTCTCTCTTTGTCCCCCCCCCCGGCAACCCTCTTTTTTCTGCATTTTTTGCCGGCTTTTTTCAAAGTGGACGATCTTTTTCTGCGGGCCTTTAATTTTTTTATCTTCCTCAAAGCCGTTCCTCCCAAAAAAAACATCGCAGGGAACAGTCTCAAGAGGAGTGATTTGTGTTTGAGATTGTCCCCCCCCCAAAATACCCCCTCTTTTAGGAATTGCGGCGTTTTCCAATTTCGGACCATCCGCCTTTTTTTTTTTTTTTTTTTTTCACCCTTTTGATATTCAAGATCTCCCCCCCCTCCAGTTGAAGGAAGTTTTAAAAATCTCCCTTTAAAAGATTTTGATCCCTCTTTTTCGCCCAAACCTTTTTTTTTCGAGCTGTGGGAAGGGTTGCCTTCCCCCCAGTAATTTCCCCCCCCTCGTGTACTTTTATGCGAATTTCCTTGTGCCCGGGGTTTGTTTTCTAAAAAATTCACTGGTTTTGAGGATTTTTTCTTCCCCCCCCTTTCTTTTTCTTTAATGTCGATGGACACCCCCAGGGGGGTTTCCTTGTGGTCTGAGCCCAACCTCCATTTTTCCCTCGGTGCCCCCTCCCTTCGGGGTCACATTCCCCCCTCCCCAAGGAGACTCCATTCCTCCGCTTCATTACATTTTCCGTACGGTTTCTGACCCCTTCATTATAGGCTCCCCCTCATTCGCCGCCCCCCCCCCCCCCCTTTGGTGACCGTGTATTTATGAACAATCTTAGTTTGCACTTCGATAGTCTGGCCCGCATGACAAGTTTTCTCTCTCCGCGGAATTGCTTACAATGAGGTTCTTTCCCCCAAAATTTTAACAACGTCGCCCCCCCCGCGCCTAACACAAAACTCTCAATACACTGCGCCCCTTTGCTCATTGCCCGCATTTCCTCCACCTAGCTTCCCACTTTTTCACTTCCTTCTTCGCCGTCCTTCTTATTGATAGGCCGCGCTTTTTTTCCTTTACCGTAATTAACGCTACTGGCCGAATTAGGATGAGTGCAGACATTGCCTATTCTTCTCCTTGGAACGTCATTTTCGCCCCTCGAGTAACCCTTTTTGGCTTCTCGTCTCAGCCTTTTTTCTTTTTTATAGTCCTTGTGCTCAATTTATTTCCGCTCCGTGAAAATATGCCGTCTCCCTCAAGTTTCTGAGGGTTTCTCTTTTTCTCCCCTGTAAAGTGATCTGACCCCCATCGTCGTTTACCTGTCACGTCTTTTTTCGTCGATGAAGTTATACTCTTCTTTTTTCTCCCTACGAAGGGATGGTAGTAGTTGAGAGACTCTTCCCCCCCAGTCGTCCCTCGATCTGACTGGTGATAAAGCCTTTTTCCCTTACTTTGATTGGTTGACCATCCGACCGTCCCTTCTCCGTGCCAACAAGATTGCCCCCCCTTCCTAGGTTGAAGGGGATTATCCGCTCGCAACTCCATGTGAAACTAGCCTTTTTACCTCCTGCAGATTTTGCATAGTTGAGCTTTGCTATACGAAGTCCTTCTGACTTTTGAGTGAGTCAGCATCCCCCCCCCTTTTCTCCGCGAGTACATCGAGGTCAGACGCTTCTTTCTGCGAGTGAAGTTTAGACTCGTTCTCTTCCCGACTCGTTGTCTCCTGGCCTGACGTCTCGCTTCATTCTGTTAGTACGTCTCCTCTCAGCGTCTAATTTAGTGAACCTGACGCCCGTCCCCCTTTATGTCATTGCCGCTTACGTTTTCGCTTTGAGGTTTTTTTTCTTAGGAAATTAGCTTTCCTCTTTTTTCCTAGTGGAGTGCACAGTCTTTCCCCCCCCCCTGCGCTGACAGCTCCCTGTCAACGGGGAAGTTCCGAAGATGATTCGGGCTTCCCTCTGTTTTGCCTTTCGATGAATTTGGTTTCTCAATGACAATGATATTAGTGTTTTTCCCCTCGTTAGAGACCTTCCGTTAACGCTAATCTGCTTTTTTTTAATGGTTGGTTAAAGTCATGTCGACTTGTACCTGCCTATTCGCAGTTTTTTGTCGAGACCTTTGTTTATTATTCCTCTTCCTCTCGCCCTGCTTGATATTGTGGGCTGCTTCGTCCCCTCCCTCCCCGCAGCGTAATTGTTCGCTCTTCCTTGATGACATACTGCAACTCTGAATTGATAGAATGTTTTTCTCAAGGAGGTTTTTCCGCCCTTTCTGATTAATTAGAAATCATTCTCCCCCCCTATTCTAAAGATTACTAATATTTTTTTTCCTCCTTTGTCTTTTGATGCCCGGGGCTATTCGAAACATACGGAGTTGTTCTTCTTCTACCTTTGTACTCTGTGGATCATTTTTTTTTTTCGACGTCTCTTTTTGTGTTCCTTGAGCTAAATTATTAGACTAGCCTTTTTTTTTTTTTCCTAAAGCAATGTTATAGAGAAACCCCCACCTTCTTTCATACCTTTTTGTATCCAGCTGTTCCCAATAGATCCATTGCTCTCCCCACGTGCCCGTTCTTTAGGAGTTCTGCAGACTCCGCCAGTTTTCTCCTAAAAAATTGACTCGTCCTAGTTTTACCTTTCTCTTTTTTGCTATCGCCTAATTTCTTCGCCAGCACAGCATTAGAGTCCTCCTGACAGGACCTAGCAAAAACACACGTTGATGGTTTTTTTTGCATGTCCCCGTCTTTTTTTTTCTTTTTGAATATCGGATTCTTTAGTTCTTCATGAGATAATAGAGGAGAGTATCGCTCTCTCCTTCCCCTACTAGATTTTTCCCCAATATAGAATCCAGCCGCCACATCTATCCTAATATAGATAGTAGGAGAGTCTTTTTCCCGTATGTCGAAGTGTTTAATCTTTTCTGGCATATCGATTCGTCCCCGAAGAAGACTAGAGATTCTCCTTTTTTTTCCTGATTACAAGAGAGCTCCTTGACAGCTGAAGCGCTCAATTTTGCTTGCACGCGGCCTGAACAGCGCGCGCCTCGTTGTTTTGTGTTTGTTCTGCGATTTTTTTGCTTTCTGAAGAAGAATTCTTCTTTTGTCCTCCTACTATAACAAGATAGTTTTTGTGCCTCTTGGTTGCATGAATTAAGTAATTTTGTCCTTTGGTCGCAGACCCGGTACTCATGTCCCGCATTCGTCGAGCTGTCATATCGTTCGTGAGTCACGCAGGTTTTTTTCCCCTTGGGATTTCGCTCTCTTTTCCCCCCCCCGAATTGAAAGTACCTTTTTTTTTCCCAGGTGAGTAATCATTGCGCTCGGTCCTTTTTCCGTCGGCAAAATCATGGAATTGTTTCCCTATTGGATCCCAGATGCTAAGAACTGGGATATGCTTTTCGATACGATATTACGTTTACCTGCCGCTACAAATTTTAAACAAATATACTGTTGCTGATGTGACAGAGGAAATGAATTTAGCAGCTTTTCACTGGGAGCTGCCAAACTTTTTTTTGTTTCTGTCTCTATTACATCCTTCTTATCTTCTGTAGGAGGTTCCCTGGCTTAACATGAGTATAGGTGCGAAGACCAGAGCTGGCTTTTGGCCGAGTTGTCTTTCTTTATGACGCGAAGAGTCTCCCCGGAGTAAACTTCCCTCGCCTCAGCCAGGCGTCCTCGTTGCTCGTGTACCTTTGATCGCTCCCTAACGGGCAACTTTTATGTGTTCAGGTTCGCATAGTTGCCTGCTCTGGGTTAGCCTTCTCGTGTAATTGTCATTTTTTCTTTTGACACGTAGACGCCTACACCAAGTCAATGATGGCACTCGCTTTATTTTCGCAAGGTCAATCTACCTGGAGAAACCCGTCATTTTGTTTCCTGATGCACCCAGGGTCGGATTATTTTTTTTTTTTTTTTTTTTTTTTTTTCATTGCACACCATCGTTCCCCTTATGTCTTGCATAATCTTTTTGCTCTTCACACATCCTCCGTTTGTCTGAGATTTTTGGATATGGATTTTTGACTATCACGCGTTCGATCCCCCCTGCACCAGGTAGAAAGTCTTAAGAAGTAATGAGAACGTTCCCTCCCCCTTTTCTTTCTCCATTTAAGCCTCTTTCCACGATTTGCACATAAATATGTATCCCCCACTCGTAAGAGACTAATGAATTTTTTACATCTTCTATCATAACCCCCCTACCTTATAAAGCGTACAATTTGGTTCCTCGGAAAAGCACTAGTTAGTAAGGATTCCCTCCTAACTGTTTCCGTATTTCATACCACACTTAGGATAAGTAGAATTAAGATCCCTACAATAAAGATCTTACCCACCTCCGATCTCTGTGGCCTCAGCGCAGATAGATTATGTTAGGATTTCTTTTCCTTTGATTCGAAAAGCCCCCCCCGGCGGGACAAGAGAATTATACCGTAGTCCCCCTCAGAGCTGGAGTAATATTTCATTGAATAGTCAAAGACTATCGTTCTGTGATGTGAAGAGAGGAGACCCATAGGTGGGCCAGGACAAAGGGAGCGTACATCCTATGGAAACAGGGAGTCATTAGAGTGGATACAACATTCTTGGGGTAGGAAGAATATCTAGATAAGAGGAGTAAGGGAAGAGAGAAAATTTGATAGGATGGAAAAGGGGGAAAGAATTACATGCAAAGAAGAAAAGGTAAGTTTTTCGTTTTCTTTTATGGTTCTGTTTTGGTGTTGTTTGAGTTTTTTTTTTTTTTTTTTTTTTTTCCTAATTTCCCTCTCACCAATTTAATGTAGCTATTTCCTGAACGGTGACGTATGGTCTTTTAATCTGTTACATCTTTCCCCCCCCCTAAGCCGTCGAATCTGTTAAGGCGGGCCTTTTTTTTTCTCTCCCCCTTTCTCAGACTGCCCCTTTAAATGTCTGTAACCTGTGACCTCTCTCTGTTTCGAGATCGGTAATACATATAGCTGCTTCGCAGTCTTTCGAAACTGACACTTTGGGGAAGAGTGTAACATGCCTTACCTTTTTCTTTCGTTCATTATCGTGGAAGGAAGGAATTCTTCCTCTTCCGTAGCCTTCCAGGTTCTCGCCCTATTCTAGATTTGGAAACACTTTCGCTTCATATGATCAGATATCCAGCCCTTCCATTGAATGATGTTCAAACATACGCATTCTCGCTTGTACTGGCCTGCCCCGGCGGACTACAGGTCAAGCCCGCCATATATGTTCAGTCCTGGGCCACCGCCTACCCTCATGCGCTGTACCATCTCAGTATCTCAAGACGGGTAAAATCCCCCACCCCCTGACAGAAGCCGCTATATTTCATGCTCTGTTAAAGTAAGTCCTCGACCCCCCCCTCAAGAACGATGCAACCACTTTCCAGAAAATGAGCACTCCCTCAGAAAGCTGAAAGATGATCTTCAAATAAAAGTGGAGGCATTCCCTTCAAGCGCTGCCGCCCTTTTCCTGGGAGGACGCTCTTTCTCATACATCTTTCCAGCTGGATACCCTGCCCCCAAGGTGAAAAGGATACAAAAAACCCCCTTGACCCCTATAGTTTCTGAGTGAATAGCCCATCAAGGATTGTATTGAGACGACACTGTCACTACTTCGGAACTCACAAGCCCTTACTACGGATAGATTACTCTTCTCACTAGTGAGCCACAACGTCGTGCTTGATTGTAATGATTGCAACTCCAACCCTGAACCTTGCACATAACACAAGAGGATCGCCCGTATGAAAAGTAATCTTTTGACAACGCCGGTTGCTTTGTTACATCCCCTCAGAAAGCTTTTATGAAAGAGACCCCCTTGAAGCGCCCCAACCGACAGGACTCCCAGACCCGCTTCCAACAATGTTTCTCTTCTTTAAGAACTTTGCATTGTCTAGACTTGTGTACACAAAAGATTTTGTAAATTTCACTGTTCCATAGCCGAAAGGTCATTCTTATTTCTTTCAGATATCGTTCTTTCCCCCTGTCCCGATCGAACACTTCCGCTACCTACGGCAGTCCCCCCCATTAAATCCAATAGGAAATCTACTCTCGCGGCATTCATCACCCCCAATGATGTACAAGAGAAACGGTTTTTTCCCTTCAATTAGTAAGGAGAAATTTTTTACGAAGAGATACCTACGCAACCCATGTTGACATGTGACTCCATCAAGTACCCCCCCAATAATGCGAACCCTGAGATGCAAAAAGGTCTTGCCCCTCCAGGCAAGAACCCTACCTCAAAGTTGAACGCATGAACAAAAAAATTGGTCGCGAATGTACTCCAACTGCAGTCACCCCACTTTAAGTCTTCTGACAAAACCTTCCTTCCGCAAAAAAGGCTCCTGCCATGTAAAGCACTCACATACCGCACTTCCTCTGCCCTGAAGACGCGTAGATAAAACCGCGTCCTTCTCTGCTGCTGCAGTACGGCTCTGTACCACCCCCAGTCCGGAAGTGGACAAAAGTCCTCCCCCTCTCTGGCTCTAAGAATCAATGACGGCCTATTTTTTTCTCTAGATATCCGGAGGATTTTCTTTCTGTTCCCCCCCCTTCAGAAATCATGCCGCGTTCGCGCAAAAATATCGCGCCGAATCGCTGACCCCCCCCCGTCAAGAACCGTCGTTGACTTAACCGATCCCTCGTATTTTTCCTAAACTCGCGAGCTCCC
>Ga0179593_1699282_pt1 | contig 15704 bp, 20 predicted proteins | sample CZODoug2_1_08_16_FD_185931 | JGI IMG/M metagenome (GOLD analysis project Ga0179593, IMG submission 185931) | Vadose zone soil fungal communities from Angelo Coast Range Reserve, California, USA - CZODoug2_1_08_16fungal (PacBio error correction) | ecosystem: Environmental > Terrestrial > Soil >... | reverse complement strand
GTTTTTTACTTGCCCTCCCTTTCTGGTTTTTTGAACTAAAAGCTTTAACTATATTTAATGCCCCTCTTCTTGATTCTTCCCCTTGTGCAATTTTTTTTCCCCCCTCCATGTAAGTCCCCCATTTGATCATTGTTTGGAGCATGCTGCGTTGGCTTTTCGGCGGTCTTCTTCTTTACTAATTTCATGGGAACCCCCCCTCCATTCCTTGTCCTAGGGAATGAGAGAGCGCATCTTCCCTGCACCCCCTCTGATATTCCCCCAACTGTTGAATACTGAGTTATTTTGGGTTGGCTTTCGTTCGATACTCCCTGCAAGTGGAGGGGTTGATTGCGTTGATTGTTGATTTAACCGATGAGAAGTTTGTTTAGTTTCAAAAGGGTCCTACCTTGTCACTTTTTCGATCCCCCTATAAATTTGGGCCCTTCGACGTGGAGATGCATATAGATAGTTCTTCTGAGTTTTGTTTTTTCTGCTCGGATCCAACTGAACTCTGTACTCCCTTTTTTTTCCAGAGGGGACACTCGTTTTGACCCCTTTCCACCCTTCCGTTTTTTTTGCGTGGTGAGTGGCCTATCTTCCCCTCTCCTGGTTGGCAGCGCTTTAGGATCACTGCTCTTCTTTTCACTCTTCCTTTCGTTTCCTGTATTCTCGGCCTTATCATCTTCTGCCATGGCAGATCCTTCTTTCTGTTCCCCTCTACTATGACTCAGTTCCTGCCCCCCCTTCCGTGCACCGCTTTCCCTGGGTAAGTCTTCAGGGCTTGCGCGTTTCTATCTTGACCTGGTCGCTTTCCACTTGACAATCTTTTTTCTCCCCGCTTTTGGGTTTGAGCCGTTCTGTTTCCTTCCTGTTTTTTCTTCTCTCCGATTCTGACGCTCACAAGATCATGTCAGTCCTTTCTTTTTTTCCCTCTTATCCTCCTATTTTAATACCCCTACTTGTTGTCAGATCTCTCCCTCGTTCCCCCCATTTCACTGATGGCCGATGAGACTCTGTAGTCTCTAATTCTTTTTGACTCTTTCCCTCACGCCGCTTACCATCTTGGTGGGCACCACCCCGTTGTAAGGATTTTCCCCTTGAAATCAAGGCCATCTCTCCCGTCTCCCTTCTAACCCCCCCTCAAGCTGATTCTTTTCGAGACTCCAGTGCTTTTTTTGCCCCGAACGATTGTGCCTGAGTCCGATCGCACGATTCCTTTGGCTGGAAACCAGCTCTGTATCTTTGTCCGAAGCAAGTTACGACCTTTATTTCCTTCTCGCATAATCCGCTGCCAAACTCCTATCTGTCTCTTTAGTTTTTACGACCCACTTTCAAAGCCACCTTTAACTTTTTTTTTTCTTGACGTTTCCACACCTGACTTTCCCGCTTCCCCTTTCTTTCCTTTCACCCAGAGGGGTCGTTCACACCCCCCCCGTCTCCCTTTTTCCACCCCTTATCCAGATATCTTCCCGGGTCGAAACCCTCTCCCCAATTTTTCTTTTTGTATTCTCCCAAGTGAAGCAGATCCTCATTTTTTCCCTCTCCATGCGAAACCATGTCGAGAAGATATTTCTCACTTCTGCTCCCGTCCAACAAGTTGATATTTTTTCCCTTTCCCCCTCCAAACCTCCCTTTTCCTTCCCTCAACCCCTGGCCAGAGCCGGTGTAAAGTTCGCTTTCCCCCCGACCCCTCTTGGCCACTTCAAGGACATCCTCCGCATAACTTCCCCCCCCTCCTCTCCCTCAAAAGACTAAAATGATCCAGAGTATTTTCTTAATATGAAGTCGTTCCCCCCTCTTTTCCCGAGCCCGCTTCAATTTGATCAAAAAATGCATGTTGATTTTTCCCCAAACCTCCTTCCCTGGGGTGCTCGGAGTCTTGTCGAATCCCCCCTTCCCCCTTCTTCTCTTCCTCAATTCCCCCCCCCCCCCCTTGTGGTGTTTTTTTTCTGATTTTTAACCGAGACGACGAGCACGTCTCAACCATTTTCCCCCCTGCATTATCCCCATCCAGCAGCTTGATAGACATCTTTTTTTTTTTTCCTTTTTCCCCCCATTGTGCTCTGTTTTTGAGCATGGCTGCTCTATTTTTCTCGCGTGCTTTCACGAAGTGGCCTCCCTCTTGTTCCGTCCGCTTATTGCTCTAAGACTCGTTTTTTGCCCCTTTTTTTTTTCAGTCTGAGTTCTTTTGGCTTTGGCTCGATTCGAACATTCTCTTTAACCTCAGACAGATCTGGCTTGTTGAGATCCTCGAATTTTTTCTCCTTGTTGTATTCTTGAAAAAAGGACTAGGCGCCTCCCCTTTTTCTATACCTCCCTTTCATCTCGAAGGGATGATGAATTTTCGTTTTCTCCTTGCTTTTTTTTCTTTTGTTTCTTAACTAGGACTGACCACCTTGATTTTGTTTCCAGCACGTTCGCGCGGGGTAGATCATGGTGTGGCCTCACCTTTTTCCCCCCTTCCTGGTGCGCGGATGAGTTTTTCCGTCCTGGACTTGTTCATACCTAGTGGCAGCGAGGTCTGGAAGCGTTCTGGACTTTTCCTTCTTCGTATTCCAGGCTTATATTTTCCCCATGGAACCTTTCTTTCTTTTTTTTTTTCCGATGGATAAGGAACGGTAAGCGTTACCTGCTCCTTTAATTCCCTTTTTTGTCCTCACGAGACCTTTAGTCCTTCGTTTTTCTCCTTTTTTTTCGCTCTTTTTTTTTGCGCCGATGTTCCTTGCAATCAGGACAAACTCTTTTTTCCCCAACCCTTCTTTTCCCTGGCAGTTTCTGACATCTTGAGCGGAAACGAGTATGCTAATGACCCATTTTCCGGCCCTCCGAAAGCTTGGTGACCGAGGATTCTCCTTTGCTTTTTCTAGAGGATCCTCCGGTTCCCCCCCTCCCCTACCGCTCCTCTTTGAGCTTTTCTTGCCTCCGATCGGACGTCGATCAAGGTCAGCCCCCGCTTATCCTTAGAAGAACACCCACCCGCGTTTCACCCCCTTCCCCCCTTCAAAGGACAGGCGCGAAACCCCAGCTCAATTCCCTTCCCGTCTGAGATTCTGCCCTTTCTGCCTTCCCAACCCACGGAGTGAACCCCCCTCGTTACCCCCCTGAGTCAGAATCGTTGCTCGACAATCTTCAAGGTCTTCCCTGGCCCCGATTATAAGCCTTGGACGTTCCGAACTAGTACGAATCCCCAGAATCCCGCTGCCAACTCCTGCTCCCCCGAGTTCTTCCTCAGCCAGTTCCACAAAATGACCCCCATTTTCGTTCACACCCCTTACCGCGCTGAACTTGTTCACACAGCGGGGTCACCTATTTCCCCCCCCATAGTGCACGGAACCCAGTTTTTGCCCCCCTATAGCGCCTTTTCTCACGGTTCGGATGTATGAAACCCAAAGTTTTACCTTTTTGCATTCACCTTTAACCGGTGAATCCCCTGACCACCCCGTCCCCTCCCGACCTCCTCAACGCCGATCGTCTGCCCCCCACCCGCACCCCAGTTCGCCGATCCACCGCCGACCGCCATCAGCCAACCCTCCAAAGGAGGGCAGCCAGAGCCGGAATCCCGCCTTCCATCTTCCTTACAGAATCGGGTTTTTTTCACCCACTTCACACTCCCTACCTTCCCTTCCCCCCTCGAGTCCCGCAGCAATGCTCCCCCCTTTCGTATCCTTCTTTCATCCTTCCCTTTTTTCCCGACCACGATGCGAGCAGAAGCCTCTCCCTTCGAGTAACCCTTGGTACCCAATGCCCGGGGCGGGTCCCCCCTTTTTTCCCTTTTTCTTCTTGGCCGTTCTCGGCGTAGCTTATTTTCCCCTCATCCTGTTGGGCTCGAGGGGAATGAGATTTTTTCACTTCCCGCCCGCCTCGACAGTGTTTGTGACCCCTTGTTTCCCCCCCCCCACTAGTTGACGCGACGCTTCTGTCTTTTTTTTTTCAGCGTGCGAGTAATTTTCTTTCAATATTTTTTCCTTGATTAGCATGGGCGATGGCTTCGTTTGCTTCTTCCCCCGGTCGGGTTGGTCAGGCTTGCACCCCCCCCAGATTGCTGACGTTTTTCGTTTCTTCGCTCACTTCGGCCGTTCCTTGCCGACTTTGAAGTTATGAGTTTTTGTTTTTTTCTTCGAATGAAGTTGCGTCTGACCCCAATACCATAGATGTTGAGAGCATCCTGAGACGGAGTACTTGTTTCTTGTCCCACCCGGAAGTGAAGGCGCTCTTATCTCCCAATATCCCTTGAGTTTAATCCTTTTACAAGAACGGTTACTTTCTCCTTTCGAGTGCCGGGCGGAAGTCCCCCCCCCGCCACGGTGAACGCTTGGTGAAGGTCGTCGTTAAGATCTTTTAGTTCAACGGTCCGGCTTTCTGAGTTGTAGAAGCGACCCTTGTGATTTCGTTTTTGAGCGGCTGATCCTATATTTATTTCATATGCACTCGTCGTTTTATTCAGCAGCATTATAATATGCCATGTCCTCACTCCCTTTCTTGATTGGCTTTGAGAAATAAGATCTGTCGTCTCCGTTTAGTAATGAGCGCTTTCCTCACTGTTCGTCGAAAGCACTTGCGGTCTATCTTTTTTCCCTCTGTGTTTTTTTCCCTCGTTATTTCTTGTGTAAATTGAAACACGTCTTCCAATTCTTGGTTTTGGGGTTTCCCAAATCCTTGCGACTGACAGAGACCAGTTTGAAGCTTCCCCGATCTAGGTCCCCCGCGATTTGGAACGATTCTCTCTCCCCTTTTGTTGTGAGTCGTCCCCTCCCCCCGGGCCCAAAGAAAACGGGTGATGGAAGAGAGCTTCTTACCGGTACGGGAGAGCCCCCAGCCCCAGAGCTCCAGCCGGTGGCGCCCCCCCTCGTCCCGATTGACAATGAACCCCCTTTCTTTTTTTTAAAAACACCATGATGCTCCCCCATAGAACTTCCTTCCTGGTTCGCGGCGTTACCATCTGGTGGCATTCCCCCTGTACGACCGCTGTTCGTCTCTATTCTGCCCCCATGAGTGCTTGGCCATCAGTCTTCTTTCCCTTCCCAGTCCTACTATTTACGAACTAATTCCTCCTTCTGCCCCTTCGTTAACTCCCCAGTATTCCTGTTTTTTCCCTCTCGATTTTTCTACGCCAACTCAGCACCAGCCCACATGAAACGTCTTTCCAACCCTTTCCTTCACTTTTGCCATTGATTAACCCCCCAAAAGTGGTTCCCCTGTGATGAATCCCACACCTCACCCGTCCACTCACTCCGAGTATCATCCCTTTAGGTACCAAGGTATAGTTGATCCGCCTTTTGCCGCGAACCGTCCCTTAGGGGACGAAAACCATGATCATTTTTTTTTTTTCTAAGCTCTTCTTCTCAACAAGACGATCGTCTGCCACCCCACTCCACTTTTCCTGTTCGATATCGTGAACTCCCCGCACAAAATGAACTAAGTTCCTTCCCCCTTATTTTCCCTCTCTCTCCCCATGGTGCTCTTAGCGATCGACATACCGACTTCCCCTCGTTACACGACTCCAGGAAAATAAGGACTCCGCTTTTACTCCCAGCCCTTCTAGCCCTAACCTGCTCAAAATGAACTCCTAGTATTTTCAGGGGATTATTTTTTTTCCCCTTTTTCGTTTTCGTACGAGAGAACGGGTTTCGCTTCTATCCATAAAATGCAGGGGAGGGTCACCCTCCTTTTATATTATGCTAGGCGTCCTTCGGCTGAAATCAAGTCCATCTCTCTTTCCTGTTTTGTGAGAGAATGTGTTCCCTTTTCTCCCGCTCTCCCGACGAAGAAGACCCCGATCCCCCGATTTTGTTTTTTACCCCCATGCCTTTTTTTTTTATTTATGAAAACTAGTACGCGACCGCTTCTTTTTTGGTCCTTTCCTCTGAGGATTATCTGCCCAGCATGTTTTTTTCGTCTGTTTTTTTCCCTCCCTTTGGCTGTTTAGTGAGCGGCGGCGGATTTCTTTTGGACACGATTTTTTTTAGTAGAGGCCCCTGGTGCAATTAGGAACCGTTGGCCCGCTGTCTTTTGAAGTCTGAGTTCTTGGAGGCCGCTTCCCCCCCTCCCTTGACAAGTTCGGGTGTAAGTTTTTTTTCGCAAGATCGGTTTTGCTTTCCCTCTTTTCGAATGCGTAAGTGGTTTCGTTTTCAATTTTTTTCCCCCTGTACTTTTCCCGAGATGTTCTGGTTAGATCCCCTACTTGTGTCATATTAGACCTTTTCTTATTCCTTTCTTATGGATTTGACGTACGTGTTTTTATAATAGGACCCATGTTTGTCCCCCCCCCTTTCAAGCCAAAGAGTGGTCAAGCCAGATAATGTGGCTCCCCCTTTTAAACGTTTTTCTTTTTTACTGGCCGGGAGTTGGGCGTAGACGCGACGTTTCACTTTTTTCTAGTTTTTCCCCCCCCGAGGTCTATTGCGACGCTATTAGACCCACTCTTTCCTTTCCCAATTTTTATCTCCGGCCTTATAATTTCTGCCATGGCAGAACCATCTTCTTTTTGAAGCCCATAAGATCTTTTTTTACGCCTCGTTCTTACTGGCTTCTCCGTATACTTCCCGCAGAACAGGCTGCAGCCTACCTTTTTACTAGGGTTTCCGACTCCTTCTGTTCAAGGGAAAATATTCCAAATCTATGTAGGGACCGGTCTAACAGGATGTCCCTTTCTCCCATTTATAGCTCCCCCCCATTTTTTCAGAAATACCAGCTCCTTCCCAGTTTCAGAAAGGTATTTGATGACCCTATTTATCTTTCTCCCCAATCCAAGTTGTTGTGTTGTTGTAGTTTACACGGTAAAACCCAAACTTTTCCCTTTCTGAGGACGATGGTGTAGTTTTTTCCTTGATGTGCTGATCCCTTCCCACTGACGTACCGGTGGCGAACCCCCACGTGGTCTTCTCCCCCTCAAATAAAAGGCCCTGACCAGTTTTTTTCCTTTTTTAAGATAGAAGTGGTCCTGCGTTTTTTCAAACCTTTTTCCTTAGTTCAGAGAACTTTCCCCAGCACGTTTACTGGTTTCCGATCGTCTCCGCCATCGGTGAAGGAGCAGTTTTTCTTGGCCCTTTTTTTTTTTTTGACTAGAAGTCCCAGGAGAAGCTTCCTTTACGAGTAATCACGCTTCAAAGACTTCCCCCCACCCCTTTTCATTATGCGTACTGAACTATCGCAGACACACCCACTTCAACCAGGAACCGGGGCCGGTCCCCCCCCCCCCCTTCCCGAGGAGGAAACCGTCCGCGACGCCCTCACCCCAGCTTTTCCCCCCCAGTTGGATCCGTGAATCCCCCCTTTCCCCACAAGCCACTTCGAGATCCTAACTCCCCCGTCGAGCGTAACCCAATTTTCCCGTGGTCTTCCCTCACACGTGAAGAGACCGTCCCTCCGGTGTTTTCACGAACCACGACTCTCGTCCGAGACCTCTCCCAAGAGATAGTCTTCCTGTCACCCCCCAATTTTCCGTTTCGCCTTTTCTGACTCCCCGCAACCCCCCAGACAAGTACTCCCCAGTCCCAAAAGTTAGTTCCCAGATCATTGCCTCCGTCCGCATCGCCCCTCTCTACAGCCTCGTGCAAATCAAGCTGCCTTTTACGACTCCCCTTTCCCTTCCCCATAGAAAGCCTTTGCCTTGCCAAAAACAGCGCTCCAATGGCCTCCCCCTTGATTCAGGATATGACGCGAGGCCCTCCACTTTAAGATTTTTCAAAGATTCGATTATATCGTGGTATCAATCCCACAGGTTTTCTCTGTTTCCCCCCCAAATTCTTTCTAGGGCTGAGTCTGGAGGTTGATCCCCCCCAAGTATCTTACCTCCTCCTCCTGTTTGCGGCTTCACCGCCGGAGACGAAACATGGCCCCCCCTCCCTCTCCAGACAGTTTGTTTGTTGATCCCCTTTATTATTTCCTCACCTCCGTATGACCTCTCTTCTTTCGGGTTGAGGAATAGAGTCATATTCCTGAATCCTTTCTTCTATTTTCTCTTTTTCTGAATCTCTTGCAGGGGAGGTACGTCCGCTGGGTTGGGTTCCGGTTTCTGTCCCTTTTGCACGATGCTTTAAGTCGAGGATTCTTTTCTTTTCCTTTCCCTCTATCTGGCATGACCCCCATTTCATACTGAGTTTTTTTTCTTGGATATCGAACTGAAATTGTTTCACCGATCTCCCTTTTTTGCGAATATTATCGTTTAGTCAAGTTTTTTCGTCGTTCACCCTTCCCCCCTGTTCGCTCCGGGTTCGACCACTCCTTTTTTCTCTTTTCTACACTATGATGACGCGATATTGGATAGTTTCCTTTAGTCTGGTTGATTCGCAATAACCTCTCTTTTTCCCAGCAAGTAAATGGCGGAGGCTCCTTGTTTTGGCCGAACGGTCCTTACCTTTTTTTGGTGTTTTCGATTGGCCTTTAGCCGCGATCTTTTTTTTTCACCGTTGCCCTCCCTCTCGCTGTACTCTTGACTCGTCTTGTACTCTCTCCCGGGCATCCATATTATAGAAATGGACCACCTCCCCCGATTGCGGACCTACTCTGGGCCTTTTTTAATCTTTCGTCTTTCCCCTTGACCCCCCCCCAAAGTAAAGTGTCATTACCAATTGCAGCTTGTTCGGTCCCTCAAGCTGGGTTTGAGATCCTTTGTTTCCCCCTTCCAATTCACATCTTAGGTGTTTCACACCCCTTAGTGGTGAAAGGGTTCCCGCGACCAGATGCAAGTCTCTTTTGACAAGCTCCTCTGCAAATCAGCACTCTTCTTTTTTTTCCGCTTCTCCTTTTTTCCTGGGCCCCGTAATAATAAGTTGTTTGGAGCTCTGTCACCCCAACAACTTTTTTCAGCCGATGAGCTTGTTTCCTCAGATCTGTTCTATTTTTTTCCGCGCACCGTCTTTTTTTCACTTCAGCACCGCAAGTTCCCCATCCCCTTTGCGAAACAAACCAATCCTTTTTCAGGTTCCGGGAACTTTTTCCCAAGTGCCAGAGAGTAACCCTAGCTGATAAGATATTTCCCCTCCTTTTTTTGCTGGTAGGTATTTTTACAATTTCCTTTTTTCCCCAAGCGCCGGGCGTTCAGACGAGGACGCTTCTTTTCTCCTCTTTATTCGCGCAAAGCCGAACTTTACTTCTGAGTGCTTGGAAAGGGAAGCCCTTCTTCTCGAGGAGAGATAGACTACTCTCTCTAAAGCTTAAGAGTAATTTCACGGATCCCCGATCCGCGAGTCCATGAAAAAGATAGTTTCCCGAACCCATCGAAAGTTAGAACCTGACCAAGGACAAGTGTTTTTCCCTCCCCACCCAGGCGAGGAGGAAACTATTATTGCTGACAAACGCGTTCCAAGGTGGATCCGAGTCATCCCCACGAGCGGCAACCCCCCCTTCCCTCTCCCCTAGGCCATAACCCGGTTTCGAAGATGAACCCCAGGTGTGGGATCGAACGTTCAGCTCTTCCGTCCTCTTTGACCTATCCAACACGTAATCTTCTCTCCTCATATTCTCAAAGCGATCGTCTGTCCCATTCCAATCCCTTTTTCCCCATGAAAACGACCCCCTCCCCCAAGACCCCCCTCCTCTCCCCCTTTGTGGCCAGCCGGTTTCGTCCTCGTTTTCCTTTTCCCTCAGCGACGTATCTTTCGTGGCCCCACGTTTCCCGACCCCCTACTCCTCACCTCAACCCCCCCCCTCATCTCAGCCTCTCCCCCCCCCTCTCCATCCCCAAGCCTTTCTTTTAGGAAATGCGTCCCCGTGCCCCACTCTTTCTCTCCCAGAGAGAAGCGGTCGAGTCCATACTCCTTTTTTCCCTACCCAAGAAGGAGGGCTCCCCCCCACACAAACTGTCTTTCTCTTGCCCTACGCGTGAAAAATATACTCTCTCCCCCTCCGTTTTTTTTCTTTTAGAGATTCGTTTTTCCCCATTCCGAAGAGACCGCTTCTAGGACAGTTCTTTTGTTGAACCTACACGCTGCGATCCACTAGTCCCTTCTCCTTTTGATCTTTTTAATCGTGGTGAACTGGAATCTTGTCATGATCCCAATCGCTGAGTCATTTGCTCTTTGAGCATTTGTCGTCGAGTTGAAGTGGCGGTCGGCACCCTTCAGTCTCCAAGATGCTGTCGGGCCGTGCCTCGCGACGTCCCCCTTCCCGTGCCGCTGCCCCTTTGACCTACTGAGTATTTTGCGGGGGGTGGTCTTAGACATGTCCGTGCGGGGTTTTGCCCTCTCCTTCCGGGAGAATGATTCGTCTCCCTCTGTATAATTTTTAGTCGTTCAAACCGGAGTCGGAAGGCCTTTTTTCGTCATATAAATTTGGTTTCTTCCTGACCCCCTTTTATTTCTGATATAGCTCGATCGTTGGTGTTTTGTATCCTGGATACATGGTAAAATTGGTTTCCGCCTTGCCCCAGAGGAGGGGACTCCTTCTGTGTTGACCGTCCCTCCCTTAGTTTGGCGACTGGATGGTTGGGTCGTTCCTCTACTTTCCTGACTCGAATGAGTTTTGTCCTCGTCGATCTGATCAGGTACTCGTTTAATCTTGCCTTTTACGTTTCGTATACTTTTATGCTTCCCAGCACTCACTTCCGGATTGCGGTCGCAATTTTCCGTATCTGACTAGGCCACGTCCATTCGTACCTGAGCGTTCCGTCCCAGTACTCCTCTGCCCCGTTCCCCTCCTTTCCCGGTTTCTCTGATCGGTCTCTCTGGTTTTCCTTGCAATCCATGTTTGTGGTTCGCCACCTTCTGTTGTGCTTCCCTTGAGCCCCCTTCTAACTCCTTTAATTCCATACACTTGCAGTAGCGCAAGTTGTACTTGACCCTTTTTCTTTCTCTTCTCGGGGTGTTGAGAGGCTCCCCCCCTCGGTCCCCAACCAACTTGAGAGTCTTTAACGTATAGCTTGTAGTTCCTCTTCCCGTCAGCCTCGTACCAGTTTCCGACCCCCCAAAAGCGTTGTACGGTGCAAATTGAACCCCCCCGGGCGCTCCAACCAGCTGATACGCCTTCCTCAACGGCCGGTCGCGAAGTACACCCTCGTCCCCGCCCGGTACGCCAGTCATGAGTCATCGGACCTCCCCCAGGCCCTCCCCTTGAATTTTTAGATGATGTCCTAAGCTTATAAGGCCTTGAGTTCCCGCTCGCCGAGTAATCACTTAGCCGCCCCTGCTGACACATCTCGTCGGAAACGATTCGCGTGGTTTTCCCCTCCCAAAATCATTTTCGCCACCCTGAAAAGGTTCTCCCCCCAACTCTTTACCCCCGACGATGGACCTTACCCGCTGTGGGTTCACCAGTTGGATTCCCACCGAGCCTGGAAAAATCAGAAACTAATGTCTCCTTCTCCAGTTCGACGTCCCACAGTGATCGTTTTTTCTTCCCTCCGTGCAGCCGTCAACCTCCCTTTGAACCTTCCCAGAACGAAACAACGCTCTTTTTCGCCCTTATCCTTCAAAAAGCCGTGTTTTTTTTTCTTGGTTAACTTTGCAGTGCGATATTGGAAAACGCCCCCTCCCCCTCAATCTCAGTACTTCCCAACCGCCGGACAGAGGACAGGAATTTGCGAAGTAGTAGCGCTCCTCCCCACATACGAGTCGTGGCCCCCTAGTGTTTTTATGAACAATACGCAGACCCGTGCTCCTTCCCCCCCCCGCAGAAATGAATTCCCCCCCCCCGTCTCAAATGGACTCTCGTTATTTTCCTTTTTTCTAGGAGTGCAACAACGCCTGTTCCCTTTTTCATTTGGGGGTCCCGTTTTTCCACATATCGTGCCAATCCCCCACATGGAGGGTCCCAAACAGACCATCATTCCTCGTGTGCTCGGTTTTCGTCCTAAAACTCCAGCATATCTCTCCTACCCTCCCCCCTGTTTTTTTCTTTCCTCCTTTTTCCTTAGATTAAAAGCGAGTTCCAGCCTGTGAACGGACAGGTCTGTTTTCCCTCCCCCATGTTCTTTCTACCAATAGTATGACGCTTTTCATCTTCTGTTCTTCCTGTTTTTCATGTAAGATTCAGGAAAATTTCGCAGCCTGTTTGGCGCATGTTGCTCTTTCTTTCGTTTGCGTCTTTTTTCGGGTCGTGCGGATGGCAGTCCTGCCAATCTTGAGTGATAGGACGGGCTGCCGTGAATGAGGCAAAGATTGTCTTACAGAGGGGGGAAGCTGTGGATTTTGGGCGTGCGTTTCTCTAGAAGTTGCGGGGGAAAAGCTCGATCTTTTTGTAGAATCGTAGGCGTTCTCTTAAGTTGTTTCGTTCACCCCCCTTCATTTTTTCCTGTTTAAAGCGGTGCGATACCTCCCCCCTTTTTTGTTCCCCAGAAATTGGATGATCTCGTAGTGTGCGTGAGGTTGTAGTGTGGAACTTATAAAACTGTCAAAGCTTTGTTTTTTTTAAGCCCTTGCTGTAGAGATCTGGTGGGCTTTCCCCCCCCTGTCGGGTAGTGGGGCTCCTCTCGTTTTTTTGCGTTAGCGTCTCTTTCAGGGATACGAGTTGGCAGTTCGGATCTCTTTCGCCGCTCTCAGAATAGGTAGTAACGTCCGGGGGCTTTTCTCATCTTTTTTTTCGCACCCCTTCCTGAGGAGGGTCCTTCTAAACTCTTAAGCATTAAAGAAGTGCTTTTACGTTGAACCCGTCAATGTGTCTTTTCCCCCTCTACCCTACCCCAGTGCGGTAGAGAGTTCTTTCCTGCTTGCTTTTCTCTTTTATGTTCAAGGTGACCGCAACTATTTGGTTTTTTCGACAACGGGCTTTAGGGGAGAACGGTTGATCACACGCCCCTTTTTCCCTTTTGGGATTCCAAAGTCTTTCTCCTCCGTCGCAAGTTTTTGTTTCCTGGTCTCTCTTTTCCTCCCTCCTCCGGTTGGGGATTCTTCTCCCGCCCCCACCTTGCGACGGATTCGAGCTTGTATTTTCAGCTTCCCTTCTTTGCGATCAGGTCACCTCCCCGTCCGTACTCGGTTGCTCGGCAACCCCACCCCGCGTTGCGGATTGCCACTTCCCCCAAGGCAAGCGAGCACTAATGATCAAGATACACCCCTCACAGAGCCTTTTAGTTCAGCAGTCATGGGAAGCCGTGCACGAGAAGTCTCCCCCTAGGACGATAGGATTTAACGCAAGGTTGAGTGCTGGCCCTTTCCTTTTAAAGTCCGGACCGGAGGAATCCGTCCCCGACCCCCCTTTTCACGAGTCTTCCTCATAGATTAGCATTCCCGCGCTTTACCTCCCTTCTTCTTACGATAGATATAAGAACCCCTCCTGTTTAGACACAAAGTCCGTTGACGTCCCCCCCATTTTTCTCCCCAAGATGACCCTTTCCCCCCCCAACAGAGGGGTTCCCAGTGGTCCTAAGAGCGACGGAGCTTACCCCCCCCCCACATTAGAAAGGCCAAGCCAATATTCACGGGAGAATGATTCCCCCCCATTTTTGGTAGAAAAAGTGCAGCTTAAGTACTTCCTTTTTTCCCCCCGACGTACCAAAGTCCTTTTCTGCCCCCTATATATAACCAACCAGTATGCTTTCCCAAAACCCCTCCCCTTCATCTTTTCCCGATCAGACTCCCCGCCCCTACCCGCCAAGAATCCTTCCCATTTTCCCCAGGTAGCAGCGCAACCCCTCGCCACGTTGCTCGAAGTTTTCGCCCCCGCCTCCCCCGCACGCGTTTACTTGAAGTTTAATGCGTGGAGGCTGACAATGCCTTCCATTCTTAACCCAAGGACGAAACTCCAACAGGAAGCAATGACTCCCGCGCATGAATATGACGACCGGCCGTCACCTTTCTTTAGTCGAAGCCTAGTGTCATACTAGGGCTACCCCTCCTGGGGTCCAAACAGACTGTTATTTCGCTCTTCCCTTGTGAGAGGAGCGGTTACTAATACTTCTCTCTCTTTTCACTCTTCTTTTTTGTGTCCTCTTGGGACTAGTTTTTCAACGAAGGTATCCTCTCCCCCCCCTCGTTCCGTGACATTCGTTTTGTGTCTCCCATGTTTATTTGCTCCGTCTTTCCGTTCTGTCGTACAATGGTTGCAAGTTCCCTCTTTCTCTTTCCCAGCGCTGGAGTCATTTTCTCTTCGCCGATGTGGCTTCGAGTTTGACTAGGCGTTTCCTTTTCTTGCATGCCACGAGCTGTCCTCTCTATCGCGAAGACTTCTCCCCTCAGCTACCCTGGTTTTTTGGTCAGTAATTTTCTCTTAGATATCGTTTCCCTGCTTTTTGTTTTGCTTCCCAGCCGATCGCTTGAGAGAACTTCTTCCGTACAGATTGGTTTTCTGTTTTAAAAAGAGTAAAGGAGAATGACAAGTTATCTACCATCACTTTTTTCCTCGGTCCGATGATTCGCGATTTTTTCTTTTGTTCGCGTGGGTGCCTTTATTCTCCAAATGGTACCCCCTTTCTTTGCAATCCAAGTTCAACGGCTTTTCATCCGTAATTGTGTGGCCCTTACATTCTTTTCATTTTTGCTCCTTTTTTTCTTAACGCGATATTCGCCTATCCCGTTTTCGAGACCTCTGGAGACGCTATTAAAGTTGATCTTCGGAACGCGTATTCTCATTTCATATTGAAATGGCAACTCTTCCTCTTTTAGCCCGATCTGACTCCTGCCCCACTCGTCACCTGCGCGTGCACTCCCTTTACGTAAGCTCATAGAAAGAGCTTGCGGTCTCGTTTCCCTTTTGTCTGCTTCCTTGAGTTTTCTTTCCATTTTCCAAAGAGTCTGCTTTTCTTTTTGCTTCTTTGACACCTTGATAGTCAACCCCGCCCTCTATTTACCGATCATCGTCCGTCCCAATTGGATTTGTGACCTCTATCTCCTTCTTTAGTGGTTTGTTTTAATAGTCCGTTCCCCCCCTACACAAGGGAACGACTTTGATCTGAAGCTTTAGTCTTCCAACCCCTGGAGCGATAAAGGATCATCCCCCTCAGACCGGGGTCCAACCCCCCAACCCAGGACGATGCACCCCACCCAAGGAAGAGTCGCCCCCCCCTTCTTGCGATCTAACCTCCAGATTGCGCTTGATTTCCCGTCTGTTGCGAAGATCTCCCTCCCCCCTGACTAGTGTGAACTACGCCAATGAATTTGCTCCCATGGCAGAGATCTCAGCGGAGAATCCCTCACTTTCCTTTTCATTTACGTAGAAAGAGAGCGAAACTCCTCCAACTCCTTCTTCTGACACCCTCTTTTTTTTCTCTTCCGCCAAACTCATCCCTTTTCGTCACAAAGCGTTGTTTCCCGGCAACCCCTGCTTTCTCATCGAACTTGCTTCCCTGAGGGGTTCAACAGTTGGATCCAGTCCGAATCAAACCAAGATAACCGGCCCTCCCTCAATACGAGATAATTTCCTCTTCCGATGAAACCCAAAGGGCTTTTATCCCCACCACCGCATTCAGTTTTCCTGCGCGAAACAACTTTTTCCGCGCCTATTCTCTAAAATGCCCTCTCCGGTGTTCCCCGAAATTGGGTTCCTCTCCCCCCTCTACCTCCTTAATTGAAACAAATCAAGACATTCAACAATTTGGCCAGAGAGGTGACTTCAGGTCTCCTATTCCTCGGCCGTCTGATTTGTTTGCACTCCGGGATCATGACCAGCCGCTCGCCCCTCCATCTAGCAGCCATCCAACCCCATCTCTTTCACACCTTTTTTCAGTCCCCTCTCCCAGAGTATTTTCCCTCTTACTCCGCATCCCGGGAGCTTTCTTTGATCAATATAAACACCGGTTGTCAACCCAAACCAGAAATTATTTTCTCCTTTTTTACTTTCGGTCTCGCGTGAAA
>Ga0179593_1416948_pt1 | contig 15704 bp, 18 predicted proteins | sample CZODoug2_1_08_16_FD_185931 | JGI IMG/M metagenome (GOLD analysis project Ga0179593, IMG submission 185931) | Vadose zone soil fungal communities from Angelo Coast Range Reserve, California, USA - CZODoug2_1_08_16fungal (PacBio error correction) | ecosystem: Environmental > Terrestrial > Soil >... | reverse complement strand
CCCCCCCTCAGGCACAGAACCGCATTCTAGATCTCTGGGTTTTCCCCTGTTTTTTTTGGTTTTTTTTTTTTCTTCATTTTTTTTTTTTTTATCTTGACTTTCTTCCCAGCTAAAGTGGCCCCCTCCCCGAGCCAGTCATCAGACTGTTCCTATTCCCCCACCCCCAATTCATTTCCCCCCTGACACCCTTTCTTCCAACCATTTTGTAGTTCCTCACTGGCCCCCCCTTTTGTATCCATCCGATCGGATTTCCATTTCTCCTCCCCCGTCCGACAACCGAGGCACCGTCAGGCGTCTCGCCCATGCCAGGTCCCTATATAGAGCACTTTTCGTCCCCCCCGCTTCACACGTGCATCACCTGATTGATACGAAGCCTATAGACAGACCAGACTTAAGCGTCCCCCTCTCCCCTTAATTTCATTAGTTCCCCCGCCCCTCCCTCCTCCTGTTCGGCGAAGTTAGCTATGTCCCTTTTTCTTATCCGACTATCGCTACGTCGCTTCTTGCCTTCCTCTTTTTTCTCATGTCTACTATTTTCTATCCATCGCTTTAATAGGGGTTGGTGAGTGCCCCAACCCTCTTCCTCTTATCCCCTGAGACTCGATTCTTTTTGCTTTCCCCAAAACTCGCCCGCCCCCTTTCCTTTTTTTCGTCCTTCTTTTCCTTAGAGTCATCCCACCTTTCGGTGCTGGATTTTTGAAAGTCGGGTAAAGTTCTGTATTTTTCCTCCCAGTGTACCTTTTTTCCATCCGTTACGCCCCTCCCCCTCTCTTTGAAGATACATCAGTTGGAGTCTTTCCTGTATCGAGGCTCCCTCTCTCTCCTTTCGTTTTTCTTATGGCGAATATGACACATGGAAGTCTTCCTTTGATTGTCAGACTCCCTCTCCCTTTCTGTGCGAGTAATTTCAGTCGAGCTTAGTGGCGTTTCCCTGAGTAGGGTATTGGATCGTTGGACCTTTACCCTGAGAGATTTCGCTAGACCGGCTGTGTGGAGGTTTTTCCCCTGCCGAAGGTCCCCAACTCTTAGTTCCCTGGGATTTCTTTTCTATCTGAGTCCAACGAAGAACTTTCTCTTGCTAGTTACCGACGTTGTTTCGTCTCCGTAACATTGCGTCGATGGAAACCCCCAAGTTTTTTTCCCGCCGCAGGACCTCTTTGCCCTTTGGTTTTCTCACCTCGCAAAGAACGAGGCCTTCCCCTGCGCCCATCGCTTGCTTCCATCTCCACCTTTCCCAATACCCTACTCCTTAGCAACACACTATAATTCGCCGACTCGTTACTCTTTGATACAGAGTTCCTTCGTTCCGATCCTCCCCTCTTCTCTTTCCCCTTTTGCGAGCAGCCTGCCGCCCGAAGCTTGCCTCGTTCTGTGAAGGACGTCGAACTGCCTCCGCAAAGAACCCATTGGATATAGGTAATAGTTAGCTCCCCCTTCCAAGTTTTTTCCCTTCTTCTCTCAAATGCGACCTGACCACCCCCTCTCAAGCCCCCTCCCGGCTCTGTGTTGGGTGGGCTGATCTCCCTCCTCCTAGGCCTTCGACGAAACGACCAGGGTGGCTAAAAGCAGCAACCCGATTGCCCCCGCCCCCCCCCCTCTCCCCCTATGCAACGCTGGAGATTTCCCGCTTTTTTTTTTGAGATAAGACCCACTTTTAAGTCCCCTCGTCCCCCTCACCATCTCCGAATCATCGCGTAGCATGATATTTTGTTATTTCTTTCAAGATCCTTTCTTCCTCCCCCCCCCCCCCCCCCCATATATCTTCCCCCTTTTCTTCCCTTTTTGGCGGGTCCCTATGGAACCTAGTTTACATTCCTTCCGCTTGCGATCTATTCTTTTATTCTTTTCGGAATTTATATTGGTTCTCTTTTTCCCCCGGCACCTGTAGCTCCTTTTCTCCCCCCCTTGGCAGCGGTTCGGCTCCTTTTCTAGTGTGTCTGGGTTGAGCTATGATCAGACCTTTTCTTTCGTTGTCCCTTCCCTGCAGCTCCTTTTCGATATCCGAAAAATGTTCGAAGTGTTTTTTCTTCGGGCATGACCTTGTTTTTGCGTGATGTTTATTCAGCCTCTCAATGTTGATTCTGGTATGGCCCTTCCATTCCTGCCTTGTTTCCAGCCCATCTCTGATCATTTGTTTCCATGAAGCTTGCGTCGGCCACTCCCCTTTTTTTTCGATCGAGCTCTCCCGCCTGATCTCCTCCTTCTTCGTGACATAGATCCTCACGAAGTAGATTTCCCAACCGAATGTTTTTTTTTCCTGCATTTTCCCCCCTTTGTTTGAAATTTTCCTTCCCCCTTTTTCCCTCCGATTAAGACCCCCCGCTCTCTCTCCGAACTTTTATAGGAGCCATATCCTATGACGGCTTCGCGCAGCACCTCTGACCCCTTTTTCCTACCGATCCGGACCCAGCTCTTTGACGTCGTATTTTTTCTCCTTTCCCCACCCCTTCCCCCTCTTCCTTGAACGGCCAAAAGGGTATTGAAATGTTTCCGAGTCGAAGATGTTCCGCTTCTTCACCCTCCTACATTTGTCACCTAGTCGCCGCGGCGTTGGAATGGTCTCTTTTTCCTTTGCGGTATTTCTCTCCGCTTGTACTTTTCCCCCTTTCCTTCCATACTCATGCAGCATCAACCCCTGCCTTGGTTCCCCCGAATCGAATCTCGCCCCAGATGTAACATTCGTGAAATTGTTCTTCTTCCCTCGGTGTGAATCTCTTCTCCTAATGTCATTTTTTCCCCGGGACATTCTCATCTTTCCGGCTGGCCCCGGTGACTCCAACGGCCCCCCGCGACCTTCCCACCCATCTTCATCCTTGCGCTCACCTTTCTTTTGTTCTCAGCTTTGTTAATTTTTTCCCCCCCCCCCCCCCATATAGATTTTCTTAGCTAAGAAAAGCCCTATTTTTTCCACGGGATCCAGTTCACGCCCCCAAGTCCCCCTGCAAATGTACTTATGATCTGAGTGTTAAGACGTTCTGTCAACTCAGTAAATGAAACCCTCACCCTCCTCCCCCGTCTACACCAAGCCTCCACCTTCTGGGTGTCATTCTTCTCGCGGCCTGACTCTTCGTCTTTCCCTAAAAGTCCGAATTTTTCCCTTCCTTTGACGAATACCTGTCCCATTGTCTCGATGAGATCCACCGCGGCACTGTTTCCCGCTATCGAGTAGTTCCGCCCCCATAATTTGTTGTTGTTGAGTCTTTTGATAAATTCCCATCCGTATTCAAGTCTCGCGTCCTGCCGCGTTCTTCGATTTTGCCCCTTTAGCTTCCCGCCATGATTTTCTGGTTAGGCGCCCCCTCGATCTTGTTCCGACGATCCCCTATCCCCCGCTTTCCTTGTTTTTCTGATGTTCTTGCTGGCGCGAAACCATTGGACTGTTTACAGAACTATATGTCCCAGGTCTTATCAGTTGCATTCCGGTGTCTCTCGTCTGCTCTGCTAACTCTTCCCTCTCGTTGTATTTTTTTTCGTTCAACGATATTTCTTTGTTCCTTGATTCCACCCACTTCCTTTAGTTTTCCTTAGATTTTTTCTGTCTGATTGTGGGAATTCTCGTTTCTTTTGGTCTTTTTTCGGCATTTTAATAACCGCTCCTTCCCGCTCGTTTCTTTCTTTTCCTTGCGATCCAATTCGCCAAATTTCACCTCATTTTCACTTGCATTAACCGATGAACGTTTTTTTGATGTTCCCCTATAGATTTTCCTCCGGGCTGCTCGCTGTGAGCTTCTTTGTGACGGTTGATTGGAATTCTTGCTCAGAGACCTCCGACTCTCATTCCCCCTCCGGAGGAATTTTATTGATCCCTTTCCCGTCTTTCTCCCCTCCCTCAAATCTTCCTTCCCTCCTCGGGATACGAGGGCCTTCCCCCTACAAGTTTGGCGCGTTCTTCAGCCTTTTCCGTCCCATTCCCCCTGAACCATCCCTTCTTTATTTCGAGGGCCGATTTTTCCTGTGACTTTTCCTTCCTTCCGTTGAGTTTTTCTCTTCTCGTTTTGATCCCCTGTTATGAAGCGCGCTCTCTATCCTTTTAAACTTTTTTTCGGCGGTGTTCTGTTCTTTCAAACCCGTCCGTGCTTGGTTTTCAAAACCTTGTCCACCCCCGTTTCCTCCCTCCTTCGGTTCAGGATTCTCTTCGTGTATCCTTCCGCCTATCCCGCGGCGACCCTATAAAAATTCGCCGACTCCCTCGTTTTCATCAGACGCCAGAGGAAACGTCTTCTCTTTTTGTTGACCCGGCAAAAGCCTTTTTACTTCCCACCTTTTCCCCCGGCCGAATGTTTTCCTCCCTTTTTTCCCTCCCCCCCATGCCTAGCAAATTTCTGGCCTCGCCCATGTGAAATTTGTCGTTTTCCGATTTTGCGACACTTTCTTTTCTCTTTTTGCACAACCCAGATCCCGTAGATCCGCGCATCCCCGCGTCCCCCCCTTCCTTCCCGACGAACGCCCCCATTCCCTTTCACGATTCATAAGTCCCCCCCCCCCCATTGCCGGTCAACTCCCCTTGTTACCCCCTTCCATCCCGATTGTTCCAATAGACAGCCTCGCAAGACCTCGAATGTATCCCCCTGCCGCCCTGCTTCCCGTGCCGCCCAGCAGTCCATGGAGGATAGTCTCCGGAAGTTTCTTTACTTTCACTTCCACTCCTCGCCTATCCTATCTGATGAATTCCCTTTTTTCTTCCTTCACGGACCTTTTTTTTGTCCCCAAAAGCTGGATTCCCAGGTCTCGTTGAATATCTGAACCTCGATTTTTCTTTGATTTTTCCCCCTGTGGTCTTCCTTTTTTCGCACCCATTTCCCCCCCCGTTTATTCGGTAATATTGTCCTAAGGGCGCTTCATTCCCAACCAGATAGAAACACTGGGAATTTCTCTGTATTTTATAAAGGATTGGTCCCGGCGCATTGTTGAGACCCTTTATGACTCCTCTCTGACCTTTTCTTTTTGCTAGACAGTCCTCCTCTTTTTTTCCCGTCTTTTCTCCCAGCGAGCATTTTCGGTCCGTCCCAAGTTCCAGTCGTGTGTTCCTTTCTGCTGCTCTTCCCAATGCCTAGGAATCGTGCTGTCTCGACCACTGTTCTTTGCGAGTACACTGCTTCCTTTTAGCTTCGTTTGATGTTATCCTGTTTTAGGTTTATTTTTTCCACGGGGGCTTTGAGGGATCTCTTTTTAGCCCTAGTTCTGGTTTCGCTGGCCCCCCCTCGCAAATAGTTACAGGCTTTTTCCTGGTTTTTGGACGCCCCTATGCTCTTTCTTTCTTTCCGCCCCTCCTTTTCCCAGTTGGGGGCTCGAATCCAGTCCCACTTCCCTCAACCCACTTAGTCCCCTCCCACCGAAGGAAAGAGTTGTGCGTTGCTTGTAACGCACCCTCCAGGCGGAAGAAGACCCCTCTGATGACCTTTTTCATTTTTCGCCAGACCCCCCCCCCCCTTGAGCACCCCCCACCCCCGCCCCGACTGACGTTTTACTTCCTTTTCCAGAGCTTCCTTTGCTCAGCAGAGGCCTATTTAAGGTTTGCCTCCATCCTCACCAAGCTGAGGACTTCGTCTGAAGGAATCCCTCCGCCCCCTTTCGAAAAGACTTCCCCAATTTCTCTGATTTTTTCTCCATCTCTGCGAAAAACCCGGGTTCCGCTTGCCCCCCCCTCCCCTAGACCCACAACTTCTCCCTTTTTACCCCTCCTTTAGCGACAATAAAGCGGTCCCCTCAGTTGCGAGCGGGTGTTGTGGTATGATCGCATATTTTCCGCTTCTCCACCAACTGGGGCTTCCCCCTCGCCTCTTTCCTCCATTCCTATCAACGCTTCTGACTTGGCACCCGGTGTTGGGATAGATTTTCCGTTTTCCCCCACTTTTGGCCCTTCTCTTGGTAAACGCACCCTACTTTCCTGCATTCATCGCGTTATTCTTCGTCCCCCTCTTTTTCTCTCCCTTCTTTGCCTTTTTATTTCCGCGCTTCCCTTTGGGTTGGAACTACTAGCGCTTCCTTTCTTACCATTCTTTAGTCCTCTTCTCGGATCGGCATCGTGATTTCTTGGTAATTTTCTTCCTCTCGTAACTTCGAATACTACCCTCGGTTTTCTTCGTCCTTCCCTTTGATAGGCTTGTTTCCTCCTTTCTTAGAGGGTGGCTGTACAATGCGTTAGCAGCCAGCGAAAAACGTGACTTTGTTTTCAATGAAATTGTCGTCCTATAGGTTTTCTTTCTGGTCCTCCTCTTCCCTTTTCGCTGGCGGTCCTTTTTTGCTTTTACAGCCCAGAGCGATCCTTTCGGCGGTCGGCGGTTCCGGTTTCCCGTCTCCATCGCACTTTTTTTTGATGAGATATCGCGTGTCTAGGAAGAGTTAGGACACGTACCTGACCCTCTTTCTTTCTGAATTGATTTTCTTTTTCCTCCTTTTTTCCAATTTGTTTTTCCCCTTCATTTCCTTCAGGTTGAACGACGATCTTCCTCATTTTCAATCAAGGACCTCCCTTTGTCCGCGGAATATCGCTTCCTTTCGCTTAGCCCCCTTGGCCTCCCTTCTTTTTGGCGATCTAGTCCCACCTCCATTTTTTGCTTACTCGTCCTCTTTTTCGCAACGATCCTCGGCTGAAGAACTCGCCTGAAAATGCCGCTCACCCCGACGGTCTCCTGCCTTTTCTGCCTGTCCTTTCCCCCCCTTCCTGTACAGGTTTTTGAGTTAACTCCCCCTCTTTTCTTTGTGGTAGAGCGGACCGTTTTTTTTTTGGAGTCTGTGCCGCGCTGCTCCCCCCACAAATGACTTTTTCATAAACAGCTGTAGCATCCTACCGTCCAGACCCTTCTTGATTCTCAATCGTTAAATTTTTTTTCTTCTTTTACCAACCGTTGATTTCTCCCTTTTCCTCTCTGGATTCATTCCTCCACAGAAATCCGACTGCCGGTTTTTAGTCGTTCCCCATAGGCTAAATCGAAAGAGAAACCTTCCCCCCCCCCAAAATCCCCTCCTTTTCTAGGTTTTTGAACCAGGCTTTGGGGAATCAGCTCGTTTCATTCCCCCCCCCTCCCCCCTATCTCTTTTCTCGACTCCCCGCGAGTTGACCCGGGTGATCCCATCCACACGAATGTCCACCCCGTAAAGGAAGGCCTTATCTAATTCCCTCTTTCGACTCTTGGTCCCCCTGAAGTCTTGGCCCTGCAGCAGGGCTACCCAGTCAAGTCGGACTTTGATCTCTTACGAAGATTTCTCTTTCCGACCCGCCCACTTCACGTCATGTGGCCCTCGGGCATCTCCTTCTAACCTCTTCGCTCCAATCTACAGTTTTGAGTTTCCACCCCCTCTTTTCCTTTTGGAGAGTTATATTCCTTTTGTCTAGAGGTAGAAAGTGCCTATTGCCAGCGATGCCATTTCCGGTTTCCCCTCAGGAAACTTGCTTGGGCGTACTGCAGACTTTTCGTCGTTCCTTTCTCCCCTCGTTTTATTGCCCCCCCTGGCTCTCTTCGCGGATTATTTCCCAGTGACTTCGTCTCCTCTCCTGAGGCTTCTTCAGGACATTTCTTTTTTTGTGTATTTCCTTTTTCATGCTTGGATCCCTCCAATCGTTTTCTTCCCTAGTCTCAAGTTTCCTTTTCTTTTTTCTCCCCTTGAACCCACGGCCTGGTTCCTCTCCTCTATGGTGGGAATTTTCGGTGCTTCCTTGTTCTTCTGTAAGTCCGTCATAATTGAATATCTTCTTCCTGTTTTCTAACCCCCGAGTTGATCACCCATTCAGCACCCCGTGACTCACCATGTTCCGTCTAACCTCTTTCTTTGGACGCGATATCTCTGTCGATTTATTTCCCCCCCCTCCTCTGCATGTCCAGTCTGGCCGGTGTTTGTATATACAGCGTCTCCCTACTGAAATTAAGCCCCCCACCCTTACACCCCTCCCCTCCCCTTCTCATTTCCCTTTCTTTTATTTTTTTTTCCAAATTTTTTCCCCCCCTTTCGTGCTTTGTGACCCCTAACCTTTCGCTCCATCCTCCTGCGGACTGCCCCTTCCCAAACATTTGGCAGAGTTTCTTCCCGTCTTTTTCTCTTTTTACGGTTTACACCTACACTCTTTTTATCCCCCGGATTTCACTAGGTCCATACCTTCGCTCATTGTCTGCTGTGCGCGCCTCGTTATAGAGGAGCCCTCTGCTCCCCCCCCCTTTTTTAAAATTCTTTCTTCTCTTTGATCGAACCCCTTCCAGGCGCAGGATCAAAACACCCCTGCCTCTGTTTTCTATTTTTTTTCCAATCCTTCCTATAGGTAGGATTTCGATTTCTAAAAGCGCTTTCTTTTTTTCCCTTTTTTTTTCGATATCTCCCCTACCCCCCCAAGTGCTTCCCGCCCCGCCACTCTCCCTTTGGCCCCCAACAAGGGATCGATCCTTTGGGTAAGAAGGCCACCCCAGCTTCAGAAAAGAATTTCCCAGACCAACTTCCCCTAATAGAAGAATTCCTACTCCCTAATGACTCCCCCCCTCTCCCCCCCACTTCCTGGCCCCCCCCTAACATGCGAACCTTTTTCTGGCTCCTTAGGTGTAGAACACTCTACCGCCCCTCAGAGCACGACGAACCTGCAGCCGCTCTCACTCGCCCCCGATCTCCTTGCCTACGTGCCGGCAACCCCCTACACCGGCATCACGATGTCCCGACATAGAATGCCCGCGCCGACGCTTCCGAATCCCCCTAGAATTCCCCCCCCAGTTTTCTATTCTTTTCCGACTTTCTCATCACTCCTCATCCCTTCGATGCTCTTTCTGTGCCTTTTTCTTTAGTGCGCTTTACGATGTTTTATACTTCCCATATAATCAGCCGAGCCCCTGTTGCAAGTTTTCCCTCATCGTGGGCAGATCTCCTTTCTGATTTTTCGTTTCCTTTTCCCCCAATCTGATTAGTTCCTCATTTCTTTCAGTAGTCCTATTCTCGCAGGGACGATCACCCCCCCCGCTTGAGACTTTCTGGATTTCTTGGTCTACCTCTTTTTCCTTCGCATTTTTGTGAGACCTTTCTTTCTCCCTGTTACCTGGAGGAGTTGCGATCCCTCCTTCATATACAGTGGAAGTATTTTTTCTTCCCGCTGTTCGTCTTTACATTTGCTCTGCCGATTCGTTTATTTCTTCTGGATGCAAACTTCACACCTTTTGCTTCTTCTAGTGTCTGATTGAAATCAGCTCTTCACTTTTTTTCTTTTTTTTTTTTCGGCTCGTCCCCCCACCCCCAGCCCCCCCCAGGAGAGTTCCTTCAGTGTTTTTTTTAAATTCCTTTTTGTTGGGAATTCGGCTTGTGAGAGTCGCGGTCGCTTATTCCTGCTTTCGGTTTTAACAGCCTCAGCCAATAGGTCCCCTGAGGATTTATAATTTTGTTCCTCGCTTAGTTTGCTGGAGTTCCAGCCCTCCCTGTATGGCGTCTCCTCTGTCCCCCCCCCCCCCCTTTGTGTGGGTCCCCCTACTAAACTTCAAAACTTCTTATCTGAAACAAAGTAGAAAGCCCCCGCACGGAACGATGTGCGGATTTCTTTTTGTTCCCCTAGACCCCTGAACGAGGCCTTCATAAGTCTCCCTTTTTCCCACTCCCCTTCATCCCTGATTCCCCATACACCTACGCCTTCCTTACCACGCCACCCCGATTCCGTTCCTTTTTTTACTTAAGAGTTGGCATCGTTCGTAAGCCTTCCTATTCCTTGTTCTCGACTCAGAAGATAGATGACTTCTTCTAGAGCGCGAGGGACTACACTCAATCCTGCGAACCCACTGATTGATTATTTTCCTAGCGAGCGGCACCCTCCATTTCCCCTTATGCCACTCTGTCCTCCCCCCGTGGGGTTGGGGGTTGACCCCATGTTAGAACATCCCATTTCCCAGCGGAATCGTTTTCCGCTTTGGGGAATAGAATATGTCCCTGTTTCAGACTCCTGTTCCGACGAAACCCTCATTTTCACCGGACGCAATCTTGGAATCCCCCACCCCCCGAACTTCGTTCGGTAGAGGCAACTCTTCTGACTTTTCCCCCCCCCAATTTTTTCTCTTCTTGAGGACCCGTCCCCTTAGACATCTTCCCCCTCCCCCACACCTTTTATAAGGCCTCAATTCTTTTTTAAGCGATAGTCGCTATTTCTTGAATATTCCCACTTTGCCCGCTTCCCCCTCTCTCGCATTGGTTCTTTTACCACGAAATTTCTGCCCGGCCGAGGTATGTTCCGGCATCGGATCTCGGTGGTATTTACGGTTGTATATAATGAGACATCTTGGCGGTCAGGAGTCCCTGTACTGCTCCCATTTTTGAGATATTTTGATCGAGCTGTATCGTGCAACTCCCTAGAATTCTCCCGATTCACCAACCACATTGGTCGTTTTCCTGTCGTGACATGTCAATTTGTTCTCTTTTTTCCCTTACATTCGGTCTTCTTACTGGCTTCGCACGGCCCACTGTGATGATTGTAACTTGATTTTGCTTTCAGATGTTTCCCAGAACCCTCTCTCTCGATGGATTCTGTCTGCCTTTGAAGGTGTCGTAGGCTCGGCCACTTTTGATAGCGATATAGAAGATAGTCAGCATGCTCCTTTTCTTCCCTATCTTCACCGTCCTTCTCCCTTACCCCCCTCCTCAGTTCGCAAACGTTCCACATTTTTTTCATCTTCTGCCTTTCAGTTTTGTCCTCACTACACCTCATCAAGAATAATTCCAGTAACGTCCTCAGGCACTTCTGTCTCCTCTACTCTCCCTGTCCAGGTAGCGCCTCCCTCGGCCTGCTCCCTTCCTCTAATCGACATATTAATCAGGATCATTTCGTTATTTTACTGGTACTAAACACCCCTCTCACCAGATGAGTTGTCCCAAGAACTCCCAAATTGCTATTTGAAATGCCCCTCTTCGTACGCGTCCGTCTGTATTTAATCTGTTCATCGATTCACCAGCCTTCCAGGCCTATCCCCTGCGCTTTTGGATTTTTAAGTAGGCCCTGAATTTCTTTTGAGAGACCGCGCTGTAGCTTCCCCAATTTCACCGTCCATCCTGCATTCCACAGCTTTCCCCTCAATTTCCAGATCCCTCTCTGTCCACCTTTTATCGTCTGCTTTTTGAATTTAAAAAGTTGATGTTTCCCCCGTTTGCGACTCTTTTGCTTGACTTTCCCACCTAAATCCGATTCCTTCCGGATTTCACTTCCCCCCACCCCTCCGAGACCCACCCGAAATTCCCCCCCCCCCCATATCCCTGGTTCCCCAGTTACGATTGGGCATCTATCCCCAATCATCTTCGATTAGAAGAGATCCCTCAACTGCTTTTCCTTCCCGGGATACCCCCTCTTCCCTCTCCACCCGGTACCAGGTCCCAACTTGTCCTCCGAACCGCGGCTGTCAGAGCTATGTTTTTCCCCTACAGTAACTTGGAAATCTAATCCCCGGAGTCATCTGTTCTACCCTCCTCCCAACACAGGGGGCCCGTCCGACGATTCGCTGCGCGACAAAATCGTGCCGTTTCCAGCCCTCCCTGGTCCAAATTTGTTCCTCGATTGCTCTCCCCCCTCCGTCTGTTCTCCCGCTTCTAACTGCGAGTTCCTTATTCTTTTTAACTTTTTATTTCCCTACGTTGTTGTTTAGTACCTTTCGAGTCTCCACGTACTATTTCTTTTCGCCCCTTTCCCCCCCCCCGTGGTAGCCAGCTTATTCCTATTTTTCCCTGATGCTGTTCCACGCCTTCACCGTGGGGGCGGCGCAAGCCTCTTCTCTGTCGCTCATTTCCTGACCACCCTCGCCTTTTTTTAGACCTTGCTGGATGGCGATCCACGTTCCTTTTTTTTTTTTTCTTTCGCTGCTTCCCCTTGACATTAATTCGTGAAACTGCGCGGATCCCCCGTCCCCTCGTTGTGATAGATCATCCTCTCTTTCTTTGGAATTCCTTCTTTCTTTTCCAACTTGGCTGGTGCCCCTCCGCCCGATTCTGTGTTAATTGCGCTGTTCCCGTGGTTCGGATTGTCCCGTCCGCCTCGATAATGTGGACCTCTCCCTTGATCCCTCATTTTTTTCTCCCCCCCTTTACCCTAAACTTTTTACCGTCCTCCCCTTTCTAACATCGCGACGGATCTGGCTTTTGATCTTCTGCTACCGTATGCTGCATCCTGGAGGGACGGTTTTTATCTACCTTTCGCTTTTCCCTTCCAGAGCACTTCCTCTCTACCCCCCCCCCCCCCCCCAAATCCGCGTTCCTTCTTTTTTTCAGGTCCAGTCTTGGGCCCACCTCTAATCCATAACGCGAGTGATCTGGCTCACCATAAATTGGGAGGTCATTACGTTCTTTTGATCCCCGGTTGTTCGGGTCCCCCTCTAACCGAGAGTACCTTTCGCTGGGAATATTGACGAGTTCCCCCTCGCGCAGTCGAGTTGCCCCCCCTCTTTTTCGGCGCAGATTCCTCCTCCGTTTTTGACCCCTTCGTGAAGGCTTTCTTATTTTTTTCCAACTGTCCGGCGCGGAGTCACCCATGTTGACGTCTCATAATCTTTTAAGGATCTTCTTTCCGGACTCTGTTCCTCTCGGTATCCTCGCGGCCTGATTCTTTCCCCAAAATTGCGATTCCCCCTTCCCCCGTAAGTTCCGCCGAACGCCCCCCGATGATATCGGGGACCGAAAAAGAAGTTTGCCCCTCTCACAAAGTTTTTGCCTCCTTGAGCAGCCCCAGTCATCAGCCCTCTAATCCTCGGCTTTCATTTTCCCTCGCAAACCTGTTCACATTTTGTCGCTTCGCACCTTCCCCCTGAACTTCCTGTCCCTATACAGCACTTCCATAGTTCGGCAAACGCTCCCCTTCCCGTTAGCTCCCGCCATGCTTCTAATTCGCTACAGTGACGGCCAAATAGTACCACGTATCCATCAAGATGCCCCGCCTCGGACTCTTCCCGACAGTTATAGCTTTTTAAGCTCATCTCGCTCGACTTTTCTCTTGTCCCCCGCACCATCGCGCGGATCGAGGATCAAGAATGTGCTCTTGTAATCCCTCATCCAAGCTCCTTCAGCTACGAGTCTTCTCCTTTGAGCGGTGCGTCTTTTTCCTGACTCTTACTTCCAAGGTTTTTTCACTGCGCCCACTGGTGCCCAGTAATCGTTGAATCCCTCTCCTCCTAGTGTTGGCTTTCCATATGGCAGCTTCTCTTGCCCTCCAATTATTTTTAGTCTTTCCTTCCTTTTTCTTTTTAGTCCCGTCCCTGTTGAGCTCCTCACCGCTCCCCCCTGAGTCCTGCATTTCTGTTAATTACTGATTTCTTGGCCTCTGGGTGACGACAGTTAGGGTGAAGCGGTGACCCCTTATTCGTAGCTATGACCCCGATTCATCCAGGCTTAAGTTTCAGTAGCTATCCTTAAGTACTCTTGCGCTCACCGAGGTTTTCAGTTCGTGATCTTCTGTCCACGAACAACGGACAGATTAATCTTCGGGATTCGAAAAGTACCCTTCACATCTCCGATATGGTCACTGTAGATTCGTGAAGTTTTTCATATTTAGGTATGGTGAACTGTTTGATGAGGCCGGCGCCTGAGCTCATGCGGAAATCCTTTCTTTTTTAGTTATGGTTCCTCCACTTTCTTCTTTATTTTAACTTGGGTTCTCTAGCCCTTGAGGGAGTAGCGCTGTTGGCTTTCCCTATTCCCCTTTTTTTTCCTTAGATCCCCCTCCCACTTCCTCGACTCACACACTTTATCGAACGAACGATTTCGTAGATGTTCCCCCCCCTTCCCCCTCCCCCACCCCCCTCAACTCTGGAGGACTTTAATCTCCATCTCCTCCCGGCTTCCCTCTCCCCCTCTTCCCATACCCCATAAGAATATAAGCACCCACTACCACGACTTCTTCCTGTTTTCGTCATCAGGCTTTGGAATTTTCCGAAATCCACTATCCTTTCCCAAGGTTGCAGAGTCATCCTAGACCCACACTTTTTGACGCTTCGCTTCTGGGGAGCCGCCAGGGTTACCCATTTCCTCCTTTTCGAACATATTTCCCCCCTCTGTATGACTTCAATAGCTAGAGAACCCTCCGGCCCGGACGAGGCCCCCGTAACTTTACCAACCTGCGACCTGTACCCCGTTCTCCAAGAACAGCGGCCCCTCGTGTGCTCTTTTGATGGATTTCCTTTCTTCCTCCTTTTCGTCCCCGATGACCCCCTCCCATGGGCGGCAACGCCCCCTCCAGATAGACCCGAAAATTTCTCTCATAGATCCGATGGAGATTGGCCCCTTTTTTTCGCTCGGCTTGTCGAACACTTCACCTTAGCCTTTCCCCGCGCACCACCGGTAGCTCTAGTCGCAATTGAGGCCTCTTTATATTCCCCCGCATCCTTGATTTCTTCTTCGTGTTACACTATGACCTCGAGCGCGGTATACCTCGAGGGTTCTTTTGCGTAGGTTCGTATTCGCGATGCAGGTGGTAATTTCTCGGCATCTGTTTGAATCTCCCTTTTTAGTCCTGGACCCGTGCGTCCTTCACCTGAGGTTCCAGGTGTCTGATTTTTATGCTTCGAGGTATTTAGTCTAAATAAGCCGCTCCGTTTCCCCTTCGCGCCCCTCTCCAAATTGTTTTCGCCTTTTGGAGTTCCATGAACTCCGATTGTGGACTTCTCTTTTAGTGTTACTTGGCTACTGGCACCGGTTAGGAGGATGCTTTTCGTGCTTCACCTCCCACTACTCCTTGCTTTGACCCATGAAGGTTTGCTAGTCTGTTCACCTCTCAGTACTTTCTTCGTCGCTCTCCATCGATCTCTCTCATCCTTTCGCATACGATCGAATCTATAATGACCGATTATTTTACCCCTTTCCCTTTGTGGTTTTCCTGAACTATCCCGCCTTTTCAGTTAGATGTACTCCCCGCTCCGACCCCCAGATTGACTAGATCCCCGCGAGAATAAGAGGAAGGTTTCTCAGCAGCACGCTTGGAAGATCGCACCTATTTCCCCCTTCCTGATAGTTCGAGTTTTTCTACTGTTCCCACCCTCTTCCCCCAGATTGCTTAAGAACTCCCGCCCCATGTATCCCCTAGCCCCGATTCCCTGCTTTTCTGTGACCTCTGGATTCGGCCTACACAAGCACTCTTGCCATACATCGTCCCTTGCCTTGATTTTAATGGTTCTGAGGCGTCCGTGCGCTCTTTTTTCTAGACTTCTCTCCCTTCCCTTCGAATGCGCTTACCCCTTGTAGCATCGAATTTGCCCCAGAACTATCCCCCCCCCCCCACCCCCCAAAATTGAAATTGTTTCTGCGTTTTTCCCAAACCCCCGCACATTGCGAGGATGCCTTGATTACATGAAATACGCCGCTCCTGTCGGCCGGTGACCCAATAGGTTTTAGCCCTTCCGCGACACTCCCACCCCCCTATAATCGGCGCTAGGCAACAGGACATTTTGTTTTTCAGCTCGTACATCACTATTTTTGGACCGTTCCCCAAAAAGCGATTTTACGGTCGGGATAACAGACAGTTTTTTCCCCTCAATTCCAGCCACCACAAGGCCCCCCCCTTCCGAATAGCTGGTTCATCTCTCAACGAAAATCACTTCCCTTCTTTCTCAAAGCAGTGCACAGAGACAACAGGAGAGTGGTTCCTAGAGCCTCTTACCCCACCCCTGACCAGTCCTTCCTCTCCCCTCCCCTGAATTTTTCGTTTGACCTCCTCCCGGGATTACCCCTCGGGATACCCTTTAGCCTCTTGCCCTAGAAAGCTTATCCGTGTTTTGTCT
>Ga0179593_1375041_pt1 | contig 15704 bp, 19 predicted proteins | sample CZODoug2_1_08_16_FD_185931 | JGI IMG/M metagenome (GOLD analysis project Ga0179593, IMG submission 185931) | Vadose zone soil fungal communities from Angelo Coast Range Reserve, California, USA - CZODoug2_1_08_16fungal (PacBio error correction) | ecosystem: Environmental > Terrestrial > Soil >... | reverse complement strand
TCGCTAATACCTATTTTTAGCCTCTTCTTTCCCCTCTCCTTTGCACTGCTTTCCTCCATTCGATCAAACGCCTGGCGTTCGGCTCGGCGTTGTACACAACTCTTTGACTTTCCGAATCGAGCCCCCCCCTCCTATGGAGGTGAAGCCTCGGTCTCGCCCCGCTTGAATAATTCGTCTGTATTACCATATGAACCCCCCCCTTGCCCTCTTCCCTTTTTGCCTTAGAGTCTGGCCAATTTCGCGGCCCCCACCGCCCGCAGTATGTACTACGGCTATTTTATCCGTTCGTAGTCTTTCCCCCCCTCTTTGGTGTCTGTATTCCCGAGTCTCAACCCGATGGCGATGGTTCCGATTTGCGGCCCGGTTTGGGGACTTTCATGGGCCTTGGGAGAGCCGATAATCGCGTACTTGGCCTCTGAACCCTCCTCTTCTCCTTTCAGCCCTCCCTCCCTGGACGTTCCTGACAGGAACTGGCGAGATTGACGGGGTGCCACCTCACATTCTAGAAGTGTCAACCCGCCTCTTGACGCTTGACCGCTCAAAATGTCCTCTAAAACAAATCGCCTGAGCTCCCCTCGTTCCTTAGATTTTTTCTTTGGTGTGTATCCCATAAATTTGTCGAAGCGCCCGCTTTAACTAGTCGGTCATTCCCCCTGGGGTCACAAGTACTATCCCATAATTCCCCTCGTGCTTTTGTTTCTTCGCCAACGGCCATGACCTCCAGAGCTCCTTAAGTCTTCCTCTTTTCCCCCGAAATTCCTCTGGGAGATGGCCGGTTTCTTTGGCGAGTTGTGTGCCCCCCCTCTCCAATTCCCTTCGAACAACTCCATAGCACCGGTGCGCCAGATTTTTCTTTTCTCCCCAAGGGTCTCTTAGTATGCTTTACGTTCACCGTGCAGTTCCAACTCGTATTTCTCTCGAGCTGAGATTCTTTTGAATCTCGTTTGAAGACAGATAGACACTCCCTGGCCGATGCCTCTTGCGCTCCCCTTTCAGCGGACGGAGACGCTCCGCTTACTCCCCTCCCCTTTCTCTGCCTTGCCGGACAACGAGTTTGGTGGCGTTGCCAGTTTCAAGCCGTATCCAACCCACTTTCAGGTTGTATTCTGCCTGCTTCGTTTATGAGATCTAACGCCCCCGTCTGGGGATGACGACTATTTCCGATCACCCCCCTTCCCTCGTTCCCCACCTGCTGAGGCGTGTCCCTTTACCAGAGGACTTTTTCCCCATTTGCTTGCAGCTACCAAGACGTTATCACCGCACCGTCCTCCTCATCGGGTCTCCTGTATTTCCGGGGCGGTTCTCGTCCTACATGAATCTTCCATGGGTTCTATTCTCTCTGCTTCGAAATCGACAGGCCCCCATCCGAATTTTTACGACCTCCTGTTCTTTCGCAAGTTCCCACCCGCTTAGACAATTTCTCACTGGCTCCGAATGCAGGACATTAGTATATAGTCTTTTTTGTCGGATTCAACGCGGGCAGACGCTTTCCAACCTTTATCCTTTTCCTTTACCCAAAGGTCTTTTTAATCATATGATCTATCCCCTGCCCAGCCGGTACTAGTGTCCGTCCCCGTGAGTCCGGTATGATGGGAGTTCTTCCTTCTACTCCTAACCTTCGGCCTTCTTTCCCCCTCTTTTATGTTAACCTATTTCTGTTTTTCTACCGGCGATGATACGACCGGGGCCAAGTAATGACTCTTTCCCCCCCCTTCCTTCCAGGCGACTAGGCTCGGGAAATATCCGAACATACGATCGAGCCGTTTTCCCCTTTCGATCACCTCTCTCCTCGTGGCGTTTTTTCTCTTTACTGAAGCGGCCTCTTCTCCACCGTCAACTTGCCGCGACGTCAGCGGATTTCCTTCATGAGAGAAGTTCCGCGACCCCCCTCCCCCTCTGCATCGATGCGGTTGTAGAGCGCTTCACGTCCTGTCGCTGCCGCGCTTACATGCACCGATTCTCGTTTCAGTGTTTTTGCCCCAAATCTGGTCATTCGAAAAGTTACGGAGCGTGCGGCGGCCCACCAGAGGAACGGTAGGCCCCCGACTTTCTACCGCCGCTTGTGCTCGAGGCAACATGTCACAGCACGATAATCACCCAACTCTCCCTCTCTTTGACAGATCTCTTCTCCTCCGACGCTCCCGTTCAAATCTGGTATATCGCCACCCTGCGTCGACCCCAAGACAACGTCCCCTCAAGAATTGTTCCCTCCCGAAACCCTCGACGATCACCTCTCGCGTCGTTGCTTTACAAATCTCTTCTTTTGAGGCCGTACTCCCTAGTCGACAGACCCTAATGCCGTTCCCGGCCCGAGTACTCTGTTTCTTGGAGGTCGCCGCGATTTATGTGAGAACGGTGCTACCCTTCCCTCTCTGTTATACCCGGCGGCCCGTCGAGGGGGCTATTTCCCCCGGCCTGAAGATCCTCGCCCCTATATTTTTTTTTATTTCTACAGCACTCCGCGCGATGCCGAGTGGTTTTAGTCGGCAGGATCAGGTTCGTTCCCGAAGCAAAGGTTCTCTGCGTCTTTTCTCTGGAAAATTTGGGACGAGCCGTCGGACGGACCAGCTTAGCCGGGCCCCCGAGATCTTTTCCCTCTGAGGCCATGTTCAGGTACGCTTCTGGCGCGGGCGATGACTCACAGGTCGAAAGAATCTTACGTCCCTCGCTTTTTCTTCCCTTTCCTCTCATCTTTGTGTTGTTGACATCTTCATACCCGAGCGGTCCGCCCCCTTGCTTCTCCTTTTTTGAAGTAATCGTCCGAAAGCCCTTCTCTTGGACACTTCCCCAGGCCTCACCATCGACTAATGACCTAATCACTATTTCCTCCCCAGTCCCCTTCTACGACTCCGAAGTCTTCCGGCCTCGATTTTGATCAATCTGAAAGAATACGAGCGTATGTCTTTTCCCTTCTGACCTGCTACGAAACCCGCGCGTCTGCCTATTTACTATAGACGCTTTGCATAAGCTACATCCGCATCCCTCCCCATGTCTCTCTTTTTGAACAGCCCCCCCCGATAATGGAGGACGCGCGCTTTAATGATTTCCAGATGCTCTGGCTCCCTCCCTCTCTATTCTTTGCCCTTGCGCGGATCCGTGCAAGTTACTTCTTTTCTGTTCCTCATCTCAATGTTGTCTCCCTATTTTTGACGCATTCAAACGACCGCGCTGCTTGTTTTATCGGTTCTGGCTTTTTCCTTGCAAAACCCCTTTCGGCCTTTTTTGTTTCTTTCCTCATTTGGCATATCTAATGTATTGGTAAGTGAGCGGCTCTCTATCTATATACCCCCTCTTTCGCGTGCGCGTGGGTCATTCCTTCTTCCTTTGCCGGTAGAACACTCGGTACTTTCTCCTGTGGTCCCTGTCTTTTCTCCTGAAGTGCCATACCTTTCGAATTCCAGATTTACACCCCTTTTCCCCCTCCCCTCCTCATCGGTTTGAGCGGCGCGCTGGCGACATGAACTCAGCGCTCCTCCCCCCACCATCTCTCCCCCCTATTGAGTATTTCTCGGCCCCGAACTTCCGGTCATAATGAACACATCCTCTGAAGTATAGCTGTCCTACTTTGTCTTCGATGCCGCTTTCCTGAAGTTTCCCACCTCCCCTCTGACTCTTCTGCTCGCTTGATCGAACAGGAAGTTACCCACTTCTCGATCTTTCTTTATCTTCATTTTTCAACGCTCCTCGTCTCGATGCGATGCTCGTCCAGGGACGTGGCAACCTTAGATATCCTCTCCTTGCTCACCCCCAGTGACGGTTTCAACCTTTAACCCCTCGGTACAAGTTGCCGTCGAATCTCTGACGGCATCACCGATACATCTTTTACGTACCCCTCTCCGGATGGTTCCCATTTTGATCTCCAATTATTCCGCCCCCCCTTCCTTTTTTCCGCATGACGGGGCACAGGTGTCTCATGGTCCGAATTGAAATCCTCCCGAATAATAAATCACTCTGAATGTTGACGTTCTTTGGATTCGACCTCTCTAACGTTCTAGCGTTTTAACGGATCTCAGACAAATTTCTCGCAGCCTCTGGCTTGGCGTAGATTTCGAAGAGATAACCCCTTCAGCTCTTGGGATCTGTGCGAGAACCGCCCCGTCCCGAACGGCGGTATGTCTAGCTACGGTGCTTTTGGCTCTTTTTTCAGTTTTCGTGCTCAGCACTGTGACTACGGCTTTTTTTGTTTTGGGCCCCTCCCAGCTGTCACACTCCACCAGCAGTTATTTTTTGACCAGACGAGGTAAATCGTTTGCCCGGGTTCTGCATCCTCTTTCTTCGATCGTTACCCTCCGCCGGCCTTTCCGCACACAGAACTTCTGTTTGAAACCTCGCTGTCACTGGACTAAAAGAAGTTAACCAGATTTCCGGCCCTCGAGCCACGCTTGCCGGCTTGCTGAAACCTGGACTGGCATCAGCCTTCTACCTTTGAGCCTCCCTTTCTGCTGGTGGTTCGTTCTCGGGGGTTTCCTAAAACGACTCCGCCCACCTTTGCGTCCTAACCACACTCCTTTTTAAATGGACCCCTCGTTGAAAGCGTCCTATTCCCCCCCCTGGTATCTCCCCCCCACACTCTGGTTCTCCCTTTCTTTTCGCGATTGTTCTCAAGGTCATCCTTAACCCTCTCGTTCCACCCAATTTCTCAATAGAAGGCGCAGGCTATATTGTCCCTTTTACCTCGGCCTTTTCCTCTGCAGTCTGGATGTTCACAGGCCTCTTCCTGTGACAAACTCTACTCTCTTTTTCCGATTATGTACCTTTGAACCCTTCTCCCTTCCTACTGATTTTTAACTGGCGGCGTCTAAACCTTGACTTCCACCCCCCCCCCGGAAAACGAAGACGCACTCTCTTGACGTCATCGATGCTGTTTGGTCTACAGGTACCAGACGAGTCATCGCGTCTATGCTTTAAGTGTTTTCCATCCCTCATTTCCCGGTCTTCCAACAGTCACCCCGCCCTTCCGTCCAGCATGAAAAGGTGTCTCCAGTTTTTTTTACATAATCTTTCTATGTTGTTCCCTCTGAGCGTCTTGTTCCCCAGCTCCCATTGCCTCCTCCCACCTCACCCCATCGCCAGCGGGTTCTTGTTTTCAAAGGAGCGACCTCCGAATCTTTCTCGGATATGACCTGCATAATGCTCCCAGTTCATTACTTCGTGGCTTTTTCCTTCCCCCCCCCCCAACGGCGCCCTTTGCAAAGCCACCCTCGCCAACCCCAATTTGTGCCTGATTTCCTACCCCTTTTTTCTCCACCCGAGATTTAGTGTACCACGCGCACTTCTAGACTTCCGGAGTACATGGGATTGAGTCTCGGCTTTTCCCCCTCACACTCTTTCCTCTACGTTTCATCCCTCCCCATGGGGAGTTTATCCGCCCTCCTTCATCTCTTTCTAGCATCTTCTACTAGTAGTAGCGCAATCCTCTCCCCTCCGTGAGATCTATCGCGCACTCCTATTGCATTCGTCCCTCTACCCTCCGACTGCATAATCCCCTCACTCCCTCATGCGTTCTTTCCCCTTCCCGTAGTCAACCACGATGTTCTCCTCCTGATAATTCAATCCATCTTGAGTGTCCCTTGTCTAGCAATGCGCTCCGAACCCTTTTAACTACCCCCTCACCCATTGCGCTTGCATCGTGACTTCCCTCTACTTGTATTCTTAATTTTGAGGAAACCTACCCCTCAGTATTTGATTTAGCGGCTCTGCCCGCTACCCAATTTTCTTTCTATCCCCCCATTTTCATCGATACCAAGGATGGATTATCTAGTTCTCTTCTTCTCTTCCCGATTGGCCCTGTTGTATCGTCGCTCCCTATGCCCAGTGGCAATTGAAGCATCTTTATTTCCACCTCCCCCTCCACTGGGTTACTTCTCCTTCCTACTTTTCGCCCCTTGACGGGGTTCCGACCCTGTCGTATTTCACCACCGTCACGCTAACTACTCTTTTACCTCTTACACCCTTTTCACTTTACCAATATCCCTTTTGGCTTCTCGTTAATTTCGATTTGCTTTTTCCATCACATGGAGCTTTTCCTGTTCTTCAGGCGCCGTTTTCACCCTCCCTCCCAACTGTCCCCCTGGGCGCTTGGTGACCCTCCACTCGGCACTTGGACCCTCCCCCTCTCCCTTCTTATGAAAGAGGAATTCGCCCGAACCTTTTTTTTCGCCTCGATTCTATTTCTTGGTATGTGTTCCTACTCCCCCCCCCCCGTCAAAGTCAATGTCGCCCTTTTCCATGATTGTTCTTTTACTACCACCACTTTTTTATATGTACTATTCCCCAGTCATCCTTCATTCCACCCTCTTTTTTTCCCCCTAAGCGCTTTTGCGTCTTTCTTCCTCTCACACTCATCCCTCCACCATGCCGACTCATTCCTCGTGTTCTAATTTCGAAGAGGAGGTCCGCTTTTTTCTATCACGCCCCCTTCCAATTGACTGGCTACACCTGCTGCTGTTTCTTTATCCCTTTCACGCGGTCTCCCCCACACCAACCCTATTGCTTGTTTTCTTTTTCGAGATTCTCCGTCGTTTTTCCGAGCGACCTTGACACAGGACACCCCCTCCTCTTCTCCCCCCAGACCTGAGCTTTCCTCTGTACGCCGATCTTTCCCTTTTTGCAGCCCGAACCTCCTCTGCCAAGCCTGCATCGTCTCCTTTCTTTCCGGTTTCGGCACAGATCCTCCTAAGGCTCTAGATTGCATGCGAAATCACTCCATTCCCCAACTCCCTAATTGTTCTCCTCCCTGGTTGAGGTCCCTATCCTTAAACGAACTCCCACTCTCAGGTCTTCCCTCCCCTCTCTTTCATCGTTCGCTTTCTTCTTCGGCTATCCTCTTCCTCTATTCCTCACTGAGCAGGTTTCTTTCAACAGACTGGTCTCAGAGGAGATCACCCATCGGTGAATTTTCTTCACTCACTTCCGATTTTTCGTTTCTCCTTCTAATTGTGAACTCGCCCTTCAGTATTCACCAACGTTTTTTAGGGCACCTCGTAGTTTTTGTTTCTTTCGCCTCATCCCCCGTTGCCCCTCTCCCGATGAAATAGCATCCTCCGACTTATTCTTGAACTCTAGTATCCTCCTATCGAGCAGTTTCCTTCATGTTCTCCACGCCTCTTAGGTCAGAGGTGTTTCGTTGCAAGCTTTCCCACCGCTTCTTCAGCGCCCCCGTTTGGTATTTGCCATTATTCGAGAGGAGACACCTCTCTTTCCTCGCTGCTGTTCTTCGGATTCTTCTTTTCGGACGCCTGATCTTCCGATCTTTAGCGGCTAGTGGGCCTTCTGTGACTCTCTCTTGACGGAGGTCGCGGCCCACCTCGGCCTTTTCCCCACTTGATACGGGACCTTCTCTTTTTTGCTCTTAGCACAAGCTCCTACTCATCCCCACGCCTTGGGTGGACCGTTGGTCCCGTGGTTTGTTTTAAGATCGCATTCCTAGAGTCCTCCTCCGGTAAACCTCTGGTCGATATCGTAATTCTCGCCCATCCCCCCCCTTCCCTCCCTTTGCACCGTCCCCGCCCCATGGAGACGATCACCTCTCCTCTTTCTGATGTTCATCGCTTGAGCTTCTCTTCTCTTCGCGAACACTTAATTGTCCCCATTGCGGTCTCCGGCCCGATCTCCCTGTATCGCGTGCTTTCCCCCTTTGCGCCCTATCCCGGTTAATGCGCTTCGGAGACCCCTTCTTGCCGTCGAGGGTGGTTAGCCCCCTACACCATCCATTCCCTGTCGCGCGACCCCGCTTCGGCTCGGATCCCGCCCCCCTTTCGCGCTTTGTAAACTCCGCGCTGCGTGTTTTTGTACGGAAGTCCTTCCGCGCCCTACTTCTATGCGTCGGTTGATCTGCAAACGAGTGATGTCCCCTTGCGTTTCTCCTTCCCCCGCTTTCGTATTCCCCCTCCTGATGTCGGCGGTCTGTTTCTCTGTAGGCCCTTTCCGGGTTCCAGGAGATGGAGCTTTCTCTATCACCTGACAGCAGTTGAACGCGAGCTACACGTGTCATCTCTCTTTTCTTTTTGTGCAAGAATATATGACCCTTCTTTTGGACGTCACATCTGATTTTCGACCTGTCTTTTCCTCCCGCCCCCCCTTTTTCTCCTTACCCTCCCACCAAATAAACATTTACCCAGTCTTCCCCTTCTTCCCGAATTGAGCCTGCTAAAGCTTTGGTCCTTCCCTGACCTACTAATCTGGACCGCTCAGATCCCATACGAACCCCCTGGGGATGAGATTCATGAGACTTCCTTTTCCCCCCCCCTCGCGGATTTACTACCTGCTACGGCGTGCCTACCTCATGTATCCTCCCATTTTTTTTAGAGTCGAATGTAATTTTTCGACTAGCCCCACCCTTTGCCGGTTCCCCCTCCTGGGACTCTTTTCATAGCAGTTATAAATGTCATCCTGTTGTCCCCGCGGGCTACCTCCATAGTGCCCTTTTTCCTCAGGTCAATTGATTTTTTCCTCCGCCTCCGCCACCTCCATAAAGGGATAAGGTTTCTTTCTTTTCCAAAGAACCCCTGTGCTTCTCTCTTTTCTTTTTTGAAACACTTCCTTCCCCTTTAACCCTTTTTCCCGGTCGACCTCCTTTTTTCTGGCTATACTACCAGCTTTTTCACCCTTGCGAGGATAGAGGAAAGATCTCCTGTCATCAGTACCCTTTTGTGATTTCGTTCGGTGACTGTTTCTCGCTGAGCCCCTCTAAGGTACCCTTCAGTGGCTCCCTCTCGTGTTCCCCCTCACGCCATCAGTCCAAATGTGCGAGATTAAAGACTTTAAAGCCAGCCGCGACTGGATGGGTCAGGCCCTATGTCTCTACCATGACTAGCTTCCAACCTCATGATTCAACCTTCTATCTCGCTTCCCTCTATCATCATTCAAATAAGCTGAAGTCTTCGGGCCCCTGCGTTGGAGACTATGCTTTTCCCTCCTGAGTATAACCTCCCGTCGCCTTCTCCTTTCCTCACGACTAACTCGTCTTTTTCTTATTTCTTAGCCAGTCCGTTTCTCGATGCCCTCATCAGAGTAAGGACGTGGACCTTCCTAACGACCGCCAACCCACCCGACCTCTTTCCCAACTAACCCCCTTCTCACGACTTCCCCTGATTCCTTTTTTTATATCCGCACTCCCAAATCTGATACTTACTTGCACTTCCCGATTCCTTTTGACTTTGATAGCCAATAGGAACTCCCCTCTCACCATTTTACTCCCAGGGGCCCTGCTTGTCTTCCGTCTCCCCCTAACCCCCCTTATCTCCGATGAGTCCTGTTATTAGGCTTTGACGCCGTCTTATACTTGATTTTTAAACCCGTTCGCCCGTCACCCCCCCCTTTCTCGGAGAATTAGGGGCTACTTGCTTCCCTTCAGCTATATCCTGAAGCCCCCTTCCTTCTCTGGACGTCACCGCCTTTCCTGAACGTCTCCCTTAGAAACTTTCGGTTGAGTTTGTCGGCCCTCACTGTGGAAAGATCTGTTGTACATCTCACGCCCCTCCCTCGCTGTTTAGAAAGCCTCTCAGTGTACTTCTTTTGGGGGGTTTCGGGGGGAGGGACAAATCCGCATGGCTCTCTTCATCCGCCGTCCTTTGCAAGACAGACAGCAAGCTTTTTTTTTTTCCTCTTTCTTAATCCGGCATCGTCGTGGTCTTCCCTCGCACTATTCCTTTGGATCGAAATCCTTATCCACTGATGACTACGCCTCGACATTTCTTCTTCTGGTGTTTTGATCTGGATGCCATTATTCGACCTTCCTCCCCTCCAAGGTTTCTCCCCCCTCTTTGGGGAACTTTCACGTCTTCCCTTTAATCTTAATCCCTCTACAGTATTTGCCCCCCCCCATCTCTGTTGCACCGGTTTCGACCATTTAGTCGCTTTTCCTCCGGTAATTCAAAACCCCTTTCCCCCTCCCTCCCCTCTAGGCTCCTTTCCCTCCGGTCACCGAACGGAAGAGGCCTCCTATATTCTCTGGATGGGCAAACTTTTTTCTATTTTCCCCCATCTCCCCCCCCGCTTGTCCGATGGATTGTTTGGACTGGTCCCTCCGTCCTCCGACAAGGAGGCTCCTCACCTGATGGGAACAAACCCCCCAATTTAATTAGCATCAACCCTCTACCGTGCTCCGAACAGAGACCCTTTTCGTTTCGCAAGGAGTGTAGTGCCATGATGAACGTTCCATTTTTCTCTCCTCTTTGGCGGTTTGATTAACTCCTTAGGGACGTTAAAATTCTCTCCCTTCATTCAGTCCTGAAACTGAAGGATGGCTTTCCTCCTTTGGTACCTGACGAGAGTATGCGCCTGCCCTAGACACTCGGCAGGAAGCGTCCTACAAATACGCCACCATCTCCGGGTCTCGCTTTCCCATGTACAGCGACGCCCGACTCCTTTTTCGCAGGTCACGCGCATCCCTCCCTCCTTCCCGTACAGGTGTGTGCTTGGTCCGCTCCACCTCCCCCCAGAGTCGCTTTAACTTGCCCCCACATTTGCAGATTTGAACGGCCTCCCTCTCTTCATTTACTTTCCCGTCAATGTCTCTTCCCCCTATACACCCCTAATTTTTCCATTTATTTTCTCCTTCTTGACCGGCCACCAGCATTTTTCCGTCTCCCTAAGCTCTCCCTTTCTTCTTGATCATTTTCCGGCAGCGCGGATGAGTTCCTGAGCAGAGTAATAGCGACTTAGGCTTCTCTCCTCTCTAGTTCCTAATAATGGGTGCTGATCCTCCCTCCCCTATCTCCTATTTTCCTCCGAAACTTAGATTCAATTCTTTCCACTCCTCCTCGTTTCCGGCTTCAGGCATTTTCGTTAAACACCCCTATCTTTCCAGCGTCTCTGTCCCCCCCATCACAACATTCTTTCGGCTGCCGCCGACTTCTTCCCCGTTGAACGAATCTCTTTTGAAGAGTTTCCTCTCACAATTCCGATTCCCGGTTTTGCCTCTTTTTTGATGCTTTCTTTATTCCCTCCTCGTCCTTCCTCCTGTTTGATGCGGGTCCCTTCCCTTCGTACCCAGCGAGCCGTTTCTCCCTTTTAAAGAGTATCTGAGTCGTTGTATTGCTTCTTGGGGACCATGTTCCCTTTTCCTTCTTTTGAGCTTTGTTCCTCTCGACTTTTCCTGCCCAGCCTTCTCTCCCTCCCCTACTTCCACCTTTTGCCTTCCATCCTTCATGTAGAGATGGTGACGGTTGTGCCCCTAACCTGTTCAAAGTATCACCCCAAGTCCCCCCATACTCTTGAACTTTCCACCTGTACCTCGTTTCCCGTGGTCACGATTCGTGACTCCTTTTATGCTGTGGTAAAATCACTGTTAGATTGCCCTTTAACGTCGGAAGGCGCCCCTGTTCCAATCTAGTCCCACAACTCGGGAAAACATCGTGGGTCTTGTGCACCCTCCTAAAGACAACTTTTACCCCATACAATCGTCTTTAACTTATCTGTGAGTAGAAGTTTATCTATTTGACCTATACGGGTATTATTTCCTTTTCTCTCGTGGTCTTGGTCCCTCTAGTTTAACAATTCCCTTCTCCCATAGCCCCCTGCCCCTTTCCCCCCCTTTAGTTTGAAACTACCCACTTGTCTATCGTAGTCAAGGTCACGGACATTCCCTGCAAGTTCCCCACCGGGACGTTTCTCATCTCCTCCCCTTTTTTGTTCCCCCAGTCTTTACGGGCCCTCGGCAAGACAGATCTAGCCACTATGGCCTGTCTTCCTCAGCGCTTTGACCTCTCGCGTTCTTTCTTTCCTCCTTTGTCTCGCTTAGCGAAAACGAGAATGTTTGCGTTGCTTACCTTCCCTCTGTATCACCCCGCAGGCGCGTCTCTTTTTTTCTTCCAAGATTTCCTCTAACTCATTGCGTGATTTGCCCCCCGCTCCGACTCCCCTTCACCATTACCCCGTATACCCAAATCACGCTTCTTTTTATATTTCAGACACGGAATCGTCCAGTTTCCCCTCTAAACACCCCAAGCCGCACACCCTTAACCTCTCCTCCCACCCCTTTTCTCCTTTCAAAGATCTCAGGTTCGTCCTCCGTTCAACTTCCACTACGCAGACCTCCCTGTTCATTGGGATCCCCCCTTGTAACCCCCTTGTGCCCCTCCTACCATCCCCTGTCGCCCCCCCCGTCAGGAAAGGAAGTCGCGAGAGGCTTTTTTGGTTCCTATGGCAGAACTCTCCGTCCCCTTTCCCTCTTTGGAACAGACTTTCGCCTCAGTTTACCAACTGCCCTACGTTCATTCGTGTCCGGGCCGATAGGTACCCCTTTTAGTTCCTCGAAGCGTCCCTTCGACTCCGTTTGACCCCACCCCGGGTGTGTTGTCACTGTTCCGCCCTCCCCTGCTGACGTTCACGTACTTCCTCTTCCCCGGACTATGACTTCGACCCTAACCTTCCTATTCTCTCATATTTCATGTTCGTCTTTCACTTAGAATCAGGGATTTCTGTATTCTTCGGTCACGTCATTCGTCTCCCTTTAATGTCTACTCAGGGATTTTTTTCCCCAACTATGAGAGATCGTTGCGACCGTATCCTCTTTTTTTCTCCTTTCGGTTATGCTCTCCCGCGCTTCTCCAGATGCGCTCCTCGCGTCTTTCAATCTGGTTTCCTCTCTCAGGGCCTGATGGCTCCCCTTTCACTTCCCTCTGCGAACTGGAATTCTCTGTTTTAGCATTCAACCCCCCGATCTTTTCCCACCCCGCCGCGTACAGTCCTAGATCTTAAGGTCCTTAGTCTTAAGGCGTTTGTCTGCCAATTACTCCCCCCCTCCCGCCATTGGAATGTTTCCACGCCATATCTCACCGCGTAGTGATGATTCCAATTCTCCTGCAGTAGAGAGCTAAGCCTACTCACCTTTTACCCTCCTATTCACTCTTCGCTTCTCGCCTATTTCATTGCGACCTTCCTATTTCTTGCTCGGGTTCTCCCCCTTTCTTGCCTCGAGGGTTTGTGCTTTTTCAAAGAAACCGTTCGTGATCCTCTTGAGGCTTTCGTAGGCAGTCCCTCCCGTTTTCCTCCGTACATAAGCGCTCTTCTCGCATGCTGCCGCGCCTCACTCATCGTTATTCCGTTGTCCCCGCGGAAGGACGATTAGTCTACCCAATTTGCCTTTCTTCCCCATCTCTGCTTTTTTTCCTTTTGTGTGATCCCTTCCCTTTGGCCCAGCTCTTTTTTCGAGAATTCAAAGTCGACAGTCAGTTTGGTTGCCATTCATTTCTCTTTCATCCTCCTCTGTTCTCGCTCCCCTATCCTGACTCTCCCTTGTCCGAAAATCTTTTTTTTTGACTTTGACCCTTCCCCTCGCCCATATTTCTCTTTGACCCCTGGCCCAAATTCCCATCCTCCCGGCCCTGAAGATTTTTGATCCCGGCGCAAAAAGCTTTAAGTCTACGAAGAGAACTTCCCTTCTCTCGTATACCCACCCGTTTTTCTCCGTTGCTCGCGGCTATCCTTCTTCCAACCTCTTCTACTGCTTAAGATCCTTCTCCTGTGCTGATACCGAATTTTATCCGCTTTGCCTTCATGAGTTTTCTCAATCCCCCCCCTCCCGCTTACTAAGTGCGCCTCACATTTATCTCTTCCTGGATCAACTTTTCCCCTTATCCCGTCATCGGGACGGGAGTGACCCTCCCTTTAAAATGATGGTTTTTTCGCTCGCCCTGGATTAACTTCCGATGGTCCTCCCTCCCCCCCCTGGGGCTTTCTTTTATCCCTTGCGGTGTCCGTGTTGCAACACGTTTTGTGCACGTGTTGTTATTAGTTTTCGATTCTCTTCCCCAGATTGTCGCGGTTCCCTGTCTCACGTATGCCTCTTCGCGTTCTTTCGGGTGTGATGCGTGTGAGTTGTTCCCTAACAGCCATCATCCCGTTCCCGTCGATTTTTTTCCTTCCCCGAGTCCTCCCGACGTAGTGTCGAGATTCCATGACAACGACGAATCCGCGATTCTGGTCTATCTCTCTCTCTCGGATGTCCTTTCGCTCTACAAGAGTGCCATCCTTCATCGCTGGCCCGCTTTTATCGCATCGAAAAATCCGCTGCTTTTTCCGGTGACCTATCCTATTCAGAAGCGTCCGCGGCCGGTCTGCCCTGTGATCTCCTCTTGAACGGTCGATTCTGTATTACCTTAACCCGTTCAGAAAGTAGTATAGATGACTATGCAAGCGTTCGTCCCCGGCCACCGCCAGATAACCCCCTGACCCCTTTACCTTTTTTTTCACGGATTGTCTACTTTTCCTAAGTTTTAGAAGGACTCCTCCGAACCACTTCCTGTGCCCGGAACGATTGGACAGGTTTCGGATGACCTACAGTTTCCTGCCCGGGTCCGTGACTCCCCCTTAAATCTAAACCCTCAATTCCTCCCTCCCTTCGATGACCGGGCAGGTTTTTGAAATTTCGAGAATTTTAGTCCCCCCTGTTTTACCCCTTCTCAGTTCTTTTCGGACAGAATTCTGGAGGGCCTGGTCCTCCTCCCTATCGAATCCCTGTTTGAAATATTTTTCGTGTAGCCCACTACCTTCCGCGGCCTTCCTATTCCCTTTCGGTTGATTCGCTTCTCTTTGCTCCACCCTTTTCTGACTCTTTGTCAAGCGATGATACTCAGTTGCTTTTTTGGATTCGCGCACTTGGCCCGTAGTTTCTTCCCTTCCTCTTGCTATTCCTCAATCCTCGCCTTTCCGGACCATTACCTGTTGGTATTCCCTCTCCCTTTCAGCACCCCCGAAACCAAGCTCGTGGTAAGGACTGTGCAATCGATCCAAACGGACTCCGGGACCCTCCCTCTCCTCATGCGCCCACTCGGCCATCTCCTTTTTTGATCTGTTTTCGGACAGAAACGACTGGGGCGCAACCACTAGACTTTTTGGAATTCCTCTAGGTGGGTGGTTGGAAAAGGGGCAGGACACTTACCTTGTCCCCCTTTTCCCACCCACAGATTTGCACCGTTGCGACATGAGTTCTCATGTACTTGTTACCCTCTTCCAACCTTTCCACTCAACGGCCCGAGTATTTTTCCCTTTACCCCCCCCCCCTTTTGCTGACCCCTTCCCCATTCGTCCCATCTCCTTTGTTGTGGCCCTGGCGTTTTTGTGCCGGTGCCACCCCTTAGGACTCTGAGTCGCATTTTCATTTGTGACCACGGGCACTTTTTTTTTACGATTCAACATCTGCGGCGCTCTTCTTTCTGGGACAAAAAACGCAAGCAAGATGTCATGCGTACTCTTTTTTGATTTTTGGTCCTACTATAGCGTCCATCTCCAAGCTCCCTTGTGCCCCAATCCTCCCCGGTGGGCAACCGTCAACTATGCCATCTTGCGCCTGGCCAAAGTAAGTTCTTGCGGGATTAAACTATTTTTTTTTCCCCTGACTAGGTAAGCGAGGGCGCGCTCCCTGCCCGCCTGGCCCAGTAGACGGCCGCCCCCACTCAACAATGCCCGGTTCTGAAAATGACAGTAGCCGACGACGCTGGTCTTCCGCTATACTACTTAGCCGTCCATTACGGGTTTCCCGCGACACTTAAATCATACAACAATCGCTTTCCCCCCCGGATCTGAATGGGTGTCCTCCAGCTTCGGATTAGGTTAGTCCTCTCGACAGGTAGGACCCTCCCTTTGTTTTATTGCTGTCGGCGGAGACCTCCTGCCTCTTTTTTTATCCGGAATGACTCTCCCGCATGCGGTTGATCGATTCCTCAAAGTTTGAAGGCTAGAGGAGACTATCTCATCGGTTT